>Ga0065720_1021377_pt1 | contig 10756 bp, 10 predicted proteins | sample Thericmetagenome_FD_59107 | JGI IMG/M metagenome (GOLD analysis project Ga0065720, IMG submission 59107) | Thermophilic microbial communities from the Joint Bioenergy Institute, California, USA of rice/straw/compost enrichment - eDNA_2 v2... | ecosystem: Engineered > Solid waste > Grass >... | reverse complement strand
CGCGGAACGGAAAAAATTCGTTTTACAGCAACTACTTACACGATTCCGATACCATGACCACCCGGGAACGAGGCGCATGGCATCGGCGGCGAGGCATGGCACAGGGCCGGCTTCGTGCCATCGACTATGCCATGAAAAATTCGTGCTTGGCCATACCCCAGGCTGCCAGTCCGTGCCAGGTTAAAAGCACAAAAAAGCCCACTGTGACGCGGGCTTAGGTGTGCCTGGTGCCTGATCCTGCCGGTGGCTGCCGGACGTGGAATCATTCCCACTCGATTGTGCCCGGTGGCTTAGACGTGATGTCGTAGACCACGCGATTCACACCGCGTACCTCGTTGATGATGCGGGTGGCGACGCGCCCCAGGAAATCATGCGGGAACGGATAGTAATCCGCCGTCATGCCATCGGTGGAGGTCACGGCACGCAGCGCGCAGGCCTGATCATAGGTGCGGCCATCGCCCATCACACCGACCGTGCGCACCGGCAGCAGCACGGCAAAAGCTTGCCAGATTGCGTCGTAAAGGCCGGCCTTGCGGATCTCGTCGAGATAGACGGCGTCGATCTCGCGCAGCAGATCGAGCTTTTCCCTGGTGATCTCGCCGGGGATGCGGATGGCAAGGCCCGGCCCCGGGAAAGGATGGCGGCCGACCAGGCTTTCCGGCAGACCAAGTTCACGTCCTAGGTCGCGCACCTCGTCCTTGAACAGCTCGCGCAGCGGCTCGACCAGCTTCATGTTCATGCGTTCGGGCAGGCCGCCGACATTGTGGTGCGACTTGATTGTCACGCTCGGGCCGCCATGGAAGCTGATGCTTTCGATGACATCCGGATAGAGCGTGCCCTGCGCAAGAAACTCGGCGCCGCCAATCTTTCTGGCCTCTTCCTCGAACACATCGATGAACAGCGCGCCGATGGTCTTGCGCTTCTTCTCCGGGTCGGAGACGCCCGTCAGCTTGGCGAGGAACAGCTCGGAGGCATCGCGATGCACCAGCGGGATGTTGTAATGCTCGCGGAACAGCCTCACCACCTCCTCGCCCTCGCCCTTGCGCAGCAGGCCGTGATCGACAAACACGCAGGTGAGCTGATCGCCAATGGCTTCGTGGATCAGCACGGCAGCCACCGAGGAATCGACACCACCGGACAGGCCGCAGATCACCTTGCCCTTGCCGACCTGGGCGCGGATCTTCTCGATGGCTTCCTCGCGATAGGCCTTCATCGTCCATTCGCCCTGGCAGCCCGCCACCTTGCGCACGAAGTTGCGCAGCAGCTTGGCGCCATCGGGCGTGTGCACGACTTCCGGATGGAACTGCACGGCGTAGATCCTACGCTTGTCGTCGGCGATGGCGGCAAACGGCGCGCCCTCGCTGACGCCGACGACGCGGAAGCCATCGGGCAGCTTGGTCACGCGGTCGCCGTGGCTCATCCAGACCTGATGCTTCTGGCCCTTCTCCCACACGCCATCGAACAGCGCGCAGTCCTCCTTGATCTCAAGGAAGGAGCGGCCGAATTCGCGGTGATGGCCCGCTTCGACCTGACCGCCAAGCTGGGCGCAGATGGTCTGTTCGCCATAGCAGATGCCAAAAACCGGCAGGCCCATGTTGAACAGATCCTGCGGCGCACGCGGCGAGTATTCCTCCGTGGTGGAGGCCGGGCCGCCGGAGAGGATCACGCCTTTCAGCACGCCATGCGGGCTGTCGGCTTTCAGGGCCTGATCGGCTTTCTGGAAAGGAACGATCTCGCAATAGACACCGGCCTCGCGGACCCGGCGGGCGATCAATTGTGTGACCTGCGATCCGAAATCGATAATAAGAATGCGCTCCGCCATAGGCGTCCTTGAACTCCTCTTTGTGGTTGGAGGCGGAGCGCAGGGCCGCTTGCGCGGCGGTCCGTCAGCTCGCCTTGCCGGCCTTGTAGTCGGCGATCTTCTTCTTAAGCTCCGTATACTCGGCGCAGCCGAACACGCAAAGGCTGTCCAGCCGGCTGAGATGCTCTTCGGCTTTCGCCAGGTTTCCCGTCTTCAGATAGGCCTCGCCGATATATTCATGCGCGCCGCGATGGCGGGGATCGATGGCCAGCGCCTTCTCATAGTGGACAAAGGACTGCTCGTAATTGCCTTGGTTGCGATAGGCATAACCGAGCCAGTTATAGGCATCGGCATTCTGCGGGTCCTTGGCCACCACCGCCTGGAACAGCGGGATGGCGGCAGCCCAGTCCTTGTTGTCGATGGCCTTGCGGCCTTCGGTGAAATTCGGGTCGGCCGGACGGGCAGCCAGATCGCCGGAACTGCCACCACCCGCGGCATGAAGCGACGCCGGGCTGAGTCCGGCGGCAAGCAGGATGGCAAAGGCTGCAAAAGCGGGGATCACACGAGCATACATCTGGCATCTCCTGGATGCAGTGGGGAGTATACCCGCCCGGGGCATCGGCCGGCCACCCTCACGCCCGCCCCTCATTGCCGGGCCCGCTGGAATGCGACGGCGAAAAAGCCATCGGTACCGTGCCGGTAAGGCGTCAGGGCGAGCCGTGTCCCGGACTGTATACGCTGCTCGGTTATAATCCCGCCAAAGGCTTGCGCCAGCGGCAGCTCTGTAAACTCGGCGTGATGAGACAGGAACCAGTCGGCCTGCTGGTCATTCTCCGTCGGCAGGATAGAACAGGTGGCATAGACGAGCCTGCCGCCCGGCCGGACCAGACGGGCACCATCGGAAAGCAGACCGCGCTGGCGCCGCACCACCTCTTCCAGGCTGGCAGGATCGTAGCGCCAACGCGCTTCGGGGTTGCGTCGCCAAGTGCCGCTGCCCGAGCAGGGCACATCGAGCAGAACCCGGTCCGCCTTGCCTTCCAGCTTTTGCAGCAGATCCGGCATCCGGTCGGCCGGATGCACGATGACATTGCGCACGCCGGCGCGCTGCAGCCGCGGGCCTAGCCGCGCCAGACGGCGCGGATCGTTATCGGCGGCATGAAGCTCGCCGCGGTTGCGCATCAAAGCGGCCAGCAGCAAGGTCTTGCCGCCGGCACCAGCGCAAAGGTCCACTACGACTTCGCCAGGTTTCGCGTCCATCAGAAGACCGCCAAGCTGGGCGGCTTCGTCCTGCGGCTCGATCAGGCCATCGGTGTAAAGCGGCGAGGTTTCCAGCCGCACGCGCTCGGCGATGCGGATGCCCAACGGCGAGAACGGCGTCGGCGCAGCGCCGATGCTCTCGGCACGTAGCTGCTGCAACACGTCCTCGCGTGAGGTTTTCAGGGTGTTGACCCGTAAATCGAGCGGCGCGCGGCCATTCAGGGCCGACAGTTCCATCTCGGTATGCGGACCGAAAGCCGCCTGCACCATCTCGGCCACCGGCGGCGGCAGATTGACCCGCGCCCAGAGTGGGGCGGCTTCATCAGAGGGCAGGTGCGACAGGATCGCCGCTTCGTCCTCGCTCAATGGCGGCGGCGCGTATTTCTCACCCGTGCAGAGCTTTTGCCATTCCTGCAGCGGCGTCGCGGCATCAGCAAAAACCAGCAGACGCGGCGTGATGGCTGCGCCTGCTTCTTCCAGACGCCAGCGCCGCATCCCCTGCTCGCGCAGCACGGCATAGACGGCTTCGCCGATGGCGCGGCGGTCTTTTGCGCCGGCATAACGGTTGCGCCGCTGCCAATCGCTGAGCACGCGATCGGCAGCGGCGGCACGGCCGAGAATGTCGGAGACGATAGCGATGGTCGCGGCGAGCCGCGCCGCAGGCGTCATCGGGCGTTACGACTCCTGCCGGTAATTCGGCGCTTCGCGGGTGATCGCCACGTCATGCACATGGCTCTCGCGCAGACCCGCAGAGGTGATGCGGATGAAGCGGCAATTCTTGCGCATCTCTTCCAGCGTCGCATTGCCGGTATAGCCCATCGCGGCGCGCAGGCCGCCGACAAGCTGATGCAGAATGGTGCCGGCCGGGCCCTTGTATGCGACGCGGCCTTCGATGCCTTCCGGCACCAGCTTCAGCTTGTCGCCGACTTCCTGCTGGAAGTAACGATCCGCCGAGCCGCGGCCCATCGCGCCCAGCGAACCCATGCCGCGATAGGATTTGTACGAGCGGCCCTGATAGAGGAAGACCTCGCCCGGCGCTTCATCGGTGCCGGCCAGCAGCGAACCGACCATGCAGGCGCTGGCGCCGGCTGCGATCGCCTTGGCCAGATCGCCGGAATACTTGATACCGCCATCGGCGATCACCGGAATGCCAGCCTTATCGGCGACCGATACCGCATCCGCCACAGCGGTGAGCTGCGGAACGCCGACGCCGGCGACGATGCGCGTGGTGCAGATCGAACCCGGGCCGATACCAACTTTCACGGCATCGACGCCAGCATCGATCAGCGCCTTGGTGCCTTCCGCGGTGGCAACGTTACCGCCGATCACCTGAGTGCGGTTGGAAATCTTCTTGATTGCACGAATGGTTTCCAGCACGCGGCTGGAATGGCCATGGGCGGTGTCGACGATGAGCACGTCGACGCCGGCATTCATCAGTTCCTGGGCGCGCTCGATGCCATCGGCGCCGGTCGAAACCGCCGCGGCACAGCGCAGGCGGCCCTGCTCGTCCTTGCAGGCATTCGGATATTGCCGCGCCTTTTCGATATCCTTCACGGTGATCAGGCCGACGCAGGCATAATTCTCGTCGACCACCAGCAGCTTCTCGATGCGATGCTGGTGCAGCAGCCGCTTGGCTTCGTCCATCGAGACGCCTTCACGCACGGTGATCAGCGGATGCTTGGTCATCAGCTCATGCACCGGCTGGTTCATGTCGGTGGCAAAGCGCACATCGCGGTTGGTCAGGATGCCGACCAGCTTGCCACCCTGCTTCTCGGTCACCGGGATGCCGTGAATGCCATGGCGCTCCATCAGCGCCAGCGCATCGGCCAAAGTCTCGTTCGGCCGGATGGTGAGCGGATTGACCACCATGCCGGATTCGAACTTCTTGACGGTGGCCACTTCGAGCGCCTGCTCGGCGATGCTGAGGTTTTTGTGAATGACACCGATGCCGCCGGCCTGCGCCATGGCAATCGCCATCTTGGCTTCGGTAACGGTGTCCATCGCCGCCGAAATCAGCGGAATGCCGAGTTCGATGGTCTTGGTCAGACGGGTACGGGTATCCACCTCGGTGGGCAGAACGCTGGAAGCCGCCGGTTCCAGCAAGACGTCATCGAAAGTATAGGCTTCACGGAACTGCATCGGCGGGCTCCTTACGCGAGACTAGGATCTGAGGGGGATTGGTTCTGGTTTTCGGCGGCGGCTTCGGCGGCGAAATCGCCGCCCTGCCCGCTCTGGTTCATATAGGGGTAATGCTGCAGCATCGCCGCGCGCCATTGCTCGAACGGCAAATCGGCAAAGGTGCCGCGGTCGGCGATATATTCCATATGCCTGCGATTGTCGGCATCGAAGGGATGGAAGATCGAGTCCGTCTCGCCGTCGAATTCCAGCGGCAGGACACGGAATTTCTGGCAGAGCTCCAGATTGAAGGCCGGTGTCGCCTTCACCCATTTGCCGTCCAGGAACAACTCGGCATAACCGTGGTAATAGAAGACATCAGTGCCCATCAGGGCACGCAGGCGCGCGGTCGCCAGATGATTCTTCACATCGGCAAATCCAAGGCGGGCCGGAATGCCTTCGGCGCGGGCCACTGCCGCCATCAGCACCGCCTTGTTGACGCAGAAGCCGCGTCCGCGGGCAATAACGCCCGAGGCGCACATGCCCGCCTGGGTCAGCTCGACGGCGTAAGGATCGTAGTAGAAGCGGTCGCGTACCGCGTAGTAGAGCTTGATTGCCTTGGCCTTCGGATCGCGCTCATCCCCTACCGCCTCGCGCGCCAGAGCGCGCACCAAGGGATGGTCTTTCTCGATGAAGGGGGTGGCGGCGAGATAAGCCGGATCCACCGCGTACTCGGTCTCAGCCGACGCGGCCATGGCAAGGCGACTCCCGTGGGGTGGTATGGTTCCTTGCCGCGGAGGATATAGCTGCTCTTGCCCGCCCGGTCCAGCCTCAACAGGGCCGGTCAGCCCCGGAATCCGAGGGCAATCACATAGGATTCGGCCGAATCCGCCCGACTCGCCGGGGGTTTTACATGCTTCACCGTGCGGAAATCCCGCTTCATGGTGTTCAGCAGCTCGTTTTCCGTGCCGCCCCGCAGCACCTTGGCGACGAACGCGCCGCCGGGATTGAGCACATGCAGGGCAAAATCCAGTGCCGCCTCGCACAGCGCCATGATGCGGATATGGTCGGTCTGGCGATGCCCGGTGGCGGGCGCGGCCATATCGGACAGCACCAGATCGGCCTTGCCGCCCAGCGCCTCGATCACCCTGGTATCCGCGCCTTCCGCCAGGAAGTCCTGCTGCATGAGGATGGCGCCGGGAATGGGCTCCACCGGATTGATATCGACGCCCAGCACGAAGCCGCCGGACTTCTCGCCTGCTTTGACCCGCTGCACGGCGACCTGCGTCCAGCCGCCCGGCGCGGCGCCGAGATCGACCACCCGCATGCCCGGTTTCAGCAGTTTGAACTTCTCGTCCAGCTCGATGAGCTTGTAGGCAGCACGGCTGCGATAGCCCTGGCTCTTGGCGGCAATCACATAGGGGTCGTTCAACTGACGCTGCAGCCAGCGCGCCTGCGCGACAGTGCGACCGCGCGCCGTCTTTACCTTGACCTTGGCGCGATGGCTTGGACCGGGCTTATTCATGCTTATCGTCGTCTCTGGGTATTCCTGGAATTCTTGCGGATCAGCTCGACCAGCACGCCTTCGCGCACGCCGCGGTCGGCGACCCGCAGCCGCGCAGCCGGCCAGAAGCGATACAGCGCTTCCAGAATGGCGCAACCCGCTACCACCAGATCGGCGCGTTCTTCGCCGATGCAGGGATGCAAGGCCCGCTCCGGGATGCTTTGCGCGGCCAGCTGATGCGATTGCGCGATAACGGCGGGGAATTCAAGCCAGCAGCCATCGACCTGGCGGCGTTCGTAGCGCGGCAGGCCGAGCAGAACGCCGGCCAGCGTGGTCACCGTGCCTGAGGTGCCCAGCACCTGCACCTGGCCCGTTTGCAGATGATCGGCCAGGCGGTGTTTCTCCTCGAAAGGCCGCAGCACGGCTGCCACCTCTTCGATCATGCGCTCGTAAGAGCCGCTTTGCCGGTCGCCCGGGCCAAAACGTTCGGTGAGATTGACCACGCCGAACGGCAGCGAGATCCAGTCGATCACTTCCGCGCCGCTCTGCGGACGAAGCTTGGCCCAGAGGATTTCCGTCGAGCCGCCGCCGATATCAAAAACGATGGCATGGCTGTGCGGCGGCTCAAGCAGCGGCGCGCAGCCGGTCAGCGCCAGCCGCGCTTCTTCGGCGGTGGTGATGATGTCGAGCGAAATGCCGGTCGCGACCTTCACATCATGCAGGAATTCAGCGCCGTTGGCCGCACGGCGGCAGGCCTCGGTGGCCACGGCGCGTGCCACTTCCACACCGCGGCGCGCCATCTTTTCCGAACAGATCTTGAGCGCTTCGATGGTACGCCCCATCGCCGCTTCCGACAGCCGTCCGGAACCGCTAAGTCCCTCGCCCAGGCGGACGATGCGGGAAAAAGCCTCAATGACCCGGAAGCCGTCGCGCTGCGGCCGGGCAATCAGCAACCGACAATTATTGGTGCCGAGATCGAGGGCAGCATAGACAGGCGGAATGCTTCGATCCCGTCCCATCGGCGACGAGCCGCTGGCGACAGGTGCATTCATGCCCGCGGAACCGTCTCTCGACACGCAAAAGCTGTAATTCGCATAACCGGAGTGTAGCGCGGCTTACGCCGCGCGGTAAGGCATGGATTTGCCGGACGCTCAGTTCGGGGCTTTGGTGGCGCCGTTTCTCGGTGGATTCACCGCACCGTTGCCGGTCTGCGGAACCGCGAAGATCTGGCCCGGATAGATCAGGTCCGGATCAATGATCTGGCCCTGATTGGCGCGATAAATCTCCGTATACCGCATTCCCTCGCCATAGACGTGGCGGGCAATGCGCCACAGGCTGTTGCCAGGCTGCACCACCACGCTGCGGCCATCGGCCCCGAACTGGATGTCTTCGGGCCGCGCGCGGCTGAATGGCATTTCGACGCGGGAGGCGACCTTGCCGCCGGCCTGCTCGACCTGATCGACCCGCAAGGAATAGATGCCAGGATCGACCGTTTTCTCGGGCTGGAGCGTCCAGCGGCCCTTCGGGTCGGCCGAAGCAACGCCGATCGGCTCGTTGTTCAGATAGATCTGCACGGTCGAACCAGGCTGGGCACGGCCTGAGAGGATCAGGTTGCCCTTGTCGTCATATTCGACGGCATCCAGCGCCAGACCGCGCCGGGCGGGATCGAGCGGGGCTTCGCTGGGGCGCTGCAGCAGGCGGCTGGCGCCCTGGAACGGGGTCAACACGGCGATAGCCTGTTCGCCGCCCTCGCCCGGCTGGCATTCAGGCACGACGGCGACAACCGAGGCGTCGGCCTTGACGACTTCCTGCCCCTGCAACTGGGACTCGAGGACGAATTCCTGATTGCCCTTTTCCAGCGGCAGGTCGGGGACCAGCACCCATTCGCCACGGTTATCGGCGGTGACACGGCCGATTTCGCGCGTGCCGGTCTTAATTACCACCACCGAGCCGGGGGTCGCGCGCCCAGCGAATACGGCCGTGCAATTGCGGCTGATGCGAACGACGTCGAAGCTCGGCGGGACCTTGACCACGCTTTCCGGCGGCGGCGGTGCGACTGGCGCAGGAACCGGCGGCGCGTCCTCGCCCGACTGCTGGGGCAGGCCGCGCTTGTTCGGATCGGCACCGAAAAAGATCACTGCCAGGATACCCAGAACAGCGACGCCCAGTAGAATGAAGAAAAAGCGACTGCCCCGCACCCGATTATCCCGGCTGGCAAAATTGTGAACGACGGGAGAGATTAAGACCTCGCAATGCCCGTCGCAACTCCTCTAAGGTCGCGGTATTGCAATAATAAACCGTCTCCACATGTCGATGTCGCATTCACGCCACGCCACTGTTTCCCGTCATCTTCGCCGCTGCCCCCGGCTGCTTGTCTGGTTCGCTGCTCTCGCCTTGCCGGCTTTGGCCGCGGCATGGCCCGTCACAGGCTGGACGCAAGCCAGCAACACCAGCAATGACACTGGCAGTAACACCGAGCTCGTCGAACAGGGCGCATATATTTTCCGCGCCGGCGGCTGCTACGAGTGCCATACCGACACCAAGAACAAGGGGGCTCCACTGGCGGGCGGACGCGCGTTGCCGACACCTTACGGCACGTTCTACTCGCCCAACATCACGCCGGATCGCGAAACCGGCATCGGCAGCTGGACCGAAGCGCAATTCATTACTGCCATGCGGCATGGCCTGGCGCCGGATGGCATGCCCTACTATCCGGCTTTTCCCTACACGTCTTTCACCAAGATCACCGATGCCGATCTGCGGGCATTGTGGGCCTACCTGATGGCGCAGCCGCCGGTAAAGCAGGCCAACAAGCCGCATGACCTTGGCTTCCCCTACAATCTGCGCATGGCGATGTGGGGCTGGCGCCTGCTGTTCTTTGAGCCGGGCGTCTACCAAGCCGATGCCGCGCAATCGGCAGCCTGGAACCGGGGCGCCTATCTGGTCACTGCGCTGGGCCATTGCGGCGAGTGCCACACGCCGCGGAATTTCCTTGGCGCCATGAAGGCCGACATGCGCTTTGCCGGTTCTGCCGACAACGCCGAGGGCGAACGGGTGCCCAATATCACCCCGCACGCAAAAGCCGGGATTGGCGGCTGGAGCGAAAAGGATATCGCCGATTATCTTGGCAGCGGCATGACGCCGGACGGCGATTTCGCCGGCGGCCTGATGGGTGATGTGATCGAGTACAGCACCAAATACCTGACCCAAGAGGACCGGATGGCCATGGCGGCCTATCTGAAATCCGCGCCTGCCATCGACTACACTCCGCCCCGGAAACAGCAGAAATAAACGCGGCGCACAAAAAACGGGCCGGCAAAGCCGGCCCGCAAGTCATTCCGGTAAGATCTTCTTCTGTCAGTTCTTCGGGGTGCGGTAGGGCCGGTGGCAGGCGCCGCAGGTGGCGCCCAGAGCCCCGAAATCGGCCTTCAAGGCGTCCATGTTGCCCGCCTTGGCCGAGGCCAGCAGCTTCTCGGCCGCCGCCTTGCTGGCTGCCGCCTGCTTGTCGAAATCCGCCTTGTTGGCCCAGATTTCAGGCTTGGCCCAGGTCTCGGCGCCCTTGTCCGAACCGGCCGGGAAAAGCGACGGCATTTTCTCGGCAGTCGCGACGATCGTCTCGGCCGGCTTGATCGCATCGGCGGCAGGGCCATTCGCGTCGATCACCTTCTTGATGGCGGCCATGGCGGCGCCTTGCGCCTTCATGCCTTCCTGACGCGCCTTGATGACATCCGCCTGGGCGATGGCCATGCCACCCGCCGTCGCAACGGCCAAGCCGACTGCAACTGCGAAAAACGCCTTTTGAAACATGCGGTATTCTCCCCTGCTTATAGCGAGCCGGCTGCGGGTCCGGACGACTCCTCATATAACCGGATTCGCCTGCGGAGGACGACAAGTCCTTATAGGTTCACGAAAATTTTAGACTGGTGGTTACCTTGAGGTAACGCTGGGGCTTTTACCGCTGGCATCCCCGGCCGGAATGGGGTACCCATCGCCACCCTGCGTTAGCCATAACATCATCAGCCGCCCAGTCCCAATGACCGTTATCCGCTCCGTCTGCGTCTATTGCGGCTCGAGCCTCG
>Ga0065720_1021375_pt1 | contig 10764 bp, 9 predicted proteins | sample Thericmetagenome_FD_59107 | JGI IMG/M metagenome (GOLD analysis project Ga0065720, IMG submission 59107) | Thermophilic microbial communities from the Joint Bioenergy Institute, California, USA of rice/straw/compost enrichment - eDNA_2 v2... | ecosystem: Engineered > Solid waste > Grass >... | reverse complement strand
CACTGAAACTAAGCCAAGTATATTATCTATGATAACTAAGTCTGATGTTCAAGGTGAAACTACTCAACCTAAACCAAATTTGTTTGGAAATTTGATCAGCAAGCCCGAAGCTAAACCAGAAGCCAAGCCTGAATCACAACCAGAAGTTAAACCAAACCTTTCCGCCAACAAGCCAGAAACAACAACTGAAACTAAGCCCAATCTATTTGGCTCCTTACTCAAACCTCAAGCAACAACTGAAACAAAACCAGAAGAAGCCAAGCCAAATCTCTTTAGCATCAAACCTCAGCCCATAACCGAGACAAAACCCGAAACCACTTCTGAAGTTAAGCCAAATCTTTTCAGTAGCATTCTAAACAAACCAGCCACTACTGAAACCAAGCCTGAGGCAACAACTGAATCCAAGTTAAATCTTTTTGGTAACAAGCCTCAGACTACTACTGAGACAAAGCCTGAAACAAAGGAACCCGCAAAACCTGCCTTGTTCTCAAGCATCTTGGGAACAGATAAGGCCCCAGCACAAGCTGAGACCAAAGAAGAAGCTAAACCAGCCACTGGAGGGCTCTTTTCATCTCTCTTTGGTAACAAGAAGGAAGATAAACAAGAACCCGCTAAGACTGAAACTAAAACTGAAGCCAAGCCACTTCTTGGTGGTTCAAGTGGAACCACAGGCGGTCTGTTTTCAGGATCTGGACTCTTTAATTCAATCTTTGGTAATACTGGCTCCTTATCAAATTTAGCCAACAAAGGTAAGAAAAGGTTTGTGTAAATTAAGAGTATAGACTATTCTGCAACTAGAGAAGATGAATCAGGTGCTCAAGCTGAAAAAGCCAAGCTTGAGAAAGCAAAAGAAGAAGCTAAGAAGGCTGAAGAAGCTAAACCTAAGCCACCTAACCCATGGGCTGCTTTGGGCACATTCAATAAAGTTGAATCTGGTCTCTTCAAACAAGCTTCTGGAGACTCTACAAGTATGCTTTTGTTCTAACTAAACTAAATTCTTAGCTAAGCCAAATCTTTTCTCAGGGTTCTCAACCGGATCTACTCCTAGTATGACTGGAATATTCCAAAGTCAGACTGGAGGAACTAGTTCTTTCTTTGCTGCTGCTGCAAAAAAAGATGGTAATTTTTCTAAAATATTAATTGATTGCTCTAGATGAAGAAGATGAGGGTGAAGAGGGAGATGATGAGCCTCAAAGAAGTCCCAGTCCAGAAGTTGACCCTTCAAAGAGTCAAGGAAACTATCAATACAACGATGCTTTGGAGAAGATTACCAAAGCAAACGTCATTAAGTTCAAGTCTCCACAACAAAAGGAATTCTTGCCTGATGGTGAGATTTCGTTGAACAAGGCTAAGACTGGCTCTGCTTTGTTTTTAATTTACAGGTAGTTAAATCCATTGCTAGTATTTACCAAAATAGAGACAAGGCAAAGCTTATCAGATACCAAGGACAATGCTTGAAGAACCTCACAAAGATAGAATACTTGAACCCTAGACAAGATGCTATCTCTGTGATTGCCTTCGGACCCAAACCTGAGGGAGGAATCCAAAAAGATGTAGTTAAGATGATGGTAATAATTTTAGAATTATCAAGTAATAGTGTAGTTCAATACTCCTGATGAGTGCAACGCTTTCAAGAAGAGTTTGGAGAGTCAACTTGCATAGAGTGTATATATTATGAATGGAAAGAGTTGATTTATCACCTTTCTCACAAGATTATTGAATGTGTACAGAGTTACATAATTTGGTATTTGTAAGAGTAATATTCACAAACAAAAAAGAATTGAAACCTTAATCATCATAATGTCTACTCAGTCTGTGTGTCTTGATAGCGGACTGCATATCACTCATTGCCTAATTATTTACAATAGTATTGAGATTTTTTTACCCTCGCTTTTGTCTGGGACTCTCTATATGTCTCATGCATCTCCGCTAATTTATTCAATTCAGTTTTTAGCGCCTGATGTTTCTACATAATCAACTAAAAAGCTTCCTTTCTTACCTCTTTCATTCTCTCATTCTGGTACTTGAGATTCATAACTTGCTCTCGAAGTTCCTCGTTTTCTTTATGACAATCTGTGAGCTGATTTTCTAGCTCTATAATCTGCTCCCTAGCTCTTTCTAATTCATATTTCTTCTCAGTTTGATCATTTCTAAGGCCTTTCATTTTGGCCCCTATTTCATCTCGCTCCTAAAATAATTAGAAAGATATTCCTTTGATTTACATAGAGTAGCATCTCTTTGTCTGCTTTTGTAATCTCAAGATTCTTTTCATAATCTTTGAGTTTGGCGTGCAACTTTTTGTTCTCACTTTTTAGACGTTCAACTTCCTCTTGAAGAGCCTGTCTGTCTTCCTTGTATTTTTTGCCTTTGGTGAGCTCTTTTTCAGCTTTAGCGAGAACTTTATTCAACTATAGAATTAATTGCATGTAAAATAATCTCACATCCTCGATCTGAAATTCTTTATGGCTGTTCTCCTCTTCTAGATTTGCGATATTTTTACTCATTTTTATGATTTCATCCTGCAGTTTGAGACTATTATTGAAAATTGGTGAGATAGAATGTACTTATTGTCGATGAGCAACTTAACTTCTTCCTGACTTGCAGTTAGCTTAGCTTCTAATTTCTCTTTGGCTCTTGCATCTGTGTGTATATGCTTATAATCTTGCTTTAATTTATTATTTTCATTTTCTAGCTCTTTAATCTTATGCTTCAATTCTTGTATTTTGGTGGTCTCTGCTTCAATCTGATCTGACTTAAGTTTGTTATCGACCTCTAAGACGCTCTAAACCAATTAAAACATAACACAGTTTTTACCAATTGCTCTTTATAGTTACGAACTAAATCCTGAGTTGCTTCTAGTCTGTTACTCAATTCTTCATTTTCTTCCTTCAGTTGGTCACGCTCACTTTGAAGATATTGATATCTTCTTTTTGTAATTTCTAGCTCTGTTTTCAATTCACTAAGTGAGAAATCATCCCTTCTGCTATCATGTTTATCTTTTGGAACTCTTTCTTTGAAGCTGACAACAGAATCCACACCCTATCACCTTAGTTGATCTCATGAAAACTTACCTCATGTTCTCTTATGAATGGGTCGTTAAACTTGTCTTTCAAAGTATCAATCTGAGCTTCCAATTCATTCATTTGCCTCTTGAGCATATCCCTTTCCAGTTCCATTTCTGCAATCTTCTTTTGTGTTTCACTCTCAGTCCTCATCATTTGATTCTCTTTTATAGTCAAATCCTCAGCCAATTCACTAATTTTTTGTTTCAAGTTATCATTCTCCTCCAATATTTTCTCCTTCTCCTTTTCCAAATTCTCCTGATTTAGCTTGAGCCTATTATTAGTCTCCGTAAAGTCAGTCAAAAGATCTCTAATTTCTTTGGTTTTTTCAAAAAGCTTCTTATAGACAGCAACTAACTCATCTCTTTTCATAGAACCAAGTCTACCACTTCTAATGAGCTCCTCTTCTTCCTCAAGCACATCAATCTTTCTAGGCGTTGATCTGAGTCTAATACTATCTTTAGTTATGGATCTTGCTGTGAATTTATCTTCGTATTCAGAAGTTGAAGATTGATTTTGATAATCTCTAGCACTCAAGGGCGCATATAAACTCCTCTGAGATATGCTGGTTTCCTTAATCTTAGGAGGCTTCTTCCCATATCCAAAGTCTCTGCTGCCCCGTTCGCTAACTATCTTAGGGCTAGTTGAAAGATTTCTTGCTCTATAATCATCTTGGCTCAGATAGATGTTAAAATCTTTTTTTACAGGCTTGAAGAAAGGCTCGTCTTTCCTCAGGACCTTGCTGAGATTTTTGAAAGGCTCACTACTTTCACTCTTTCCTCTTTTGGAAGAACCTGAACTCTTTCTAGAGTTTTTCCTAGACTGTAGAGACTGGTTTCTAGAATGCACATTGACTCGGTCGGTTTTAGGTAGAGTCCTTGCAGACTTTGGCTTTTCATAAATAATCTCTTGGATTTTCTCCTTATGGCGGCTGTCAATTTGTAAAGGAAGATTTAAAGAGAAGTTATGTTTTCCAGATACATGCTCCTTATTGAATGATGTAGAAGCAGATTTTGGTTGCTTTGTACTTCTAAGGAGTTCCCTGATGTGGACAAGCTCCTGTTGCAAGTGACCTACTTCCTTAAGTTTCTTGGTCATTTCATCATTCTCTAGAGAGGCAATATTGATTTCATTTTGGAGTTTTAGTAGATCTAGTTCTCTGGCATCAAACCAATCTTCCAAATCTTCTCCTCTTTCGATGACGTCTCCTGCCTAAGGAATTAGGCGAACAAATATGATGTTACTTCTTTGAGCTTGGCTTTGACAGATCTAAGCTTTTTATCTATTGAAGTCTCGACTTCTAGATTCTCTTCCTCATATTGCATTTGAGTTTCAGGAAATGCCTATTAATTAATATACTCTTATCCATTGTTACTGGCTTTTCAGGAGTTTTGAAGACCATCTTGGTAACTTTCTTTTCTCCCTTATTCAGAATTGTGGTCCTCAGATTGGAAGTATACTAGCACATTAGAGTTAATATTATCAATTTACCAGCAAAGACTCTCTATCATTGTACCTGTCCTTTGGTCCAGGCCCTAGACAGCAAATAAAGAGTAGCTTAGCTTTATCTTGGATGACTGGAAGTAGATAATTGTTTAAGGCATTTTTTGGAGGCTCATGTTTTTTTGTGCTAACAATCAATTAAAGCAATTAACCATCTACCCTTTAGTAAAAGACTTGGCTAAGAGATCCTGAAGTCCGCTAAAGCTCCTATTCAGCCATTCAATCTCTGATGAGTCAAAGTTATCTATTCTCGTTATATAGCAATCTGAAATTTGTACTTTGATTTTGCATGTAAGAAGATTCTGCGAGTTCCACGAAATCGGCAATCGAAAAGATATTCCTATTTCTAATATCTATAACTTTCAGACCAAAATTCTATACGCAGAGTTCTCATCAACAAGCTTCAATCTGATAACTAGATGGAATTTCTTTTTGAGCAATGAAGACGCACTCTCTAATAGATTACTTACTACACAAAATGTCTTCATACTGGAATTTGCCTCTCTTTTGTTTATGGCTTCCCCAAGGACATTTATAAAATGAGCAAAATCTCTAATTTTGGTTTCCAGTATGATTTCATCCCCTTCTTCTTCATCAGTCTAACTCATTATTCCCTGTTCAATTCTTAATTTTACCTCTGCAATTGTTTGGACCCGGAGAAGGTCAAATGTCCACTCCTTATAGATCTGGATAAAAGATGCATAGATTGCAAAGTCAGTATTTTCAATTGAATGAATAAGGTCTCTGGCAAATCTAGGAACCAAGCCTATTTCATCACCACTCCCTCTCATAGTATAACTTTTTCCTGAACTAAAACATGAGTTATTAGAAATTATTCTCAATACTTCTGCCCTCCATGAGTGATCACTAGACAGTTAACTCCGCAAAGCAAGTACTGAAGCAAGGGTTTGGCATTTTCTAAGTAAAACTCTTTTTGCCTATACTCTTATGCATAATTTGGGTGGTCCTTACTTGCAGGTTTCACTGTAAACTTTGTCAAATGCATATATTTCAGGATTTTCAACAAGCAAGAATTTATTTTTCATATCTTCTTTGGCCATATTCTGGTTATTTAGGAATCTCCCTGAAAAGGAGGTATCACTGAGGTAAATACAGTTATTTTTTGGGTTTGGTATGCAACAATAATTTTGATTATCATTAAATAATCTTCGTTTGGTCTGGGGAGAGCCTGATTTGCCTCTAGCAGAGTCTGGTTTGCCAGGATGATTTCTGACCCTTGCAACAAAACGTGTATTCCGCTCGTCAAAAGGATTTGACATGGATGGGTTCATTGGGAGAAATGCAAAATATGTTATATAAAGTTCAAATAAAATTCAAATCAAGGCCTAACTATGAGCGACCTGGTAAACACAACATTTTAATTATAAATGAAGACCTTCATTATAATATTTTGGACCAAGCAATAGATAATACTCGAGGGTTTGTTTGATGTTTAGACTTTAGTAGTTCTTAGATTCATTTAAAGATCTTGGGTATTTAGCTGTTTGATAACAAAATTAGGACTTTATTCAGTTGATAGTCTATTAGGATAATAATTCCTCATATCTTTTTATATTCTTACCTAAAGTCGTCTACTCAATCGACTCCATGTATTAGAAAGAAAAAAAATCTAATAGTACTAAAGTGATGAGCTATCCATCCCAAATTTACTAATTTATTGACCTGGCAACAGGGAAAAAATAATAAAAATGTCGTCTTTCTGATATTGACTTATCTTTAAAGCATATCTTATGGGAGAAGATGGATTTTGTAAAATACAGATCTTCAGGTTGCTAAGGATAATAAAATTTATTTTTAATGAGCTATCTTCCAAACATCCTCAAGCTCCTCGCAGCGATTCATTACTCTGACAATACCCAAAAAGTCACATATCAAACTATTCAGGATTATTTAATCCAAAATAATGTTGAACTTGGTGACAGTACACAAATCTTTATCCGATTAATATCAAAGATTTTCCTAATCTAGTTGTTACTCTGGAAAATATCCTTAAATTTCTGATCAATAATTCTACTCTATCAGAAGAAGAGCTCGAGAAAGAGGCTGATGGGCAATTTGTAATTTCGATCTTCAATCCAGTGATCATATAGGACATACCTAAAAAGAATTTAAAAGACATCATTCAATTTTGGCAGAGAGAAAAGCACTCTATTTTCGATATGATCCAGAGAAAGGGTACACAATATTCAGAACTAGAAGATCTGAAATGGTCTCTTAATTTGAAGACATATGGAAAAAATGTTAAAAATATGAGAGACCCTACTTGCATAGTCAATCTTAAAGTATGAGAGAATAGTGTTATCATGATTATCTAGGTCAACAACCACGATGGACCCAAAAATATTATCTTTGAATTGGATAAGGCTGAGCTTGAGGACTTTTGTGCTGAATTAGAGTCAGCTGAAGAAACAATAAATGCCCTTCTTAGTCCAGGTCGTGGTACTGAAGAAGAAGATCAGTAATAAGCGCATAATCAGTCATATTCTCTGAATATATATTAAAGTTTCTACTTGTCATTTTAATTTTCCCTAAATACCAGTATCTAAGTAATACAGAAATGCCCCTGTGGGAAGAATTGTGGTGAACTTGTCCCTGTTACTTTATTGCAAAATTATCAGACAGGGATAGAATATCAGTTTAACTAAAAGCCTGTTTTAACAGTTTCGGTAACATGTCCTCAAAAAATTTACAAGAAAGAGAGGTCGAATAGGGATTTACAAAGAAAAGAATTGAAAAAGTAATATTCAAGGTCTTAGACATTACTCATCTTTTTCTTCATTCTTTTTCTGTAAAACAAGATCATGTTTTTTCATTAGAAATTCGAGTCCCTCAATCATGTTGAAAACACAGTTCCTAACACAAGCTTCTTCTTTCTTTGAAAATTCGGCATCTTTCATGCTCACACATTCCTTAAAGCAGGCTCTTGAAGATTCTTTAATAACTTCCTGTACGTCTGTTATTTTTCTCATGTCTTCCTCAGTGTTCTGAAGCTTAAAATCGTCGTAGAGATCTAACTTAATGTTAAGCATCTTCTTCAGCTTGTTAAAATCGATATCCATCTTTTTGTCAAATCCCTGTCCTGAATTAAAATTATTCAATATCAAATTCAATATTAGGCTCTTTCTCATAGTCCCTTAGACCGCCCTATTTATATTACTTGCTTGAGGAGAGTTTCCTCAAGGTTTGCCCTCGCTGGCCTTATTTGGGTAGAGAAGTTTTTTGGATCTAAACTTACAACCAAATAAAATACATTAAGGAGTAATTTGGGCTTCGAAGCAATAAATAGTAATAGAGTCGTTATAAACAAAATGTCCTAGAAGATTTTTCTTATTAATCTTCTGAGCTAAACTAAACTTTTATTACATTATTTTGTTTTAATACAATAATTGTCGATGTCGTACTTAGTTGGAGCTTTAACAGGAATCGTCTTTATCTCAACAATAGCACTTGTAGTATTCCCTCACATTCAGCAGTCAGACAAAATTCCCTATGCCGCTCCTCCTGCAAAGACTGATTTCTTTAATAAATACTATCAACAAATGTTAGAGTACTCAAAAGAATCAAATGAACTGTTCTTACAGCAAGAACTTACAGCTAATAACTTTAACGTGGATACTTCAGACGCATCAGATCTCGGGGACGGTTACATTCCGATTATGACTTTAGATTATTATGGTACTTGGTATGCAGTCTCACAAGATAAGGTAAGATGATCTATGAATAGTCTCAAACCCTCATTAGCAATTTGACTATCTTACGCAGAGAAGTGGATATGGGCATTTTACCGCAGATGAGTATAACAACGATGGTGTCGATGATGACCTTATTTTCTGGATTTTCGATGGGCAATATATCGACCAAAAAGCCGTCATTGTTAACTTCGTATATGACAATTCAACTGATTTCAACCCTGACAATTCGTAAGCAGTGAAAATTTCTTTTTCAAAGTTTAGAACTTTTAAAAATGATAGCATCATCTTCACAGCATATTTCTTCAATAACTTCGATCAGACGAATAAGCATAGTAATAGTGTTGATACTCTTAGTAAAGATCGATAGATTGCAGTGGAGGTTATCAACTGAGCTTTATTAATGTCGATACCAATCAACCATACAATATGACTACTGACACATATTCTAAAATTGGAGCCAATTTCTGGCTGACTAGTTCAAATTGTTCAGTGGATCTCAACATGACTGTGGCATTTTATGTTCCAGTAGAAGCTAACTATATGTTCTTTAAATTTTAGGGAAGAGAAAATAAAGCCATGGACTATTCTATTATGGTTACATTAATATGTGTTGCTCATCTCTATGCCTGCATCCACCTCATTAAATTCATCGCCCAAAATGAAAGCGAAGGCACAAGATTTTCTCTTGTTACAATTTCCTATTTAACATCCTGGGATATCTTCATGTGCCTGTTCCACCTATACAATGCCTTGACGATAAATGTGAGAATAACTAACCTTTTGCTTAATGTTATAGGACTTCTTCCATTATTTCATCACACCAGCCTTTTGGTATTTCATTCTGGGGTCAATCTTCGAAACAAGATTGATGATTCTCGTTTGGAAAACTCAATATTATAATAACTTCAACGTAAGAATAGCCCTTTGTCGTTAACTCTATTAGAACATCAACGATGTAAGAAGAGCCATCACAACCTTTTACTTACAATTCTGTAAGAGAATATATTACTCATCTAATCCTCTAGACGGATTCCTTACTCTCTTCCTATTTTTATGCTACTATTTCCTCCCCGAAACCTGGTTCTTCTATCTTACAACTCCCATCTTTGCTCACCAAATATACATGAATGCAAAAAGAGGAGGAAAGGCGAAATTCAACTTTGTATATATTTTCCTGCTAGGGGCTGCCCGAGCTCTGATCCCAGTAACGACATTCACTTTCAATTACTTATCTATCTAGCTCTATGGTAAGGGCTGTCCTGTCGCAATTTTCAAGTTAACTCCAAGCAATCAGTTCATCGTAATATATTCAGGAATCATACTTTTCCAGGTAAGGAAATTTCCTAATTTAAATTTAATATCAGATCGGACTTCTATTTGCCCAATCCAAGCTCGGTTCAAGATTCTTCATTCCTGCCTTCCTATTGCCACCAAAGTATAATTATTATATCAAGATTACTCCAAGTCAAGCAGCTACAGAGGAAGAACAGGTATGAACTTTGTTTTTAAAAAAATAATAGGTATAGGAAACATGTTCTATTTGTATGGATGCACTGGCTAACGACCATAACGCAACAAGCAATAAAGCTCCCCTTATTGAGAAGAAGCCAAAGGCTATACGTATTATGCAGACTCCCTGCAAGCATAAATTCCACGAATCCTGCCTTAAAAGCTGGATGGACATAAAGTTAGAGTGTCCTTTCTGCAGGCAGAAGCTTCCACCCTTGGAATAAATTCAACAATACATTATTTTAAAATGCTTGTTTGACTCTAACTCAATGACTATATACCATTATTGCTAATCATATCTTTTTCCAATAATGTGTATGATCTTGCATGTTGTTTAATTGTTTAAAATCTCTAAATGTATCTTTCAAATATTCCAAAATTTTGAACTATAGAACACAAAGCAGAAATAACAAGAGCAAAATATATGACACTAATCAACTAAATTATTTCAAACCGAATTATTGTTTCACAAGAGCAGCTCAAGATTGTTTTTGATATATAAAAGTTGCAAATTCATCTATAATAAACCGCGTCAAATTTTTGAAGTTTTCGTCAGATCTAATTTCCCCTCGAAATAAAATTAAATTCTTAAATGGCAGAAAAAAAGTTCACGCAGACAACTATGGACTCTTTTTTCGGATTATTAAGTAATTTCTAAAATAATTATATCATCTAACTAGAGGATGTCGCTCCTAGTAACCAGCAGCCACCCATTACCAAATTTTTCAAAGATTTTCAAAAGAAAACATCTATTTTCCACCAAAGAATCACTCCCAGTGAACAACAGAAGAAAGAAATAGCAAATGATATCTTGGAAAATAATGTTAACTATAAAAGCCCTGGCTCTAAAGGCTCTCCTTACATTATGCTCGATTCCTGCTCTCCTCGTTCTCCGGGGGTTAATTATGTTTATAACACTGAGATCCTACCAATGAAGCGAAAAACTTCTCCTACCATAAATAGGAATAATATTGATG
>Ga0065720_1021374_pt1 | contig 10766 bp, 8 predicted proteins | sample Thericmetagenome_FD_59107 | JGI IMG/M metagenome (GOLD analysis project Ga0065720, IMG submission 59107) | Thermophilic microbial communities from the Joint Bioenergy Institute, California, USA of rice/straw/compost enrichment - eDNA_2 v2... | ecosystem: Engineered > Solid waste > Grass >... | reverse complement strand
GGCTCGAGCCGCACCGGGCCCATCCGCAGCTCCTCCTGCCCGGAATCGGACCTGGCGAGCAGCAGCAATTGGTCCGTCAGCTTGGCCATTCGTTTCGTTTCCGCCAGCACCATCGAGATTTGCTCGCTGATTTCCAGGACGGACCGGTCCGGATGCCGCAACATCAGCTCCGCGTTGGCCTGAATGATCGACAGCGGCATGCGCAGCTCGTGGGAAGCATCGGCGGCAAACCGGCGCTGCTGTTCCCAGGAACGGCGAATCGGCCGCAACGCCTGGTTGGCCAGATACAGACCGGCCAGAACGGTCAGCATTCCTCCCAGGAGAAGTCCGATCAAAAACCGGTCGGCAAGCTTGTTCAACAGATTTTGCTCGGCATCCATATTGACAATGGCCTGCACATGCCGAATCGGTATGAACGATGCGGACCCGGCATCCGCCCGGTCTGCTTCATCGGTTTCGGCAGCAGTCTCCGGTCCGGCGGTTCCCGACTCAGCCATAGTCCCCGGCCCCACCGCACTCCCCGGCTCTGCCGCGTTTCCCCGCCCCGCCGCGGCCCCCGGTCCCGGCAAAATTCCCGGCTCCTTTCCGGCATCCGGCAACTTGAAGCTCCGATGCAGCAGCAGCGGGGAGGACAACGCGAGGGAAAAAGCGCGGTAATAATGCCCGTCGATGAAAAGCGTCGCCGGCCGCTCGAGCGACTGATACGCGCCGAATTTCAAATAAAACCGTTCATGGCCCGCATCCGCCAGCGACGCGGGATAAGGCATCCCTTGCTCGTCCCAAAGCAAAACGATGACTCCGGGACCGACGACGGGACGATCCGCATGATCCGCAGGCGCGGGCGCCAAACCGCCGGAACCCGCCGGAGCGCTCTTCTGCTGCTCGTAGCGGTAACTCAACTCGCTCGGCGGGGCCAGCTGATTGGCGGCGGCGATCAGAGCGGCATCCAGCTTGTCGTAGATTTGCGCGCGCAGCTGCACGTAAACGATCGAGCCGATCGCCACCAGCACCACAAAAAACACCGCCGCATTCAACACCGTCAATCGGACTCTGGTTTTGGCGAACACGGCCTGTTCTCCCTCAACATGTATCCGACGTTTCGGACCGTCTGAATGACGCAATCGTAACGAAACGGCTTCAGTTTCCTGCGCAAATAATAGATGTAAACATCAACGGCATTGAAGCCGATTTCCGAATCCAGTCCCCATACCCGCGAACACAGCTGTTCCCGCGTCAGGATCTGTTCCCGGTTCCGCACCAAAAAATGGAGCAGTTCGAATTCTTTGTACGTCAGTTCGAGCGAATGCCCGTCGACGGACGCCGTCCGCATGTTCTCGTTCAGGACGAGGCGGTGATAGCGCAGATTCCCGTTCGCTTCGGCCGCTCCGTGACGCCGCAGCAACGCGCGCGCCCGCGCGGCAAATTCTCGAATCTCGAAGGGCTTCGTCAAGTAATCGTCCGCTCCCGCGTCGAGCCCGCGCACCACATCTTCGACACTGTCTTTCGCCGTCAACATCAGCACGGGGATCGTGAAACCCTCCGTCCGCAGCTGCCGGACAAGGTCGAGTCCGCTCATCCCGGGCAGCATAATATCGAGCACGAGCAAATCGTAAATCCCGTGCTGCGCCATATATAACCCTTCGTCTCCCGTCTCCGCTTCGTCGACTTCGTACCCTTCCTCCCGCAAAATGCGGCCCACCGTGGCCAGCAAATGACCATCGTCTTCCACGGCCAATATGCGCATGGGCATCCCTTCCCGGTTTCCAAAAATTGTATGCCCCAATTATATGGGAGCAACATTAAAATTACATGAGAAAACAAAAAAGACGGCGCTGTTTTTTCGAACCCTTAACCGCTCGGCCCGTTTAAGCACCAAGCGGGCAATCCGCCCATATACTGGGTGAAAAGGGAAAAGGGAGAGATCGGAAATGAATCTTAAACCCCCGGCCTGCGCCCGGTGCGCGTCGAGGCGGACCCATTCCGCGGCCATCACGAAAGCCATGGTGGAATTGAACCAGATACTTCGGTCGCTATGGGAACAGCACGTATTTTGGACGAGGCTCACGGTAAACAGCATCATTGCCCGCAGCCCGGACGTGCAGGCCACAACGGCCCAGCTGCTGCGCAACGCGGACGATTTCGCGGCGGTTCTCCGCCCCTTCTACGGTCCCGGGCCCGCGTCCCGGTTTGCCGAACTGTTGAGATCCCATCTTACAATCGCGGCTGAACTTGTCACGGCGCTGCGGGACGGCAATACGGCTGCGGCCGGGGATGCGGAAAGGCGGTGGGTGATGAACGCCGATGAAATCGCCCGATTTCTGGGCCGCATCAACCCTTACTGGTCGGAGGCGGAATGGCGCAACATGCTGCATGCGCACCTCAGGCTGCTCAGAAGCGAAATCAACACCCGCATCGCCGGAAACTATGAGGAAAATGTCGCCCTCAGCGACCGGATCGAAACCCAGGCGCTCGGAATGGCCGATCTGATGACCCGGGGCATCCTGCAGCAGTTTCCTTCGGCGTTCGCCGCGTAACCGGCCGATGCCCGGCGGTTTGGCAAAAGGACTCCTGACATGCAAGCAAAAAGCGCGCATGCGCATCTTCCTCCGAATATGCGCATGCGCGCTTCGTCCTCCCACGGCCTGTCAGCGCGCGTACCTGAGCCGCAGCGCCTCGTAAGCCTCCCGCGACGAAGCGAACGGACCGGTGCCGAGTCCGTGCCAGTCCGTGTTCGTGTACATCGGATTTTTCCTCCCGGTTTCGGCCTCCCTGGCCGCGATATGCTCTTCCATCCGCTTTTTCAGAAGCTCGACCGTATCCGGGTACAACTCGGCGACATTGGTCAGCTCCTGAGGGTCGTTCTCCAGATCGTACAGCTCGACGGGCGGTTTGCCGTGAAAATCCGGCTCGAGGGCGACGATCAGTTTCCATTTCGGCGTGCGCCAGCCGTGCTTGCGCATCCAGGTGCATTCGGTGATGTAGAACTCCTCCCGCGCGGGCAGCTTTTCTCCTTTAAACAGCGCCGCCAGGCTCAGCCCGTCGAAGGCGGCGCCGGCGTCCACTTCCAGGAGATCGAGGACGGTCGGCACGATATCCTTCGCGAAGGTGTACTGCGCATACCTGACCCCCTCCGGCACCCTTCCGGGAAAGCGGATGATCAGCGGCGTCACCAGATTGCTTTCGTACAGTCCGTGATGATCATAATAACATTCGTGTTCGTACAGCGTTTCCCCGTGATCGGAGGTGATGACGATGAGCGTGTCGTCGCCGAGCCCCAGCGCCTCCGCCCGGTTCAGCAGCGCTTGCACGGCCGCGTCCAGATAGGCGACCGCGCCGTCGTACTGCGCGTCAATATACGCGCTGTCCGTGACGCCCTCCGGAAACCAGCCCCTGAAAAATTCCGCAAACGGCTCAAAGGCCAGCACCGGTTCGAGGGATCGGTTGCGGGGGTCCTTTTCGTCACCGCCGTAGAACAGCCGGTCGAACGGCGGCGGCGGCAAATAGGGAGTGTGCGGATCCATGTGCCGCAGGAACAGGAAAAAAGGCTTGTCGCCGGCCGCGAGCTCCTCCAAAAGCGGCAGCGTTACCCGGTTCAGATTATCCGCCTTCGGACAGCGGCCCGTCTCGTCCTTGCGCCATCCCTCGTAATCCAGATAGCGGTCGAATCCGCGGGCGGCGACGTTGCCGGTAAACCCGACGCAAGCCGTGGCATAGCCCGCGCCGCGCAAAATCTCGGCCAGCGTGACCGCCCCCTCGCCCAGCTCTCCCCGATGCCTGAGCGCCACCACATCCGTGCCGAAGCAATCCCGCCCGGTCAGCATCGAGGCGTAGCCTGGCGTCGTCGGAATGTGCGGGCTGAAGTGGTTCTCGAACACGGCGCCGCCGGCGGCAAACCGGTCGATATGCGGCGTCGTCAGCCGGCGGTAGCCGTACAGGCTCATGTGATCCCTGCGCAGGCTGTCGATGCCGAAAAGGATCAAATTCGGTTTCTTCTTCGCCATGGTCACACCATCCTTATGAATGAAAAATGAGAGGCTGCCTCATCCCGCGCCCTGCAGCCTGAGCTCGCCGGCGTAATGGCAGGCTGCGCTGCGGCCCGGCTCCGCTTCGGCCAGCTCCGGTTTTTCGGTCTTGCAGCGCCCGGTCGCATAGGGGCATCGCGGGTGAAAGGGGCAGCCGGAAGGCGGGTCGGCGGGATTGGCCGCCTCGCCCTGCAGCACGAAGCGCGTTTTCCGCATGTTCGGATCGGCCGCCGGCTTGGACCTGAGCAAGGCCTCCGTGTACGGATGCAGCGGCCTCGCGAAAATGGCCTCGGCATCGCCGATCTCCACCATTTTTCCGATATACATAACCCCGATCCGGTGCGAAATGTGCTCGATCACGCTGAGGTCGTGGGAGATGAACAGATAGCTGAGCCCGAGGCTGCGCTGCAAATCCTGCAGCAAATTGATGACCTGGGCCTGCACGGATACGTCGAGGGCCGATACGGCTTCGTCGCAGATCACAAAGCGCGGGTTTGTGGCCAGCGCGCGGGCGATGCCGATCCGTTGCCGCTGGCCGCCGCTGAAGGCATGCGGATAGCGGTCGAGATGCCCTTTATTCAGGCCGACCATTTCGATGAGTTCGGCGGCCCGCTCTTCCAGCGCCGCGCCTCTGGCCAGCCCGCTCAAAATGAGCGGTTCGGCGACAATCTGCCGCACCGTCATGCGCGGATTCAGCGAGGAATAAGGGTCCTGAAACACCATCTGCATTTCGCGGCGCACCGTTTTCAACTTGTCGCCGTCCAGCCCGGGAACGTCGACGGTCTCGCCGGAGCGCAAGGTGAACCGCACATGACCGGCAGTGGGTTCGACGGCGCGGAGCAGGCATCGGCCCAGGGTGGATTTGCCGCAGCCGGACTCGCCGACAAGGCTGAAGGTTTCGCCTTCCCGGACGGCGAACCGGACGTCGTCCACCGCCTTGACATGGCCGGCGGTCCGCTTCAGAAATCCCTTGCGGATCGGATAATATTTTTTGAGCCCGTCGACTTCGAGGATGGTCTTGCCGTTTTCCCTCATATCGCTCCTCCCTGCTCCCTCGGCTGCATGAACACGCACCGCACCCAGTGTTTGGGAGCGATCTGGGTCAGCGCCACGTCGGATTTGTCGCACCAGCCTTTGACCGCATGCTCGCATCGGGAAAAAAACGGGCATCCCGGCTTGATGTTGATGGGAATGGGCACGGCGCCCTCGATCGGCTGCAGCCGCTCCCGCTTGCGGCGCACGGAGGGCATGGCGTTCATGAGGGCGATGGTGTAAGGATGGGCCGGGCGGTGGAACAAATTTTCCACGGTCGTGTATTCGACGATTTTTCCCATATACATCACCGCCACGTCGTCCGCCATTTCGGCGATGACGCCCATGTCGTGGGTGATGAAGATGACCGCCATTTTGTTCTTTTCTTTCAGATCGTTAATGAGCTGCAGCACCTGGGCCTGGATCGTGACGTCGAGGGCGGTGGTGGGCTCATCCGCGATGAGGACGGAAGGCTCGCCGGACAGAGCCAGCGCGATCATCGCCCGTTGCCGCATGCCTCCGGACAGCTGGTGCGGGTACTCGTTCAGGCGCTGACCGGGGTTGGAGATCCCGACGCTGTGCAGAAGTTGCGCCGCAATTTCCCTCGCCTCTTTCCGGTCCCGCGTGCGGTGCAGGCGGATCGACTCGATGATTTGGCTGCCGATGGTGTGAACGGGCGAGAACGCCTTCATCGGCTCCTGGAAGATCATCGCCATCTCCCCGCCGCGGATGCCGCGAATCTCCCTGCCGCGCGGGTTCAGCTTCGCCAGGTTGACGACCTCTCCCCGCCGCCCGCCTTTGTTCAACCTGAGCAGCACGTCTCCCTCCACCTTGGCGAAGGCGGGGAGCAGCCGGAGCAGGGTCAGCGCCGCGACGCTCTTGCCGCAGCCGCTCTCGCCGACGATCCCCAGGGTTTGGCCGCGCTGCAGCGTAAAGCTCACATCGTCCACGGCCTTCAGAACGCCTTCATCGAGGTGAAAATGGGTGCGCAGCTCCCGCACGGTGAGCAGCGCGTCTTCGTCCTCCGTCATCGTCCGCCTCCTCCTTTCGCGGGGTGATTTTTTGCATAGCGGATTTGCGCATGCGAGCCGGGCCCGGGCCGCGGCCTCCCGGGACCTTTTCATTTTGACTGTTTGTAAGGATCCGCGGCATCGCGAAGGCCGTCCCCGAGAAAATTGAACAAGAGCACCGTCAGCACCACGAAAGCCGCAGGCCAGAGCAGCCACGGATGATGGGCCAGCGTCTGCAGCGTTTGCGCATCCTTCAGCAGCACCCCCCAGCTGACGGCGGGGGCCTGCATGCCGAGCCCGAGGAAGCTGAGCGCGGTCTCGCCGAGGATCGCCGCGGGGATCGCCATCGTCACGGACACAATGATATAGCTGGAGAAGGAAGGCAACAGATGCCTGAATATGATCCGGCCGTGGCTTGCGCCCGAAAGCCTTGCCGCCAGCGTGAAATCCTCCTCGCGCAGCGAGAGCATTTTGCCGCGCACCACGCGGGCCAGCCCGGTCCAATCGATCAGCGAAAAAATGACGATCATCCCGAAATAGATCTGCGCCGTCGACCAGCTCCTCGGCAAGGCCGCGGCCAGCGCCATCCACAGCGGAATCGTCGGGATGCTGATGAGAAGATCGATCAGCCGTTGAATCACGGTGTCGATCCAGCCGCCGAAATAACCGGACACGCCGCCCAGAATCACGCCCAGCACCAGGGTCAGGGCCACGCCCGCAATCCCGAAGGAGAGCGAAATTCTGGAGCCGTACAAAATGCGCGTGAACAAATCCCGGCCCAGGTTGTCCGTGCCCATCAGAAAAATCGGAGCGGTCCCGTCGCCGGCGCCGAACAGGTGCAGGTCCGTCTTGACGAAGCCGAGCAGTTTGTGCGGCTCGCCCCTGACAAACAGCCGGACGGGATACTTTTCCGACGTGTCGACCGCGTACGTTCTGCGGAACGTCTCCTTGTTGATCTCCATTTTGTAGCCGTAAACGAAGGGCCGGAAATGAAACTTGCCTTCGGCGTCCACGAAGCGAATCTTTTGCGGCGGCGCCAGCTTGTATTCGACAAACCGCTTCTCCGGCGTATAGGGAGCGATGAAATCGCAGAAGACGGCGATCAGGTAAAGAAACAAAAGCGACGGCAGCGCAATGAGCGCCAGCTTGTGCGACCTGAATTTTCGCCAGATCAGTTTCCATTGCGAAGACGTCTCGAACGCCGGGTTCATGCGCGCATCTCCCCGTATCGGATCCGCGGATCAAGCAGGGCCAGCAGGATATCGGAAAACAGGGTGCCCAGCACGGTCATCACGCTGAGCATCAGAATGAAGCTGCCGGCCAGATACATGTCCTGCACCATCAGCGCGTTGAGCAGAATCGGCCCTGTGGTGGGCAGGTTCAGCACGATGGACACGATCGCTTCGCCGGAGAGCAGCGCCGGAAACGTCCAGCCCACCGTGCTGACCAGCGGGTTGATGGCCGTGCGCACCGGGTATTTCCACAGCAGCTTCGTTTCGCTGAGGCCCTTTGCCCTGGCGGTCAGGACATACGGCTTCGACAGTTCGTCCAGCATCATGCCGCGGGTGACGCGGACGAGCCCGGCCGTCCCGGACAGCGCGACGATGACCACCGGCACGATCATGCGGGGCAGCATGTCCCGCACCTTCGCCCAGCTCCACGGAGCGTCCGCGAATTCCGGCGAAAACAGGCCGGTGATGGCCACGCCCGTTTGCGCGTACACCACGTAAATGAGGATGAGGGCGATCAGAAAGCCGGGCACCGCCATGCCGACAAAGCCGAGAAACGAAAACACGTAATCGAGCGGCGAATACTGGTGCGTCGCCGAATAGACGCCGACCGGTATCGCGATCGCCCAGATGATGATCAGGGACAGGAGGGAGATCGTCATCGTCAGCAGCAGCCGCTCGCCGATAATGACGGAGACGGGCATGTCGTATTGAAACGACGTGCCGAAATCGGCGTGCAGCACGATGTTTTTGATCCAGATGAAATACTGCATGTAAAGCGGCTTATCCAAACCGTATTGCGCCGTCAAATTCAAAATCTTGCTCTCGTCCACGTCGTTGCCCGACAGCTTCAGCTGCTCCACATAGGAGGTCAGAAAATCGCCGGGCGGAAGCTGGATGATGATGAAAACGAGGACGCTGATCGCCGCAAGCAGAGGGATGATCTGCAAAAGTCTGATGCCCACGTATCGCAGCATGGCGGTTCCCTTTCCGAAATCGCAGTTTTCTTTCCGAAACGATGGCCGGCGCATCCGGGAGCACGGTTTCCCGGCGCGGAGTAAAGCCCGGTCTTCCCGCGGCTGCCGTTTGCGGGGACGCATTGACCCGCACGGCACCCGCGCCGCCCTTTCCGGGAGCGCCGTTTCCCGTCCCCAAGTCTTATGTCACGGCCTGAAAAACCACTGTTCGGCGGCAAAATTGTGCGAAATCCCCCATCCGGCGTCGGAGATGTTGGCCAGTTTGGCGTTGACGGCGACCGGCGCCGCGATGTTCTCGCTGTGGATGAAGTACCAGTAATGCTCGCCGATGTTGCGGCGGATCTCTTCGCGTTTTTTGAGCGCCTCTTCGTGGGAAAGCTCGCGCAGGCTGGCGATCGCCTCGAACAGTTCCAGCGCTTCCTGCGGCGGCTTCTCGCCCTTCAGGCCGCCGGAGTTCCACCACTGATCCCACAGCGGCGCCCAGATGTTCTGCCCCCATTGCTCGCGCACCCATTGCACCGGGCCGGGCGTGAACATGATCGTGGCCTTCAGCTCGTTGGCCTTGTTGCGGGTGTCGTACAGGCTCGCGTCGATCTGCTTCAGGCTGACGTCCAGCCCGAGCTGCTTCCATTGCTCGACGACCAGTTCGCCCATGATGGCGAAATCGCTGAACTGGGACGACACCTCGAACGGAATGGAGATCCGCTTGCCGTCGGGGCCGAGCAGGTATCCGGCGCTGTCTTTGACGAGCCCCATCTCGTCCAGGAGCCGGTTGGCCTCATCCAGATTGCGCTCCGTGTTCTGAATCGGGGACGGGTTCGCGAAGCCGTAGAACACGGTGTCCGCGATCTCATGCTTGTCGAGGGCCAGGTCCAGCGCCTTGCGGAAGCGGACGTCGCGCACGATGCTGCGCCAGGTTTCGTCGTCGTAGGTCAGATTCAGATGAATGTCGTTGGCCGTGCGGTGCAGCGTGTTCAGATAAATCTTGTAGCCGCCCTCGCTTTCCTTTTCCTTGAGCAAGGGCACATTGGGAATGGATAAAAACTCGTAGGAATGGTCCACTTCGCCGGCGAGAATTTTCAGAATGATCATCTCGGAATTTTGCACCAGTGTGCTTTGCAGCTTGTCGATGTAGGGCAGCTGGTTGCCGGCGGCATCGACCTTGAAATAGTAAGGATTCCGCTCGAATTCGATGATGTCGCCGCTTTTCACCATTACGTAGGGCGAAAGTACCGGAAATCCCAGCGCTTTGGGCATGGTGGCTTCCGTGTTCAAAACGTCCTTCGCCGTGAACAGCTGCACCCAGTCCCCTTCGGCAAACCCGGCTTCCTTGATCAGCCGCTCCAGTTCCGCCGGGTCGGCGTATTTTTTATGGAATTTCTGCAGGAAATGCTTCGGCTTGATCAAGTCGGTGTACCCCCTCCAGCCCTGCCAAGCGAGCTGCAGCAGAAAGCCGCCGTAGGGCTTGTCGAAGGAGATGGTGAAGGTGTAGTCGTCCAGCACCTCGAATTCGAACGGAGTGCCCGTTCCGTCCGTGGCGGATTTCAGCCACAGCGGGAAAATGGGGGTAAGCTCCTCGTTGAACAGGACGTCCTCCACGGCGAAACGCACGTCCTCGGTGGTGACCGGCACGCCGTCGGACCATTTCAATCCTTCGCGAAGGGTGAACGTAAACCGCTTCTGGTCCTCGCTGACGTCGAAGGACTGGACGATGTTCGGAGTGACTTCCTCGCCGATCAGGCCCGGCGTATTCACCAGCGGTTCGTTCTGGATGATCCACAGCGCGGCGTCCGTCGTCGGGTTCATCCGCACCGTGCGCAGCGTTCCGCCGTAAACGCCGATTTCGATGTCGACGTAGCCCTCCGGCAGTTCGTTGGAAATCTTGGGGACTTTGGGCAGCCGCTCCTCGACGGGCGGCAAATTCCTGCCGTCGAGAAAAGGCGATTGTTTGTATCCGCCTTGCAATCCGGCATGATTCGTTCCGGCGCTTGCGGCGGTTTTCGCGCCGGATGGATTCTGCCCGGCTTCGCTCCCGGACTCGCCGCCGGATGAGCCGCCGAAGCATCCGGCGAGCGCGGCGGCGGCCAGCAGAAGAATGAGCGCCGTGATGGCGATTCGTTTTTTCATCGCGCGATTCCCTCCTGTCGAAATTCATAGGAAGCGGAAGGAGCGAAGAGCTTGCGCCCTTCCGTCAATTGCCTTTTCAGCCAGTCAAACCGCAGGAACGGATCTTCGTGCCGCGTCAGTTCCCGATAAAGTTTGCTTCTGAGCTCGGACAGCACGCCGGCGTAAGCGGGGTCGCCGGCGACGTTGCGGAGTTCGTCCGGGTCCTGCCGCAAATCGTACAGCTCATCCGTGTCCGTCATGTTCCACACGTACTTGAAATCGGCGCTGCGGATCATGCGCTGGTTGTACAGGCCGAATTGCTGTCCGTTGTAGGTGGACACCACCTCCGTCCGCCACTCCGCGACCGGCCGGCCTTCCAGGATGGCGGCG
>Ga0065720_1021373_pt1 | contig 10769 bp, 4 predicted proteins | sample Thericmetagenome_FD_59107 | JGI IMG/M metagenome (GOLD analysis project Ga0065720, IMG submission 59107) | Thermophilic microbial communities from the Joint Bioenergy Institute, California, USA of rice/straw/compost enrichment - eDNA_2 v2... | ecosystem: Engineered > Solid waste > Grass >... | reverse complement strand
AAAAAAAAAAAAAAAAAAAAATCACAATAAGACATAAGGCCTACCATTTCAGAGTGGCAGGGTCATTGCGGCAGTCTTTGTCGCAATCATCCATGTCGGCCCTGTCGACACAGGCGACCTTGAAGTTGCAGGTGCCGCCACTGCAGCAGCCGACAGCGCCCTCGAGCTTGTCGACAGGGGCAAGGAAAATGCATTGCTCGCCAGAGTCGCAGCCATAGGGAGATCCTATAGGGCCCAAGGTTAGCAGATGAACCTTGCAGCGAGGAAGAATGAGGAAACTAACGTGATGAACCATCAAGATAGCCGCAAGTCTCATCAGGGGCAAACAGGTAGGTCGATGCAAGCTCCTTCTGGCGACGCAACACCTGGCGCGGGCTAGGAGCTGCCGTCGGCTTGGGCGTCCAGCCATGAGCAGCAAAGTACTCCTGGAGCTCATCGGCGGACTGTTGAGTGGGTTGGGGGCCAGGGAAGGCCAGAGCATGGACTGAGATGCCAAACAAGGCAACTCTACAGAGCAAGTGAAGTCCCATAGTCGGTAGGGTTTGGGAGCGCGTTGAGCGTGATTTTGGCAACGGCGACGTTCAGAAGAGAGCGGACGCGGCAAGCACCCCAAGAAGAAGACCGGGATGCTGCCGACAGCAAAGAGAGCGTTGGAAGAGTTGGAAGAGGGAGTAAGTCGTTGTTGGGATAGCGTGGTAGCACGAAGCACAACAGGCAAATGAGCGGATGTGGAAGGTTGACTGGCTGGCGGGCTGGCTGGCTGGCTGTTTACACTGTTACGAAGCTGGCTGCGTGTCACCTGTCACCGCACCCCATGTGGTGAAGCTGTTGCTGATCGAATGAGTGAGTGAGTGGTCTCGAAAAAAAGATGTGATCGCCGATCGAGTGTCGACAAGGGGGGAAAAAAAAAGGAATGACAAGAAGTTGGGCAGTCAGGCAGTTGGCAGTCCCATCGACCTGTCGGGGCAGACAGAGTGAAAATCAACAGATTGGATGGGAAGAAACCAACAAGGCGCCGGCCCCAGAATAAAATTGTTTCTCACGCGGGAAACGGGATCTCTGAGAGGCCGCCGCTTACCCCCGACTGCTTAGAATACCCGATGATCACTGGATGGTTCCTGTGACGGTTCTCTGGGCGCTGTCGGCAGCTGCGTGACTTTGGCCAACCCTGATCCAGTAGGTCGGACCACGAGTGGTTCACCCTTCTTTCCGCCCTTCCCAAGGGTCTTCTGCGCACTTACGGGGCGTTCCTGGCTTCCACCCACGGCAACCCACAGCGAAAAACCAGTCCTCATTGGGTCTGGCGGCTGTTGGCTGCACTTGGTGGCAGGGGTGTACCGCTGTTGGACAGCCGTGGACAGCTGCAGGCACTGAACCAAATGGCAGGGGCCTGGGCTGAAACTTCTGGGAGTGGCCGGGGATGAGTTGCCAAGCCTGGGCTGAGGGTGGTCTGTTCACGCTGGATCCACTTCTCAACCGTTGCTTTTTCTTTTGTCTCTTGTCAATTTCACGTGCAGCGTGAACTCTGAATGTCAGAATTTTTAAAACTCGTTCAAAACTGCTGAGTCGAAGTCAATGCTCAGTATGGCTATGCTGAGCGCATTTTCCAAAATTGCATTACACACTCAGATGTCTCCATCGGTCACTAAAGAATTGACGAACCATGGTTGATCCGCCAAATGGGTCCATCATCCCTGCACCAGTCCTTAACTTTAACAACCCCACAATCAAAGTGGGCATCCCTGTAGCGCTAAGTCATCAGGCATTCAAACTCAATTTACGTTGATGGTTCATCGGAAATTTCCACAGCTTCCGGGCCAAATAAGAGGTGCGTAAGCTTATATGTTGGGGCTACACTATAACAGTTGCCCTCATTCAGACAATTTGGTAGACCTGACTTTGTAGGTAGGACTATGGCCAAAAGCAACTTCTGCTAACATTAAGTTACCCTTCTTCGGTTCCTTCATATCTCCTAGCGTCAAAGTTGGCAAGAAGGCAGATAGGTGGAAATCCGGTCCTCCCTAGAGTCTAGTTGGTCGTGGTCGTGGCCGCGTTGTCTGCCTTTGCCCTTTCGGCATCCAGCAACTGTTTGAATTGCGCATTTTCCTTGGCAAATTCGGCTAAAACCTTGCGTTTCCATTCCTCATACGTTGATGGTTCAGCTTCTCCTTCAACTAGCATGCTCTTCCTCAAGCCCTGGAAGAGCGCCTCGAACTCCTCCTTGTCAGAAGGTATGCCTCCTCCGAGGAAGAAGAGGTACCTCTGCCACCGACGTCCGCCGCGAACAATGGCCGCCAGGTCACTTCGGCCCTTCTTCTCGAATATCTCGGCAAAATGCAGCTCATCATCGGAGAGAGTGTTGTTCCCATCGTAAAAGTCTCCCACAGGCCACATCATACAAGGAGCGCTGAAAGCAAGCTCTTTGGCTTCGACTGAAGCGAACTCCCAGTCAATGATCCCTGTGATGTTGAAGTCATCGTCTACTAAAATGTGATCCCCCTTGTCGTCGGAATGCTTGAGGTAAAACTGCCCGGTACGTGAAGCGGAGTGGCTGATTAGCTCCGGGAGGGCCTCTAGACGTCAGAGAAACGAGAGATAGTTGTCCACTGGTAGAGAGGTAACCTCGCGGTTGGCGATCATACGCTGTTGGAGGTGAATGATATCAGAGTATGCTTCTTCAAGAGTCTTGAAAGGACCGAGCGAGTGATTTGGCGTTTCAAAGCAGGGAAGTTGAGCGAAGCACTCCGACCTGAACGCCTCTTTCGGTGTTCCCAGCTGGAGAAGGAACCAGAGAACCTGTCATAGGAATAGGATGTTTCTCAAGCTCGAGAAAAATATCCGCAAGCTGTTCCAGTACTCGATCTTTCTGGCTCAGAGTCGCGCTGTTCCAGTTGAGTGGCTTCCCCAGAAGCTTTTTCCATCAGGATATAGGAGATGCCAACTGGGTTGTTGGGGGATGCCAGTTCAAAAGCGTACACACGCGGGGCGGGAACCTTTGTCTCGGCCAGAAATTGGAGAGTGGCGACTTCGCTTAAGAAGATGTGAGCCTGGACAGAGGATGGTGGGAGCATAGGATTCTCCAGACGAATATGGGCGATCCAGACAACAACATCAGCAAACTCTATATCAACATGGCAGTTCTGCCCCCCTACATTACCTGGACACCACCTTGGCTCGGGAAGCTGGATCTTGACGGCCAGAAAAGGCAGGGATGCAGCATTCAATTCCGTTACGGGCCTTGCTTGCTGCTTGTTCCAGAGCTTTCACGTCGAGTCTCTCCATAAGGCGACACAGATGCTTTCTGTTGGCTTTTTGGGAGGCTGTCCAATAGGCCCCTGGAGCTTCATCCTAAATTAATACCCCGTCAATGTCTGCCTGGTGTTATTGCTCATATCCTGTCAATGTGTTGATGGCATTAAATCACATTTGAAGGGCAAGAACGAAGCTCAGACTGAACATGGTCGCCACACATGTGCTGTGTACAGATCACGCAACTCCCCATGTTCCTTTCGGCGGGAGCGCTGCAGTTGGGAACTTCACAAGAACGCAGCACCATTTTTTACTGAGAATGGACTATTGCCATATCTTTGACGGCACAATAAAAGGTGAATTATTTAGCACGGAGCAAGGCAAAAAAGTGTTCACGGGAACCGAGTGATCCCTATGAACTGTGACGAGATGTAGTGGAAAGACGCGGCAGGAAGTGATGTTTTCTTTGTATCTGGTTGCCAAATCCACCATATAGAACACAATTAGTCCAATTCCTTTGCAGCTTGCTGCAACTCTACATACTTGTACTCCGTGGTTCCCAGCTTGGCCTACTAAGCAGTGATTGATGCAAACGAACAATTTACCTTAGTCTAGAATACGTACCTTATCGCACTCTTTCTCACCCAACTTTTAATGGTGTATTCAGCTAGCTTTCCAAGATCGCCTTTGTTTTGGTTTAAGAGTCTGGAAGTCGAAACCCTGGTTCCCATCCAACATCCCAAGCTACATAATGAACAAGTTGCAAGGGGTGGAGCACCTTTCATAACCAATTAATATCCAGAATACGCTGTCATGGCAACAGTACATGAGGACAAAGGCAGGCTTATTCACTATTGGGAACAGAAGGCATGCATGGAGGCTGGTTTAGGCGGCAGCTGGCTTAGAGGATGAAGTCGCAAGGCACCGGAGGCATCAGTAGCACAGACACCAATGGATTGTAGTTGTGTCACTTACCTAGACGGGGTTACGACATATGGGCAATACATACCCATTGGCCGCTGCCTTCCCTGCTAGCACAATGACTCTGAATCATTGGATCGCAGACATATGAAGGTTTAGTCCTTGTGATACAAACATGGGCTCTGTTGGCTTGGTAATCAGTGCCAATTTTGCTCGTTGTGCCGCCCTGCATTTATGATCGAGTCTTATGTGTGGTTGACTATCACTCAAACTTCGAGCCTCCTACAAATGTCGCAAATGAACCTGCTCTATTCCTCTCGCTATGTTTCTATCCTGTGAGTCGTTGATGGTAAACTAGATATAAGAGATATGATAAGGCTTCATTAGTGGTTGTGACATGCATCAGGCTTACCAATTCTGTTGTCTGCAGAAGTGCAGATATCACAATAAGCCAAGCAATGTTCATCGAAGTAGAAGAGCCTTAGAGTTCAAAGACTACCGTAAAAGGGTATAACAGCATTTCCCCTCAAAGCTTTGTGCCGAGCAAGGTTGTGCAGCTCGGTCTTGAACATAGATATCCCCTCGGTTCTTACCCTCAATAAAGTAGACGGATACGACGTATTTTTTTTTTTTTTTGGCTTTAGCGCGTTTCATACCAAGCACAACTCTTCCGCTTGTCGATATGGTAGCCCAACGGTGCCGCATATCGGGCCGCAACAATTGGGCCTTGACCGGTACCAATCATTGCACTGAACGTAGGCAGCATACATCGGATTCGAGTGAACTGCTGTAGAGGGGCTAACTATAACAACTATAGATGGTAGTTACATGAGAGAGGAAAGCTCAGATTCAGAATCGGACGTGGTGCTACGCCACCACAATGCCAGACAGCTGGTTGCAGCAACTTTGCCATATCTGGAACGAATTACTGCAGTACCCGTATGGCTTGATGCATAGGATTTTGATTCATTCTAATAAACTTCGGCTAACCAAAGAACGATAGACCTCTGCCAGACAGAGAACTGCAATAACGAGGTTGTGGCCAGCACGGGTTACTGCAATACCCATATGTAACACATATTGGATTTGAGAGAACTATGGGATAATGGCTAACTATAAGGGCACTAGACACCCAAATGATTCGGGATAGAGATGGAGTCTGCTAAGTCGTTTAAGGTTGTTGGCATGATGACCGTTCAGCGCATGGGAAACTCTCTACAGTAGCTATGCACTTCAGTGTATTCAGTGCTGGGCAAAGCGCAACAGTTAGCTATTGGCCTCTGACAGTTACCTACATTTAAGTTTTTATCAGCGAGAGGAGAGCAAGGAAGACGTAGTCCTCTCTGGCTCCCCGACTCCAGTTGCGGCCTCAAGCCAACTCTTTAGACGAGATTTTTGTGTAATAGAGTGCTCTGCAATTTTGACCTCTATCACTCTGACCAGCGACCAGTGAAAACAGTATGATCTACATGTCTTCATGTTGCCGTCGTGGGTATTGCTCAGCGAAAGAGTACCCAGTATGAGAACTCCATTCATGCATATCTTATCGATATGCAATTTGCGATACCTTGTCACGGGCATCCGTACGGGTCCTATCGTGGTGAACGCGTTAAACGCGGCAGTGGTTCAGGCCTTCAAGTGCTCTTGCATTTCAGCTGCTTGTTCAAGGCAGCATCGAAACTATCACTCGGAAGCGGTAAATACTTGACCACGATGGTGACGATGCAATTGTATGGATGAATTGCCAATTTTCCTGTCAACACACCAGCCTTCTTCCCATGGCCCATATAACCGATGACTGACCTCCTTCGTGTGCTTCCGCACTTCCCCATTGGCCCCTACGCGCGGCTTCTGCCTGCCCTTGAGCAGCACGGCCTGACAACGAGCGACTTGCTGACCCTCGAGGCCGCTGAGATTGGAAAGCGCACGCATCTGCCGCTGCTCGACATCAAACGCCTATGCGATGCTGTCCTGAGCGCTCTGCACGCTGATCTGGGCGTCGTCTCGACACCGAAAGCCCGGTCTAACACTGCGGGTACCGTTTCCGAGACGACCGTTGATGAGCCCGGGGACGGTGTCGGAAGATGGAAGCAACAGCAGGAGCAGCGAAAACATAAACAACAACTTAAGAACACCTTCGCCAACCTCATCTCCCAATGGCACACCATCAGCACCCTTGACCCGACGCTAGACGCCGCCCTTAGTGGCGGCATCCCCATACGAACCATCACCGAAATCACAGGCGAATCAGGCACCGGCAAGACCCAATTCCTACTCACTCTCCTCCTCTCAGTCCAGCTACCTCCCCCCCATGGACTGGGTCGTCCTGCGATGTACATCAGCACAGAAGCCCCGCTCCCAACGCGGCGCCTGTCCCAGATGCTCTCCACGAACCCCGTCTTCCAACAGCTCCCCCGACACCAACGCCCGTCGTTGGACCGGATACTAAGCACTTCCACGCCGGATTTGGAGAGTCAGGACCACATATTGACATTCCAAGTACCGGTCGAGATTGAGCGGCGCAACGTAGGGCTGCTGGTGCTCGACTCCGTGGCAGCGAACTACCGCGCCGAGTTTGAGCGCGCGGGAGGGAAGCAAGGGTCAAATATGGGCGCGCGTACGGCAGAGCTGGTCAGGTTAGGAATGCTGCTTAGGGAGTTAGCACTGAAGTACGACATGGCAGTTGTCGTGGCGAACCAGGTAGCCGATCGCTTTCCCGGGGAAGTGTTCGTTCCCCCTCCCGTACCATTATCAACGGCCCATCGACCGGCAAAACACCCCCGTCTCCAAAAAGTCGACGACAGTCCTCTTGCTCCGCGAAGCAAACTTCCTGCTCCCGAACCAGACACCCCAGAAACTCCTGCGAACATCCCCCCTCCCTCATCCGTCCCCCTTCCCTCCTCCCAATTGCTCCCTACCACGCCGACGCCCAACCCAGCTGTTAAGAACAGCAGCACCCTCCCCTCCTCCTCCACGAGCGACCTCAAAGATGAACGAGTCCAACGACAACAACAACACCAGCCCGCCGTGCTTCTGCTCGACCACCAACAGCGCTGGTTCACTGGCTGGGGGGACACTCCCTCCTCCCTTTACAGCACCACCGGCCCCTTGTTAAAAACCCCTTCTCTTGGACTGGTGTGGACCACCCAGCTGGGGATGCGCATCGCCCTGTTTAGGAAGCCGAGGCCGGCATATGGGTATCGCACTCCTGCTTCGAAGATAGATGGGAATGCTACGCATGCAGCGGCAGTCGTTGCTCGGGACGGAACAATGGGGATAGGGGATGATTATGAGGCTGTTGTAGAGAAGGAGGAGACGAGGAGGGTTTTGCTAGCGAGTAAGGGAAGTAGTAGTGGTAATAGTGCTTGGAGGAGATGGATGAAGGTCGTTTTTGCGTCGCATGTGGCCGAGTCCGGTCCTGGGGTTGAGGAGGCGCCGGGGGCGGTGGAGTTTGAGGTTTGGATGGGTGGGTTGAGGGCTGTGCAGAAACAGGGGACTGGAAAGAAGTCCTCATGGGGGAAGTGATTGATAAAGGAATGTTGATCTGAGTTGGGCTATGACTTATGTCATGGCTATGGCTGTCTGGGCTGTTTGATAGATGGACATCATCAGCACGGCATACACGGGACAAATAGTCTCGGGTATTTTTTGCATGGTTAATGGGAAGGCGGACTAGATAACGGTCAAGGTTGGCGTGCAGGCGTGCATGATGGCAACTCGCCGTACAAAAGGTCGGTTGAACGACCTAGATATCATAGCATACTTCCAATGGAGCTTAATACCTCAACGCCCTATCGTTTGCGCACTTCCCCTACCCCACCCCACCCCAAACCAAAGAAGTAAAAAAAACCATTCATGTTTCTTCAGTATACTCCGAGTTAGTGTTGAAGAGGTATTCGAACATGGAGTTAGCCCGACGAGGACCGACAAGGCAAGCAACATCGAGGGTTAGTCAGAACTGACCCAAAACATAAGACTGATTCAAGAATGTCTATGCGAACAGCCAAGGCTGAAAATAAACAATAAATAATATGGTATAGCTACGCTCCCTTGTTACTAAAGAATCGTATACGGTTCCTTCCCTCTCCCATGCTAGATAGCAACCTATCATCCATCCCTGACGCATGTTTCCATCCATCTTACTGTATGATCTCACCCAGTAAGGAAATTTCTCATCAGTTTAAGGGGTGCTTAGCCCAAAGTTTGGGATTCCGCCGCCGCCGCTTCCCCTTCCCCTTCCCCTTCCCCGCTTTTGTTTTAACCTCCACGCTGATGATCGCCTACGACACACGGCAAACCCTACACAGTGGCTGATAACGCCCCTGACAACTATCATCCCAACCTCACCGAACCATCACGTTCCTAAAGGCATCCGAGATCTCGCTCACCGTCGGTGGCGGTCTTTTCTCTGTCTGTGTCGACATGCCCACCACAAGCCTTTCCTCCATCATCTTCAACAAGATTGGCGGCACGCTCTCATCCGTCGCCCTGATCGTCAACCGAATCATCTGACACTCAGCGTTAGCAACACAAACCGATAACAGGAAGAGGCCAGTCAGAGCTCACCTGGGTAGCATAATTAGGCTCCAACCTCAACAAACACCCATACTTGCCGCCCTCCGTAGTATGCACCACACTAGCACCCACAAAATTCCTCTCGTTCGGATCAACCCCCCTCAAGATGCCCCACCTAAACCCTTCCACCACTCTCCGAATAAAATCCTCGTTCAACTCCCTCTTCGCATCCCTCGCCGCGGGTGCCAGTCCGAAAATCTTCTGTGCCTCGCGCGGGGCGCCTCCAATCTGCCTCCATCGCTTAAAGAAATCCTCCGCAGACAGCTCCGCCGGATCCATAAACTTATGAATCGCCAGCGGCAGCATCAAGGTATACCACTGCAGGGAACCCGACAGGTAGCTAATGCGGATAGTCGGGGCCTTCTGGAACACGCGCTTGGCCTCGAAGAGAATGACCTGCTGAGTCTGGCCGCCGTGCGACAGCGTCGGGTCGGGCATACCCTTGATGTCCCAGGTGATGTTGCCCTTTTCGGACTCGTCTAGGTCGAGGGTCGTCGTGAAGCCGGTCATGATGGAGGGCGACTTGGAGGTGAAGTAAAGGATCAGGCAGGCCATGGCGCCGCGATATTCGGAGCGCACGCCGACTTGGAGCTGCAGGTCCTCGAAGAGGATGCCGTCTGTGCGCAGGAGCAGGCGGTTGAAGCCGCGCTCCCAGCCGGGAGAGAGGTGGGCTGAGCTGGCGAGGTTGGGGACCTTGACTGTCTTTTGTTCGGCGGGGCCGACGTTGTTCATGTCGAGGCCGATGAGGTCGTTGACGGCGCCGGTGGGTTGGCCGTTGGCGGCTGATGTGCCGGTGGCCTGGCTGCCGTTGGTGAAGGTCTTCCGGAGACCGCCTTGCTTGGCCATGTTGAGCTCGGCTTGGTCGCGGTTGGCATCCTTACCGCCGACGACCCACGTCCGCTTGTCGCTCGTGTTGGAATGCTTTTGGTGGAGTCTGGAGAGCAAGGCCGACTGACGTTCTGGGAACGGAGGCATCTCGTCGCAGACCGTGCGGAGCAAGTCGTCGGTGGGCATGTTGGCCAGGGTGAGATACTCGCACGCTCGTTGCTGCAGCTCAGCATCCAGCGAGTAACTGTAGATGCTAAAGACTGCCACGAGCTGCTGCTTGATCTCAGGGAACAAGTTGACGAACTTGATGAAGCAAGATAGAATCATGGCCCTAGTGCTGGACGAGCAAGCGCCCAGCTTGCTAGAAAGCGCCAGGTACTGCTCGATCGGGCTGCAGCCCTTCTCTTCGGCAATCAGATGTCCAAACTCACCGAGGATATAGGCACCAATCTTGACGAGCGTCTCGTGGCAATGGTCCTGCTTGCAGTACTGGAGACAGTTCCGTGCCGCATAGACCTGCAGCTCCTCGTTGTTGGTGATGATTTGGATCACACGCTGCCAGACCTCATCGCTGACGTGATCGCCCGCCATGGCGATGAGCCGCAGCGATATGTCGACATACCACTGCACGTCCGTAGCGTACTTCTCCGTCAGGATGGCGATCTTAAGCACCATCTCCTCACGGATGGCGAAGTCAGCGTTTTGCAGGTAGTGCAACAGCTCCGTCACAATAATTGTGGCGTTTGTGTGGTCGCACATGCTGTAGAGGAGATCGAGCGCTTTCCTCCTGACACTGATGTCTCGGTCTTTGAGCGAACCGATGATGACATCCTGGTGCTGCTTGATGGGATCCAGCGTGTCTGCACGGGCAGCCAGATGGGTCATGGCTTCCAGCCCCAGATAGCGGACGTTGGTCTCCCTGGAGTTGATGAAGCGACCCAATCTCTGGGAGATCTGCTTCATGAGGGCGTGCTCGGTGTCGAGGTGGATGATCAGGTTAATCGCCTCGAACAGTACCGCATTCTGGGCGTTGTTTTGCTGGACGTTCTTGTTGGTTTCAAGGGCAAGATCCAGGATTTTTTGGAGAGTCTCGCGGAGCATTTCGCGAATGTGTTTGTCCTCTGGACCCGTGTTAGATCAGACCTTCCAGGATCGAGCGAAAAAAAAAAAAAAAAAAAAAAAAAAAAAAAAAAAAA
>Ga0065720_1004548_pt1 | contig 10770 bp, 8 predicted proteins | sample Thericmetagenome_FD_59107 | JGI IMG/M metagenome (GOLD analysis project Ga0065720, IMG submission 59107) | Thermophilic microbial communities from the Joint Bioenergy Institute, California, USA of rice/straw/compost enrichment - eDNA_2 v2... | ecosystem: Engineered > Solid waste > Grass >... | reverse complement strand
TCACGCCTTGCAGTTTGGGAAACGCCAGCTTGTCAAACGGGACCAGTTCGTTTTTTGCAATCTGGGGATACTGCGAAGGCGGAGGTTCCTTTCCATCGCGAATCCATTCGTGCAGGCGCACGAGAAGGGCACGGTGCAGCGGGCTGTAATCGGCCGGATTTCCCGCGTAGCGCCGCCCCTCTTTGACAGGCGGGAACTTTCCGGGGCCGTGCTCGCCGCCCGCGACCACGTAGATTCTCGTGGTGGCGTCCGGCTTGATGTCGATTCTTCCGTCAGAGGTTGTATGGATCAGCGATGCCGCACGGCTCCAGTATTCGGCGGAGGTGTTTGTCAGGAAAAGCTTGGGGGCGAGCTTCATGGTCCAGGAGTGGAAGGGCGGCATGTCGACGGGGTAGAGACCGTCCATCCGGCCGGGCTGCGCGAAGCGGTGATTGAAGCTGCCGCGTCCGGCGCCCGCCACGTCGGACCAGACGCCGTCAAAGACCTGACGTCCCTTCTCGTCTTCGTTGAAGCCTTCGTAGAGAAAATGGCGGAGGAATCGCCCGCTTTGAGAGATTCCAAAGCCCATGGCCCGCTTGATGAAGCGGCGCTGATCGCCGAGAGGCATAATGCCGCCCTGCGGGACACCGTACTTCAGGTACGAGACGATATCGCGTACGGCCGCCAGTCCAAGGCCGGCAGGCGCCGAGTTTGTTCCGGTGTATACGACGTCGTAGATCTTGCCGGGTTCGAAGCCGGAACTCGACACGAGGTTCCTGCCTTCGAGTTTCCACTGCCGCCTGGGCACTTCGCGGGCCGGGCCCATGCTGCTATCGCGGACGTAAACTTTGAGATTCGCGGCGCCGTCCGCAACCGGGTAGCTTTCGAGCGCCAATGATTGTTCCCGGCGGGCGGGCGCGAACCGTAACCGCACGAGCCCCGTCACAGGCTTCCCGTTCAGCACGGCCACTGGCGCCTGCAATCGCATTAAATTCCCGGTCTCAGGCAGGTCGAACTGCCAGCCGATCCACGCTAAAGTGAAACCCTGTTCGAGCAGGAACGCGTCGCCGAAATCTTCGGCGGTCCGGGGATCATTGGTCTGCGGAGCCATCAGAAATCGCTGCAGCATCAGCTTCCGCCCGCGATTGAGGATCTCGAGCAGGAGGGTGCCGTTTCCGGTCGCCGGATCCCTCGGCTTGAGAACGTATAAGTCTGCGGAAAATTCCACCAGCCCGTCGGCGTTTGTCGGCGCAAGGTCGATATCGCGGATGAGGCGGTTCTGAGGCAGCTTCGGGTCGACGGCAAAGTGGGCGGTCGCAATAATCCGTTCATACGGACCCGCCGCTCCAAAGCTTTTGCCACCCAGCACATCGCTCCGCTCGGTGACCCGGATCGCGGTAACCGATGCATCGGCAGACAGCGCGAGCACGACAAACAGGAACAGGGATCGAGGCGCCATGCAGCTATTAGATTCAGAGCGTCAGGCGAGAGTCAAATTTGCGTTGGCGCGTAAGTCGAAGCCCGCATGCTGGCCGCGATGAAACTTCGGGAACGCTGCCGCGGCGATCATCGCCGCGTTGTCCGTAGACAAGCCGAAGGAGGGGAAGAAGACGGGCACATCCAGGCTGGCCTCCCGCCGAAGGCCGGAATTGCACGCCACGCCTCCTGAGATGATGATGGATCGCGCTCCGATCTCTTCCGCCGACGCCCACGCCCGGCGAAGCAGTTCATCGATGACTGTTTGCTGGAACGACGCCAGCAAATCCAGAGTTTCGCGCGGCGTTACCGCAAGCCACTCGTCTACGCTTGGGCGGGGATTGCGCCGGAGCAGATCCTTTCGAGCTTCGATCTCCGCGGACAGATCGCGCTGTTCGGTCCATCGCAGGACAGCCGTCTTCAACCCGCTGAAGCTGAAATCGAGCGGATTTCCTTTCATCTTTGCTGGCGTAAACCGGACCGCTCGCGGATTTCCGTACGGCGCAAGCTTGTCGATCACCGGACCACCGGGATAACCAAAACCGAGGAGCTTTGCGACTTTGTCGAATGCTTCGCCAGCCGCGTCATCCCGCGTCTTCCCCAGCAGCCGGTAGTGAAACCCTTCCTGCACCTCGAACAGATGTGTGTGTCCACCGCTTACAACGAGCGCCAGCGCCGGATACTCCACTCCCTCGCCGGCTTCCATGATGACCGCATGGATGTGCCCCTCGATGTGATTCACGGCGATCAGAGGCAGCTTGTGGACGAAGCACAGCGCCTTTGCGTACGTGATGCCGACCAGCAAAGAGCCAACGAGCCCGGGCCCTTCCGTTACAGCGATCGCGCTCAGGTCCGGGAGCTTCAGCCCTGCTTCTTCCAGCGCAGACTGCACGACTGGTACAATCGCCCGCAAGTGCTCCCGGGATGCCAGTTCCGGCACCACGCCGCCGTACTTGCCGTGAGTGTCCAGCTGGGAAGCTACTATCGATGACAGGACTCGTTTCCCGTCGGCTACGACCGCCGCCGCCGTCTCGTCGCACGACGATTCGATGCCGAGGATCAAAACGGAATTTGCCAAGATTGTTATCCTACCTGTGAAGCCCCTCGATGCTTCTCTCTGAATTTGATTATCACCTGCCGCACGATCGGATTGCGCAGGAGCCTCTTGCAGACCGCTCTGCTTCCCGGATGCTCGTGCTTCATCGGAAGGAACAGCGATGGGAGGATCGTGTATTTCGAGACATCCCGCAGTACCTTGGTCCCGGCGACTGCCTGGTTCTGAACGACTCCAAGGTCTTTCCTTCGCGCCTGTTTGGACGCCGGATGGGTGTGCATTCCCATCCAATCGGCAAGAACAACCCGAAGCGATGGGAGCACCTCTCCGGCCGGGTCGAGGTCTTCTTGCTGCGGCCGGTCAGCGAGGACCAGCATACCTGGACCGCCCTCGTTCGTCCCGGCAGAAAGATGAGGACCGGCGAGCGGATTCGCTTTGAGGACGGGCTGAAGGCGGAGATCGTCAACCGCGGCGAGTTCGGCCAGCGGACAATCCGCTTCGATCTCGAAGGCGACATTTTCGAAAGGCTCCGCGCGATCGGGCACATGCCGCTTCCGCCCTACATCCGGCGCGCGGATACTGTTCAGGACCAGGACCGGTACCAGACGATTTATGCCCGTCAGGTCGGCTCAGTCGCGGCGCCGACGGCCGGGTTGCACTTCACTCCTGAAATTCTGGACGAGTGCCGGAAAGCGGGTGCGGACGTTGCGACTGTGACCCTTCACGTCGGCTTGGGGACCTTTCAGCCCCTGCATGCCGAAAAAGTGGAAGAGGCGAAGCTGCATCAGGAGTCGTTCCAGGTCACCGAGGAGAACGCCGCGCGGATGCGCCAAGCCCGGAGGATCGTGGCGGTAGGCACTACCAGCACGCGGACCGTGGAAACGTTGATGCAGCGCGGGGGACTGGCGGCCGCCAGCGGCGAGACAGATCTTTTCATCTATCCTGGCTTCGAGTTTCGAGCCGTCGGAGCGATGCTCACCAACTTCCACCTGCCAATGTCCAGCCTCCTCGTGCTGGTTTGCGCCTTCGCCGGTAAGGATTTTGTCCTCGCCGCCTACCGCCACGCCGTTGAATCGGGCTACCGCTTCTACTCCTACGGCGACTGCATGCTGATCGTTTGATCGTCAGCAGTCAGTGATCTGGTGCGGCATTAGACTTTTTCGGGCACGACGAACGGGCGCCGGTAGTTCCTCGTCAGCATCTTGTCGGCTTCAGGGTCGCCGACAAAGCGTTCCGTCGTGGGATCAAATGTAAGCTGGCGGTTGAGGCGGTACGCAATGTTTCCGAGATGGGCGAGGGCCGAGGACAGGTGTGCCGTCTCGACGGGACCGTGCTGGTCGGAGGTCTTGCGGCTGCGTACGGCTTTGAGGAAGTTTGCGTAGTGGTCGCCGCCCGCCTTCCGCGCCGGGCCCTTCTCACGTTTCTGGCCCAGATAGACCTCATACGCGTCGTAGTTCCGGATCAGCATGTAGCCTTCCGATCCGTAGAAGATGTTGCCGACGCTGACGCCCTCTTCCGTGTTTGTGCACCAGTGCCTGACCTCGAACTGGATCATCTTCTTCTCTTCAGGGTAGTGATAGAGAGTGGTCAGCACCTCGGGCGTTTCCTTGTCATCGTCGAAGAGAAACTTGTCGCCCATTGCCGTGATCCGCTTTGGCAAGCCGACACCGAGACCCCACATGCACATGTCCGTCTCATGAATGCCCTGGTTGCCGACGTCCCCGTTGCCGAAGTCCCAGTGCCAGTGCCAGTTGTAGTGCACATAACGGCGGGAAAAAGGACGCTCCTGCGCCGGTCCGAGCCAGAGGTTATAGTCAAGCGTGGACGGCACGGGCTCGGGCTCTTTGTGTCCGATCGAAGGCCGCCACCGGTAGACCAGCCCTCGTGCCATGTAGACCTTGCCGATGACGCCCTTGTTCAGCAGCTCCACTGCTTCCCGCAATGCCTCCGAGCTGCGGAGCTGCACTCCATGCTGCACGATTCTCTTGTACTTGTGCGCTGCCTCTACCAGCTTGCGTCCTTCAAAGATGTTGTGCGATGCCGGCTTCTCGACGTAGACGTCCTTGCCGGCCTGGCAGGCCCAGATCGCAGCCAGAGAATGCCAGTGATTAGGAGTCGCAATACTGACCGCGTCGATGTCCTTCCGCTCGAAGACTCGCCGCAGGTCGGTTTCCGTCAATGGCTTCCGGCCGTACCTCGCCTCAAACTCCGAGGCACGCTCGGCGAGAACGGCTTGGTCGGGATCGCAAAGCAAGGCGACTTCCGCATCCCGCTGGCTCTGAAATCCTTTGATGTGATCTTTGCCGCGTCCGTGCACGCCCAGGACCGCGACGCGAATCTTGTCGTTGGCGCTCTTGCCGGCAGCGTGGCTCAGCACCAGTCCCCCGGCGCTCATGAGGAACGTCCTGCGGTTGTTCATACCGATATCTCCTCCGGCAGAGTCTACCAAAAACGGTCGGCTCTGATGAAAGGAAGGCGGTGTAGCGTGAAGAATCAACAAACAAAACTTACGATAGGATCTGGCAGAAACAGTCAGGCTTTGCCGAAAGCTGGAGATAAGGGAAGAGGAGATAACGAATGTTACAAGAGTTGAAGGGTGCGACGGCTTTGGTCACAGGTGCGTCCCGCGGAATCGGCGCAGCTTCCGCAGTTGCTCTTGCACGTCAAGGTGTTGCCCGCGTCGTGATTCATTACGGTCAATATAGGGAAGGCGCGGAGCAGACCGCGGACGCAGTCTGCCGTGCCGGAGCGCGCGCCGATATCATCGCCGCCGACCTCACTTCTTCTGACGGAATTCGGAGCTTTATTAGCGAGCTTGGGAAAACCGCCGCCGAGATCGATATCCTCATCAATAACGCCGGATCGCTGATCCGGAGGGCTAGGCTGGCCGAGTCGACCGAGGAGCTATTCGATCAGGTCTTAAACCTGAACGCCAAGAGTTTGTGGTTTATTACCCAGGCAGCGGCGGCTCACATGGTAGCGCGAAAGAAGGGAGTTATCGTGAACGTCAGTTCCATCGCCGCGCGGAATGGCGGCGGTCCGGGCGCGACTCTCTACGCAGCGGCGAAAGCTGCGGTCTCCGCGATGACCAAGGGGCTTGCGAAGGAGCTGGCGCCGCACGGAATTCGCGTAAATGCCGTCAGCCCGGGCACTGTGGACAATCACTTCCACGAACAGTTTTCCACCCGGGAGATGCTTGAGAACGTGGTCCGATCAACGCCCGAGGGCCGTCTATCGACCAACGAAGACGTATCCGACGTCATTCTCTTCCTCTGCTCCGACGCGTCCCGAAACATTCACGGGCAGACGATCGAAGTGAACGGGGGCGCGTACATGATCTGATCAGCGGACAGCGATCGTCATGCCATCCGGGCTCGCATAGGGACCCGCAAGAAGCTTGATGCTGACACGCCCGGATGGCAGGAATCCGCCCGGAACGCGAGCGTTCACCTGGGTCATGCCAATCAGGCCGGGGGCGGGTCCGGCATAGAGGATTTCCGATTCCAACCCGCCAATCAGGAGCGTAATGGGAAGGCGGTCCACGTTGCCCGTGCCTGTAGCAAAGACACTGACAATGCTTCCGCGCGGTGCCGGGTTGTCTGTCGCATTGATCGATTGATCTTCGTTGACGGCAGCCACCTCGCTGCCGGCGCCGAACAGGGCGGGCACGGCTTCGCGCACTTCCAGTGTCGCGGTTGCGATCAGCCGGCCCTCGCTTAGTACCTCGAGGGTTGCTTCGGGTCCCGGCGCTAGTGCGGGGGGCACTTCGACGAGTCCAGTCTCCTTCGACAAAATCTGAGCTGTCTGGCCATCAAAGCGTACTTCATCCCCGGCGGGTTCGATGAAGACAAGCTCGCCTGGAGCGACCGGCCCTGGCTGCCTGCTTGCGGCGTGGAGCACGCTGGCGCGCTCAACGTCACTCCCGGGAGTCAAGCGCAAGATGCGGCCTGTGCTGTCGCACACCAGCATTGCTCCGCTCTCCTCGGCTGCGAGGCATGTGGCGCTTATATCCGTCATTACGGGCTCGACTTCGCCGCTGGGCTGCAGAATGCCGACTCTTCGGTTGGCTGCATCCGCCACCCACAATTCGCCGGAAGCCGATGCCGCAACGGCAGGGACATCCGCGAGCGGGCTGATCCTTTCGACGCCGAACGATGGCGTGACGCGGTAGATGCCGGAGTGTCCGGAAACATAGAGCGTTCCGTCGCCATCGACAGCGACACTGCGCGGTGATTCCACGACCGCCACGGTTTCCAGCCGGCCGGAGCTCGTCCGCCTGATGACTCTATCGGAGCCCTTCTCCGCGATATAGAGACTGCCCTCCGAATCCAACGCGATTCCGTGCGGCTCTTCGAGCTTCTCCACTACTGTAGAGATCATGCCGGCTCGATCTACTTTGCGAATGCGATGATTCAAAGTATCGGAGATATAGAGGTTGCCTTCGCGATCCACGGCCAGCCCTCGCGGCGCATTCAGCGTCGAAAGGGTCGCAAATCCTCCTTCGCTACCGGCTTCGGGCGCGCCTGTCCCGGCTGCGGTTGAGATCACACCTCCCGAGTTCACGTACCGCACGCGATGGCTTCGCTCGTCTGCGATGTAGAAGCCGCCCGCGCCATCCGGCGCTACTGCCGAGGGCATCCCTAACTGCGCGTCGGTCGCTGGGCCGCCGTCGCCGTGAAAGCCAAAGGTGCCCGATCCGGCGATCCTTTGCTGGTTTCCATCCGGGAGAAGCTGGTTCACATACGGACCACCTGCAACGAAAACTGCCCCTGAGGGAGACATCACGACATCCTTTCCGGCGACTGCGCGGATGCCGGAGCCTTCAGGCAGCACCGCGGGATCCTCGCCATCGGCGACGATAAGGCCGCCCCTGCCATCCAGGGCCACGCCAGTCGGCAGGTGCAGCGAGAACACAAGAAATCCTGCCCTGACGGTCGTCAGCAATCCGTGGCTGAGCTTGCGGATGGCCCGGTTGCCGCTATCGGCGATATACAGCGCTCCAGAAGCATCGAGCGCGAGTCCGGCGGGAAAAGAAAGCTGCGCCTGCCTTGCCGGACCTCCTTCTCCAAAACCACCCCGGCGTGCCGGTTTCCGGCGATCGGGGAGGATCGTCCCAGAGCGCGAGACAAAGTAAACGCGGTGCGCGTAAAAATCCGAGATCGTATAAGTTGCCGTCAACGTCCACGGCCACGTTTCGAGGGCTTTCAAGACGGGCATCCACTGCGGGAATGCCAGCCTCTTCGGGTGTGCGGTCCCCCCCTCCTGCGACCGTCGTGATGATGCCGTCCGGATCGATCCTGCGTACGCGCTTGTTCTCGAGATCCGCAAAGTAGATATTTCCGCTTCGATCGACTGCGACGCCGTAGGGGGAATTGATGCGAGCTTCCGCCGCCGGACCTCCGTCTCCGGAAAATCCCGGCACGCCATCGCCAGCCAGAGTCTCGATGATGCCGGAGGGCAGCAGGCGGAGGATGCGGTGATCTCCGGTGTCCGCGAGGATGAGATTGCCGTGATAGTCCGCTGCGATCCCGTTCAAGAGTGNGAGCGGAGCGTTCATCGCCGGGACTCCATTGCTTCGGAACCCGCCGGCAACAGTAACGACATCGTAGGATGCCGCCCGGGCACGGCCCCATGCGCCGAAGGCCAGGAGGAGAGCTGCTGCGGCGAGACGCGTAATCCTCAAGAGTCTGCGCATACACACGTTTCCCTACGCATCTAAGTGTCTCTTTCGTCCTAGATCTCTCGCGCCGGCGCGATAAGCCCGGTATGCGACGCATCCTTGCACTGGTCCTTCCGCTGATTGCGGTTTCCTGTTGGGATCTGGCGGCGCAAGTTCTGCATTTAAAGTCCGGGCGGTTCAGTCCGAAGAAAACTGACATTCGAGAGGGACGAAGCGAGAGCCTGGCGGCAGGATTGCGGCGCTTGGGGAATCGCTCTCATCTCATTATTCAATTCCCGTCTCCGCTAAGCCCGGACCGGCTCCTGGAGCTCTCCCTGCGCGGCGCGCGCGTGGTCGATTTCGTTCCGGAGAATGCTGTCCTCGTGTCCGTGCCTGATGACTTTCGGGTGGAAGAGCTGGGCGCGATTTGGGTAGGACGGCTGCGGCCAGCCGATAAGATCAGCCCGCAGCTTCAGTACTTGAGCGAGATGAGCGTCGTGGTTGACTTTCACCGCGATGTGGAAGTTGGGGATGTCAGAGCCTTGGCTTCGCGCTTGAGATTGCGCCTGATCGAGAACCCGGACTTGCAGCCCTACCAGCTATTAGTGCAAGCGGACCCGCAGCAGATTTGGGAGTTATCGGAATGGGACGAGGTGGCCTACATCTATCCCGCATCGAACGAGCTTCGTCTGGGCGTTCCCGCGCGCGTTTGTCTCGGCGCGATCACGGATGCGGGCACAATAGGGCAGTACGTTGCCCGCATTGGCGAAGGCTGGGATGGACCTGGAAGAAGTGCGGTCGACATCGGCTACCATTTCGTGGCGCTGACCGAAAAGCTGCCGGGGGCGGACGTACGGTCGGAAGTGCTGCGGGCTTTCGCGGAGTGGGCGCGGCATGTGCAGATTCGCTTTGTGGAGAGGGAGAAACCTAAGTCAGGCGGGGCTGTGGACATCCTGTTTGGCCCTCGCAATCACGGCGATGACTATCCATTCGACGGCGTTGGCGGAGTCCTGGCGCATACCTTCTATCCGGCCCCGCCCAATCCTGAACCGATTGCCGGCGACATGCACTTCGACGGTGACGAAGACTGGAACATCGGAGCGAACGTCGATCTCTTCACTGTTGCGCTGCACGAGATCGGGCATGCGCTCGGCCTCGGGCACGCGGATACGCCGGGCAGCGTGATGTACCCGTTTTACCGGGAGGGTGCGGTACTGACGCCGGAAGACATTGCAGCCATCCAGGATCTGTACGCGGTTCGCGAAGTGGAACCCGGCGACGAGGAACCGGAAGAGGAACCCAAGGAACAGCCGCAGGACGAGCCCGAGCCCCTTGAACTAAACGTGACGCAGCCTGCAGGGTCTTCCACGGCTACGCGCAGTTCCTATATTCCGGTATCCGGCGTTGTCTCCGGAGGATCAGGGATCGTCCGCGTCTCCTGGGTCAGCGACCGGCTGGGCTCCGGGTTCATCGACGTTCCCCCTGGTACGGGCGCCCGCGAGTGGAGCTTCGACGCGGTGCCGCTTCAGCTTGGCGAGAACCGCTTGACAATCACTGCTCTGGATCAAAAAGGCGGGATCGCCTCGCAGACTCTAACCGTGAACCGGGAAGCGAAGGAGACGCCGCCGCCCCCGCCGCAGCCGCCATCGATTCAGATTTATGGACACTCGGGCGGGACGTTCCGTACAGCCGGGGCTACCATCCAACTGAAGGGCTCCGCTTTCCATCCCGCCGGCATCTCTCGTGTCCGATGGGAGAATTCGCGAGGAGGGTCCGGGGAAGCTACAGGAAAGGCGGAATGGAGCGCGACGATCACGCTGCAGCCGGGCATAAACGTCTTGACAGTGACCGCCTGGTCTCTGGTGGGAACATCGGCTTCGCGATCTCTGTCCGTCGAGTATGCGCCCGGTCAGCTCGATACTACGGCCCCGACGCTTATCATCACCTCTCCTGGAGCCACGAACGTGGCTACTTCGGCGGCTACGATTTCAATCCGCGGACTGGCTCGGGATGACACCGGCGTGACCGAGGTTTCATGGTCCGTATCAACGGGCGCATCGGGCGTAGCCGAAGGCACACAGTTCTGGGGTCCGATCGAAGTTCCCCTCGTTGTGGGCACGAATGTGATAACAATCCGCGCCTCCGATGCGGCGGGCAACCGCGCCTGGCGTACTCTGCACGTTACGAGGCGGCGGTAGGCTTTGACAGGCTTCCGCGAGGGACGATTCCCTGGGCCGGGCAGACTTACCTCACCTGCAGGTCTGCCCGGTTTCTGTTAGCCGAAGAGCTTCTCGAGTTTGGAGCCAGCGCGTACAATTGTCTGGCTGCGCTCGGGACCGGTCGAAACGCAACCGACCTCGACCTGCGAGCGGCTTTCTAGGAAGTCCACGTACCGCTTGGCTTCGTCAGGCAGGTCTTCATAACGCGTCGTGCCTTTCGTTGGCTTGCGCCAGCCGGGAAGCGTTTCGTACACGGCCTCCATCGATTCCATTGCAGCTCGGGTCGCAGGCATCTCATCCGTTTCCACGCCGCCAATCTTGTAGCGCACGCAAACGGGAATATCGCTCAGCTCGTCGAGAACATCGAGCTTCGTGATGATGAG
>Ga0065720_1021372_pt1 | contig 10771 bp, 7 predicted proteins | sample Thericmetagenome_FD_59107 | JGI IMG/M metagenome (GOLD analysis project Ga0065720, IMG submission 59107) | Thermophilic microbial communities from the Joint Bioenergy Institute, California, USA of rice/straw/compost enrichment - eDNA_2 v2... | ecosystem: Engineered > Solid waste > Grass >... | reverse complement strand
TTTTTTTTTTTTTTTTTTGTTTGCTTGTAGAAGGAAGGCAGATGGAAGCCTCTTGCACATGTTCTACATATCGCAGCGGGATTTTCACGGCATCTCCGCTCTCGGCTCTCGTCAGCTAGCTTCCGACTTCCTACCATACCATACCTTATCATACGGATGTGCCTAGTACATAGAAGCTCTACGCCGCACATGTAGAGCTGGAGGTCTTTGACATTGTGTGTTGTGTCCACTGAGATCATACAATTAGTCTGTGCTGTTCAAAGACTCGGGTGAACGGCTTCGGCGTCGGCGTCGGCGTCGGCGTCGGCGTCGCCAGCCCATCCATCTGCAGGTTGTCTTGTTGTCAGGTGGTTCTAGAGAGCCACTTTCCTCCTTTCGAACCACCACCTTCACGCTTCTGCATTCACTTGCGCTAGCACCTACACTACACAGCAGAAGAGCACAGCTCGGCCCCGCAGCCCTCGATGGCCCGGGCCTCGGGAGGATTGGTGGCCATACCTCGCTCACGTGAAGGATTTTTTGTGTCCAAGTATTTCCTGGACTTCGGTGAGTTCAGATTGGCACCAGTTGACGCGTCAAAGCAAGCGCGTAAAGACGGCAACGGTAAACATGGCACATTGTAAGCCGAACGGTACTGGACCTCCGTCCCGCCTAGAGTGGGTAGGTACCTAGACGACAGTGGAGGGGTTCGGAGGGGAGGAGAGGGGAGGGGAGGGGCTTTGACATCATACCATCCAATTTTGGAAACGGCAGAAGCAGAGACGTAGAAGCATTGTCTCTGCCGCAGGGCTTCGTCATCAAGCTGAGACGGCGCCGTTTAACGAGTGATATGCAAGCTGCTGGATCGAGTTCTCAAAAATACGCATTGATACATATGCTGTTTACCTACACACGATCAAGATTTTTGTCAACAAGCTCGGAACAGATTTGGAACCCACCAACGCCAGATTTATATACGACCGGGCAAAGCAAATATGGAGTACGAAAATGAGGTAAGGTAGTCAATCAAGCAGCCGAGAACAGAGCAACAGAGACTCTACACAGCACCCGAGGTATCACACTCAATCCTCATCCATCGCATCCCCCGACCTCGCCCCCTCTTCATCCTCGCTACTGTCACTCCCCTCCACACCATCCTCCCCTTCATCGCTGCTCTCCTCCTCGTCCTCATCCTCCGCCAGCCCCACCAGCCTATCCTCCTCTTTGCCTTCCACCGAAGGTAAATCAGCCTGGCGGTGGGCAAACGCCTTCCGAACACCGGCATTCGTGCTGGTGTCCCAGATGGTGACCACACCCTTGGAACCGGCAACAGCCAACCTGAACGCAACCTCCTTGTCAGGAGCGAAGGTGGTCGAAAACACCTTGCCAACCCCAAAATCACGGGAAACAACAAGAGACGGGCCATTATCGGGCGTTATATTCCAGATCTTGACCGTCCGGTCCGTCGAGCCCGTCGCCATGAAGCCGGGGATGATGGGGTTCAGGTCGAAGCACGACACGGACTCGTCATGCGCCTGCAGCTTCCAAACCGTCTTGCTCGCAACCGGGTCCCGCCCGATTGTGCGCGCGTCGAAGTGGTGGATGATGCCGCGCTCTGTCGAAACGTAAAAGAAGTTCGGGTCGTGCGGGTCCCACCGGACGGTTTCCACGTCCGACTCGACGCCGACGCGGAGCGGCTGCTCACCCGGAGCGCGCATGTCGGCTACGGCCGCCGTCCGATCGTAGCTGCCGCTGAGGAGGACGGTTGATTCGACTTGGTGCCAGGCGATCGAGCAGACTTTATCGGTGTGGTAGGTGTAGGATTTGGCGCATTTGGTTGTGTGCAGGTCCCAGAGCTTGATGGTCTTGTCGGCAGAGGCGGAAGCGAGGAGGTTGCGATGCTTGCGATTCGCGGCAAGGGACAGGACTGCGTCGACATGGTACTCATCGTTGGCCTTTTTGGACTTCTTCTTCTTTTTCTTCTTCTTGCCCTCGGCCTCTACATCGCCTCCCGCACCCAGGATGGCGTTCGGGTACATGCAGTCGATGGTGTCCAAGTCCCAGATCTCTATGTCGGGGTCCATGGTGCCGATCGCCACGAAGTTGCCCACGCCGTTCTTGTCGACACCCTCCTTGTTGACCGGGATGTCGAGCCACTCCAGGCACAGCGGGATGGCCGGCAGCATGATGTCGTGGTGAACATACATGTTGTCGGCCTCGTCCTCGTAGACGTAGACTTCAAGGTGCGCGAGCTCGTCCTCGACCTTGGCCGCCAGCAGCAGGTTGTCGGTGGCCAGGATCTGCAAATCCTCGCGCTCTTCTTCCATCTCGGGGTCGTCCTTCAGCGTGATGTACGGGTCGTCGTCGTTAGACTCGTAGTAGGCGAGCGACTTGATGTTTCCGAACATGGCTAGCGGCTGGCCTTCCCCATCTTCGTCTGAGTCGTCGTAGTGCTCAAAGTCGTACTCCTTGAGCTCCTCATCGATGGCGATTCTAGTGTGCTGTTAGCATTGATATCTCTAAACACATGTAAAACCTATTTGCACTAACTCTTCTGCCGTCTTTTTTTTCTTCTCCTTCTTTTTCTTGGAGCCAGCACCACCATCAACCCCAGCTCCAGCGCCATTCTCCTTAGCGCTCTCCTCGGCGTCGTCCTCCATGCGCTCGCCCTCAGCAGCCTCAGCGGCCTCGGCCTCCTCGAGGTCCTCCTTCGCGCCCTCGAGCTTCAGCTTGGCCAGGTTCGCGATGCGCTGGAACTCGGCCTCGTCGAATTTGGACTTGGTCGGGAAGGGTGCCGCAAACCCGCGCGGCACCCAGGCCGTTGTCGTGATCATGGACATTTTGGCTGCGACTTAGATCCTGAGGAAGTAATACTAAAAAAGAAAAAAAATATTAAGGAACAGGAGCAGCAACAGACCGACCGGGGCTCTTCAGCGTTGGCGTCAACGAGCGGTCGGCAGTCGCAAAAATCGAAGATTTCAATTCCATTTCGTCCCGTCAACTTTTTAGTGGGGCTGTCTAGCGGGGTGTATCTTATCTTATCGTAATTCTTGGCGAAGGCTTGGCGGTGGGACCCGGAGCCATCAAGGTCTTGGCTTGTGACGAGTTGCGCTGCTGCTTCGCTGTTTCGTTGTCCCGACTTTTTTTTGTTGACTTCTGACAGCCGACGCCGAAGTAATCGGTCGCGGCTTATCAGAATTCTCTATCGATGTCGACTGGTTCGGCATGCAGTCTGATGCCAGTGTAAAGATCAACCTTTTTTTCCCCTCCACAGAAACAGCTCGAACTTGAAAACACAAGCTTGCCGTCGACATGGGCCGCGATTACGACGACGACCGCAGCAAGAAGCGGCGGAAGCTCGATTTCAATCCCCTTCGCTCTGACGACCGCTTTGGTGACATTCCCGCGCGCTCCCACAGCAACAGGAATAATGGCTCGCTCCAATCTCGCAGCTCAACCCCCCGAGGTTCCCGACTCGAGGGCGCCAGGACGCCACACCATCGCGGCGATGACGGTCCCGAATTAAGCCCCGGCTTCGACGCGGATGCGGAAAACGCCCTCGACCGGGACTGGTACGGCGGCGATGACGACCTCGGCGGGCACACCTTCGGCGACGAGACGCACAACCCGTTCGGCGACGACAGCTACTGGGCGGCGCAGGAGCGTGAGGCGGCGCTGGCCGAGAAGAAGATGAACATGCTGTCGCGGGGCATGATGAACGCGCGCCAGCTGCAGAAGCAGAAGGATGTGGATGCGTGGGAGACGAATCGGATGCTGACGTCTGGTGTGGCCCAGCGCCGGGAGATTGGGTATGATTTTGAGGAGGACCAGGAAGGTACGCGCGTGCATTTGCTGGTGCATGACCTGCGTCCGCCGTTTCTGGATGGGAGGACCGTCTTTACCAAGCAGGTTGATCCCGTGCCGGCTGTGCGCGATCCGACGAGCGACATGGCTGTGTTCAGTCGGAAGGGCAGTCGTGTGGTGAGGGAGCGCCGGCAGCAGCGTGAGCGCCAGCGTCAGGCCCAGGCTGCTACCAACGTGGCCGGTACGGCGCTGGGCAACCTGATGGGCGTCAAGGAGGACGACACGGACAGCGCGGTGCCGATTGCGAGCGAAGATGCGTCCAAGGCCCAGTCGAGCAGTGGCACCAGCAAGTTCAGCGATGCCATCAAGAAGCAAGAGGGCGCCAGCAACTTCAGCCAGAGCAAGACGCTCAAGGAGCAGCGCGAGTTCCTGCCGGCTTTCGCCGTGCGCGAAGATCTGCTGCGCGTCATTCGCGATAACCAGGTGGTCATCGTGATCGGCGAGACAGGGTCGGGCAAAACGACACAGCTGACGCAGTTCCTGTATGAAGACGGCTACGGCAAGACGGGCATGATTGGGTGCACGCAGCCGCGTCGTGTAGCAGCTATGAGCGTGGCGAAGCGTGTGGCCGAGGAGATGGAGGTCAAGCTGGGTACGCTGGTCGGGTATGCCATCCGCTTCGAGGACTGCACTAGCAAGGAGACTGTCATCAAGTACATGACGGACGGCGTGCTGCTGCGCGAGTCGCTCAACGAGCCCGATCTGGACCGATACTCGTGCATCATCATGGACGAGGCTCACGAGCGTGCCCTGAACACCGACGTGCTGATGGGTCTGTTCAAAAAGATCCTTCAGCGCCGGCGGGATCTGAAGCTGATCATCACGTCGGCCACCATGAACTCGAAGCGCTTCTCAGATTTCTTTGGAGGCGCGCCCGAGTTCACGATCCCCGGACGCACGTTCCCCGTCGACATCCTCTTCCATCGCTCGCCCGTCGAGGACTACGTTGACCAGGCGGTGCAGCAAGTGCTGGCAATCCACGTCAGCAAACCCGCCGGCGACATCCTGGTCTTCATGACGGGCCAAGAGGATATTGAGGTGACGTGCGAGTTGATCCAGGAACGGCTGGCTGCGCTCAACGACCCGCCCAAGCTCAGCGTGCTGCCTATCTACAGTCAGATGCCGGCAGATCTGCAAGCCAAGATCTTTGATCGTGCCCCTCCCGGGGTGCGCAAGTGCATCGTGGCTACGAATATTGCCGAGACGAGTTTAACGGTCGATGGTATCATGTACGTGGTTGACTGCGGCTACTCCAAGCTCAAGGTGTACAACCCGCGCATGGGCATGGACACGCTGCAGATTACGCCGATTTCTCAGGCAAACGCCGCTCAGAGAGCTGGTCGTGCTGGACGCACTGGGCCAGGCCAGGCATATCGGCTGTACACGGAGAAGCAGTTCCGCGACGAGATGTACATGCAGACTATTCCCGAGATCCAGCGCACCAACCTCAGCAACACGGTGCTGCTTCTCAAGTCCCTCGGCGTCAAGGACCTGCTGGACTTCGACTTCATGGACCCCCCTCCGCAGGACACCATTACAACATCTTTGTACGATCTGTGGGCGCTTGGGGCGCTCGACAACCTGGGCGAGCTGACCGAGCTGGGCCGCAAGATGAATGCCTTCCCCATGGACCCGCCGCTGGCCAAGCTGCTCATCATGTCGGAGGAATATGGCTGCAGCGAGGAAATGGTGACCATCGTGTCGATGTTGTCGGTGCCGAACGTCTTCTACCGGCCCAAGGAACGGCAAGAGGAGTCCGATGCGGCCCGCGAGAAGTTCTTCGTGCCCGAGTCTGACCACCTGACCTACCTGCACGTCTACACGCAATGGAAGGCGAACGGCTACAGCGACGCGTGGTGTGCGCGACACTTCCTGCACTCCAAATCGCTCCGTCGTGCGCGCGAGGTCCGCGACCAGCTACTGGACATCATGAAGATGCAGCACATGCGCATGGTGAGCTGCGGCACGGACTGGGACATCATCCGCAAGTGCATCTGCTCCGGCTACTACCACCAGGCGGCCAAGGTGAAGGGCATCGGCGAGTACATCAACCTGCGGACGTCTGTCACCGTGCAGCTGCACCCGACCAGCGCCCTGTACGGGCTCGGCTTCTTGCCCGACTATGTCGTCTACCACGAGCTGATCTTGACGTCGAAGGAGTACATGTCGACGGTGACGGCCGTGGATCCGCACTGGTTGGCTGAGTTGGGCGGCGTGTTTTACTCGATCAAAGAGAAGGGGTACTCGGTGAGGGAGAAGAGGATCACGGAGACAGAGTTTAGTCGGCGCATGGAGATTGAGGCGCAGATGGCCGAGGACAGGAAGCGGGCTGAGGAGAAGAAGAGACAGGAGGAGGAGGAAGAAGAAGAAGGTTTGCAGCTCTCACGCAAGGGGAAGAAGAAGGCTGGCGAAAAGAAGGTTGTCAGGGTTGGTGCTGTGGTTAAGCCGGTGAGAAAGCGAGGAGGGATCGGTTTTTAGAAGGAGAGGGAGATGGGCGTAGTGATCTTCTTGGGCACGTATATATAGCTGTCGTATACATAATGGACGTGTTGTTTTCTTTTTTCCGTTTTTGGTCATGGCAACCTGCCTGCCCTATCATGATGGTCGTCGTCATGGAAGCATGTGAACCATCCCGTGCTCGAGTCAGCGTCCCGGAACCGATCAGCGACGGTCTGGAACGGGCCGATAGGGGCTGGACCAGTCGGAGGGTCGCATATCAGCCCCCCGGCCCGCGGTTTGTTGCTCAGACTTGAGTTTTGAGTTTCTTTCAAAGTTCAGTTGCCAAGGCGGAGCCGATAGCGGGTACTCGGCCAACATCGGCTATCATTTTATCGTGGACGGGGATCCGATCAGTCACCTTGCGCCCAGCACGAGTCCACCTCCCTTGGTACCTTAGTCCCATTCTTTTCCTCGTCCTTTCTTGTTGACATTTGCAAATTTTCGATATTAGGTGTTTCGTTTCTAAACACCATAATTAAAATAGGTAGTAATCTGGAAGCGGTCGCCATGCAGCGCTCGAGGTCAATTGCCGTTGCCAGCGCCCTCCGGGGCGTCTGCCGCAGCCAGACTCAGACTTGGACTCGCAATGCCGCCGTCCGGCGCTTTATCTCGACTGTAGTTGCTGCCCCGGTGGTGCAGCAACCGAAGAGTAGCTTCTCTGCGTCCGTCGTTCGCCAGCAGGCTGTTCGCCCAACGCAGATTCGGACTCAAGCTCGTCGCAGCTATGCCTCCTCTTCCTCAAACGCGCCCCTCCAAAAAACCGCCCTCTACGATCTGCACCTCCGGTATGGCGCGAAGATGGTCCCCTTCGGCGGCTTCCACATGCCTGTGCAGTATTCCTCCCTCTCCGTCATCCAGTCGCATCTCTTCACGCGCTCGCATGCTTCCCTCTTCGACGTCGGCCACATGGTGCAGCGCCTGTTCTCCGGGCCCGGTGCCGCCCAGTTCCTCGAGCGCATCACCCCTAGCGCTGCGTCGGCTCTGGGAGAGCACAGGAGTACCCTGAGCTGCATCATGCATGCCGATGGGTCGGGCGGCATCGTGGACGATACCATTGTGACCAAACTGACGGCAGACAAATTCTATGTTGTAACGAACGCCGCGTGCCGCGAAAAGGACAACGAGTACCTCCGGAAGGAGATGGCCAAGTGGAACGCCGAGCCGGGCCATGAGAGCTTGCAGGTGAAGGAGGAACAGCTCTCCGAGAGCGGCCTGATCGCCCTCCAGGGCCCTGAGGCTGCCCCGATCCTGTCCCTCCTCCTCCCCAAGGACTTCAACCTCCGCGGTCTTCTCTTCGGCCACTCTGCCTACACGCCCCTCATACTCCCCGGCAGCAACACCCAGACCTCTCCCGTGCTGATCTCCCGCGGCGGCTACACTGGCGAAGACGGCTTCGAGATTTCCATCCCCTCACCCGCCGAGACCGTCACCATCACCGAGGCCATCCTGTCGGCCGGCGGCCCCGAGAAGGTCCAACTTGCCGGCCTGGGTGCCCGTGACTCGCTTCGTCTGGAAGCCGGCATGTGCCTGTACGGCCACGACCTGGATGATACCACGACCCCCGTGGAGGGTGCGCTGAGCTGGATCATCCCCAAGGAGAGGAGGGGCCCCGATGCGGGGTACTATGGTGCTGAGAAGATTGCTAAACAGCTCGTTCCCAAGGCCAAGGGCGGCGAGGGTGTCGAGAGGAGGAGGGTTGGCTTGATTGTCGAGGGCGCCCCCGCAAGAGAAGGGTATCCGATTGTTACTGCGGAGGGAGAGAAGGTTGGTGTTGTGACCAGCGGGTGCCCCAGCCCAAGTCTGGGCAAGAACATTGCCATGGGGTATATCAAGGAGGGGCTGCATAAGGTTGGCACTGAGGTGCAGGTCGTCGTACGGGGGAAACCGAAGAAGGCTGTTGTGAGTAAGATGCCGTTCGTGCCGAACAAGTACTGGAGGGGAGAATCCGCTTAAGGACGAGTAAATGGGTGACTTGAAAAAGAAGTGACACAAAGAGGAGATAAAAGGGTGGACGGATGGATGGTCTTCAACACCGTAGCGTCATGGCGTCGGGTTTTCAATCATGATGGTACCGTTAGAATTGCAATTATGTGCTATGTGATATCAGGAACCTTGGGGTTTCAACAAGGGTTTATATTAGAGGGAGCTTCAACAGGGGATTTAAGTATCGAAATTAGAGACTAGAGACTAGCTTGTTTTTGTTGAAAGAGAAAAAAAAAGGAATCCTTTATATTTTTTTTTTTGTTTATTTACATCTCTGTTGTATCCCATCGCACCCGGATTGCCCATCGTTTCCTTTCTTTAGGAACATCCATTTTCTTTGCGACGCCCCTGATGAACTCCAATGCCATGCCAGTTGATGAGGTATCTATCCATGACAACGAGAAAAAAGACGTGACCGAGCCCATGTTGAATGTTCGCCCTTCTACCCATGCAGATGAAGATGAGTGAAAAGAAAAATCTTAGGAGAGATAGAAAATAACTTCCACCACGCGAACCAACCCAAATGATGCCGAATAACGATAATGACTGTAGTTGTACCCAAGCGCCTTTCCTGCCCTGAACTGCATCCCCTTCATCACCATGTGGTGTTGACAAAAACAAAGGTCAACAACAACAACAACAACAACAAAAAACACCCAGTGAGCAGACACTCATGCTGGAAAGTTTCTCACTGCTCCTGCGCCCACCTCCTCTCCCTGAGCGGCATCTCCTTTCCCAGCCTTGCCCTCTCCCCCGTCACCTCCTGCTTCCAGGCATAGTACTCTCCCAACCTAGTCTCCGCATACGACGCATAATCGAACTCAATCTCTGAAATGGTCGCCTGGATCAAAGCCCAAATACCCCAATAAAACCCAGGCACGCCGCGGAACCGGTCGACCTCGTCCAGCAGCCTCTCAACCTCGGCTTCCTCGTCAACTTCCTGGGTCAATATCTTCCGGGAGCGTAGGAGATTGAAGTAAGCGTGGATGTACTCCGCGATGAACTCGCGGCGCTGGGCGCGGGTGGGGAGCACGCTGAAGTCACAGTCAAAACCGCCCCATTCGGCGAAGTGGTTGGCGATGTCGAAGGCAGCCGGGGAAGGGGTCGCGTACTCGTAGTCGATGAAGGCAACTTGCGGATCGGATGTCTTGGGGTCGCTGTTGGGGAGCACGATCACGTTGCCGCTGAGGAGGTCGCAGTGGGCAAAGACGAGCTAGGACAGATGGTAAGTGACTGTTTCTATATAATAAGTGAGAGAGGTTGGTTAAAACATACCCCATTCTCGCCCAAGCCAGGCCTCTGGCTCAGCTCAGCAACCAACCCCTCAAATTCGCGCTGCAGCTCGGCCTGCCGCGCGCGCTGGGCCTCGGTCTCGGTCGGCAGCGCAAAAATCCACTTCTGCATGACCGTCCACACATTCGGCGGCGGCTTGCCCGGCGCCACACCATCTATCTTCCTCTGCAGCTCGTCCTCCGACGTGACACTCACAACGTCGCTCCTCGAATTCTGCCGACTATGGTGGCCCGTCCGGCCGGGGATACACGGCACAATGGCATGCCACTCAGCCAGGCGCCGCGCAACGGCCTTGTAAATCGCCGGCTTGCGCAGGTCCTCCGGGTGCGTCACGTTGCCGCGGATAAAGCGGTACATCATACCGTTCTGGAAGCGCGCCAGCAGCTCAGGAGCAAGCCCGTAGCGCATGAGCAGCTCGTGGTTCTGCGTCTCGCGGTGCCGGTCGATGATCAGGTCCGTGCCGTGGCCGTAGGCGCGCAGCAGGATTGCGTCGCGGTCAACATCATCCTTGGACAGGCCGGGCAGCTTGTTGATGGCCTTCAGCAGGGTGTTGGTGATGCCGTCGGTGAAGCGGACGAACTCGATGGTCGAGGTGCTGTCGGACCAGTCCGGGCGAACGGACAGGACCAGACGCAGGGCCGATTCGCGCGAGTTGGAGCTATCGTAGGAGAGAGGGATGAAGCGGATGTGGCTTGGGGATGGTAGGCCGCCGTTGGTAGCGTTGTTGATGTTGGGGATGGCGTGTACGCCGTTCTCGCCTTTGGTAGCCATGGCGTCTTTTTCGTCTGTCGCGAGCAGCGAGGGACTGTTAAGTGAGACTCCAATCGCAGGTATGACAGGCCCTGATACCGGCAGAGTCTGTGATAAATTAGGGGAAGCTGAGGCTATCGGGGACGTTGGGAGGGCGGTGAGTGTGCGAGCGTCCCAGGTCCAGGGGTCCGTTCTCAGTCAATCTGCAGTTTAAAGGAACAGCGAAGCGAGCGGCGGGGAAACAAAGCAAGGTCAGACAAATTGACAGAGAAGACAAAAAAGGACCGCAGAGGGGCGCAGGGCACACGAGACGCGCGTACAGAGTTGAGGGATGTATGTAATATGTGTGTGTGTGTGTGTGTGTGTGTGTGTGTGTGTGTGTGTGTGTGTGTGTGTGTGTGTG
>Ga0065720_1004035_pt1 | contig 10774 bp, 14 predicted proteins | sample Thericmetagenome_FD_59107 | JGI IMG/M metagenome (GOLD analysis project Ga0065720, IMG submission 59107) | Thermophilic microbial communities from the Joint Bioenergy Institute, California, USA of rice/straw/compost enrichment - eDNA_2 v2... | ecosystem: Engineered > Solid waste > Grass >... | reverse complement strand
CGGCGCGGACGTGGACACGACGATCGTGAACGGCAAGGTGCTGATGCGCGGCCGGAGGCTGCTCACGATCGACGAGGACGAGCTGCTGAAGCAGGTGTCGAAGCGGGCGCGGCGGATTGTGGAAGGGGGTTGATCAGGCGTCCCGCTGCCGGTTGCTTGGAATCAGCCCGCCGTCGCCATGATGGTGCTGCTGTTCAATTTTTCTTGAACGTCGAAAAAATGGTCAATACGCACCCGAATACCGCGAAAATAGACGCCAAAACTAGGAGGAAAAAAGGTTCTTCCGATGACAGATTCCATAGAAGAAGTGTAAAGATGCCGAAAAGCGTCAATTCAATACCCAACAGCTGGAACATGATTCCGGGAACACGATGTAAACTTTTGACGAGAACCCAGCTAATGACGATACAGATCAAAATTAGGGCAAGAAAAAAAATAGATCCGTTCATCCGTCAACCTCCCGGCAGGCTTGTAATCGGAAACAGTTACGCAGGAAATTATATCATATCATGATCAAGGACGCCCAGAAACTTAAATTTATGGAATGAAACCAAACGAGGATGTCTTCAGAACCCCGCTCCTTGAACGGAGGCGGGGTTATTTTTGCGCCTTTTCTTTGTAGTACCGTTCGACCGCTTCCCGGACGGGGTCTTTGCCGGGCAGCTTGCTGTTATAGGTCATCACGGAACCCTCCAGTGCTGGTCTTTGTTCGCTCCAAGGTTAATTAAAGAAGAGTGCTATAAGCGCCCATGGCACTCACCTTTTCGTAAGTACCTGGCGTAAAAGTGCGTACTTCCTTCATGGCAGCAGACCCTTTATACTCGGGACACATCCTGTTCTTGAAGGAGGCCTTCACTTTGAAAACTCTTGTGATCGTTGCGCACCCGAACATCGAAGCATCTGTCATCAACAAGCGATGGGTGGAAGAACTCCGAAAATACCCGGAAAAATACACGGTTCACGAATTGTACAAGGTTTACCCCGACGAAAAGACTTGACGTCGAAAAAGAACAAGCACGGGTGGAAGCGCATGACAATCTGGTGTTTCAGTTCCCCATCTATTGGTTCAACTGCCCGCCGCTCCTCAACCAATGGTTGGACGACGTACTCGCATANGGGTGGGCTTACGGTTCAAAAGGGGATAAATTGAAAAATCGCAAAGTTGCTTTGGCGGTATCTGCGGGAATACGGAGAGAGGATTACAGCGAAACAGGCAGATACCGGTACACGCTGGAACAAATACTGGTTCCGTTCGAAACGACGTTCCTGTATTGCGGCGCAAATTATCGCTCGATTTTTGCGCATTACGGCACAGAAAAGGAGCCCGGCGGCAATGTGCCCGGTGCCGGGAATGAATCGTCCGTGAGCGCATTGGACCAGAGCGCAAAGGATTATTTGAGATTTATCGACAAGTTGTAACAGATCGGTCTTACCGTACGCTCCCCCGTTCAGGCAAACGGTTGTTTTCTCCCCACTCGCACATCATGTTCAACAAAGGAACGAGGGAGCGTCCGCGCTCCGATAACGAGTATTCGACTTTTGGAGGGACCTGGGGAAATTCTTTCCTGATGACCAGGCCGTCGGCCTCCAGTTCCTTCAGCATGACGCTCAGTGTTTTGAAGGAAATCGTGCCGATGCTTCGTTTCAGTTCGTTGTGCCGCATGACCCCCTGTTCGGCCAGCTTGTACAAGATCAGCATTTTGTACTTGCCGCCGATTAGCGATAAGGTGTAGCCAAAGCCGGTTTCTTTCTGGTCTACGCCCGTCGGAACACAGGTTTAGCGCCGCACGGATTGCTCTCTCCTTCGGGACAAACATGATCCCCTTTGTGATTTCAGTCTCATTCTACCAAAAACGGGATGTCCCAGCCACGGCAGGCTGAACGACATCCCGCAGATGNNCTTCCNTANNGCACATCCCGTCAAAACACCTTCTTCGTCTCCTGCTCCGCCTTCAGCAGCTCGACCGCCTCGCGGAACCGCAGCGAGTGGACGATCTCGCGCTCGCGAAGGAACTTCAGGCTGTCCTGGAGGTCGACGTCGTCCGTCTGGTCGATAAGCCACTGGTACGTCGCCCGCGCCTTCTCTTCCGCTGCGATGTCTTCATAGAGATCGGCGATCGGATCGCCTTTCGCCTGAATGTAGGTCGCCGTCCACGGCACGCCGGCCGCGTTGTTGTAGAACAGCGCCCGGTCGTGGTTTGAGTAATGGGGACCGAGGCCCGCCGCTTCCAGCTGCTCGACGGTCGCGTCCTTCGTCAGTTTGTAGACCATGGTGGCGATCATTTCAAGATGGGCGAATTCCTCCGTGCCGATGTCCGTCAGCAATCCGATCACCTTGTCCGGAATCGTATACCTTTGGTTCAGGTAGCGGAGCGCCGCCGACAGTTCGCCGTCCGCGCCGCCGTACTGCTCGATCAGATATTTCGCCATCCGCGGGTCGCATTTGCTGACGCGAACCGGGTATTGCAGTTTTTTCTCGTAAATCCACATTGCCGTTCAGTCCCTCCCCGAACGATTGTCCCTCTCGCCGGCTTGGATTCTCACACTTGCCACGGCCACGGCGTATTTGCCCAGTCCCACGGATAGCGGGAGTAGCTGTGGCCGAACTGCAGCAGCGGCCCGTACCGGCTCTCGTAAACTTGCGCGACCTGCCGCCTTCGCTGCGCGAACTGGTTGAACTGCTGCACCGCCTGCATGTCGTAAGGATGCGTATCCAGATAAAGCGTCAGTTCCACGAGCACGAAATCGAGCTGCTGCAGCTCGGTCAGGAGCTGATCGTACGCTTCGTCCGGCTTCTTCGCGGCGCTCATTGCCCTTCCGACCTCCCTTCCAGCATCCGGGATTCATACGGACTGTAGAGCGCAGGCCACAGCGTGCCGCGCTTCAGCGCCTCGGCGGGCGAGAACTGCGGCCAGTTCGGCGGCTGGTACGGGATGAACAGGTTCGGCGGAACGAGATACGCTTTGCGGGTTATCGGCGGACAAGGATCGAACGGACCGACAAACGGATGCCATGTCCGAATCTGGTTCACGGGGTATCCCTCCTCGCTTCACGGAACTGCTCCAGTTAATGGTATGCGGCACGGGGCGGCGGCAGACGCACAAAAACAAGACCCTTGTCCCCGGGAATTGGGTCCCGTTCAGGACAAGGGTCGGTCTGATTGGCGACGAATTGCGCCGAAATGCATCTTTACAGCCGAATTTTCAATTGGAACAATCCCGCTTTGCGCGCCGCCATGAAAATGATGACGACGAGCGGACCGAGAAACACGCCGACGACGCCGGCTAGCTTCAGCCCGACATACAGGCTGATCAGCGCGGCCAGGGCGCTGATGCCGATGGAATCGCCGAGCACCTTCGGCTCGATGACGCGGCGGAAGACGGTAATGAAAAGAAACAGCACGATCAGGCCGATCCCCGTGTACCAGTCGCCGGTCAGGATCAGGTACGACGCCCACGGCACGAGCACCGAGCCGGTGCCGAGAATCGGCATNATGTCGACGATGCAGACGAGCAGGGCGATCGCCATCGGATATTTGATCTCGAGCAGGAGAAATCCGCTCAGGGTGATGACGTACGTCAGCGCGCTGAGGATAAGCTGCGAGCGCAGAAAGCCGAAGATCGACTTGCGCAGATTGTCCAGCACTTCTTCCACTTGCTTGCGCGATTCCTCTGCGAAGATCGAGAGGAACGACGATTTCATCGTCGGCAGACTGTAGCTGAACATGTAGACGGCCACAAGGAAGACGATGAAGAAGATGAACAGGTTCGGAATCTCGCCGGCCAGGCTGAGGAAGACGCGGGACAGGCTGGTCGCCGCCTGCGTCAGGGTGCCGGTCAGACCCGCCAGCCAGTTCTCGATCTGGGCGGCCGTCTCCGGCGGCAAATGCTCGTAGAGCGATCTCGCGTTGTCCAATGCGTCCTGGATGTAGACATTGAGATTGCCCACGTAGCCGGGCACCCGGTTCCAGAACGCGACGAGCTCGCTTACGATGCGCGCGCCGAGCAGCGCGATCAGGCCGACCAGCACGACGGTGAACACCGTGCTCGAAATCGTCCCCGCCGCCACCCGGTTGAGCTTGCCGCCTGACATCCGAATGAGCAGCGCGGTGAGCGGCTCAATGAATATCGCCACGACGAGGGCGAGCAGGAACGGCGCGCCGACCGTAAACAGCAGGTACAACAGCCCGAGTCCCAGGGCGATCATGATCAAGGTGCGTACCGGCATGTCCTTTCATCGACCTCGCTTTCCACAGGNTGATNCCGNTGCCGCCAGTCGGATACGCACCTGGTCACGCNTCCGCCAACGCCCGGCGGGCGGTGAAATCGACATCGGCATAATACATCGATTTGACGAGCAGATTCGGACCGCAGCAGCCCGCTTCCGGGCAGTGGCAGTTCACGCTGCGGGCAAGCGGTCCGTCCAGCCATTTCGCGAAAATGTCGTCCAGCCGTTCCTCGCGNATATTGCCGAATGNCGGNACATCCGCGAANTCNGTCACGAAGACGTCGCCCGTAAANACGTTCACGTTGAGCCGGTTGCGTCCATCCGGATCGTTGCGCACCGTGACGCCTTCGGTCTCGGCGAGCAGGCGCGCCAGCCGGCGTTCCTCCGGATCCGGGCTGCAACGGTAAAACGGCAGCGTGCCGAACAGCATCCAGACATTCGGGTCGCGGTGTTCGATCAGCCGCTCGATGGCGGCCGCCATCTCGGCGCGCGACAGCATCGGCAGCTTCGCGGCGAATGCGCTCGGATACATCGGATGGACTTCNTGCCGNCGGCAGCCCATCTCGACGATNTCGCGGTGAATGCGCACGATGTCNCGNTGCGTCCGNTAGTTGATCATCGACTCGGCGGACANGAACAGGCCGCCCTNCGCCAGCCTNNGCGCGTTGTCCACCATCCGCTCGTANAGNCGGGCGGCCGTCTCCNGCGANGGCGGATGGGGCGAAGCGCCGAANGTGATGCGGTGNAANTCNTCCACCGACGTGTAGTTATACGAAATGTGCATGACGTCGAGCCACGGCGCGATCATCTCGTATCGGCCGTAATCGAGCGTCAGGTTGGAGTTGAGCTGCGAGCGGAGTTTGCGGCTGCGCGCGTATTTCAAGAGCGGCACGATGTACTCGCGCACCGTCTTCTCCGAGAAGGACGGTTCACCGCCCGTGATGCTGATCGTCTCCAGATGCTCGATTTCGTCCAGCCGCTTCAGGAGAAGCGAGAGCGGCAGCTTCTCCGGTTCGCTCATCGCAAGCGTGTATCCGACGGCGCAATGCTCGCAGCGCATGTTGCACAGATTGGAGACGGTAAACTCCACGCTGGTCAGCACGTGCCGGCCGTAACGGCGGAGCGACCGGATCGGGTCCCACGGATCGTATTCCGGCGACAGCTCCGGCAGTACGGCGGACGGCGCCGCCAATCGGTCTGCATTGATGTTCATGGCAAGCCCCTACTGAATGTTGTGCTTCAATCTGTTTTCATTGTACTGCCCGGGGCGGCATCCCATGCAAATGTTCTCCGCCGGACAGCGCGAACCATCGGCTGCGATGCGCGTCCTCGACGGCTGCGGCATCCGCAAGCCCGGCCGCGAGCACGTCGCGGATAAACTCGGGGAGGTACAGCCGGATGTCCGTGCCGAGTTTCAGCGATTCGTAGCCCGACGCCGAACGTGAACATGTCGATCGTGCCGACCGTGTAAGAGCGGTCATCGCGGAGCGGCTCGCCTCCCGCCGTCACTTCACGCAGCTTGCCGAACGGCGAGCCGTCCGGGTCGTAGACGATCGCAAGGCCGTCCACGGCCAGCGTGCCGAGCCGCTCGCCGCGGAAGCCGAAACCGCGGATCGGGCGCCCGATCCAGTCGGCCAGCAGCGCCTCTTCCAGCGCCTGCCGGATGTGCCGCCCGGTCAGCGTCATCCGGCACGGATTGATCGGCGACGGGCAGATCGCGTGCAGCCGGCCGGTCGTCACGCCGCCGGCCGGGAGACCCCCGAGCAACTGCCCCGCGTTCACGAGGCCGATCTCCGCGCCGGTATGGCGGCGAAGCGNCGCGGCCAGCAGGTTCGGAAGCGGCGATTCCCGGTCGTCGAACGCCTCGAGCGGCGCGGCCAGCACCGCCGCGATGCGGCTCAGCGCGGACTCGGCCTCGGCGAGCCCGCGGGCGATCACGCTTGCCGCTTCCGGACGCTCGGCCGCTTCGTCCATCGGCATGACCGATGCGCGGAAGGTGAATCCGCGTCCGTCCGCGCGCCGCTCAATCTCGACCCGTCCCAGATAATCCCCGAACTTTCCGGTCGCNAGAATGACCGTCTCCCCGATGNCGAGCGGTTCCTCCAGCAGATGATGCGTNTGGCCGCCGAGNATNAGATCGATGCCNTCGATCTCCTCCGCCAGCCNGCGGTCCATCGGCAGGCCGAGATGGGACAGGACGATGACGATATCCGCNNGNGNNCTGANNCGGCNNANCTGNTCGGCNNCCGNCTCGANCGGATCGAGCATNCGCCAGCCGAGNTCCCGGTAGAANTCGCGGAATGCGGCCGTCNCNCCCGTGATGCCGAANGTGATGCCGNNNTTCTNCANGANNACNGCCGGCTTCATCCATGAAGGCCGGCCGCCGTCCGATTCCCGGANCATGTTCGCGCATGCGACCGGAAANNGCGCATGCCNGCCGTACAAGGCATCCAGCGTGTCCATCGTCCATGTGAGGCCTTCGTTGTTCCCCAGCGTCACGGCGTCGACGGCCGCTTCGTTCAGCAGTTCGATGTTGACCCGGCCGCCCGTGCCCTCCGTCTCCTTCCGCATCCGGTCCATATGGTCGCCAACGTCGAGCACGAGCACCCGGTCCGCGCCGTACCGGTTCCGGGCTTCCGCGATATGGGTCGAAATCTTCGCGTATTGTTCGAGCCGGCTGTGCAGGTCGTTGCTGTGCAACAGGAGCACCGCGCCGGCATGTTGAGGGCCGTCAGCGCGCATCAATTCAAGAATCCTTCCTCTCATGGTCAACGTTTCGGCAGACGGATCATCCCCCGATCCGGGACATCCGCCGCTCCGTCGGTGCATGGCTTTGCGCTTCGTTCGCCAGTTTCGCCGCCATCTCATGATTTTCGGGTATGATCGCCATGGCGCGCAGGAACAGGCCAGAAATCTGCATGAGTCTAGTTTATCACTTATCCGATAAATATGATATGCTATTCAGTGACCAATCCACACATCCGGACGGAGTTGACGATATGGAAGCNCAATGGACGGTGCGCCTTTTCGCGGGGCTGGCGGAACGGCTTGGAGGAAACGAGGTCCGCGTATCTTCGGCACGGGACGGCATGACGGCCGGAAAGCTCAAGGCGCTGCTCTCCGAGCGGTTCCCTTCGGCACGCCGGACTGATCGGCGCTTCATTCGTGGCGCGCAACGAAGTTTACGCGGCCGACGATGAGCCGCTCGCGTACGGCGACGAGCTGGCGCTGCTGCCGCCGGTTTCCGGCGGCGCGCCGGAGAGCGGGGACGACGGCATGGCGTCGGAGGACGGCCGCTTCATCCTGATGGAAGAGCCGCTGGACGCGGCCAGGCTGCTGTCGCGAGTGATCGTGCCGGAGCACGGCGCTTCGCTGGTTTTCGTCGGCACGACGCGCGAATGGACAAACGGGCAGCGCACGATCCGCCTCGAATATGAAGCCTACGCGCCGATGGCGCTCAAGACGATGCGGCAAATTGACGAAGAAATCGCCGCGAAGTGGCCGGGAACGCGATGCGCGATCGCCCACCGCATCGGAACGGTGCCGGTTGGCGAAGCGAGTGTCGTCATCGCCCTCTCTGCGCCGCACCGCGCCGAATGCTACGAGGCAAGCCGGTACGCGATCGACCGGCTGAAACAGATCGTGCCGATCTGGAAGAAGGAGATCCGGCAAGACGGATCGGAATGGATCGGAGAGCGGCGGGAGTCCTGGGATCCGACGGCTCCTGCCGCCGGGCAGGAGCGATGAGGATGTCGGCTTCGTCGGAACGTTATGCCCGCCAGGTTCGCTTTTCTCCTTTTGGCATGGAAGGTCAGCGACGATTGTCCCGGGGGTTCGCGGTCGTGGTCGGGATGGGCGCGCTCGGCTGCGTCATCGCGAATCACCTGGTCCGGGCCGGAATCGGCCGCATTCGCCTGATCGACCGCGACATCGTGAGCTGGAGCAATCTGCACCGGCAGTCGCTCTATACGGAAGCGGATGCGAAGGAAGGCTTGCCGAAGGCCGAAGCCGCAGCCGCGAGACTCCGCGCCTTCAACAGCCAGGTTGTCATGGAAGCGGCGGCGGTCGATCTGAACCCCGGAAACGCCGAATCGCTGCTGGCCGATGCCGATCTGATCGTGGACGGGACGGATCATTTCGGCGTCCGGTATCTGATGAACGACGTCGCGGTCAAATTCGGCATTCCGTGGATCTACGGGGGCGCGGTGGGCGCGTCCGGCATGACGATGACGATCGTGCCGGGGGAAACGCCGTGCTACCGCTGCCTGTTCCCTTCGCCGCCGCCGCCCGGCTCGACGGATACGTGCGAGACGGCCGGCGTCCTGCCGCCGATCGTCGATCTGATCGGTTCGCTGCAGGCGATGGAAGCGATCAAGCTGCTTGGCGGTTGCAAGGAACATTTGCACGGCGCGTTGATTCATGCCGACCTGTGGAATACGGGTTTTGCGACGATGAAAACGGCGGGAGCGCGGCGCAAGGACTGTCCCTGCTGCGGGCTTCGCCGGTTCGACTATCTGGACGCGGTCGTACGCGGAGAGACGGAAACGGTCCTGTGCGGCCGCGAGACGGTGCAGATTTCGCCGGCCGCGCCGTTTGCGCTGCAACTGGACGAACTGGCGGAGCGGCTTGGGGCCGCGGGCGCTGTCGAACGCAATCCCTGGCTTCTGCGATTGACGCTGGATGACGGCATAACGCTCGTCCTGTTTCCGGACGGGCGGACGCTGGTGCAGGGCACCGGCGATCCGGATCTCGCACGGCGCATTTACGACCGCATCCTCGCTCCCTGAGTCTGTTGTTGTCAATTGGTGGAATTGCTGTTACCATGAATTTATTATCGCATCATTACAACATCCAGGGATACGCGAAAGGTGATGGTATGCTGGTCCACGTTGCCGATCTGAGAAGCGGGGATATCGTCAGCCGTGATGTTTTCAATTCATACGGACTGTTCGTGTTGCCGGCGGGAACGCAACTGTCACAGTCGGAAATTGCGAAACTGTTCCAGCACCAGATCGATTATATTGACATCGAGCCCCGGCACGGCGACACCGGGAACGAGCCGACGGCGCTTCGGCTGAAACCGATGTTCGAGCAGGCGGTGACGGGCAGCGAGTCGTTGTTCAAGGAAGCGCTGGAGCGCGGCGTTGTTCGCCAGGAACAGATCGACGAAGTGTTCCAGCCGCTCACCGACAAGCTCCCGGAAGAACGGGACGTCGTCTCGATCCTGCTGCTGCTCAACACGGATTCGGAATATACGTTCAATCATTCGGTCCGGGTCGGCATCCTGGCCTACTACATCGCCAAGTGGATGGGTCGGAGCGAAGAGGAAGCGCTTACANNCATGCAAAGCGGGATTCCTGTGCGACATCGGCAAATGCCGGATCGACCCGGCGCTGCTCAACAAGTCCGAACCGCTGACGGAGCAGGAACTGCGCATGGTCCGGAAATATCCGATCTTCGGTTACGAGATCGTCAAACGTTCGTTCCGGAATGAAATCATGGCCAGGGCGGTGCTGCAGCATCTGGAGCGGATGGACGGATCCGGCCATCCTTACGGCATCAAGGGCGAGGACATTCACGAGTCGGCGCGCGTCCTTGCCGTCGCCGACGTCTGCAGCGCGATGATCTCGACGCGGATGTACCGGGAACGCCGCGACCTGCTGCACGTGCTCCGGGTGTTGCACCGGCTCAGCTTCGACGAGCTCGATCCGACGGTCGTCCATACGTTCATCCGCAGGCTGCTCCCGTTCTTCATCGGCAAGACGGCCGTCCTGTCAACCGGCGAGTCCGGCGTCATCGTCATGACGAATCCGACCGATTTCTTCCGCCCGCTCATCCGGTGCGGCGAGACGTTCATCGACGTGTCGCGACGCCAGGNTGTGGAAGTCGTCGATATTGNCATGTAAANGTGCGAGAAGTNAACGCAAGCCCGGCGCATTCGGCGCAGGGCTTGTTGCTTTGTTATGAGACGCGTTTCGCGAAAAGGAACGTGTCTTTCCAATAATCCTTGTTGATGTNCGTGATCTGNACGCCGTCCTGCGGCAGCGGGCTGGAATGGATCATTTNCNGGTTGCCGATGTAGATGCCGACGTGGCCGACCTTTGTGTTGCTTTTGAACCTGCCGGGGACGTAGAAGTAGAGCAGATCCCCCTGGCGCAACTTGTTTCGCGGCACCTTGACGCCTTTGGCCGCCTGCGCCCGTGCCGTTCGCGGCATATTGATTCCGCGCTTGGCGAACAAATATTGGACGAACGACGAGCAGTCGAACCGCTTCGAGCGGGAATAATGCGCCGCGCCGAACTTGTATTTCACCCCGAGGTAACGTTTCGCATCCGCGATCAGACCGGGCGCGTTCGACAAGGCGGGTATGGCTTGGGCGGCGTATGGATGGTCTTGATTGCCGTGATCACCGGCGGCCTCTCCGGCAAGCCAGGCCGGGTCCGCCGGATCGTCGGCGAAATCTTCCGCCACGGCCGGGTCTTCGGCCGGCGGCTTCGGAAAGATCGCCGCGTGATCCGCGTCCACCGTAAACACCGCTTCATCCTCG
>Ga0065720_1004304_pt1 | contig 10775 bp, 10 predicted proteins | sample Thericmetagenome_FD_59107 | JGI IMG/M metagenome (GOLD analysis project Ga0065720, IMG submission 59107) | Thermophilic microbial communities from the Joint Bioenergy Institute, California, USA of rice/straw/compost enrichment - eDNA_2 v2... | ecosystem: Engineered > Solid waste > Grass >... | reverse complement strand
GTCGCGGTTGACGATCACGAGCCGGGCGCCCCGGTCGACCGCCACGCGACACAGCTGAGCCGCCGGCTCGGCCAGCAGCGACGACCCCACGGCGAGAAACAGGGGTGTGGCCGAGGCGATCGCGGTCGCGTGGCCGATGACCTCCGGGTTCAGCCGCTCACCGAACAGCACCGCGTCCAGCTTGAGCACGCCGCCACAGTCGGCACAGTGCGGATCGGGTTCGCCCGCGATGACCCTCGCCCGGACCTCCTGGGTGGGAACCGACGCCCGGCACCGGACGCAGCTCGACGACCACATGGTGCCGTGCAGCTCGATCACCTTGCGCACGGCGAGCCCGGCCGCCTGGTGCAGCCCGTCGATGTTCTGAGTAAGGACCCGCACCGCCACCCCGGCGGCGTCGAGGCGGGCCAACGCCTCGTGGGCGGCGTTCGGCCGCGCGGTCCAGGCCGGGTGGTCGACGTACGTACGCCAGAACCGAACCCGGACATCCCGATCGCGCAGAAACGAGTCGATCGTGAACGCCGCCGCGGCGGCCGGATCGCGGGTCCACACGCCATCGGGTCCCCGGTAGTCGGGGATCCCTGAGGCGGTCGAGATCCCCGCCCCGGTCAGCACCGCGACCCGTGTCACGTCCCGCAGCCAGGCCCGCCCGTTCATGGTCGCTGATGCTACGGACGGCTCACCGGTCAAGCGACTCGATTACGCCACCCGCGGCAATTGGAAGATGCTCGCCGCCGGATTGTCCACCGTGGAGTCGTCTTGCCGCGGCTCAGTCCGGCGGGGAGCCGTTGGCGCCGAAGCCCATTCGGGGCATGCCGTACTCGTCGAGCATCCGGACGGCGCCGGCCTCGTCCGAAGCAACGTAGAGCTGCGACGCCGCCAGGTGCGATCGGGTCACCTTGCCGGCCAGCTCCGCGTCGCCGGACTGAATGGCCTTCACGATGGCGTCGTGCGCCTTCAGCACCGACTGACGCAACGAGATGTGCGGATAGCTGGCTTCGTCGGCCGCCTTGCGCGCCCAGCCCCGTTCCTGGACGCTCCAGATGGCCTCCAGCATGCCGGCGAATACGCGCAGGGTCTGATTGCCGGCCGCGTCGACCAGCGCCTCATGGAAGCTGCCCGCCGCCTCGGTGAACGCCGGGCCGTCCTCGACGCGCTCGGCCGCGGCCTCGTTGACCTTGCGGAGCCGGGCGCCGACCTCGGCCCGGTCCGGACGCAGCGCCGCCTGCTCCGCGCACCAGGGTTCGAGCAGGTTGCGGGCGGCGGCCAGGTCCGGCATCGGGATGGCCCGGGACTGCAGCACCAGACCCATGTGGTAGGCGGCCGTGTCGGGCGTCGGGCTGCGGACGATGAAACCGCCGACCTTACCCCGCCGTACGGTCAGCAGCCCCTCCGTCTCGAGGATGCGAAACGCCTCGCGCAGGCTCGGCCGGCTGGCCGGGTACTGCTGCAGCAGCACCGCCTCTGGGGGGAGCTCGGCACCGTCGGCGAGCTCTCCATCGAGGATCCGCAGACGTAGATGCGCCGCGACCGCCTCCGCCACCCGAGGCGTGCGCAGCGGCAGGGGACGGGGGCGCGACGCCATCTCCCCGGCGCCCTGGGTCGGGATGTCGCTCGCTGTCGCGTCGTTCTCGGGCGCGTTGGCCTGCCGGACCGGACGACTGGTCCGGCGAGCCCGTGACGTCGAGCGCGCGCCGCGCGCGGCTACTTCCTTGGTCACTTAGAGAGTCTCACCGCCGTCGACATAGATGGTCTGGCCCGTGATGAATGATGCCAGATCACTGGCGAGGTGAACGGCCAGGGCGCCAAGTTCGCGTTCATCGCCGGTCCGGCGCATCGGGATGCGCTCCATCAGCCACGCCTGCCCCTCGGGGCTGTCGTGCAGCGCCTTGGTCATGCTGGTGCGGAATTGGCCGGGCGCGATGGTGTTGACCGTGATGCCGTACGGCGCCCATTCCTTGGCCAGCCCGCGGGTGAGCTGGGTCAGTGCGCCCTTGGCCACCTGNTAGCTCACCACCAGGTTGGGGGTNCGCGCGACGGCGCTGGANGCGATGTTGATGACCCGNCCCCACCGCTTGGCCAGCATGCCGGGCACGAACGACCGGATCAGGTGCAGCGAACCACGGACGTGGGTGTCCAGAATGGAATCCCATTCCTCGTCGGTCATGCCGACGCTTGCCGGGCCCGACCCGGGTTGCCCGACCGTCTGTCCGGGATCGACCGGCAGCGGCACAACCGGCCGCTTGATGTTGATACCGGCGTTGTTGACGAGAATGTCGACCTCGCCGACCTCGGCCAGCACCCGGTCCCGGAGTCGATCGAGATCGTCGGCCTGGCGCAGGTCGGCCGGAAAGCCGAAGGCCCGACCGCCGTTGGCGGTCACCGAGGAGACGAAGTCCGCCAGCTCGTCGGCGCTGCGGGAGACCGCGACCACGGTGGCGCCGGCCTGTGCGAGCGAGGTCGCGATGGCCCGCCCAAGTCCTCGTCCCGCCCCCGAGACCAGGGCAGTTCGGCCGCTCAACGTAATCATGATCGTCCTTTCGGTAGGCCCAGTGCCCGTTCCGCGATGATGTCTCGTTGGATCTCCGACGTTCCGCCGTAGATCGTGGCGCCCAACGACTCCAGCCGCTCATCGAAAATCGCCGGATCGACGAGCGCCTGCGGACCGGCCACCTCGAGCGACAGGAGCGCGGCCCGCTGGACGGACTCGGATCCGAGCAGCTTGAGGGTCAGCCACGCCGGGGAGGAGATGCCGGCCCACCGCTGGGCCGCCGTGCGCAGGCCCGTCAGACGCAGCCCTTCCGCGTCAGCCAGGGATCGACCGAGCTTGACGAGCTGCGCGTCGGTGATCTCCGGGGCCCGCAACGCGGGGTCGAGAGCGCGGTTGGTCTCGAGCCAGGTATTGATCCAGATCATGTCCCGCTCGTGCTCGAGGCTGGCGACCGCCACACCCCAGCCCCCGTTGAGGGGTCCGAGCAACGACTCGCGCGGCACGCGCACGTCGTCGAGGAAGACCTCGCAGAACGACTCGATCGCCGGCCCCGCCGTCCGGATGGGGCGCACGGTCACGCCTGGCGTGGACAGGTCGAGGATGAGACACGAGATGCCCCGATGGCGCGGGGCCTCCGGGTCGGTCCGGACGTAGAGGGTGCACCACCGCGCCTCGTCGGCCTGCGTCGTCCAAACCTTCTGGCCGTTGACGATGAACACGTCGTCGACGAGCGTCGCGGTGGTCCGCAGCGAGGCCAGGTCCGAGCCGGCCCCGGGCTCGGACATGCCCAGGGCCCACCACTCGTCGCCCCGGGCCGCGGGGCGCAGCAGCCGCTCCCGCTGCTCGGGCGTGCCGAAGGCCCGGATGGCCGGGGCGGCCACCCCAGCGCCCTGGATGTTCAGCAACCGCGGGACGCGCCGCTGGGCGCCGAGCAGCTTGACGGCCAGCGCCTGGGGACCGTCCAGGTTGCGACCGCCCTCGTCCCGCCCCCACTCCGGGATCAGCCAGCCCTCGTCGAACGCCGCGGCCTGGTACTCGCGGCGCAGCGCCACGTCGCGGCGGTAGCGCTGATAGTTCTCCGCGTAGTCGCGGGGCAGGAAGTCGTCGAGGAAGGCGCCGAACTCGGCCACCACGCCGGCGGTCATCGTCCGACCTCCCCGGTGCTGCGGACGGCCGCTCCCGCGCTGGGGACGGCGACCCGCTCGCGGCCGACGGATTCGTCGCGGCCAGCAGCGGCCCACGCCATGCGGGCGGCGGCGAGGAAATGGTCGTCGGGCGCTCCGAAGAGGCTCGTCATCTGATGGGCCCGCCGCAGGTAGAGGTGGCCGTCGGCTTCGAAGGTCACCCCCATGGCCCCCAGGATCTGGATGAACCGGCCGGCGGCCTGGACGGCGACCTCGGCCGCGGTCGCGTACGCCAGCCGGCTGTCGCGAGTGGACAGTGCCGGCTCGCCGGTCGTCGCGCCGCCCGCGAGACCGGTCGGGTCGGCGGGCAGGGCGACCGCGGCGCCGTACGTCAGGCTGCGGGCCCGCTCGACCGCGAGGTAGGCATCGGCGAGCTGGTGCTTGACCGCTTGGAACGAGCCGATCAGCGCGCCGAACTGCTGTCGCTGCCGCGCGTGCGCGACGGCGGCCTCCAGCGCGCCGGCGGCGATCCCGACCAGGTCGGCAGCGGCGCACACCCGGGCGCGGGCCAGGACCGGATCGACCTCTGCGGACGCCAGCGGCCGGAGGTCCCGGCCCGGCGCGCCGGCCAGCCGCACCACCGCGACGGGCCGGGATGGATCGATCAACGTCTCGGTTTGGAGAATCTCGACGCCGTCGGCCGCGCCGTCGAGGGTCACCACCCAGGCCTGGTCCGGCGCCCGCAGGACCAGGGTCAGCGTGGCCGCGTCCACGCCACCGAGCACGGGCACCCGGTCGGCGAAGCATCGGCCGCCGACGACCGTCCCCGATGCCAGGGCGAACCCGGCCGGCTCGGACCGCGTCTCGGGACGGTGGATCCCGGCCGCCACCTGGGTCTGGACGGCGAGCACGGTGGGCAGCAGCGGCGCGGTGAGCAGGCTCCGCCCGGCCTCCTCCAGCACGACCACCAGGTCGATCATCCGGCCGAGCCCGCCCAGCTCCTCCGGCACGGCGATGTCGAGGTAGCCGGCGTTGACGAGCGCGGACCAGGCCGAGGAGCCGTCACCCGCGCCATCTTTCTGGTCGATGGCCGCTCGCGCGGCGCTGTTGTCGATGGCCGCTCGCGCGGCTGCGTTGTCGATGGCCGCTCGCGCGGCTGCGTTGTCGATGGCCGCTCGCGCGGCTGCGTTGTCGATGGCCGCTCGCGCGGCGGATGCGCCCGGCAACGTACGGAACAGGGCGCGAGCCGTACCGGCCAGGTCGCGGGCGTCCTCATCGGGCGCGAGCAGGGTCCAGTCGAGCATCATGGGCAGACGCTTCCTCTGTCACTGCGGGCTTTCTCAGCTCGCATGCCACATGCTATATCATTTAGATCTTGCCGCGATACCCTCGACGTTCATCCAAGATCACGACGACCGGGACCCGGCGGAAACGGCCCTTCAAGATCACAAGAACCAAAGTGATCGGTGGTGCCGATCGATACGACCCTGAACCAATGTGGAAGGCTGGTGCCCGTGTACACCAGCCTCGAACGGCTCCGCGAGACAGTGGTTGCGCACACCGGCGAGGACATGCGCACGCTGTTCGAGTACCACAGCGAGCGGGTAGCCGGCCTGGTCGCCAGCCAACCGGACGTGCCGGCCACCGAGACGACCATCGCCGGATTCCTCAACGGATTCCGGACGGCCGCGACCGCCCTCGCCGACGACCCGCGCCTGGCCGCCGACACGATGCACGCCCAGCTCGGCGGCATCTACCTCTACGCCGTCGAGACGCTCAAACCCCAGGCCGAGGCGGCCCGGGCCGCCCAGCCGGCCCCGAATCCCCGCCGCTTCTTCGCCCGGCTCACCGAGACGCTACTGGCCGAGCCGGTCTACTTCGCTCTCACCGACGACGACCGCCGGGCCGCGCAGGAGACCCTGCGCCGGTCGTTCGCCGAGACACCGGACGTTCCGGTCAACGCGGCCAGTCTGGCCGGGTTCGTGCTGGGCCTGCTCTACGCGACCCCGTTCGTCGCCGAGCGGGCCATCCCCACCATCGTCGCGCTCATGGACGCGGCGAGGGCCATGCTCCCGACCGAGCACTGACGCCCGCCACGCCGCGTGACTCGGCCCCCACCGCTCGTCATCGGGTCCGGCGTCACGATCGGGCCGGCGTGTCGTCCGCGCTGGCGGTGGTCCGCGGCCGGGTACGGCGGATCCGGTAGCCCTGCTCGGCCGAGCGTACGGTCGCCAGCTGGCGGGCGATCTCCGCTTGCCGCTGCCACGGGCCGTATCCCTGGCCGGCCGAGACGAGCCGGTCGAGCGTGGCCCGGGTCTGCGGCGAGACGTTTCCCGCAGGCTCGTCCCGCCACGGGGTGCCGGGCAATGGCATGAACGTATGGGCATGGATCCGAGCCCCGAGCTCGGCCAGGCGCTCGGCGAGGCGGATGGTGGCCTGCTCGTCCTCCGGCGTCTCGCCGGGCATGCCCACGATGATGTCGACCTGCGGCAGGAAGCCCTCCTGCCGGGCCAGCCGGACCGCCCGCTCGACCTCGGCCACGCCGTGCCCGCGGTGGCTGCGGGCCAGCATGGTCTCCGACCCCGACTGGCCGCCGATGATCAGGTTGTCGTTGGCCACGTACCGCTTGAGCAGCCGCAGCGCCTCGACCGTGACGTGCTCGGGCCGCACCTCCGAGGGAAAGCTGCCGAAGAAGATGCGCCCGTCGGACGGCAGCTCGGCCCGAACCCCGGCGAGCAGCTCCTCGATAGCGTCGAGGTTCACCGATGTGTCCGGCGACCCGTAGGAGAGCGAGGTCGGCGTGATGAACCGGACGTCCCGCTTGCCCCGGGCCCGCATGATCCGCACGTGCTCGCGCACGCTCGCCACGCTCCGGTGCCGGAACCGGGCCTTGAACATGAACGGGGTCTGGCAGAACTGGCAGGCGTAGACGCACCCCCGCGTGATCTCGATGGGGTTGGTGAGATTGCGCTGGTGCGGGAAGGCCGGATAGTGGTCCAGGTCCCGGGTCACTGCGGGGGCGGCTCTGACCATGGCCCCGTTCTCGTCGAGGTGGGCCGTGCCCGGCACCGTGCGCCAGTCGCCGCCCGTGGCCAGGGCCTCGACGAACGCCGCGAAGGTGTGCTCACCCTCGCCGATCGCCACCGCGTCGAAGCCGTTTCGCAGCGTCACCAGCGGCTCCGCCGTGGCGTGCACGCCACCGGCCAGGTGCAGCACCGCCTCCGGCTCGGTGGTCCCGACGCCGGCTCGCACCTGGGCCAGTTCCTCGACGGCGGCCAGGAAGTCGGGCGAGTAGTAGGACCAGGCGACCAGCACGCGGTGCCCGCGGGCCCGCGCGGCCGTGATGTGCTCGATCGTCTCGGGCACCGTACGGCCGAACTCCACGGTCACCGGGACGCTCGGCGGCTCCACCTCCAGCGCGGCCAGGCAGACGTGCTGACCGTACGTGTTCGTACGCCGGTAGCGCAGGACGACCGTCAGCCCACCATCCACCGTGGACGCCCACCTCTCCGCTCGCCGCGTCGACCGCCACCTGACGTCGGTCGGGTCGCGGTCGAGGAGGACGCGGCCCGGTCAGTGGCCTGCGAGAATCATCCCGCTTTCGCGGCGGTGGCCGTCACCCGGGACCCGGCCGGCCTCGGGAGGGTTCAGTGGTCGCCTTCGGGGGCCACGAGCCGGTAGCCCGTCACCAACTGGGGTTCGATCACGACGACCGTGTCCATGGTCATGTCGGCCCAGGGCTGCAGGGCCGCGCTCAGTCGGGCGGCCTCGGCCGGGTCGGTCACCGTCCGGGCGAAGCCGGTCACAACCACGCTCCACCCGGTGCGCTGCTGCGGGTCGAGCTGGTCGGCCTGGTAGGCGACCACCGTGGCCTCCTGAGCGGCCTGGCCGAGCTTGGCGGACAGGCGGGTGCGGATGACGACGCGGCCGTTGTCGATCAGATGGTTGACCGGCCGGATCGCGGGCAGTGCGTTCTGGGTGAACACGACGCGGCCGTAGGGGACGCTGGCCAGCAGCGCCAGCGACTCGTCGCGATCGAGCTCCACCATGGTGCGCGGCCCGCCCGGCCCCCCGACCGCGCCGTTGCTCTGCACCGTCTCCTCTCCACTCACCTGATCGCCTCGATTCGCTTGGTCCTTCTCGTCATCCGGGCCTGGGGGTCATCCGGCTCCGCTGGTCGTCCGGCCCCGCCGGTCATCCTGTCTCCTGATCAACCGGCCCGGTGGTCACGCGGCCCCCGGACGCGGCCGGTCGGGGGGGTCGCGGCGCCCGCTCGAGGACGGGGGTGACCAGACCCAGATTGCCGTCGTAGCGCCGGTAGAGGAGGTTACCCCGCCCGGTGTCGTGGTCGGTGAAGAACAGGAACGGCAGCCACCCGTCGGCCAGCCACCGGGCAGCCTGCTGCCGGGTCAGCACCGGGGTCTTGCGGGGGTTCACGGTCATCGCGAGCGACCCGACCCGGGTGGGTGGGCGCATCGTGACCTGGCGAGCCAGGGCGAGGCCCACCGGTCCGGCCCGGTAGACCACCGCGTCCTCGCCCGTCTCCACATCGGTGTAGAGAAAGGCCTCGTAATCCATGGCGTGGAGGGTGGCCGCGGCCTGGCACGGCCGGGCGACCCGCAACCGGTAGGCCTTCTCCCGCACGATGCGGCCGGCGCCGGGCAGACCCAGGCTGCACCGCTCCGGGTCGGGCCAGGGCCAGTCCTGCCAGGTCGTGCTCAGCCGCGTGATCTGGCGGTCCAGCCGGGAGGCCGCCGTGGTGATCGCGGCCGGGACCGTACGCCCCGGGACCTGGACCCGGGCCGGCGCCCCGCACACGCGCAGATTGACCTGGACCAGGCCTGGCCCGCCACACGCCGCACCGCTGACGCGGACCCGGGCGTCGGCGACGACGCGGCGGTGGCGGGCCAGGACGTCGCGCACCATCTCCTCGGCGCTGTCGCGCTCCTGCGCGCTGACGTCACCGCGAACCTCGACGGTGAGTCCGGGCCCTCCGTCGCTGGACGCAATCGGCATAAGCGTGACAGCCATGGACAAATCGGCTCCCTGACCGTGGGCAGAGGCCCCATGCTTGCGCGCCGAACCGCTCGATCGTCAGGGCCAAAAGTCCCGTCTTTGGACCGCGCCGGCGTCGGACTCCGGACCGTGGCGCCGCCCACAGCTACGCCACGAACGCGCCTTTTGACCTACTAAGCCACCCCGACAAGGCCCGTAGGATGCCCGTTGCCCCAATCAGAAAGGAAACACTATGAATGCCGTCGACGTCCGTCGGGCCACCCCCACCGATCTCGATAGCGTGGCGACCACATTGGACCTCGCCTTCCGCGACGACCCGATCAGCTCCTGGCTGTTCCCCGACCCGGCGGATCGGGCCCGACTGCATCCCGGCATGATGCGGGTGTTCGCCGAGGCCGGGCTCGAGGCCGGCGAAGTATACGTCGCCGGGGACGCGTACGGCGTGGCCGTCTGGTTCCCGGTGGACCCGGCGCACCCGGATGACGACGAGGACTTTGTGAAGCGTCTCGGCGCCGCCTGCGGGCCGTACGAGGATCGCATCTACGAATTGATGCGCGTCATGCAGGCGAACCACCCCACCAGCGAGGCGCACCTCTACCTGAACTTCNTGGCCGTACGCCCCGAACGCCAGAACCAGGGCATCGGGGCGGCGATGCTTCGCCACCAGTTCCGCCGGCTCGACGCCGAGGGCCAGCCGGCCTACCTGGAGGCCAGCACACCCCGCAGCGTCCCGCTCTACACCCGCGAGGGCTTCGAGCGCACCGGCGGCTTCACGCTGCCGCAGGATGGGCCGGAGATGGTCCCCATGTGGCGCAAGCCACGTTGACGCAAGCCGTACGGGCCGGGTTGGTCGGTATCAGCACGTGGCCGACCAGCCCGGCCCGTCACTCACCGTCGTGCATCAGGATTTCGTCGACCGAGAGCGTAGTGTCGGCGTAGGGAAGAGGAATTCGGTCGCCGGGCCGGTATTCGGTACGCGTCCGGTAGCCCTGCGGCGTCGGCGACGTGTGCTCGTAGATCGCTTCCCGCGTCACGACCCAGTAGACCGCGTACCCCGCCTTGCCATAGAGCCTGGCTTTGGTATTGAGATCAACGAGAACGCTGTCGTCGGAAATCTCCACGACGAGGTACACGTCCGCCGGATCCCAGACCTGCAACCGCGTTCCGCGAGTACCGATCGGCTTGGCGTCGGCCCGGCGTACGAAACAGTCCGGGTCCGGTAAAGAATCGGTCGAGCCGACGTCAAGCGTTGACGAACTCACGCGCACGCCCGGCGTCCAGAGCAGGTGCGCGATCAGCGCCTGAGTGTCTCCGTGCCACGACCCGATCACCACGGGCCAGACCTCCCCCTCGACCAACTCCACCCGATGGTCGAACGCTCCAGCCTCCCAGGCACGAAGGAACTCGGCGACGCTCCATCGGTAGGCCACCGGGGCAACGGACATACGAACATCCTATCTGTCCGAGATCCAACCCGGCCCTCCAAGCACGAGCCTACCACGCTTGGTTCGTTGTCCGGGTCTTGCCCCGGAGTTGCCCCACGCCTGCTGTTGGGCTAGGGTATCAGTCGCGCGAGCAACCGACCACCTGGCACGCGGGCCCGACCGAAGCGAGCAGCGGCGACAACCCGCATTCGCACGTCGTCGACCGCTGCGGCCTGACTCGTAGGCACCTGGCCTGCGACCAGCACTATTGCGGCGTTGTGCGCGTGTTCCCTCGGAGCAAGAGATGGGGGAGCCATCCCGTCCTCTATGGACGGGCTCCATTGGTCGCCAACGGAAATGGCGGCCGACAGACGTCGGAAGGAAAAGCAAACAAGAGCTCGGCGTGTCGAGTGCCGAAGGTGATTCATGGGCGCTAACGTCCAGACGCTCAGGCGTTCACATCGGGAGGAATGAGAACGTGGGAAAGCTGACGTCCGAGCGCCTGCTGGCGGCGCTTTCGGAGAATCGGCGAGAAACGGGAATCGTGGTCCACGCCGTGTACCAGCCGGTAGGTGGGCCGGGTGGCAAGATCATGCCCCCAACCTACCCGGACGGGCCGTACCTGCTGGAGGACCGCTGGATCGACGGTGAGAAGCAGCGGACCGTCGTGATCGACCAGGCACCGTCCCAGGCGAACCGGGTGGAGGAGGCGCTGCGCCT
>Ga0065720_1004130_pt1 | contig 10775 bp, 7 predicted proteins | sample Thericmetagenome_FD_59107 | JGI IMG/M metagenome (GOLD analysis project Ga0065720, IMG submission 59107) | Thermophilic microbial communities from the Joint Bioenergy Institute, California, USA of rice/straw/compost enrichment - eDNA_2 v2... | ecosystem: Engineered > Solid waste > Grass >... | reverse complement strand
GCGGCCACGGCCTGGCGGCAGGCGGCGGACAGCTGCGCCTCATTCCGCTGCAGGCAACTGAGCGCCGCCGCGCCGCCGGTCGGCACGTGGGAGCAGTGCTCGATGTAGTCGGACCGGCAGGACTGCCGGATCGCCCCGATCTGCTCCTGCGTCGGCTGCTGGCCCCAGCCGGGAACCGCCGCGAGCAACAGAAGCCAGATGACGGCGGTGCCCCCGCCGCAGAGCCTGGTCAGCTTCGTCATGGCCCGTCCTCCCTCTCGGCGGCGCCGCCGCGCCGGGTCCTCCGGGCGGATGTCGCGCGCGCGGTGCGTCACGTTCAGCGCGGCGGGGCGACCCAGCCCTGCCGGACGAGGAACTGCCCCACGCGCTGCGCCAGCGCCTCGCCGAGCCGCCGCGCCTCGGCGATGTCGTCGGCCCGGCTGCCCTCGATGGCGGCGTGGGCCCCAGCGCCAGCCGCCGCCGATGCCCCCAGCCGGCCGGCGACCGCGCCGAGGCCCATCGTCTCGGCCATGCCGGGCGCGCGGCCGCTGTCGGTGCGGGCCTCGAAGGTCTCGATCAGGCGTGGCGGCGCGGACCGGTCGAGGTAGTAGACCTGCGCCCCGGCCTCGACGCTGCTCCTGCCGCGCCCGAGGCCGATCATCACCCGCTGCGTCCGGTTCCCCTCGTCCACCGCGAGGAGCTGCCCGTCCACCAGCAGGAAGCGGCCGGGTCCTGGCGCCCCGGCGTGGCTCGTGCGCTCGACCGGCAGGCCGTAGCGCCGCAGCCCGGCGACGAGGGCCTCGCTCAGCGCCGCGGACGTCTCCCGCGCCGCCTGGTATTGCAGCTCGCTCGTGCTCTCCCGCGAGAAGACCTGGGTCAGCCGCCCGCGCAGGCCGCTGTCCAGCCGCACATCCTGCGGCCTGACGGCGAAGTCGTGCACCAGGATCCGTTCGGGCGGCGGCAGGCGGCCGCCCTGGTAGCCCTGCACCATGTCCACATGCGGCTGGTTGCAGCCGGCGAGGCCCGGCAAGCCGAGGAGCGCCACGATTGCGGCGTGCCCCAGCAGATCCCGGCGTCTTCCTCCCTGCGGTCCCGTCATGCTCATTCCCCCGCGCTCATGGCCGGTTGCTGCCGAGGCGACCCTGCCGCGGCGGTGGCCGGCCGCCGGCGAGCCCTGAACCGCTCCTCCATCCGCTGCACCACCACGAAGAGCGCGGGCACGAACAGGACGGCGAGGCAGGTGGAGGCGATCATGCCGCTGAGCACGCTGAGGCCGAGCGAGGCGCGCGCATTCGCCCCGGCCCCCGTCGCCAGGACGAGCGGCACGACGCCGAGCGCCATCGCCAGCGAGGTCATCAGGATCGGGCGCAACCGGGTGCGCGCCGCGTCCACCGCCGCGGCGGCGATCGCGGCGCCGTCGCGGAGCCGCCGCTCACGCGCTACCTCGACAATGAGGATCGCGTTCTTGGCCGAGAGGGCGACCAGCAGCACGATGCCGATCTGGGTGTAGAGGTTGTTCGCGAGCCCCAGAGCGCCGAGCGCGAGCGCCGGCCCGAGCAACGCCAGGGGAACCGCCAGGATGACCGGCAGCGGCGCGAACCAGCTCTCGTAGAGCCCGGCGAGGCACAGATGGACGAGCAGCACGGCCAGGCCGAACACCACGTAGATCTGCCCGCCGACCTGCTTCTCCTGGTAGGCCATCGCCGTCCATTCGTAGCCCGTGCCGGGCGGCAGCACGCGATCCGCGACCCGCTCCATCAGCGCCAGCGCCTGGCCGGAGCTGTACCCGGCCGCCGGGGCGCCGAGGACCGTGGCCGCAAGGCGCAGGTTGTAGAGGGTGATCAGCCCCGGCCCGACCTCCATCGTCATGGTGGTGAAGGCACCGAGGGGCACCATCCGGCCCTGCTGGTTGCGGACGTTCAGCCGCAGGATGTCCTCGGGCTGCCGCCGGAAGGCGGAGTCCGCCTGCACATAGACCTGGAAGGTCCGGCCGAAGCGGTTGAACTGGTTGACATAGGCCGAGCCGAGATAGGCGCCGAGGGTGTTGAAGGCGTCGCCCACGGAAACGCCGAGCGACTCGGCCTTGGTCCGGTCCACCGTCAGCCGCAGCTGCGGGGCGCTGGAGCGGTAGGGGCTGACCAGGCGCTGCAGCCCGGGCTGGGCCTCCGCCGTCGCGATGACGGCCTGTGTGGCCTGCTCCAGCGCCTCGTAGTCGAAGCTGCCGTCGCGCAGCTCCACCATCATGGTGAAGCCGCCGGCATTGCCGATGCCCTGGATCGGCGGCGGCACCACGACGAACGCCTCGGCGTCGGGCAGCGCGTCCAGCGCGGTGGAGAGTGCCGTGTAGAGCGAGCGGAGATCCTGGCCCCTCGCCCGCTCCCGTTCCGCCCAGTCCTTCAGGACGACATAGATGACGCCGGCATTGGGCAGGGAGGCGTTGTTGTCGAGCACGGAGACGCCGGCGATCTCGATCGCCTGCGCCACGCCGGGCGTCTCGCGGGCGATGCGGCTGGCCTCCGCCAGCGCCGCCTGCGTGCGTTCCAGCGATGCGCCCTCGGGAAGCTGCACGCCGACCAGGACATAGCCCTGGTCCTCGATCGGGATGAAGGCCGTGGGCAGGCGGGCGACGCCCCAGACACCGAGCCCGGCGAGCAGCAGCGCGACGGCAACCATGGTGCCGCTCCACCTGACCATGCGCGCGATCAGCGCCGCATAGGCCGACTCCAGCCGGGCATAGGCGCGGTTGAAGAGGCGCAGCGGCAGGGCGCGCTCCGCCGGGGACTTGGGCGGGCGCAGCCAGAGCGCGCACTGCGTCGGCTTCAGCGTCGCCGCGTTCACCGCGCTGATCAGCGCCGTCGCCGCCATGACCAGCGCGAACTGGGCGTAGATCTGTCCCGTCAGCCCTGGCAGGAAGGCCGCCGGCAGGAACACCGCCATCAGCACCAGGGTGATGCCGACGATCGGCGCGAAGAGTTCGCGCATGGCCTCGATGGCGGCGTCATGCGCCGTGGCGCCGCGCTCGAGGTGCCGGCTCGCCCCCTCCACCACGACGATGGCGTCGTCCACCACGATGCCGATGGCAAGGACGAGCGCGAAGAGCGTCGAGAGGTTGATGGTGAAGCCGAGCGCGGCGATGGCGGCGAAGGCGCCGATGATGGTCACCGGCACCGTCGTGGCCGGCACCAGCGTCGCCCGCCAGTCCTGCAGGAAGACCAGGATGACGAGCAGGACGAGGATGCCGGCCAGGACCAGCGTGACATAGACCTCGCGGATCGAGGCGTGGACGAAATTCGTGGTGTCGAAGGGGACGGCGTAGGCCACACCCGCCGGGAAGTCGGCGGAAAGCTCCGCGAGCCTCGCCCGCACCCGCGTGGCGGTGTCGAGCGCGTTGGCGTCGGGGAGCTGGAAGATGGCGATGCCGGCGGCGGGCTGGCCGTCGAGCTGGAAGCCCTGGGAATAGGTCTGCGCGCCCAGCTCCACCTGGGCGACGTCGCGCAACCGGGTGATCCGCCCGGCCTGGCCGCTGTCCGTCTTCACCACGATGTCGGCGAATTCCGCCGGGTCGACCAGCCGGCCGGTCAGGTTCACCGTGTACTGGAAGCCCTGTTCCTGCGGCGCGGGCGGCGTCCCGACCTGGCCCGCCGTGACCTGCGCATTCTGCTGCTGGATCGCCTGGATCACGTCGGCGGGTGTCAGGCCCCGGGCCTGGAGCTTCTGCGGGTCCATCCAGACCCGCATGGCGTACTGGCCGACGCCGAAGATGACGACATTGCCCACGCCGGGCACCCGGGCGAGCTCGTTCAGCAGGTTGATCGTGGCGTAGTTGCTGAGGAACAGGCTGTCGTAACGCCGGTCCGGGGAGGTCAGCGTCGCGATCATGAGGATCGCGGTGGACTTCTGCTGCACCGTGACGCCCTGCGCCTGCACCGGCTGCGGCAGGGCGGCGAGCGCGCTGGAGACGCGGTTCTGCACCAGCACCTGGGCGAAGTTCAGGTCGGTGCCGATCTCGAAGGTGACGGTCAGCGAGTAGGTGCCGTCGTTGGCGCTGGTGGACTGCATGTAGAGCATGCGCTCCACGCCGTTCACCTGCTGCTCGATCGGCAGCGCAACCGTCTCCATCACCGTCGCCGCGCTCGCGCCGGGATAGCGCGTGACCACGCTGACGGTGGGCGGCACCACCTTCGGGTACTGCGCCACCGGCAGTTCCAGCAAGGCGACCGCGCCGAGGAGGATCATGAGGATGGCCAACACATTGGCCAGTACCGGCCGCTCGATGAAGAAGCGGGAAATCATAGGCGGCGCCCGTCAACGACTCGCTGCGGAGGCGGTGCTGATGGCGCCGGTGGGGGTGAGCTCGACCGTTTGCGGCTCGATCCTGCTGCCGGGGACGGCGCGCTGCAACCGGTTGACGACCACGCGGTCGTCCGCCTCCAGCCCCGTCTCGATGACGCGCAGCGTGCCGACGAGCTGCCCGGTCCGCACCCGGCGTTGTTGCACGGTGTTGTTCTGGTCGAGCACGAGAACGTAACGCCCGCCCTGGTCGGTGCCCAGCGCCTGGTCGGGCACCAGTAGGGCGGTCCGGGCCTCGCCCATCGGGATGCGCAGGCGCAGGAAGGCGCCGGGGATCAGCCTCGCCCCTGCATTCTCGAAGACGGCGCGGACGGTGATGGTGCCGGTCGCCGTGTCGAATTGCGGCGTGATGTAGTCGAGCCTGCCCCGGTGCGGGTACCCCTCCTCGGTCATCAGCCCGGCCTCGACCGGGACATGGTCGAGATTGCGAGCCGTCCTGCCGTGGGCGGCCATCCGGGCGCGGATCTGCAGCGCGTCCTGCTCGCTGATGGTGAAGCTGGCATAGATGGGATCGACCTGCACCAGCGTCGCCAGTGTCGTCGGCCCGCCGACGCCGACCAGGCTGCCGACGGAGAACAGGTGCGCCGTGACGACGCCGTCGAAGGGCGCGGTCACCCTTGTGTAGCTCAGGTCGAGCTGGGCGAGCGTCACCCCCGCCTCCTGGCCCCGGATGGTGGCGCGCAGTCCGTCACGCTGGGCGCGCTGCTGGTCGACGGTGGACTGCGCCGCCCAGGAATCGCGGCCGAGCGTGACCTGGCGCTGTAGCTCCCGCTCCGCCTGCACAAGCTGCGCCTGGGAGTTCTCCAGGTTGGCTTGGGCCTGCTGCAGCTTCGCCTGGTACTCCGTCGGGTCGATCTGGAAGAGCAGATCGCCGCGCTTCACGAAGGCGCCGTCCCGGTAGCCGATCGAGACCAGGTACCCCGGCACTCTGGCGACGAGGTCCACCGACGCGACGGCGACGGCATTCCCGGTGGCCTCCAGATAGGGCGTGACGAGCTGCTGGAGCGGGCGGGCGACCGCGATCCGGGGCGTAGGAGGCGCGACGAGCGGGCTCTCCTCCTTGCAGCCGCCCAGCAACGCGACAGTCAGCAGGATGGCGGCGCGGTGCGCAGGCGCACGGCGGCTACAGGCGGTGGCGTCCGTTCTGGCTCCAGGCTCCGCGTATCGCACCATGCGCCCGGCCATGTTCCCCTCCCAGGCGAAGCCGCGAGGAACGGCGCCTCCGCATCGTAATCAGTTTATCCGCCGCGCAACCGCCGTCGCAAATTAATTTGTTCGGGGCAGGTATCGAGACATTGTTATCACCGCATCGGCCAGACCGGACCGCGTCATTTCGGCTGAAACGAGGATGCCTGGGTCCGCCTCCGGAACCCCGGCGCGCAGGAGAGACGTATCTTGGGCGTGGAAGGAGCCGCCGAGAGTCGCCCAACCCATACGCCGCCGTTGCCGCACGGAGGACAGGCATGGCCAAACGGCGCCTACTCCGCACGGGCGACCTCGCAGGTTTTTTGGCCCGCGCCCCCGGCTCGTGTGACGGTTGCGGTACGATCAGCGGCTGGCAGTCCCGCGCGCGGACCGGGCGAACGGCGGGCTGCAGCACTTCGGGAGCGGCGGCACCCATGGACCTGAGCCTCCATCTCGTCGCCCTTCCGCTCTGGGTGTCAGGGCCATTGCTGGTCGGGGGCCCGACGGCGGCCGCAGCGCTCGGGCCTCTGCTGGTGCGCCGGTACGTCGCGCTCGAACGGCTCTCGACCAACAACGAGGTGGCGGGCTTCAAATTCGCCACGCTGGGCGTCGTCTACGCCGTCCTGCTCGCCTTCGCCGTAATCGTCGTCTGGGAGAAATTCCGCGATGCCGAGAGTGCCGTCGCGCATGAGGCCGGCGCAGTCGCGGCGTTGTACCGGCTCTCGGGCGGCCTCGACTCCGACGCGCGGGCGACGTTGCGCACCGAGCTCGCGCGGTACATCCGCACCGTCGTCGCCGATGATTTTCCGGCGATGGCCCGAGGCAGGGGGAGCGGCGCGGCCGCCCGCGCCCTGACGGAGGTCTACGGCGCCGTCATTGCCCATGACGCGGCCGGCATTCGGGGCGAGGCGCTCCGGGCCGAGATGCTCGACCAGCTGGACCAGGTGACGCGGGCCAGGCGGCAGAGGCTGGTCCTCGCTTCCGGCGTCGTGCCGGGGATCATATGGCTCGTGCTCTTCGGCGGTGCCGTCCTGACGATCGTCTTCACCTTCTTCTTCGGGACCGAGAACCTGCACGCGCAAGTGTGGATGACGGTGATGCTGGCGCTGATGGTCTGCACTGCCTTGTTCGTGGTTGTGGCGGTTGACCATCCGTTCACCGGATCCGTGCGGGTGACCGCGGAGGCGCTGGAGGCGGTGCTGGACGCCTTCAGCGACGGTCCGGCCCCGGGCGCCTCCGTCGCCCGGTGATGAGGGCCGCCGCCTGTGACGTACGGTGCCGTACCGGTTGCGGCAGGAGACCGGCGGGCAGCCGAGCGGCGGGAGGAGTGGAGCGCCGGCGACTCCTTGCACCTCATTGCGGAGGAGCTGGAGTGGGTAGAGGCCGAGGTGGATGGACCGCGCTGTCGGGTTTGACCGCGCCGATGCAGCTCCGGATGGATGCCCGGAATTGCACCAGGCGTCGGACAGAGATGTCCCCCGGCTCACTCAGACGGTGAGGAGCCTGCGCACCGACGCCTCGTCCAGCGAGTCCACGGGGCCGCTCAGCGCGACCTCGCCGCGCACCATCACCGCGACCGTGTCGGCGAGGCTGCGGGCGAACTCGTAGTACTGCTCCACCAGCACCACCGCGAGGCCGCGCGCACGGGCGAGGTGCTCGATCACGCGCGCGATATCCTTGATGACGGAGGGCTGAATGCCCTCGGTCGGCTCGTCGAGGATCAGCAGCCGCGACCGCGCGGTGAGCGCGCGCGCGATGGCGAGCTGCTGCTGCTGGCCGCCGGAGAGGTCGCCGCCGCGCCGGCGGAGGAAGCGGCGCAGGATCGGGAAGAGCTCGAACACTTCCTCCGGCACGCCCCGCGCGCCGCGCGGCGCGGCGGCGAGGGCGGTCTCCAGGTTCTCCTGCACGGTAAGGAAGGGGAAGATCTCGCGCCCCTGCGGGACGTAGCCGATCCCGGCGCGTGCACGCTCCGCCGGCGGCAGGGCGGTGATGTCCCGGCCCTCCCAGGTGATGCGCCCGCCCTGCACACGCTCCAGCCCGACGATCGCGCGCATCAGGCTAGACTTGCCCACGCCATTGCGGCCGAGCACGCAGGTGATGCGCCCCGCCTCCGCGCTGAGATCCACGCCGCGCAGGCAGCGGCTGGCGCCGTAGGAGAGGTCGAGGCCGCGCACGTCGAGCATGGATCAGCGCCCCAGATAGACCTCGATGACGCGCGGGTCGTTCTGCACCTGGTCGATCGGCCCCTCGGACAGCACGGAGCCCTCGTGCAGGACCGTGACCTTGCGGCCGAGCGCACGGACGAATTCGAGGTCGTGCTCCACCACGACCACGCTCCGCCCTCCCTCGGCGATGCGGCGGAGCAGCGTGGCCGTGTGCTCCGTCTCCTGGTCGGTCATGCCGGCGACGGGCTCGTCCACCAGCAGCAGCTCCGGGTCCTGCATCAGCAGCATGCCGATCTCCAGCCATTGCCGCTGGCCGTGGGACAGCACCCCGGCACGGTCGCGCGCGCGGGCGGCGAGGCCGATTTCCTCGAGCGTGGCCTCGATGCGGCGGCGCGCCTCGCCGGTCAGCATCCAGCGCAGGCACGCGACGGGGCCGCGCGGCGCCTTCAGCGCCAGCTCCAGGTTCTCGAACACGGTGAGCGCGTCGAAGACGGTGGGCTTCTGGAACTTCCGTCCGATGCCGAGATTGGCGATCGCGGCCTCGTCCAGCTGCGTCAGATCGTGGTCGCCGAACCGGACGGTGCCGCTCGTCGGGCGTGTCTTGCCGGTGATGACGTCCATCATCGTCGTCTTGCCGGCGCCGTTCGGGCCGATGACGGCGCGCAGCTCGCCAGGGTCCACGACGAGGGAGAGGTCATTCAGCGCGCGGAATCCGTCGAAGACGACGGAGACGCCGTCGAGGTAGAGGACGGGCGGCGCGGCGCTGCTCATGGCTCGCGCCTCCGGAACAGGCCAGCGAGGCCGCGCGGCAGGAACAGGGTGACGGCGATGAAGAGACCGCCGAGGACGAAAAGCCAGAGGTCCGGCGCCACCGAGGTGAGCCAGGTCTTCAGTGCGTTCACGGAGAAGGCGCCGAGCGCCGCACCGACCAGCGTGCCGCGGCCGCCCACGGCCACCCAGATCACCGCCTCGATCGAGTTGCCGGGAGAGAACTCGCCCGGGTTGATGATGCCGACCTGCGGCACGTAAAGCGCGCCGGCAAGCCCGGCGAGCATGGCGGAGAGCACGAAGACGAACAGCTTGTGCGCCGTGACGTCGTAGCCGAGGAAACGCACACGGCTCTCCGCGTCGCGGATCGCGACCAGCACGCGGCCGAGCTTGGAGCCGGCGACGCGGCGGCAGAGCCAGAGCGCGCCGGCGAGCCCGGCCAGCGAGGCATAGAACAGCGCCGCCCGCGCCTCCGGTGTGTGCAGCGGCAGGCCGAGCAGCTCCTTGAAGTCGGTGAAGCCGTTGTTGCCGCCGAAGCCCATGTCGTTGCGGAAGAAGGCGAGCATCAGCGCGTAGGTCATCGCCTGCGTGATGATCGAGAAGTAGACGCCGGTGATGCGCGAGCGGAAGGCAAGGTAGCCCACCACCGCGGCCAGCGCGCCCGGCACGAGCAGGGCCATCGCGAAGGCGAAGGCGAAGTGGTCGAAGCCCCACCAGTACCAGGGCAGCTCCCGCCAGCCGAGGAACACCATGAAGTCGGGCAGGACTGGGTGGCCATAGACGCCGCGGTCGCCGATCAGGCGCATCAGGTGCATGCCGATCGCGTAGCCACCGAGCGCGAAGAAGGCGCCGTGGCCGAGGCTCAGGATGCCCGCATAGCCCCAGATCAGGTCGATCGCCAGGGCGAGGATCGCGTAGCAGATCCACTTGCCCGTGACGGACACCGCGAAATCCGAGACATGCAGCGCGCTGTCCGGGGGCAGCCGGTTGAGGATGGGCAGCAGGGCGAGCAGCAGCAGCGCGCCGAGGATCACGGCGCGCAGGCCGACCCGCGCCGCCGGAAGCGCCGGGTGGGCGGCGGTGGTGGTGGTCGTCACGCTCATGCCTCCGCGGCCCGCCCCTTAAGCGCGTAGAGGCCGCGCGGCCGGCGCTGGATGAACAGCATGATCGCGACCAGGACGGCGATCTTCGCCAGCACCGCGCCCGCATAGGGCTCCAGCACCTTGTTGACGACGCCGAGCGTCATCGCGCCGACCAGCGTGCCGGCCAGGCTGCCCACACCGCCGAACACCACCACCATGAAGCTGTCCACGATGTAGCCCGTGCCGAGATTGGGCGAGACGTTGTCGATCTGCGACAGCGCCACCCCCGCCACGCCGGCGATGCCGGAGCCGAAGGCGAAGGTCAGCGCGTCCACGCGNCCGCTCCGGATGCCCATGGTGCTGGCGATGCGGCGGTTCTGGGTNACGGCGCGCATCTCCAGNCCGAAGCGGGTGAAGCGGATGGCCGCGACCGTCAGGCCGAGGACNGCCAGGCCGAACAGGATGATCCAGAGNCGGTTCTGCGTCACCATGACGCCGCCCGGCAGTGTCAGCGTGCCCTGCATCCAGCCGGGGCTGGAGACCTCGCGGTTCTGCGCGCCGAAGAGCAGGCGCACCGCCTGCTGGAGGATCATGCCGACGCCGAAGGTCATCAGCAGCGTCTCCAGCGGCCGACCGTAGAGATGGCGGATCAGCCCGCGCTCCAGCACAGCACCGACGGCAGCGGCGACGAGGAAGGCCGCCGGGATCGAGAGCGGCAGATAGGCGGGCAGCAGCCAGGGCGCGTGGGTCCGGCAGACCTCCTGCACCGCCCAGGCGGTGTAGGCGCCGAGCATCACCATCTCGCCATGCGCCATGTTGATCACGCCCATCACGCCGAAGGTCACGGCGAGGCCAAGCGCGGCGAGCAGCAACACAGAGCCGAGCGAGAGGCCCTGGAACAGCGTCTCCGCCGCACGGCGCAGCGCCAGGCGCCGGTCGATCGCCGCCACCGCGGCATCCACCTCCGGCGCGAGCGCGGGGTCGGCGGCGCGTGCCTCGAGCAGCATGGCGCGGGCGTCGTCCGAGCCGGTCGCGGCGAGCGCCTCCACGCCGGCACGGCGCGTCGCGGGATCGGGTGCGGCAAGGCGCGAGGCAGCGAGAGCGAGCTCCATCCGCGCCCGCACCTGCGGCTGGTCCTCGCGCGCGAGCGCCGCTTCCAGCAAGGCAATGTTCTCCGCGCTGCGGCTGCGGAACACGGCCTCGGCCGCGGCCAGCCGCTCCCCCGGATCGAGCGAGACCAGCTGGA
>Ga0065720_1021370_pt1 | contig 10785 bp, 5 predicted proteins | sample Thericmetagenome_FD_59107 | JGI IMG/M metagenome (GOLD analysis project Ga0065720, IMG submission 59107) | Thermophilic microbial communities from the Joint Bioenergy Institute, California, USA of rice/straw/compost enrichment - eDNA_2 v2... | ecosystem: Engineered > Solid waste > Grass >... | reverse complement strand
AAAAAAAAAAAAAAAAAAAAAAAAAATAAAAAAAAGGATCAGAGGGGTTCAGGTTCCCAGGGATGAAGGGGCAGATGTGGCATCATTTGTAACAAAAACGTTGAGCCGGTTTGTACGGTTTATACGGGCTTATTTTCTCGTGTTCCTGTTATCTTTTACCGTTTATAGCCACCTTCCAGAGTTCCAAGATACCCAAAGTTAGGGTTTGTGCTCTCTTCTTTTCATACCTCTGCAATCATACCAATCAATATGATTTTCCCATCACCAAGATCCTTCATAATAAGTCCACCGTGGATGCCCAACGATTCCTGATCTCCTGTAACAGCCGCTAAGCAGAAAAGCTGGACATCGACCAAGGCGACAAGTCAACAGTTCAACCATGCTTCAGCCATGGAACTCTTTCAAGGGAAACTCAATTTGCCTTAACTGAGACAGGAATGTGCGGCCTGATCAGCAAGTAGTAAAAGCGTCTTGCAGTTATGCGATAAGGCCCAAATACTTCTATAGACAGCTACCTGATAGGCAGTGAGAACTCTAATTATGGGCTATGTTATCATGAAGAACTGAACGGAAAGTTGAAGAAGCTACATTTCTTCTCATCAGAACTCTTCCTACACCCTACCATCGACAACCACACAGTTCACTCGGCCATGCGCTTCGTATACCAAACACCGAACACAGAGTCTGGAACCTTTTGCTTCATAGTCGAATTGGGCCTCGCTTTTGCTTGGCCCTGGGACTGTTAGTGGAATGAGGTCATGGAGATCAGAGGAGACATGTTTAAGTGGACCGGATCAGTAGGTGGATGAACTCTTGAGTCAAGGAATCCGGACTGCCGATGTGGAGGGCGACCGTTACTGCCCTTGAAATCAAGCAGGATAAGGCATCGACCCCACTTCGAAACAGAATATATGCTTTCCACCGTGTACAATGTTTCGGCCTTTCTATCACCGTCTCGATTGAGCATCAAGACCATTTTGAAAAGAAACCATCTGGACGACATCACACTCTTTGCGAAAAAGGGTGACAATGATGAGCTGAAACCCTGTTACAGCTTTGCTGTTTGTTGTTGCACTCTCGAGTTTCGAGTTTGAAATGCGGGGCATGAGTTGTCGTAGTACCAGTGACGTGACCGATGTCCCCAGCAGAAGCGCGCTTCTCCAACGGAGCAATCAGCATGACGACACTGACATTGACTCCTGGCCAAACCGTCGCCACCGCTATTTAGGTCCGGCCAAGGACGGTTATCTGGAGGCTTGAAGTGCTTCCCATGCCAGAAGTTTTGGAGGAAACACTGATACAATCCATCTCAAAGCATATCGGGCATCCAAAGATTAGCTATGGAGTCACAGCCACACCAACAGAAGCAGAAGAAGCCCCATCACCCACACCATGTGCTTCCTAAGCACGAGACGGGTTATACTGATGAGGCTGCCGAAGAATGTCACGACCTGATTGACCGGGCCGAGGAGGAAGCACATGTGAGCAGACCATTGCAGAACTCTTTGCTTTGTTACTTGCCCAAGGCAATTGCGATCATGAAACAGAAGATGCTAATAGCACACCTACCCTTTGTTGTGGTTCAGCTCCACGAGCCTGGCTCGATGTACTCGACAGGGGCCATGTATGCAAATGAGAGTATTCCGCATGTGGCCACTAGTTCCAAGAGCACTGGCATGCAAAGCACAGCAAGAGAGGCAGCCGCAAAAATGGAGAAAAAGGGACATCAGCTCAAAGAAACAGTTGCTGAGAAGATGGGACAGATGAAAGAGACGATGAATATCAAGAAATAAAGGGTGACGGGGGGATGTTTGAGGTTCGCATGCTCGAGATTGGAGACATGTAATTAACTGTTGGCCAGAATGCCGGTGACTGAAAATCAACAAAATTCTCACGAGTATGACAAACAGAATTTGGACGTGATCTCACAAGGAAATGTGGCTGGGGCCGATCCGGCCAAAGAGAGCTGTGAGCTTTCATGTACATAGTTGACAGAGTGAGGAGGTCAGGATGTTGCTCTTCACCGTAGTTCAGTCTGCATCGGCATCAGCATGGCGTGTGGCTGTAAAGTAGCTCGGATATAGCATAAAAGCTAGACCAGACCACCAACATGAGCATACGCAGAAACAAGCCCTAGGCCCTCGCCCTTCACTGCCATTACAGTTTGGAGGGCTTTTTCTGCTGTTTCCGGTCTCGCCACGATAGCTAACTGTTGGGCACAGTAGAGGAAGTTTCATCCAGTTGTTGAAGTCTTTGTCTGGGAGCAAGGCGAGCACAGTGGAAAGGCTGTGTCCGAATTAACTGGTTGGTTGGCGACCATAACAAATCAAAGAAAAACACCTAACATTGGTGGAGACTAGGCAAACCGCACGGCTTTCTTGGTACTGACGCGCCGAGGTAGGTAGGTAGGTGTGCCAGGAGATAGATGCTCTGGCTTGAGATCTCCGAGGAGAAAGCCAGAAAAGCCATGCAGCATGTCAATGTATAAATACATGGAGGAACGCCCAGTATTCATGTAAAAAAGTAGGGGTAGGCACAAGATGATAAGAAAAGGCGCCAAGGCTAGTTATCCTTTGTGTCAAAAACACTCTTTTAGCGCGGGGCTGAGCCAACTCGCCAAGCAAGCCGCTGACCGTGTGTGGGCCATGAAACCAATGTGAGCAGCTACAGATCTGGCACGCCACGCTGCGGCTGAATGGCTAACAACCTGGAACAAGGCTTTTTTTTTCCCCTCTGTTCTTTTCGTGCGGGCAGTGCCCCTGCCAAGAGCCGTTGCTCAAACGAGTGTGACTGTTCCACCCAGTTGGGAATGGAAGATGCAAGCGCCATATCTATGGAGCACCTACCTAGGTACCTTACTTATACGCACGCTGTGTAAGTTACAATAGTAGTACCTGTCTGCGCGAGGCTTGAGGTCCTGGGGCTCATTAGCTTCTTCAACTCGCAACTCAATAAAACGACGACCTACAGCCCAACAGAGAGCTGCCGTCAAAGCATACACTCGGAGATTCTCCACGTCATCCGGATTTCCTTCTGTTGCATTCGATTCTGCCAATCAACCGTGTTTGTTAGTCTTGAGAACAAGGACAAGAACCCTAAGTATATGGGGTGATCACTCACCAGCACATTCACCGTAGCATTTGAACACGCCTTGACATCGCGCAGATTACATATATAATTTCTTTCGGATCGTTGAGGAAACGAGCAAGAAAACTTAAGCCCATCATGTCTGGACACGCCTCCGTCGCAGGGTCTGACACGGAGTCAACAAGAGCAGGACTGGACTCGAGCACCGCCGCTGTTCACAACGATGACATGCTCCCGCCACCATATCCCAGTGATCCCTTTGGCCTGGATGTTGACTTGCCCGATCTTAGCAGCCCTGACGCTGTCCCTACTTACACTCCAATTGACACTACTTCACTCCTTGCTCGCCTCAACCGGAATCCCGAGCTCAAGTCTAAGCTTGGTCTGCCGCTGAACAGCTACCCGCGGCCTCCATGGAATTTGGACGATGACGGCCCTCACACCCTTGACAGGAGTCTCAGCGAGGAGGAAAAACGCAAGGTCTATACCATACAGTGCGAAATCATTGCCTCCTTATTCGAAAACATCGCCAAGAAAAGTGTTGATGGAGTAAGGCTCATGATCACGGAGGGGCTGGTCTCACCAGATGTGCAGAACGCAGAGCAGGGCAGGACACCGCTCATCGCTGCCGTCGAGACGGGCAGCACAGAGATGGTGCAGATGCTGCTCGACCAGGGTGCACAGGTGAACGCATTCGGCTGCGTGGACAGGCAGCAAAAGACAGGCAGACCGGTGATGAGGACGGCGTTGATGGTTGCCGCGGCGCGGGGGAGCCTGACGCTGGTCAAGCTGCTGATGGACAAGTACAAGGCAGACGACAGCATCATAGCCCCAGATGGACAGCTGGCGCTGCGGCTGGCGGCAGAGGGCAAGCACCGAGACGTGGTTAAGTTTCTGCCAACACGACGCGGCGGCGAGTGGCTGCGATGGAAGTCGCACCACGAGGTGGCACTGCGCCGGATCAAGCGAGCAGCGGACAGGCTGGTTCGCGTGGTAATGTTCTTTGTCTACGAAGTGCCTGTGTTCTTTCTGTGGGAGCTGCCCATGGCCTGCCTGCTCAGGCCATTCGCGCGGATGGGCCACAAGTTGTGGACCAGGCGCCGCGACGTGGTCCGCTGGTGCAAACTGCAGGTCGTTCTCTTCCCACAGAGGGTTGCGCGTGCCGGGAAGGCCATCTGGCGCGCTGCCAGAAAGGCGCCGGGTGCGGTGTGGCGCGTGGTGAAAGAGTTGCCAGGTGTGGTCAAGAGTCTTGTTAAGTGGCTGTGGCGCTTTGTGTGCCGTATCCCTCGGATCATGAAGATGGCGGCTCTCTGGATCTGGATGATCCTTGCCAGCATCGGCCGTGCCGTCGCCCATATCTTCCAGCGCATCATCGCCGCCCTCCACACCATAGTTGCTGCCGTGCTCGACTTCTTCCGGAATATCACGCTCAGGAACGTGTGGGCGGGCGTCTGTGACGTCTTCGACGCCATCTTCCGCCGCCTGCCCCGGGCCGTGTGGTACGGCATCAAGTCGGCCGGCGAATGCGCCAGTTGGGTCATCGTCTCGCTATTCGGATGCTTCGGCAAGACCATCCTCCTCATCATCGGTGCTCTGTGGTACTGCGCTAAGTATGTGCCTCACCAGCTGTGGGAGATCATCCAAGGCTTCTGGTCGTCGCTAGCCAAAGGCTACCACGAGCTCATGACCTGGTTCAATCCCAAGTATAGTCCCTAACAGCTCCATGGCACAGCTTATTTTTTTTCCCGCATTTTTTATCGTTCCATTTCGTTTTTTTTTTCTTTTTGGTTTCAGGTCCTGAGTGCTGGGTTTTGTTAGCACTAGCGAGAGTGTCAGATATTATGTACTCTATGTAGACTGTCTTATTGTTGCAACAAACGTCATGAATGATAATGAATGATACCCCAAACCTGCGACGCACAGATATTTGATGCAAGGTACGGACAGGGTAGATAAGCCGGATCATGAAAATACTGGTCGCCCAGCTACACCGGGGATCTAAGGTAGCACTCGGTTCCTGCATCCTGAGAAATTGCGAATCACCGCCGTAGCAATTTTGACTCTTTCTGGAAGCATAGCAGGCGCAAAGACGGCCCGGGTACTCGCAACCAGGAACAGGCAATCCCAGCAGATCCCGCCTTGCTGTTTCTTAGCATAGTTTTGTTGCGTGATGTGGAATGCAGAAATAGAACGAAAACTAGCTGAACCATGGATACGAAACACACCGGCGAAGTCGAGATCGAGTTTACTGTGTACTGCCTAGGCATGGGGCAGATACCTGGCCCCAGTTTTGGGCTCTACCTTGTTAGTTTCTGTCTGATTATAAGGATCTAAGTATCGCACCCATGTACCTAACTCATCGCGATACCACATTCTCTTCAAAGTACAGTCGGTTGATATTTAGCCGGCGAACTGGTGATGAATGGGCTCTGGGCTCCTGACTGTCAAGTCCTGAGTCGTTCGTTCGTTTTAGAAGTCAGCATCCACTGGAGCTTGCGTTTTACCTCCTCCATACACTGGTTTCATTCGTTCATTCTGCTCCTGCTACAGAACTTGAGTCCTTCAAAGCCGCACCACTTCTTGGGACCCAGAGCCATTGGCACATCGTCGTGGTCTTCATCACTATTCATGATGTCGTCCGTCCTCTCACCGCCCGGCCTTCGTGCCGCCACGTCATTCCTTTATCTGGCCATGGCCGTCCAGGCACTGCCCAGGGGCCTTAGGAGAAGCGAAGACTCCTTCACGCGGCAGGCCTGCTTCGTCTCGGCACATGATGAACAGAGGCTGCTTACAGAGAACGCTTCATCCTCCGAGTCCATGACGGTCGAGGCATGTGCGGCATCTTGCTCCTCGTACCAATATTTCGGTCTTGAGTACGGTCGGGAGTGCTACTGCGGCAACTCGTACCCAGAAGCAGCCGTCTCCGTCGCCGACAGCGAATGCTCCTTCAGCTGCTCTGGAGACAATACACAAACCTGTGGCGCTGGTAATCGCATCGAGATCTACCGCAACAACAACTGGACGCCACGCACTCCAGCCGCCCTCGAAGTGCCTTACCTCGGCTGCTTTAAGGACGAGGGTTCTCGCGTGCTGCCCAATAACCTCCTAGCTGCCGACGATATGACGGCCGAGAAATGTGCCCAGCATTGCAGCAGCTACGCTTTCTTTGGTGTCGAGTACGGCCGGGAATGCTGGTGCAGTAACAATGCTCCCGAGCCGTCTCTTGCTGCCCCTGAAGCCGACTGCTCTTTTCCTTGTGCCGGCAACGACACCCAGATCTGTGGCGCCAGCGGTCGTATTAACGTATGGGGTGCTCTCGTGGCTCCTGTCGAGTCACCTGATGAAGTTGACAGCTTCAATTGGCTGGGGTGTTTCACTGACAATGTCGGTTCTCGCTCTCTGCTCGGCCCGGTCTTCCACGCTGAGGATATGACGCTCGAAAAGTGCGCTGCCAACTGTGCAGACTACGGCTACTTCGGCGTCGAGTACGGCACGCAGTGCTTCTGCGGAAATAGGCTCCGCGAGACCGCCGAAGAGGTGGATCAGGCTGAGTGTGCCATGCCCTGCGGTGGTGACAATGCCAATGTGTGTGGCGACGCCAACCGCTTGACTGTCTATGTCAGCAAGGACTGCCGCGTAGACCCCGATCGCCCCACCAGCGTGGGCAGCTTCCAATATCAGTCATGCCGGACCGATAGTGTCTCCTCCCGGGCTCTTCTTGTCTCGAATGAAGAGCGCGTCCTTCGCGCTGATGACATGACTGTCGAAAAGTGTGCCGAATTTTGTGACGGGTACCCCTATTTTGGTGTTGAGTACGGCAGTCAATGCTTCTGCGGCGATCAGCTTTCAAACACCAGTCAAGAGGCCCCAGAGGAGGAATGCGCTTACCTCTGTAAGGGCAACCCTCTTCAATTGTGTGGTGCAGCGGACAGATTGAATGTGTATGCTGTCGCGACAGCCCCAGATTCCTAAGTTCGGGAGAAGTTCTGGGTTATGCTGAGCGAAGGAATTAAAACCAGGTGTTGGAGCTCTTCGGTTAAGTAGCGCTTGTAATGTGCGCTCGCTGTTCTCTTAGAATCGGCCTCTTTTTTTTATTTTTTTTTTTTTTTGGCTTTTATCGGTCTCTTGTTTTGCTAGAGTCGACCTGTGTGCCATAGAAGAGATAAAGCACTAGACCTGTAATAGGCAGGGAATGTGTAATAACTAGTCACCCAAATGTCAGAGAGATGGACTGGAAAATGAACCTTTGTTTCCTTACAAGCAGGCGATTGGAATCCGAAGTTTTTTCGTGTTACCCAAGATTGATTGGCCGGCTGCCTGGTCGACTAACAACCTGTCTAGGACCGCAAAAGAAAGATGAAGAGGGGATAGAAGCCGGGGGAACTGAAGGCATAAGAAATGAGCTGTCCTACTCCCCCCGGTAGGCACAAGAAACTGCTAGAGACACACCACATTAATATGTACACCTCCTGGAATAAAAAGTCCCTTAGCTTGAGAAGCCATTATATGTGAGTGTTCTCTGATTAACAAGTCGTTCTCAGGAAACCGCAACCAAGCCTAGCAGTATGATAGAACTTGCATTGGTACTGGAAAATATGACACAACATAACAGTTCCAATACATTAGAAACCATGCGTTGCCATGCCCATACACGGGCGGGTGACCAAGAGTGACCAAGAGAGATTGCTCTGTAACAGCCGGTTTGTTCCAACTTCAAACATCCCTGGCTTCTTCGAAATCTAGGATAGAGATCTGAGGCCCACGAAAAAAAAAAAAAAAGCTAACCTTCGACCAAAGAATGCTCGACTTTGGAAATACACCAAAGAGGCTATGGCAATCTCCAATCCACACAAAACAGAGCGAGGTAAAGAATAGGAAAAGCCTAACATTCCATGTTTATATATATATATATGTGTGTGTGTGTGTGTGTGTGTGTGTGGAGGGGAACAAAACACCAAACAAAGAGGAAGTGATATATAGCTACTTGGCAGATAATAATCCCTTTGCCCTATCCTCGTCCAAAGCCGACATTGCTCTGTTGCGTCTCTTGAAAAGGATAGTGACCAACAGATAAGCAGGTGGCCGACGCTCGCCAAAATCCAGAATACCGCCCAACCAAATACACCCGACCATCCATCCGTCTTGCCCATCAGCCCTCCCAACTCAACAAGACTTTTGGGGGAAGACGCCCCGACCAACTAGGCAAGAAAATAACAAAAGAAGTACAATCCGCATTCTGCAAAAAGGTTGCTTTTTGAGATCGCTGGTATAGGCGCATTGATACACACTCAACAATTCCACGAAAGGAAATTGTCCGAGGAAGGCTAGAAGCTCTAAAAATAAACTGGTAGGCAAAAGTATGTTGTTGTGTGAAATAAAAGATGTTTGAACAAGGAGCTGTCCACAACTTGTTTTTGGAAAGCCATGATGTGGTGACGGATGGATCATCATGGACGGCCTCCCCTTGCGGTCAGCTCTGCAGCCTCAAGAAGTGATAAACTGCCTATAAGCGAATTTTAAATCGAGTGTATGATAGAACAGAACGCCGAAAACCGCGTCTGCGGGCGGTAAAGACTCTGAAGTCATCCCCGTTGGTCCTCGTTCCTTTGGTGAGGGCTGAGAGCAGATGGGGATATAGCTCCGTATGTCCAATTCGAAGAACTTCCAGCCAGAACCTGCCCGGCCCATGCTTGATAGCTAAGACGCGGATCGGCCATTTTAAGCCACACGGGCAGAATTCTGGTATGACGGCACCCAGCCAACGCCGTGTCTCATTCAGAATCGCGTTGGTTCAGGAGGGCGATATCCATTGACCCTTGGTGGCTCATACTGAACCCCAGTCATTGAGTCCGGCCCACCAACTGGCGGAGCCGAGGCGCCCTGAAGAGCAGAACGCAGTGGTGGCAATTCCGGTTGCCTTGGCCGGCCATACTGATCGGTACCGTATGGATGATGGTGATCCGGGGCCGGTTGGTGAGGCTGGGGTGGCCTGCTGTTCATCCTGCACTCGTGGAGCTCACGCTTGAGCATCTCGATTTCGGCCTGTTGTGTAGCGGCGTGAGCTTGGAGCTGCCGGATGAGCTCGTTCTGTCGGTGGTGCTCTTGGATAGCTGAAACGACGAGTCAGTAAGATGACACAGCAGCAGAGCAACCGTTCACAGAATGTTATTACCTTTGGTAAGGATCTCCCATTTCGAGGCTTTAGAGCCTCGCTCTTGGGGCATTAGATCCCGAAGTTGCTCGAACAACTCTTTCATCTCAGTGCGCCGCTTCCGTTCGGCAAGCTTGTGGCTGATGCGGAGTTCTGGAGTGCGACTATATGGTTGCGAGCTCGTTTGAGAGCTTGATTCTCCGTTCCGCAAATCGCCTACTTGCTTGTGCTGCAAAGAATGGTGGTGCACATTCGAGAATCCGCTTCCACTTTCCTCTAGCCGGCGTTGACCTGGAGGAAGCCGAGACTCGGTCGTGAACTGGCTGCTAGCTAGTGACTCAGCAATGCTGCTTCGTCTCGAATCGATCAGCGACTGGCTGGCGGTAGAGGGCAATCTATGAATCTCTTCTTCCGGGAAGGCCCATGCTTGGCCCTTTGTCGGCTCGGCCGCGCGCGCAATCGTGCTGGTGGCTGGCCCGGTGATGGCAGGGGCAATCCTCATCGTCTTGGGATGATGGCCTTCGGGGTTTCTCTCGGCGCTTGGCTGGTAGCCGTTGGAGATGCGATGGATGGAAAGGCTGTCAAGCCCCGAGCGTGGGTTCCTCTGTTGCTGCAAGGTAGTGTGAATCGAGGTCGTGGATTGGTTGTGGCTCGCATAGGGCGAATTGCCCAGCCTCATATCGTTGAATCCTTGGTTGATTCGACTGTCGACGCTCTCACGTCGTGACAGCGACTCGGCGGGATCGCCATTTAGAAAGGTCGCACTGTTCGGGCCCGAGTCGAGAGACTGCGGACGATCGAAGCGGCCTATGTTGCCGGTGTTGGTGGGCGAAACGATGGACGCGACACTCATGCTGCCATTGCTGTGGGTTGGCGACACAAGGGGCTGGGGCAGGAGGTTAGATTGGGACGTTGGCGACGGGGTTTTGTCGGCGGGAGAGGCCTGAAAACCGGAGGTTGGAGGGCTCAGGACGCCCATTCCCGACGCAGCAGAGGTGTCTGTGCCATTTGAGTAAGCCAATTGCTGCTAAAGACACGGGATAGGGGCACCGGGTAACCAAACGTTTGCTGGATGCGTCGGTGCTAGAATAATAGGCCGAGTCCCTGTGGTCGTCTGGCGCGTTCAGCACTCCCGCCAGCCCAGCTGGGAACTTCTGCGATGCTGGCCTAGACTGATCCATTGTCGGGCATGGAAAGCAGCCTTAGAATCCCTCTCACGAACGTTTGAAGATGGGCCTCAGGCCACGCTTCGACGAGAAACGAGAACGCAGGTGCGGCAACTACAGCGAGATTCGTTTCGAACAGTACAGCGTCGAATGTAGGATGGGGCACAAAACCGGTTGGGGACGTTGACGGCAATCTCAAGATCTCAGGCTGCGAAGTATGGATTATTCGCAAGGGCGCCGGCGGGCGAGATTGGATCCGATCGCTGATTGAATGCCGTCACAAAGCACCTGCAGTGTCGCCGTTGAGTCGAGCACGAAGAGAATAAAAAAAGAGGTTGCCCAAAAGAACACAGGACGCAAAAAAAAAAAAACCAGTCAGCA
>Ga0065720_1021369_pt1 | contig 10788 bp, 9 predicted proteins | sample Thericmetagenome_FD_59107 | JGI IMG/M metagenome (GOLD analysis project Ga0065720, IMG submission 59107) | Thermophilic microbial communities from the Joint Bioenergy Institute, California, USA of rice/straw/compost enrichment - eDNA_2 v2... | ecosystem: Engineered > Solid waste > Grass >... | reverse complement strand
CCTAATCGATCTGCTAATCTTTCGATCATATTATTTTGTTTTTTGATAAGTCTCATCAATTTTTTCTCTTCTCCATCGCCATCTCGAAGTGAGCCAATCATTGGAGTTGGCATAAATATCATATTCTGGGATTGAGGAGTGAGGAATTGACTCGAATTATATTGTGGTAATGAAGTTGTGCGACGATGAACAGGTGTAAAAATACTTTCTTGAGGAGACTGAAAATCATTGTGAGCATAATCCAGATTGATTCTTGGATGTGCTCTTCTTCTTCCTGTTGTTACACTCTCAAATATTGATTCCGTAGGAGCAATATTTGGAGGCTAAAGTTCAATTTTGTACATCTTAAATTACCTGTATGTTCATATTACCAAAAATGCGGCTCTTTGTCATGGACTATGTTAATGACAAATTTAGATGTTCTTATTTACTGTATTTTGATAGAAATTTGTAGGTTGAAGTTGATTTGTCATCTATTTCTTCAAAATAATAAATAAAGCACTTACTCTCTGGGATGGAGACTGCACAAAAGAGACATCATATTCTTGCTACATTAGGAACAAAAATATAAGCACTTGCCTGGAGGGGGAACTGACATTCTGTGTGTCATGTCTCCTCGGGTTCTATCCAGATGAACCATATTAGAGTTTGGAAAATTGAGCCTCTGGGGACCAAATTTTGAAGTATTGAACCCCTGATTCTATATTTTCAAGTCAGTATGCCTGATCTGTACCTGTTGGATTCCACTGAACATTTTTCTGGTGAAAGAAATTTATTTTATTTTTAGCATATAAAAATTTCGTGAACTGGGTGATCAGGACTCTCAAAATGCTTTGAAGAAGAGGCAGCTTTATGACAACTTTTGTGTGCAGAATGCAATAGAAGAGATGGTTAGAAAAAAATCGATAGTTACAAGTGAAGAAAATCAGACTAATAGTGTCAAAATAGACTATAGCACAACTATTTTATTTCTTGAGTTGCTCCTCTTCAGCCTTTCTTTGCGCCTCGTATCTCTTATTGATAATCCTATAAAAGATTTCAAGCCACTGAATGAAAGAGTTTCTAAGAGAATCCAACCTAAAGATGAGAATCTTCTCAAATATCATTACTCAGACTTCTTCCCTTCTAGAAAGTACTTAATTTGATCCTTGGTAAAAATTCCGATCATTAGTTCATCTGAAAGATTCATATCTTTTTGCTTTTTTGCTTCATCCTCTTTTCAATTATTTCATGAATATTAACTCGTACCAAAAGCAATCAAAGGACCTTCGGCTCTGGGCAGAATACGATTATCAACTCTAAGATGAGCTTGACTGTTATATCTTTTTAATTTATCCCTGAAACAGTCTAGACAGAGATGATATAGTACAGCTCCTGCAGATTTCAAGTTTCTAAGAATTATTTTAACATATCTCGTATTTACTTGATGAGTTCCTTGCCTTCTTTGACTTTCTTAAATCGTTCCCAAGGACTAACTAAGAATTTGTGGATTAGAATTCTTATTATCATGAATGTCGATAAAATCATTTTTGTTCTGATGGGAGTTACATTTTTCAATGTTGCATAATAAGTGAAGTGAAGCCTTGAAAGCTCAAAATCAAGAAAGTAGTTTTGGGGAGGGACAGATAAGTTCCCAGATATACTTGCCAAGACATTAAGCAACTCACTTGGCATTAATTCTTCAGTAGTAATTTGTTTAAGTCCTTCAATTATGTCTTTGAGCCGCTTAATTAGAATTTCTCCTCTGCTTATGATATCTTTCTCTGCAAGAGTCTTCTTCATGCCGAGAAGCCCTTTTTCTGCATCAGGAGCGATATTCATAGGATGTGGATCCGAGTAAAAATCTATCAATTGCTTCTCTAAATTTGCCATTATGAATGATGTCGCCAGCTCCAAGATATTATTAATTCTTTCAGCCATATTTCCATGTAAGAGTCTTTTCTTGCTTTCCACAGCTTCATGAACTGATTTCATAAGAAGATCAGGATAGACCATTGCCCAACATACTTGTTTAAGATGGTTTCTAGCAACTCTCTCGGCATTTGACTGCTTTGAAATATTGACATCCTCCTTCTTTCTGGCCATATTTTTATTGGACTTTGACTTTGCACTCTTTTGACTACTCTTTTTTTTCTTCTTATTTAATGGGCTCAACTCATCAAGAATATTATTATTATTTTCCTCCTTCTTTTCTTCTTCCTTCTCCTCATCTGGACCTAGGATTCCTGAAACCCCAAGGAGTCTCTCAATAGTTTCAACCCTTTTTGGAATGAAAATCTTGGGGGCTCGCCATTTTAATATCTCTCCACTATTAAATCCATAAGATACTGGCTCATCATAATAATGTTGACCATATCTCCTAACTCCTCTTTTATAAGGCGAAACGGCTTCTGACTGAGACCCTCTTGGTAGTGTTCGAGGAGTATAATTAGGGGATATAGGGGAATATGGCTGCACGAATTGAGGATTCATTATTGGTGGTAGAGGTACAAAAATGATCTTCGTTTTCTTCTTTTTCGGCTTACTCATAAGGTTTTTCATACTTCTTTGATATTCTTGTAGCTCTCTTAGAGTATCAGTGAAATCATTTTGTTGGTAACGGCTACTACTATAAGGAGAATAAGGATCAGATCTTTCTAGTGATAATTTGTCAAGCATCCTTGATTGACGATTGAATAAGGTATCAAGCCTCTCTTGAGAAGGATCTCTAGCTGAAGGAAGATTTGAAGAATATTGTAAGTTCGGTGTCTGATATACATTATTGGGATAATAATAGGCAGATTGAGAGTTCTGATAGAATTGATTCATTTGAGAGGGCTCCATACTTTGCGATCTATAATTTTACTAGTGAAAAACCTTATTACAGAGGATATGAGTTGATTTGAGAATAATCATTCATATATTGTGGATCAATATGTGGGTTTGATAACTGGACCTGGTCTTGTTGGTCAGGATAGTAATAATTTGCAGGCTGTCATGGTTACAATGATTAAAAATTCTCTACTTGGCTAAATTGACTACGATTCCTTCTATGTCTAGGTGTCATATAAGCTAAGATTTAGTAATTGAAAAGTAGATATATACGACTGACATTTTGTTGAGTGAGAATACTTTGGCTTCCTGGATCTCTGAACTCATAATTTTCATTTTGCCTTGGAATGCTCATGTTTCTTTGTGGCGTTGAGTCTGTATATATCGAATTATTGTACGATTCGTATCCATAGTCCTATTATAATTAGAGACTGAATTGGATTGGATACATCCATTTTTAACGAGGTTGTATTTGTATATACATAAAAATAAATTTTCAGTAGATTATAGTCGAGAATAATTGTAAGTGCATATGCTTCTTTTTTAAATGAGAACTAGTAGATCTTAAGGAATAGAGAAAGCTAAGGAGTATCTCATTTTGGTATAATACTTTATCCTAGAAGTTGTAAATTCTCTTCGAAATAAAATAAAAATAAATAAAAGTGCAAAAGTCAAAATGGGGCAGACCACAAGCAATGAGAATGAAGAGGCCTTAAGACAAGCACATACTTTTGAGCTTGAAACTGTCAAAGTAATTTTGATAATTTTCTTTCTTGATTTTCAGGGGAAAGATGTTAAAGATCTAAGAAGTACTGTTATAACAGGTAATAATTCTTCGAAACTAGGCTGAAAAGCTAGTGTTGCTCCAGAAAATCAAAATTGATGATCTATCTTTAGAAACACATAGAAATCTAATGAATGGGATTAGAGTCGTCGATTATGGACCTCTTCAGGGAGTACAATACATTACACGCTCGGAGCCTATAATTGAATTCAACTGCCTAAGGAAATTGGTCTCAAAAAAGAAGATTCGATATAGAGATGCGTTCTATGATTTGGATCTTGTATACATTACTAAACGATTAATTGCAATGGGATTTCCTGCAGCTGGTTTTGAGGCTCTTTATCGAAATAGCGCATATGATGTTGTTGCATTCTTTGAAAGATATCATTTCGGATGCGCCAAAGTAGTTCCTACTTATTTTTCTTTATTTTTTTAGATATACAATTTGTGTCTTGAAGATGATAGAAACTACAGAACTGATTATTTCTACAGAAAAGGCCTTGAAGTTGGATATTTTCCTTTTAAAGATCATTGCCCTTGTTCCTTAAGGTATAGAGATAAAACACCACTTACTCAACAAATAGAACTATGTTTGAATTTTGTGTTGATGCATATTTGTACTTGGTGAAGGATCCAAGAAATGTAATTGGAGTCCATTGTAAAGCAGGAAAGGGTCGTACAGGGATGATGATATGCGCTTTTCTAATATTTGCTGAACTATGCACAACTACCGAGCAAGCGTTGCATCTCTATGGTTCAAGAAGAACTATAGATGGGAAAGGAGTTACGATAGCAAGTCAAATTAGATATATCACATATTTCGAAAGACTACTCAAGGAGAGATGCGTCACTGAATATCCTAAGATGGTTATTGATTTCTTGAATAATCCTCAGGCTGCCTTGGAAAAATATGTTCCATTGAATAACAAAAAATACCTCAAAGTTATCAATATTGGCCCGTTTATCAAAAATTATGCTTTTGGATTTCATGTAAAGATTCTATGATTGTTCTAAGCCAGTAGTTTGAAGACTTGAATGGGAATGTCAAGGCTACCTTTAACTATCCTGTTGATGATCCTGATGATCAAATCATAGATCTTGATGAAATTGGAGAAGTTCGAAAGACTGTTGGTACCGACAAGTCCATTGTATATGAAATAGTAAATCGAAATCTCAATTCCTAAATAATTAGATTATCCCTGACGATAGTGTTGTATTTGAAGATGATTTAAAGGTTTTCATATTTGTAGAAGATGTAAAGTTGGTGGCCTGCTTCAATGTTGGGTTCTTGAGACCATACAGAAAATTTAATGAATACCTAAGAGAGTCGGAAAAGCCAGTAATGTATGATAATTATGCCAGGAAAATGCTAAAACCCATGAGACGCTTTTACTATGGCGAAAAGTATCAATCAGTAAAAAGAAAGCTACTAATCGAAGAATTTCATTCATATGACTTTGATAAGTGGGCAAGAAACAAGCGAGCACAAAAAATATTATCTGAAGATTTTAGTTTAATTATGGGGTTTAATGACTATGACGGGGTCGAGCAATCTATAATTGACGATTAGTTTCAATTTTGTGTATTAAATTTTGTTAGTTTACTATCACTGTTTTGTATTTATAGTAATCTGTTTATCATACTAAGTTAATTCATCAACATAAACTCTTAATATAGTTCTATTAATTAAGAACAAGTAATTAGTTTATCCATCATCTTCACTGTCATGGGCTTTGCCTGCTTTCTTGTGATGATCGTGATCTCCACCTGGCTTGCTATGTTCAGCTTTATTTTCCTCATACACAGCCAGGAATTCCTTGTCAATTTCTTCATCATGAACAAAACTGGCTGGATCACTTAGTTTGTCTTCGCTTTCCTCTTCGGCCTCCTTCTTTTCCTCTTCTTGTCTTTGTATTTCCAAGACATCTTCCTTCTCATCTAAGTAGTCCATATTAAGTGGGAATCTCAAAATAGCAGCAATACCAGACAGTTCATTAAGCTTTTCTCCAGAAACATGGGATCTAGAAAAGATATAAACATCTCCACCAGCATCTTTGACCTTATCCACAAGGTCCACATAGATTTTTCTCATTGAGAAGTTCTTTGTTCTAAACAAAGTATCACAAATGAACAGTTCCTTAATGGCGTTATGCTCCTTTGCCTCCATAACATATTTGTGCCCATAGGCGACTCTATCAGAATCTTGCTGGAGGGTCTTATAGAATCTGTCTAAAGCTTCAATCTCTTTAACTGCTTTGGTGTCTTTTAATTTAATGACAACAGCTGGATCAGAAAGAACTTCGTTTAGGGCACCTTTGTAGCCTGATGAGGATTTAACCAGAATCATTTTCTGTTTATTGGCCTTGAGGACACTATACTCTGCCTTTTCTCCCATCTGCATCAAGAATTTGTGGAATTCTGCATTCACAAATCCTGGACTAGCAATAACGAAGGCTCTAATCTGATCAAAGTTAATACTGTTGATAATTGCTTGTAAAATACTCTCAAAGAAAGACTTGATGGCCTTGTCATAATGGAATATGCCCGAAAATTTCTTTGGAATGTTTTTCTCGATTCTAGCCTTGACCAAAGTGGTCATATTAGAAACTAAACAAAGATTGGCAATACCTTCGTCCATAACTAATGCTGCAATATCTGCTGACACTCCAACGTCAGAGGCTTCTTTCAGGATTTGGAAGTGAAGCTTATCCCAGTTAGACTTATAGATTGTGAGAGGATAATTAAGGTCCAGCTTAACGGTATGAATCTGACCAATCTGCATATATTTACTCTGTTCTATATTCTTTCCTTTTAGTAATAGTCCAATGTCGCTGGATTCCTCGCCATAATAATAGTTTATGCTCATGATCTGGAGCTTAACAAGAAAGTGGATTCTCTCAGTACTAACGGAGCCAGTCTTAGATTCGGTTTTTACTTTTCTGGTTGTTCCGGTTCTAATAATGTCTCCTTTTTGAATCAGGTTGTAAATATGCCAGAGATCCTCATCATTTTGAGGAACGACAATGACCACACCTACTCCGTGCTTATCTATGTGCTTTTTGACGATTCTCATTGGACTGAAGGATTTATTTATTTTTTTGTATTGCTAAATAAGTTAATTTATTTTGGGTTCAACTTATTTATTCAATCTCACAAACAAAGAAAGAACACAGGAGTGAGTTTTCAGTAATACTCATGCAACGAAAAACTTATCCATTTTATAAAGCACAGTGGTTAAAGACAGCCTCTTCTCAATTCTTTCTATCCCAGAGATCATATGCATCTCAGTTAAGCGTTAATTCGGACTTTGTGTAGAGGGTTCTCCTGTATTATGGGAGATAACAAAACCTAAAGTATTTTCTGGACTATTGCTCATTAATCTTCTACTCTCTAGAAGACATATAAATAAATGTTCCATTCAATATTCCAGATTAAAATTGGTCTCAATAGATATTCTTTATGCGAAAGCTTTTCTTCAAAATCTAGCTTAATTTACGGACAACATTGTTAAGCATACTGCAAGCAAGGAAATAGGTCTTGATAGAAAAGCTTTTTGTTTAGAGGTATGTCGCACGATAAGCTTATCCTTTTGTAATAAGATATCAATCAACTCCTCTCAAAGGGAATCTGTTAGGTTTCAAGCCCTTAGTGATATGTGAACCGCCTGTTGATGGCTATGGAACCCCATGCGTTGTGAATTTAGTTGTTGAAAGACTTTCTAGTGGAAACTCTCAAATTTTGTAACGTATTTCAAGAACTATTATGAAATTAAGTTAAATTATCAATCAATTTGAATAGCCATTGAAACTATATTTAGGATTGATATCAGTCTTTTGGCTTGAACCACAGTAGCCCTTAAAAACTATTACCCATAGTTAGGAGGAGACTGAATTATGCACTTCAAGGTGAGATGATATTTTTTCATTTAAATGCAGATCTGAGAGGTTATCTCTAGTTTTTAAGTGAACAACTCATTCTTGCCAATGAGTATCAATCCCAGCACTAAGGATTCCTTACATAATTAGTGTAAATGGGTCACAGTCTGATTATTTTGGTTGGAGTTGGAGTTACTTAATCAAATTAAATACATTTCTGACTTACTAACTAATGCTAAACCAACCACAACTCGTATCTTCGCGTCAAGGCCTGCGCCGCTGCAAAATCCCTTTTCTCTTCGATACTGTAGATGAGAATGTCAGGTCTAGAGTTCTATTCCCTCTCGCTGTATTGGGATTGTACATTTTATTGGTGTTTGCGGTCATAGGAGTCTCAGAAACAGTAAAACCATCAGTTAATTAGTCGGTAATCATTTTAGCCGAAACCACTCATCACTGAGATCAAAGTGACGATGCCTTTCCTTGATAATTATGTCCTGGGGGAAAAATTCGATAAAAATAGTCCGAAGATGAGAGTTATCGCTAATTCTAAAGAAGTAACAACGATTTTAGCTTTTATAAAGTCAACTAGGGTGGTGTCGCAAATGCTGACATTCTTTTTGAAATTAGTGACATAGTGACAGATACAGATTCTAATTCTCCAACATGTGATTATGACTATCGTAACAAAGTGAAAGGTAAAAATAGTGGTGATTAGCTCAACTTTTAGGATCCCTTGAGTATATTAGACTTGAGGAGGTATGTAGAATCCAGAATTTACAATTTGTTGCAACAACAGGAGAATCAGGCGAAGGAGAATTTGATATCCAAATCCAAAGGTAAAATCAACTGTATAGTGATTAAAATCTTAAGGGGCCCAGAAGGTTTATATGGTTTCAGATATTCTACACCAGATAGAAAGGTCAAATCTGATGAATCCTTCGTTTTTCTAGAATCAAATGTTGCCTCCTTGAAATTAGATCCTGCCACTCCTCCGCCTACAACACAAGTAGTTGGAGAGCCTTTTTCAGTCCAGCCTAGAGTCAGAGTTTTAGATAGAGATCTTAAACCTCTCCAAGGTACTAGAAATCTATAGCTAAATAATTTTCAGGAAAATATGTTATAGCATTTTCCTGGCCAGAGCCAGTATTCAGAGGAATACCCAGTGTTGACAACATTCAAGCTTACAAATATTCTCATTTGATTAACGATGTTTCAGAACCCTCTGGTGAAGATGGATGGGCAACTTTCAAAGATCTGACAATTGTTGGTGGTAACTCTCAATATGCTTATATCTTCTTTGTCGTTGATGGAAAGACTGTCCTCAGATGGGGCTCTGTTAACTTCCCTCTTGCCGAACAATTTAACCTCCCCTACTATGTCCAGCCTATCTTACTTAGTACCACCGTTTCAACTGTCGAAGTTATCAATACTCCATCTACCACAGTCGTGGAAGGACAACCACTAGCAGTTCAACCAAAGATACGAGTATTAGGTAATTAAGGGCTTTTCTTGTGGCTTATTTTTCAGATGCTTCTAACAACCCTATCAAGGGCAAGCAAGTCATAGCTTATATTGCTTCATATAATGGAGATATTCTGCCATATGAATATTTAAGACAGGTTCCTGGACAAGATAACAAGTATTTGATAAGACCAATTACTGGAGAATATTCATCAACCTTCCTTGATCCTTTCGCAAGTGATGACTACTTCAAGCCTATCTACACTGATGATAATGGAGAGGTTCAATTTTTGGATCTCGCATTCTCAGTAAGAGGGCCAATTGGAGAGTACGATATTGGATTCTATTGTGATGGAGTTAAATCCACAACTACTGTCAAAGTTACAGTCCAATCCTCTATATCCAGAATTAGAATAATAAACCAATTCCCTGACAGAATTATTCTGGGAGATATTCAAGACAATCTGAATCAATTGAGCACAATTATCCAAGTCGTTGATGAAAATGGTTAGTTAAGTAGATCATTCTTTAATCCATCTTAGATGTTGGAATTGAAGGCAAAGCTCCAAGAGTCACATTTGTAAGCCTGATTTAATAAGTCACTAAATGTCTAGTATGATCTTAGAGGAGCAAAACTCAACTTTGATACATTCTTAATGACCCTGCTTACCGATGAAGATATTTTCTCGACTACTGATGAAAATGGTATTTCAAATCTCATCTTCAGACCAAACATCATGAAGGCTGAAAGAACCTTTGTGTATTTCCTTTTTACTCTTTTGAAAACCATTTTAGGAAGGCTCTCATTGAGGTAGATGACAAGAAAATCTTTACTAGGGAATTCAGAGTAGAAGCTAAGACTCAAACTCTTGCTTGTGGTACTGTTCAGAAAATTTCTTTCCCAGACAATGTGGTACGAGAAAAAATTATCTAAATGATTTGAAAGGTGTCCAACACCAAGTTCGATGCCAAATTCCTGGTTCTTAATGAATTCGGTAACCCAGTTAGGGGAGCAGAAGTGCAGTTACACCTAACTTATAAGGCATGGGGTTCAACACAGTTCCCTTCACCTGCCTTCCCTAAGCTTACTCAAGACACTTCTTTCGCATCTGCTCAAGGAAAAATTATATCCTATACCAATGAACAAGGTGTTGCCTCCTTCCAGGGTCTCATGGTAAAGAAAATTAATCCTAACTAATTCTTAGATTTCTGGTGGAACTTATGCTCATTATTATTTAGTTGCTATTGCTAGAACTGATTGGATTGGAGAAAATATCAACTTGAACAAACCCGAAATTGAGTACCCTGCTGATGATGTAATTCCAGGAACTATCCCAACTCCATTTGTTCCACCATATATTGAAGAAGACAGATTCAATTATAAATACTGTCCTTCAACTGAATTCAAGTAACAAAGTCATCAAAAATTTAATGCTCTAGAATCTTGTTAACTCCTCTTGTACAAGATCTCATTGTTTTATCTCCCACAACCACTGATTTCACAAATGAGATCAGCTTAGGAGTGGATATTCCTTTCTACTTCATGCCTGTAGACAAGAATGGTGATACTCTGAATGATAAAGAATTAAAAGTCGAGATGAATGTCTTGCAAGTCCCATTCTTTGTCAGTGGAAGAGATGTTGACATCAAGAAAGTGATTTCATTCACATTTGATGATCAAACAGGAGTTGCACCTTCCGTAACTAATCCTCCCCCTCAAAAGACTAATGACACTGGTGTAATCAAATACAAGTATAATGTTGAGCCTTTCTCTTATTCATTAGCCTCAAAATTAATGTTGGATACCCAGGAAAGTATGTGGTCAACTTCCAGACAGATGGAACCTTCACTCAG
>Ga0065720_1021368_pt1 | contig 10789 bp, 5 predicted proteins | sample Thericmetagenome_FD_59107 | JGI IMG/M metagenome (GOLD analysis project Ga0065720, IMG submission 59107) | Thermophilic microbial communities from the Joint Bioenergy Institute, California, USA of rice/straw/compost enrichment - eDNA_2 v2... | ecosystem: Engineered > Solid waste > Grass >... | reverse complement strand
AAAAAAAAAAAAAAAAAAAGTGGTCTCCGGGGCCAGAACTTAGAGCCCAGGAGAAATCTTGCAGCATAGGTAGCTAGTGGCCAACTCTCGATCGCCAGTCCGACACGGGAGGAAATGTCGTTGGCAGACACAAGATGTCTTCGATGCGTAGCCGCAATTAGGGTTGCCCTGACTACGCGCGCAGCAGCGGGTATCCTCTACTACTACTACTCTAATAGGTAGCCGTAAAATGCGCACCATGAACCCCCCTCCCCTTTTCCCCGGTTTCCCTCCCCAACGCAAATGTCCAGGTCGACCTTCCCCTGCCTGCCCCTCGCTCCCATGACGGAACAACACTAAACCCATGCTGGATTGATATGCTAGTACCACGACCAACGCCTTGAATGCCTTTTTTTTTTTCATGACACATGTCTCATAACCGTCTGATGGATCGTACCGACTTCGTCCTTTCCGTTCCGTTCCGTATATCCAACAGCCAGATTACATCAAGGCAGAAAATAGAGCGTTGTGGGCATAGGCCTGCATGTGTTAGTTAGACGCTCTTGCTCTCCACTCACAAGAATGCTAAATGGCTAGGCTGGCTTACCATCGGCTTGATATCTGGGTGAGGAACGGCCTCGAACTGCGCGAACCGCAGCTTGTAGTCAGAACCGATGTTGATGTACGCACCCTTGTTCTCCGTCATGTCGCAATACTTGGGAGCCGAGAAGACTACACAACACAGTCAGTATGACACCCATCACGATTTGTAAAGCGCAAGACAACGTACCAGTAATACACTTTCCATCATGCTCTTCCTCGTAACCCTCCATGCGCACCTCGTGACTGCGGATGATAGCCTCGAGGCCATTGCGCTCGCAGAAGCGCTTGGTCACGTCAGGGCCGAACTGCATGCCGACCCCGCGCTTGCTGGGACCGCGGCCAGGCTCGGGCTGCGGGTCTGTCCACAACATCTCCATCATCAATCCGGACTGGCCAGGCTGGCGCTGCTTGTGCCGGTCGAGCTTGCGGATGTCGTCGAGCGTGACGTTGTCGTCCGAGAAGAGACCGCCATGTAGCACGAGGTACTTCTTGCCGATCAGGTGAGCCAGCGGCAGGGCCGAGAAGCTCTCCGAGAAAAGCTTGAATACGCTGGGGAAGAGTTTAAGTTACGAACATGCTATCACGGTCAGAGGTACACATACCGCTCGTTGTACTTCGCCTTGCACTCGCCCTCGAAGCCATAAATCTTGTTCATGTCATCGGTCTCGTGGTTGCCACGGTTGATAAAGAAGCAGTTCGGCCGCAGCCACTTGTTGGCATAGAGCACGAGGGCAATCTCGGTCGACCACGAACCGCGGTCGACGAAGTCGCCGTTGAAGAGATACCAGTGCTTGTCGCTCGGCTTTCCGTTTAACCTGAAGAGCTCCATTAGGTCGAAGTACTGGCCTGGGTAATCGTCAGTCTGAGAGATAACCAACTCGATTGGGGCTGAGACGGACCGTGTGTATCACCGCAGACGGTAAGCTCGACGCCCTCAGGAACATCGACCTCAACCAGGGTAGGCTCGTCATAGACAATCTTCTTGACGGCCAGGATAATCTGGTAAACGTATTTCTTGTGTATGGTCTTCCCCTTCTTGAAGCGCTCCATCATGTCGTCAATGAACTCCTGCGTCATCTGGCCTTCTAACCGGACGCCATCATACGAGTCATCGACGTGGATCGAATCGATATCGAGGCCCTCGGCGGCCGACGGCTCATCGCCGATTTCAATAGCGGCGAAGAAAGCTAGTTGGCGCACAATCTTCTCGCACTCAGCGAGCTTCTGCTTGGCATCGCGGTTGTTAGGGTCGAGCTTGACGCACTGCCGGAAGTCCTTGACGGCATCTTTGGGCCTCAGGATGGCGGCATAGGCTGTCGCGCGGCGATAGTAAGCCTAGAAGAGTGTTGCGGTGGGCTCGTCAGCCTCGGCGAGGGGTAAGTCAAGATGACACAAACGGCGGGATTGCGCACCTTGACGAAATCTGGCTTCAGCTCGATCGCTTTCGTGGCATCGCGGATCGCATAGCCGTAGGCTTCCGTCTTCAAATGGGCCTGTACCAAATTCAACCCGGATCAGCGACGCGACCTTACGCGCAGCCATGGAAGGGCATTGTGATGAAGGTTTGGCGGGGTAATGCATGGCGGGGCATCGCGCCAATGTGACGGGACATGGAACAGGGCAAACCAGAGAGTACGGACCTGCGCTCGGTTGGCCCAGAAAGTCGGCTCCTTGTCATTAAGCTCGATGGCTTTAGTGTAGAAGTCAATGGCAGTCTGCCAGTCGTGAACTGCAAAGGCCTTGTTGCCCTGGTTCTTGAACTGGATCGCCTGCTCCTCGGGCGTCGCCATCTTTGTTCGTTGTTAAGGTGGGCAAGGAGGTGTGTTTGGTGTCGCGGCCGCTACCTTGGGCGGACAAAAAGGGTAAACATGCGCAAAGCGAGAGGAGATATATGGGAGAGAGAATAAGACGCAACAGGGCCACGGCAGTCTCGGACAAAAAGCCGATCACAGGTGGCACGACGGGGAGAGGGGGTCCCGATGGTGGCAAGCTCTCGTAGATGAAACCTCCAAACAGCGAAGTAAACTGAGAGGAGGGTTTCGATTCTTTTCTGCCTTATCACAGCAATCGGGGGAACCCAAATTCGCTGGCGGAGAGGCCGTCATCCTGGATACAGCGATGATGCCCCGCATGCTTGTAAGCGGGAGACCCCTTATCGCGCCTTATCGACCCGGTCCGGAAAGGGCTCCATGGAGGAGTCTGCGAGGGGGTTGTTTTTCTTTTTCCTTTTCTTTTTATTTTTTTTGAAACTTCGGGCAGCCACAGCGCCACAAAACAAGACAGAAGCTAAAAGAGAGACATTTGCCGGGCGATACATTTTGCTTGTCTATCCCAGCTGTCTTGATGCAGAGATGGGATTGTTGACGCTGCCAGCCTCAGACAGCACCCAGCGAAGCATGCCATCGACGGGCACGCGACCCTTTTTAAATGTATTATGTCGTCACTTGGTTCCTGGTCGGCGCTGGGTCACAACCCGAACCCTTGGGTCAGTGGCCACAGGCCCAGCGAGCCCACGGCGCTGGACGGGCCTGGGAACGGGGGACACGGTGCGGACGGAGTGGGATCCCACGTGGTGCGGCTCTCGCCGAATGGCTTGGCAGCCAGCAAAGATTCAGCTGTCAGGTCATCAACCAGCACTCTGACTCTCTGAGTGAGTAACCGGGTGTGTGGTGTTGATACATATAGCGTAGTGTTTTTAGTAGTACCTTTGGTATCGCAGAAATCTTGTGGAATCCCAGTATCCCTTCAAAAAGGCGCCGGTTCTACGTGCAACTCCTGCAAATGCATGGCTGTGCAAAATACGTTCTTCCAACCCAAGAACAACGGAAGACACGTCGATCATCATGTACCTCGTGGACCCCTTCGCCTTCCTCCTCCTCCTCCTTCTTCCTCCTCCTGCCCGTCTTCGTCGCTAGAATCCATGAATCCCTCCTCAAGGCTGCTCAGGAGTGCAAACGTTAGCGTACACGCTTCGAATAGGAAGGCTGATATTATAATACTGACTCTCTGCTTAGCCTCCTCGTACTGTCGACACCGCTGCGCCCTCCATGCTGGTTTCTCATTCTTCTTGCTGTCTCCTCGTCAACCGCACCGAGCTCCTCGCCAGCCTCCGAGTCAAATGACCCGCGATCCGCAACGACCACGCGATCGGCGTTTCGCCTCGCCCTCCATATTGACCAGGCCATTAGTCGGCTGAAGGCACCATGTAGGCGGCCGCGCAGGGACAGGGTCTGATTCTGGAGGGTGTCGAGCGGGAGGTACTGGGCATAGCGGTTGCGGTAGCGCGTCCAGCAAGGGACGATGACATAGGTCAGGATGAGAAAGATGATGAGCGAAATGAGCGCGGGGGCGAAGAGCGCCTGAGTCGTCAGTGGGCCTGCCTCTGTGTTGTTGTGCAAGAACGTTGCATACCTTGATGGTCGATAGTGTTGTGCCCATGTTAGCGGCTTATGTCGAGGCTGACTTGGGGTAGAATCCCGCTGTCAGCCAGAACTAGTGACGATTGGGACGAGGAACTGAACTCAAGGGGAAGTTTTCCTCAGATGCTGTCATCCGCAGACATGGGATTCCGCTAACCCGCTCGTTGAAAGGCCGTCAGCAAGTCGCCATGTAGACACCCTAGTCGCAGTCCGCACTCCGCAGTGCCTTTAAAGAAAGTCTCAAGCTGGCCACGGTCGCAGTGAGAATGTTTGCGGCTCAACGACTTCGACAAATCTCGATACGGGTTCGTTGGTGTCGGGTATCGATGCTTCGGCAGCGGAGAGGCTCTGCCCCCAATCTCCAAGGTTCTCGTGTTTGCCTGTGATGGAAGATGACGATGGTGGTCTTGGCATTTGGGGCCGTCTTGGCAACGAGGGCGGACAGGGGACAGGGGAATGCACAGGCTTCGAGAACGGCGATTTCCGTTTGGATCTGGCCTTGACTTGATTCGAGGACCTTAAGATTTTGACAGGATGTTGTTTTTAGCATTCTTCGATATTTTCCAATTCTTCTATTCAGTTAAAGTGGATAATCTAAACGAAGGGCGATATCAATGGCGGTTTCAGCGGGTTGGTTGGTCTATTTCTCCCCCTTACCCCCCCCCCACCCCCCTTCCCCAAATTCAGCATTGCTCCTTTCATAGGAGTGTCCACGGTTGTTCTGGCAAACAGCCCACTAGCTTACTATGTAGTAGCTGTGTCGTCCTGTAGCCACTTTTCCCAGGTTCTCATGTGAAGCTCAATATGGAATCTAATCCCGGCTGCGAGGTTGTGTTGCAATTGGGCAGATCTGAATGCCAATCACTAGTGCAGCATTGCCAACAGCATTATCGTGTGATTACCGATTCATATCATGAATCACAACTGCCAGTATCAACAACAACATCTGGCGCAGCGGAAATTAGCCCTGTGTGCTCCGCGGGGTTAACCTACGCGTTAAAGTTCTCCCCACTGATACCATTGCTACATCGCCCTTTGTCAAACCATTGTATTTGGGGAGGGGTAATTTTTGATGTCATTGTTTGGTCTTGAGACAGATCAGAGGCATGATAAAAAAAACAACCGCTGGAAAGTCACATCATGGATGACCATCAACCTGGATTGGACAGTGGAAGCAGACTGTGAACTGCTGGAGAAGCGCAGAAGTGTTGACAACTTGCACCAACCACAGCTATGAAAAAAAAAAATAGGCTTACATTCATGAGATGCACGGACCGCAAAGTGTTTTAATGGACTCCAGCTGCAAACCCCTGCCTGCCCTCACTGGCAGTCCGGCTGCAAGCCTGGTTACGCTCGTGTGGGGACAGTGCGACCATCCAGGGGGGTTTGTTGCACGCTAGGCCCATTTCAGCACCGTAGACGCTGGATCCTCTGTCGTTTTTGTTGGCCGGCCCCGTTTCTTCCTTCTGCTGCTTTACTACGAACCCTCTGCTCCCCCTTCTGCTTATCGATTCGTAGCGGCCCTGGCAGAACCCGGAAGCTGCCCTGTAGATTGCTGCTTTCTTGCTGCAGCGCAAGTGCGATTGCAGCCACTGCCCAGAACACCACAGCACCACAGCACCACAGCACCACAGCATCATCACCCACACACGAGTCCCCCGATCAAGCAGGTCTCCTGGCACAGGCTTGAATGAGTGAATGACCTGACAGTCCGAGGTGAATGGATGGGCGCCCTCGCACAACCCGAAGGCACAAGGCACAAGGAGTGTCCCAGCACACAATCACGCATGCAGTCACGCACACCACCCGGACCTGGATCCTGGAAGCTTCTCTGAATCTTACCGAGGAGAAGAAATAAATCACGGATCACGGATCCCGGATCACAGATCACACTGGTCAGTTAATTAACGATTAACAATTGATGCAGACGCGACCCTCATCAGCCTCTTGTGGATTTTCCAAGCGTCCAACATCCAGCATCCAGTGTCTATCCTCCATCCATCATCTAGGTACCTACACACAGTACATACGCAGCTGCATTCGCGGATAGTTTTGGGTTTTCTGCGGGGCTCCCTGTCGGCCTGATCCTTCTGATCTGATTGCTTTGCTTCTGCTTCTCGATCTTCCTGATCGCCTACAGCTGAGACTCACTTACCTGAAGTACCATACCTTCTTCACCTTCGGTGTACACCACTGTTTCTACACGCCCCTACCCTACCTTACCCTGCCCTACCCCCTACGAACTACCCTTAGGCTACCACCTGACTTCACACTACGGACGTATCAGGTACCCTACAGTGCTGCTGCCGCACCTCCAGCTCTGTTCCCTTAAGTAGTGATTCACGGCTGCACAACGACAACCACAACCACAACAATCCTTTTTGACTCTGCAGCCTGGACTCAGCTTGGGGCCACGCTGCTGTATGTGCACCTAGTTCCCCTGCTAGGGCTGTCCAGTCCTGAGCAGTCCCCGGTGTTCCCGCGGCGACAGTTTGCGGCGACCTCCTACAGACAAAGAAATAAGAGCCAGGGGACGAAAGAAAGACCTGGAGCCCTGAAAAACTGTCAACTGACCGTCGAGCGTGACGACCAGGTCAATCAATCAAGACCTCGCCAGTCCAAGATTCAAAACGGCCGCTAGCTCGAGCAAACTTTGGGTTCCTTCGACAGAGACCAAGACCCGCAGCGATTTGATCGAATCGATCTATCGAAGCGACCTATCGAATCGAATTGATCTGGGCCCAGAAAATTACACTACCCTGACCCTAGCCGCTGCGCAACGCTACCACCAACACACCCACACACACACACACACACACACACACACACACACACACCACACGCAAGGGTGACGGAGCACCGACAAGAGGTTTACGGCTACGGTCGACCCTCCGTCCGTCAACCTACCTACCTACCTACCTACGTATACAGTAACCCAAACGTCAGTCAAGTGTCAACCCACGGTAGCAGTGGCCTTCTCATACCATAACATAGGTAGTGTCATACATACTGTATGTATGTTTCGTCGGGCTGTTCCCGAAGCCGAGCAAGGGCTATCGACCCTCAGTCTTCCTGTCCTTATGCTAAACATTACCCTCGATTATGCGCAGGCCCGTTCCCGCTCCCGCTCCCACTGCCGACACACACACACCCCCCCCCTCCTCTCTTTCTCTCTTCCTACCTCCTCCTCCCCTGACATTCTGCGACAGCGACCTCTGTGAACTCTACCATCTCGACCATCTCTGCGACGACTCTTCGCACACGTCACTCTGCTCCCAGAATACCCAAACACGATGCGATGCGCCCTCGGCCTGAGACAGCGAGTCTAGTAGCCGCAACACCCATCCCACGATCCCACGCTCCCCACGTTCCTCCGAGTCGGCTCACAATCACATCGCCCGCATCGCAGTATCCACGCATTGATTGACAGCTGCCCTCCCCCAGCTTTGCTGGCAATCCTACTCTGCCGTCCTGACAAGAAACGAAACACCTCTTGCAGGCAGCTTGCTGCCCGCTGCCCGCTGCCACCACAATGTCTTCCTACGACAAGTCCCGCGGCTCGGCCGGCGGGAAGACCTCCTTCTTCCACAGAAACAAACATAAGGCCGACAAGCGACATACCGACGACAGCTCTATCCACTCGCGCACGTCGCGCCACCACCGCGACTCCTCCGTTGTCTCCATCGACCGTCCTAGCTCTGCCGAGTCAGGAGTCAATCAGATGGCCGGTGTTATTAGCACCATCCCCTTCGACGGCTTCGGCCCGGACGGCCGCTCTCCTGTCTCGGTCGACTACCTACCCAGCAGCGACCAGGTTCCCGTTCGGACAAGAGAGCCCCTGCCACACCATCTTAACAATGCGACGAGCGACTTCCATCAATACCCGAGCATCGACCCCTCGACGATTCGCCCGACGAGCCCTTATTCCTCGGGGCAGCGGCCGCCCACTCAACACAGCCATGCCCCTCCTAATCAAAACTATGTACCCCCGCATCAGCAGAATATCACAATGGCGACGACGGGACGTCAAAGGGAACCCGTCTACCAGCAATGGGGCCCCGCCAGGGACAGCAATATCTCGATATCTTCCCGATACAACTCGTATGTGGCATCCACAGGGCGTAGCTCGGCCGACAACACGAGCATGACGTCAGGTAAAGCAGGACCCTACTACGAACAATACGCGGCCTATCGCTTATCCAGGACAGCTCTGCCCAGCGCCTCATCACAATCTTCTTACCTCTCGCCTCACTCTCCTAGGGAGCAGAACCGGTTGACCAAGTTCCCCTCGGCGTATTCCTACGGCGATAGCTTCCACTTCCCCAAGCCCGACGACCCCCGAGTGATCGAGGAAATGTTCCTGGAGCTGATGCAGAAGCGCGGATGGCACAATCTCCCGGACCAAGCCAAGCGCCAGATGATGGCTTACCCCTCCGACAAGAAATGGACCCTCATCTACCAGGACCACTTAACCGAATGGCAGGGCGAGCAACGACGCCGACAGACGGCAAAATCCGGTCAGTACAACCCCTACGACCTTGCCCATCTCCCCGAGGAAGAAGGAAGTCCAGAATGGTACGTGCGCAAGGTGATGGAGAACGCGCTGGACAGCAAAGGGCTGGGCAGTCTCGAAGTCAACTTGCGTACACAGCAAATAGGCTGGGTCAGGAGATTCCTTGACTGTCAGGGGCAGGTGGCCCTGACCAGCATACTACTCAAGCTCAACCGCAGGACCGGATCCGGGCCGACCCCGGGCTCGACACAAAAAGGAAACAAGGGCGATAGCGATCTCGATCGGGAGTACGATATCGTCAAGTGCCTGAAGGCATTGATGAACAACAAGTTCGGCGCCGACGATGCTCTGGCTCACCAGCAGGTCCTCGTGGCCTTGGCCACGTCGCTGATCTCGCCCCGGATTACCACACGCAAGCTCGTCAGCGAAGTCTTGACATTCCTCTGCCACTGGGGCGAGGGCAAGGGCCATCTTAAGGTGATCGAGGCCATGGACGTTGTCAAGAATCAGCTGGGCGAGAATGGCCGGTTCGACGCCTGGATGCGTCTTGTCGAGGTCACCATCGATGGCCGCGGCAAGATGGGCAGCCTGGTCGGCGCCAGCGAGGAAGTCCGCAGCGGAGGCATCGGCATGGAGAACTTGCTGATGGAATACGCCGTCGCGACGCTCATCCTCGTCAACATGCTGATCGACGCGGCCGAGAAGGACCTCCAGATGCGCATCCATATCCGCGCGCAGTTCACTGCGTGCGGCATCCACCGCATCATGAAGAAGATGGAGGCCTTCCAGTATGAGCTGATCGACAAGCAGATCGAGAGGTTCAAGACCAACGAGGCCATTGACTATGAGGATATGCTGGAGCGCGAGAACAGCAGTATCAAGGATGGCGTAGACGGCGAAACCAGGGACCTCAACGATCCCGTCCAGATCGTGGAGGCCATCATGCAGCGTCTCAAGGGCACCAAGACGCAAGATTACTTCGTCTCGGCGCTGCAACACCTGCTCTTGATCCGAGACAATGATGCCGAGGAGCGTCTCCGTATGTTCCAGCTGGTCGACTCCATGCTGAGTTACGTCGCCATGGATCGCCGGCTGCCCAATATGGACCTCAAGCAGAGTCTCAATTTCACTGTGCAGACCCTGCTTGACAAGCTACACACGGACTCGGAGGCTCGCCAGGCCATTGAGGAGGCAGCTACGCAGAAACGTATCGCTGAAGCTGCCCTGGCCGAGCGCGATGAGCTCAGGGAGAAGCTTGAGATGGGCGCCGACGGGCTCATTGCCAAGCTCCAGAAGCAGATTGATGAACAGGCCAGGTTCATCGAGACGCAGAGGCGGCAGAACGATGCCCTCAAGGCAGAGATTGCGAGCTTGCACACGCTCCGGGCAAAGGAGGCCCAGCGCTACGAGCTCGAGACTCGCGAGCTGTACCTTATGCTCCGCGATGCTCAAGACATTGCCGCTTCGCAGGCCGCCAAGGGCAAGATCAGCAGCGAAACCGCTCACCAGCAGGGCATTCTGGATCGCGAGAAGCTTATGGAACGTCTCCAGATGCAGATCGAGCGCCAAAAGACCATGTACAAGCTGGAAGGAAAGGTCTGGGGCGAGCACATCGGGCTCCCGGACCGCCTGCGCGCCCTGCGCGAGGAGATGGACGGCTACGGAGGCCCGGAGCCGACGCGCGAGGGCCTCCCCCGCGATCTCACCAACAGCATGCTCGGCAGCGTCAAGCGGTCGGCCCACGGCATCCCAAGGAAACCGATACGGCCGCGGCCCGCGGAGCCGGAGGAGGACGTTGTCATGGAAGAGGGCGGCGACGAGTCGCCCAACGAGGACGTCGGCGAGCTTGTTTACGAGAAGCCGCGCTTGGTCCAGATCAAGCGGCCGCCCCTTGTCGATCCCAAGCAGCAGGCAGCTGGCATGCTCAGCGAGCTGCAGGACAAGGTCAAGAAGTACGATGCCAGCGACTCGGAAGAGGGCGATGGCGTTACCACGGGTCCTTCCCATCCGAGCATGGACTCGCAGACGCCGGCCACGCCAAGCGACAACGAGCCGCCCAAGATCGAGGTCACAGACACATCCGGCCAAACAGACGGAGCTGTGGCTTCAACGGAACCCTCTACGCTGCCAAAGCCTGTCGAGCCGCCAGCACCAGTATCCGGAGGGCCGCCACCGCCGCCCCCTCCTCCCCTACCGGCCCATATCCCTGGCGCCCCTCCCCCGGCCTCAGGGGCATCTGCCTCCCCTTCCCCCACGGCGGCGCCACCACCACCAC
>Ga0065720_1021367_pt1 | contig 10789 bp, 12 predicted proteins | sample Thericmetagenome_FD_59107 | JGI IMG/M metagenome (GOLD analysis project Ga0065720, IMG submission 59107) | Thermophilic microbial communities from the Joint Bioenergy Institute, California, USA of rice/straw/compost enrichment - eDNA_2 v2... | ecosystem: Engineered > Solid waste > Grass >... | reverse complement strand
AATACGAAAGCGTGTGCCTATGGAAAAATGAGATTTTTTCTAGCTCCGCTCACAGAAAACCTTGCTGTTATGGGATTCTTGATTTTCTATATGCCCAAAAATGCCGATTTACTGTCGAACTCGGGTTTAAAGGCAATGAAGAATGGAAGAAGGGTTTACGCAAATTTTAGGATGAAAAATTTGGGGAGTTTGGAACGTTTATATACGCATTATAATGACCCATTGGAAGTGTTGGGGAAAGTTAAAAATGCGCTTATTTTGATGTCTGAAGTTGGCATATTGCTTGATCAATTGAATATGTGGGAAGTTCCTTATGAAGTTTGGGTAGAATTGCGCCAACATCGTAAGGATGGCGTTAATATCATTGCAGATGCTCAGGATATATCAGATGTGGCTTATACGTTTAGGCGGCTTATCCAGTTTCAATATCACATTTACGCAAAATATAGGATAACGAAAAACATTTTTATTACAAAAGTCCGGGTTTTTAATCCGCAGCCGAAAGGTGACGATTATGGGCGGCGGTTCTGGATAAGTGATATTAGGCTTTTTGATTATTATGACACTAATTATAAGCTGGAAAAAAACGAATCGCTTTTTGAGATAGGACAAAGGGTTATTCATTCGCCGCTGTCGAAAAGGTTGGAAATGGAGTATTTGAAGGGATTAGAGGAAGTGGAGGGGTTTTATCTACAAAAAAACCGCTTGTTAAGCGGTTAGGAGTTTAGACGGTATTCGATGGAATCGATACGGATAATGGTTTTGTCTAGTTCATTTTCGACGGCTGTTAGGTGCCGAAACATGCGATTATGTTGCATTTGCAGGGAATCGACCTTTTTTTCCAAGTTGTCTATTTTGGTGTGAAGGTCTTTAAGGCTTTTGGCGATTTCAAGCAGAAGCTCATTTTCCTTGTTTTTGTCCGGCATTTAGATCGCTCCTTAAAAGCTCAATTGGTTTAAAATTTCGTCTTTCCGTTTTAATGCGTCTTCGTGTTGTTGCAGGGTGATTTTGGGTTTTTGCGCTTCGTATAAGGCGTAAAGATAGGCGATAACTTCGGACTCGTTTTTAAATCCCCGTTCCTTTTTAATTCCCTGCACAATTTGTTTGACGGAGTTAAGGACTTGCAGGGTTTTCCGTTCCAATGTCCGCGCCTCCTTTCTAAGTACATAATACCATTAAATGAGTACAAAAACAAGGAAAATGAGTAGACATAGAGTAAAATTGATGATATAATGTACTCAAAAGATGTTAATGAGTATACATAAAGGCGGTGTTTGCATGAATCAGCTTATCAAGAAAAAGGATTCAGGTCAATCGGATTGTTTTTATGAACGTCTGGAACAAATAACATCTGAGGAATTTGTTGAAACAGTTAGAAGCGTTGTTTCGGATGGGGAAATTTTGAAATTCGAAGTAAAGAAAAATCCTTCCGGTTTGATTTATAACATTAGAGCGCTTGTAAGATATGAATCGGTAATTGGTGAACAAAGAATTATTTTCGTGTTTGAATATTTTCCGGATAAAAAGAATGGAAGGCTTGAGTATGGACTTGGTACGGAAACTTTAAAGTATTTTCTGCAATGGGCCTCTGAATGTTAAAAGTAATGCTGGCGGGGGGCTGGGGGGCTTGTTAGCCCCCCAGAAGTGCCCCAAGCCCGGAGGGCTTGCTGTGTGCTTTGTTTGCAAGAATTTCTAAGTAGGGATAAATGTAAAAATCTGGAAGCCGGAGAGCGTCCCCTTAGCGACCCCTTTTAGCGAAAGGAGTAGTCAGGCATGATGTTCTCTTTTGAACGGTCAAAAGTAGGAATTCGGGGATTATGTGACCGCTGCAAAAAAGGAGATTTGCTGTTTTTAGGCCGTGTTTATCGCTGTTTGTATTGTTCGTGGGAAGTGCCTTCTATGCTCTCGCGTGTTCCGGTACGGAGGGGAAAATTGACATTGCCGGCAGTGAAGGAGCGGCCGGCTGTGGCAGAAAAAGCGGTAAAACCGGTGCAGTTGGATTTGTTCCCTGGGCAGTATTTTGTATGAGGGGAAGTGTTGAATATGGATAAATGTTATTTTCGGGTGGCGAAAAGCCGCTAGGGCCCCCGTTAGGTAACACGGGGGCAGAAAATACATAGAGGAGGCCGAGAACCCGCGAAAAATAAGGAATTTCTGACGGCACAAAACAAAATTTGATGATTAAGCAGGATTTCTCCGGATTTTGTCGTATTTTAAAATCTACGTTTTTTCAGTTTTTCAGGTTTTCCAGATCAGAGAATGCGGGGGGAATACCGAATGGCGTGCGTGCGTCCTTTTCGCCTGTCCGATTACGCCAAGGCGGCGGACCTTTTGCAAGACGTGCTGTCGGAAGCCTGCTTTGAAGAAACGATCGAAGCGTTCGGGCGGCAGCTTTCCTGGGACAGCGAGCTGGTGCTCGTCGCGACGGAAGGTCAGGAGATCGTCGGCGTGATCATCGGCACGATCGACGACAACGACGGGTATTTTTACCGCATCGCCGTTGCCCGGCCTTATCAGCGCAAAGGCATCGGACGATCGCTGATCGCGGAGCTCGGCAAGCGTTTCGCTCGCCGCGAAGTCAGAAAAGTGTGGGTCACGCTGGACAACCATAACGAGTCGTTTCTTCCTTTTTACGAATCGCTCGGATTCGGGTCGATGGACTTTTTGCGGTCGGTGAAACGGCTCAGAATCGTGAACGGCTAGATCGCAGCATATCTTGCCGCCGTCCGCGGCGCAAGGTATGCTTTTCTTATATTGGCGATCATTTGCCGTTTCATTATTCCGGCGAGCAGGGATGAACATGAGCTCACCATGGATCATCAAAAGTTTCAAACATAACGGCAGCCTTCACCGCATGTGGCTGGAAAACTGGCGGGTGCCCGAAAGCGCGCTTGTTCCCGAGCATGCGGCGGAAGGCATGACGGTGCTGGTCAATTCGCACACCCCCATAGTGGAAGGAGACGGCACGGAGCGGATCAGCAGGGTGCCGGGCGTCTCTTTTTTTATCCCCAGGCGGTGGTATAATATAGTGGCATTGATCGAGGAAAACGGCATTCGATATTACTGCAACGTCGCCTCCCCGCCGTACGTCAGCGGCACGACGCTGACATACATTGATTACGATCTGGACGTCATTTTGCTGCCCGACGGGACCCGCCAAGTGGTCGACGTGCAGGAATATGAGACGCACAGCCGTCTTTACCGCTATTCGGACGACGTGAAGGAAAAAGTGGCGGCGGGGCTGGCCGAACTGACGGCGAGAATGGACGCGGGAAGCACGCCGTTTGACGACGAAACCGTTCGTCGATACTATGATTGGTGGAAAGCCGATCAAAAAAGGGGTGCGCCATGAGTCAATGGGAAGCGGACGGTCTGCCGGCCGGCCTGCCGCCGCGTTCGGCGGGAAAACGCCGGAGGAAGGCCAAAGCCATCCGCGAGCTGATGGATTGGATCAAATCGATCGTTATGGCGCTCATTGTCGTTACGATATTGCATACCTTCGTGTTCAACCTGTCCACCGTCAAAGGCGACTCCATGCAGCCGACGCTGCAAAACAGGGAATGGCTGTTTATCTACAAGCTCGGCTACTGGATCGGCAGTCCGCAGCGGGGCGACATCGTTATCTTGAAGGATCCGGACAAGCGGCTCCATTTCCGCCAATATCTGGTCAAACGGGTCGTCGGACTCCCGGGCGACCGGGTGGAGATTCGCGGCCAGCAGCTTTACATCAACGGCAGTCCGCTCAGCGAGCCCTATACCGACACGCCGATCATGGACGGAGATTTCGGCCCCGTTGTTGTGCCGGAAGGCCATTATTTCGTCATGGGCGACAACCGCCGCTTCATGGCCAGCACCGACAGCCGCACGTTCCAAGCGGTGCCGGAAAATCTGATCAAGGGCAAAGCTTTGTTCGTGCTGTGGCCTCCGGACAAAATCGGCGGCTTGTACGGCAATTTGCCGGAGGGACGGTGACGGGACGGAAATGAAGGAAGTCACCATTTATACGGACGGCGCCTGTTCCGGCAATCCCGGACCCGGGGGCTGGGGCGCGATTTTGCTGTACGGGAATCACCGCAAGGAATTGTCGGGCGGAGAGGCCATGACGACGAACAACCGGATGGAGCTCCTGTCCGCCATCCGCGCCCTGCAGGCGCTGAAGGAGCCTTGCAAAGTTCACCTGCACAGCGATTCGGCCTATCTGGTGAACGGCTTCAAGATGAAATGGGTCGAAAACTGGCAAAGGAACGGATGGGTGAACAGCCGGAAACAGCCCGTGGAAAATCAGGACCTGTGGAAAAAGCTGCTCAGCGAGATGGAGCGCCACGAAGTCGTTTTTCACAAGGTGAAGGGCCACGCCGACAACGAATTCAACAACCGCTGCGACGAGCTGGCCAGGGCGGCGATCAAAAAGCTCGAAACGGGGTGACGTTGCCGTGCCGGATGTTGCGCACACGGCCGAAACCGACAGATGGGCGGCGCTCAAAAGGGAGATCGTCGCCGCCGCGCCGGCGATGGGCATCGACAAGACGGGATTCGCGTCGGCCGACCCTTTTACGGAATTGAAGAATATTTTGCGCCGCCACCGCGAGCTCGGCCGCGAATCCGGCTTCGAGGAGCCGGATCTCGACAAGCGGGTCGATCCGCGTCTCAGCATGGAAGACGCCCGCTCGATCATCGCCATCGCCGTCGCCTACCCGTCGAAGATGGCCGACGCGCCGAAATCCGAGCCCGGCGCTTGGCGCGGCGTCATCTCCCGCTCGGCGTGGGGAGAGGATTACCACCGGGTGCTGAAGGACCGGCTGCAGAAACTGGAGCGGTTCATCCGCGAGCGCGTGCCCGAGGCCCGCACCATGATCATGACGGACACCGGCCCGCTCTCCGACCGGGCGGTTGCCGAGCGGGCCGGTATCGGCTGGGTCGGCAAAAATTGCATGCTGATCACGCCGGAATTCGGCTCATGGGTGTATCTCGGCGAGATGCTGACGAATATCCCGTTTCCGCCCGACACCCCGGTGACGCAAAGCTGCGGAGAGTGCACCATCTGCATCGACGCCTGTCCGACCGGCGCCCTTGTCGGCCCTGGACAGCTCCATTCCGGGAGCTGCGTCTCTTATCTGACACAAACCAAGGGGTTTGTGGAAGACCGGTTCAAATTGAAGATCGGAAACCGCCTGTACGGCTGCGACACCTGCCAAATCGTCTGCCCGAAGAACAAAGGGAAAAACTGGACGCATCATGCCGAATTCACGCCCGATCCGGAAATCGCCAAACCGCTCCTCAAACCGCTCATCACGATGACGAACCGCGAATTCAAGGAGAAGTTCGGCAGCAGCGCGGCCTCCTGGCGCGGCAAGAAGCCGCTGCAGCGCAACGCCGTGTTCGGGCTTGGCCATTTCAGGGACCGCACCGCGCTGCCGCTGCTTGTTGACATGCTGCTCAGCGATCCGCGCCCGGAACTGCGCGGCGCCGCGGCCTGGGCGCTCGGCCGCATCGGCACCGGGGAAGGCCGCCGGGCGCTCCTGCAGGCAAGGGAACAGGAGCAGGACGAGCGGGTGCTGAAGGAAATTGCAGGGGCTCTGGAGGCGATTGCCAAATCGCCGCAGGCGGACGGCGAATCGGCCAAGAAGAACGGGTCCGGCGAACGGGCGGAGAAAGAGGCGGCCGGCGCACCGCCGGCGGAGCGGTGAGAAGCGCCGGCAATTGTGGCGTGCCGCAACTGCTTCCCGGGCATTTGCGCGCGAGTTTGGATCGTTTTCCGCTTGCGCAAGTGTCCGGAAGGCATTAACGGCATGATGAGTTGTGCGGCCGGGAACTGGCATGCTATGATATATAAAGTTATGCCTGAGAACGAAACTGTCGCAAACATTCGGGAGTGAACATCCGTGCCGTGGAACTTCGTGATTCCGGTCATTACGCTGATCGCGGGACTGGTTGCCGGCTTTTTCGCCGGCGTGTATTATGTGCGCAAACAGCTGGAGAACATGCAGAACAACCCGGAACTGCTTCAGCAGATGGCCAAAAAAATGGGCTACAACTTGAACCGCCAACAATTGCAGAAAGCACAGAAAATGATGCGCAGCAAAAAATTCAAGTAACGGTTTTTGGCGGGCGGACGCATGCTGCCGCCGGACGCCGGGCCGGATGAGGAGAGTGATTCCGTGGCGGGAATTAAGGATTTTTCCAATACGCTTGCCAGGGAAAACAGCGAATTGATCAAGGCGCATATACGCGAAATTCTGCGGCTGATCGGCGAGGACCCGGACCGCGAAGGATTGCGCGACACGCCTGAACGCGTGGCGAGAATGTATGAGGAGATCTTCGCCGGATACTGCGTCGATCCGCGCGACACCCTCGGAATCACCTTTGACGAGCGGCACGAAGAGCTCGTCATCATCAAGGACATCGTGTATTACAGCCAATGCGAGCACCATATGGCCACATTTTTCGGAAAAGTGCACATCGGCTATTTGCCGAGCGGAAAAATCGCCGGCCTGAGCAAGTTCGCCCGGCTGGTGGAGGCGGTCACCCGCAAGCTGCAGGTGCAGGAGCGGATCACTTCGGAGATCGCCGACATTTTGGAAGAAGTGCTGAAGCCGCACGGCGTCATGGTGGTGGTCACCGGCGAGCACACATGCATGTGCGCCCGCGGCGTCAAAAAGCCGGGCAGCGTGACGATCACCTCCGCCGTGCGCGGCCAGTTCCGCAAGGACGCCGCTCTTCGCTCCGAGTTTCTTTCGCTCATCAAGGAGTGACGCGCGCGTCAAGGAGCGGTGCGCCGACCGCCAGGGACAAACCGGGATGGAGATTAGAAAGGAGCCCACTGCAACCGGCGGGCCTGCTCGAACCGTTTCCCGACATAGGGCCAGTTGACCACATTCCACCACGCGTCGATGTAATCGGCGCGTCTGTTGTTGTATTTGAGGTAATAGGCGTGTTCCCACACGTCGAGCGGCAAGAGCGGCACGACATCCCACTGCGACAGGTTTTGGTGTTTTTCCGCTTGCAAAATTTCCAGCCGACGGCTGCGCGGACTCCACACCAGTATGGCCCAGCCGCCGCCCTCCACCTTTTCGGCCGCATTGCTGAAATGCGCTTTGAAGGCTTCGAAGCTGCCGAAATCGCGCTTGATCTGCTTCGCCAGCTCTCCGCCCGGGGCGCCGCCGCCGTCCGGGCTCATCGCTTCCCAGAAAATGGTGTGCAAATAGTGGCCGGCGCCGTTGAACGCCGCTTCCCTTTCCCAGTGCTTGATGAGATCGAAGTCGCCCTGGCGGCGGGCCTCAAGCATTTTTTTCTCCGCCCGGTTCAGGCCGTCCACATAGCTCCGGTGATGCTTGTCGTGATGCAGGCGCATTGTCGTCTCGTCGATACACGGCTCGAGGGCGTCATACGGATACGGAAGCGGCGGCAGCGTATGGCCGCCGATGGGCACCGGCTCCCCCTGATCGCCGGCGTTGACGTGCGAAACCGACCAAGTCCCTTCGCCGGTGATCGGCTGACGGCCTGTTTCGTCCTCCCTGACGGATTCGCGGCGCAAACCGGCATACGGCGGGCGGCGGCGCTCCCAGTCCCGAATCAGGGACGCGGCGGCATCGTTTGTCCTGAGCGCTCCGGAACGGCTCAGCATCAATTGAAGCTGGCGGGAAAATTCCTCAGATTGCGCGGAGGCGGAACGCACGAAGGCATCGACATCGGCGCTTCTGCGCCGGACGATTCCGCTGCCGCTCACCGCGCGGATCCAGGCGTCGGCCGCCTCTGCGGTTTGCGCCAGGGCCGCCTCCCAATCCCCCAGCAGTTTTGCGAAATGCGGTTCAAGCCGCGGTTCAAGAGAGCGAATGGAGGTTGCCAGCTCGCGCTCCTCCTTTTTGCGCTCCGGGATGTCCACCAGCATGTCGACGAGCGTTTCCTGCCGCATGTTTGGCATCGGCTTCACCTCCTTCTAAAAAAATCGCGCGATAATTCCCGTCACATGCAGTGTATGCCCCAGCGGCCGCCCATGTGCGAAAGGGATGATTCCGTTCCGTATTTCGGCGGGACTACGCCATGTGGCGCGGGCGAATACGATGCGGTATACTGTGTGTAACGAAGTTTCGCCGAGTGAAACACAGGGAAGGCGATAGGAAGATGGAAGAAAACAAGATGACGGTGCGCGCCGTCGACCGGGCGCTCGACATCCTGCTTTGTTTTACCGAGGCCTCGGAATTGGGGCTCACCGAAATCGCGACGCGGGTCGGCTTGCACAAAAGCACGGCGTACCGGCTGCTCACCTCGCTCGAGCACAAAGGCTTCGTGATCCGAGACGAGGCGACGGAAAAGTACCGGCTGGGTTTCCGGGTGTGGGAACTGTCGGCCAATTTGTCCCATGCCGACGATCCGGCCGTCGTGCTGCTGCCGGAGATGGAGCGGCTGCGCGACGCCGTGGATGAAACGGTCAGCCTCTACGTCCGCGACGGCAAGGAGCGCATCCGCATCCAGGCCGTGCAGAGCCGTCAGCCCGTGCGCAGCGTCGCGCCCGTCGGGGCAAGGCTGCCGCTTTTCTTCGGCGCGTCGGGGAAAACGCTCATTGCCTTCGCCTCCGAGGATGAGCGGAAAATGCTGCTTGCGGATGAAATGTGGCCGCCCGGGCTGGACAGGGAGGCATTTTTGGCCCAGCTTGACGAAATCCGCAGGAAGGGATATGCCATCAGCGTGGAAGAACGCGAACCCGGCGCGGCGTCCGTGTCCGCTCCGATATTCAACCGCTCCGGCAAACTGGTTGCTGCCCTGGCCGTGACGGGGCCGGCCGGCAGGTGGACGGTGGGGAAGATGAAGGGGCACGCCGGGCTGCTCATCGAAGCGGCGCGGCGGATGGGAAAAATGGTGCGTTGAGAAAAGTCCGCACCGGCGCCCCGTGAAGACGCCGGCGGCGCGTAAGCGGACGAAAAGAAGCGGCCTCTCCGCAAGGAGGGCCGCTTTTCTATGGTTTGGCGGTTCGTCCTGCCGTTCACGCGCTTTCGGCCATAATTTGGCGCAGCACCGTTTGCAGGATGCCGCCGTTGCGGTAGTAGTCGATGTCGACCAGGCTGTCGAGGCGGACAATGACATTGAAGGTGAAGGAGCTTCCGTCCTCGCGCACCGCCTTGACCGTGACGGTCTGGCCGGGCTTCACGTCATCCGTGAGACCGACAATGTCGAAGGTCTCGCGGCCGGTAATGCCGAGCGACTGCCAGTTTTCGCCTTCCTTGAATTGCAGCGGAAGCACGCCCATGCCGACCAGGTTGCTGCGGTGAATCCGCTCGAAGCTTTCGGCGATGACCGCTTTGACGCCGAGCAGGTAGGTGCCCTTGGCCGCCCAGTCGCGGGAGCTGCCGGTGCCGTATTCCTTGCCGGCGATGACGACGAGCGGCGTGCCGTCGGCCTGATATTTCATCGCCGCGTCGTAGATCGGCATCACTTCGTCCGTCGGCAAATATTTCGTGACGCCGCCTTCCGTGCCGGGCGCGACCTGGTTGCGGATGCGGATGTTGGCGAAGGTGCCGCGCATCATCACTTCGTGGTTGCCGCGGCGGGAACCGTAGGAGTTGAAGTCCTCTTTCTTCACGCCGCGCTCAATCAGGTATTTGCCGGCCGGGCTGTCGGGCTTGATGCTGCCCGCGGGCGAAATGTGGTCGGTGGTCACCGAGTCGCCGAGCAGGGCCAGCACGCGGGCGCCGCGGATGTCGGCGATGCCGGGCGCATTGCCGTCAAGCCCCTCGAAGAAAGGCGGCTCCTGAATGTAGGTCGAATTTTTGTCCCATTCGTACAGGGTGCCTTCCGGCACGTCGATGTCGTTCCAGCGCTGGTTTTGCTTGAAAACGTTGCTGTATTTGGCCCGGAACATATCCGGCGTGATCGCCTTGGCGATGGTTGCCCGGATCTCTTCCGCGCTCGGCCAAATGTCCTTCAGATAAACGGGCTGGCCGTCCTTGCCGGTGCCGATCGGCTCCTTCGTCAGGTCGATGTTTACGGTGCCGGCCAGGGCGTAGGCGACGACCAGCGGCGGCGAAGCGAGATAGTTCATCTTCACCTGGGCGTGGATGCGGCCTTCAAAGTTGCGGTTGCCGGACAGGACGGCGGCCACGGTCAGGTCGTTGTCGGCGATCGCCGCGCTCACTTCATCCGGCAGCGGTCCGCTGTTGCCGATGCAGGTGGCGCAGCCGTAACCGGCGACGTGGAAGCCGAGGGCTTCGAGATACGGAGTCAAGCCGGCCTTGTTCAGGTAATCCGTCACGACCAGCGAGCCCGGCGTCAGGCTGCTTTTGACGTAGCCGGGCTTGGTCAGCCCCTTTTCCACCGCCTTCTTGGCCAGCAGGCCGGCGCCCAGCATCACGCTCGGGTTCGACGTGTTCGTGCAGCTGGTGATGGCGGCGATGACCACCGCGCCGTTCTTCAGCTGCGATACGGAGCCGTCCGGATGCTTCACCTCGACGGTCTGGGCGAGCTTCTCCTCGCTCAGACCGTATCCGCCCTGGTCGATCGGCTTGCGCACGATCGTGTTGTACGATTCCTTCATATTCGCAAGCTCGATGCGGTCCTGCGGGCGTCTCGGACCCGCGAGGCTGGGCACCACCGTGCCGAGGTCGAGCTCGATGGTGTCTGTGAACACCGGATCCGGCGTGTCGTCGGTGCGGAACATGCCCTGCGCCTTGTAGTAAGCCTCCACCAGCGCGACCTGCTCCTCGCTGCGGCCGGTTAAGCGCAGGTAGTTCAGCGTTTCCTCGTCCACCGGGAAGAAGCCCATCGTCGCGCCGTATTCCGGCGACATGTTGGCCAC
>Ga0065720_1021366_pt1 | contig 10793 bp, 3 predicted proteins | sample Thericmetagenome_FD_59107 | JGI IMG/M metagenome (GOLD analysis project Ga0065720, IMG submission 59107) | Thermophilic microbial communities from the Joint Bioenergy Institute, California, USA of rice/straw/compost enrichment - eDNA_2 v2... | ecosystem: Engineered > Solid waste > Grass >... | reverse complement strand
GGGGGGGGGGGGTTATATTAGCATGTGACATCCTTATCATTCTAAAAAAATAGTTTCAGGAATATTAGGAGTTTTCTGATATAAAATTAATAAGGATTGAATACAGTCTTTGCGACTTAAACATAATACAACAATAATTATATATTCATTGTATCATCTAAGTCTCTATACAATTGTCTGAGGCGAGTTACAGAGATGGAGTTAGATTTTGAGGTAAAAGGGGTCCTTTGAGTTGGTATCGATTGGACAAGAAGCTTACTCTCCTGGACTTCAGTTTTCTCCATGCTGATGTTTGACAAAATATCACTTTTATCTCCAATCCCCAGAGCTTCCAATCTTTGTGGGTGTAGGGATTCGGATGGACTTGATAGAAGCTCTTCTGATTTGGTGGTGGTGCTGGCCTTAGCCATTCTATTACTTCGAATCTTAACTATTCCCTTCTCAGAATTCAAACTTCTTGCATAGAGTCTAGCAATGTTAGAATCAAGCAATTTTGCTGCAATATAGGCTTTGAATCTCTTGCTTTTGATTGAGTCGGACTTGCTAATTTTGTAGAAGATGAATTGAGTAAACAGGAATAAACAAGGAGTGATAAGGAAATCCTGGAACATAGCGATGGAGAAATCAACTTGCCAACCAAGATTCTGTTCCTGAGTTTTAGAAGCTGAAATTATGAAAATTCCATAGACTGATCCCAGTACTGAGAGGACTGATAAAACTAACCCTAACTTTCTTCTACAGCTCACAACCTTCCTTAAATTCTGATGTTTTTGTGAGAAGACGGTCTTAGGAGGAGCTTTGATTAGCCATTCTAGAAATCCAATGTATGGGATGGCTGTGAAATAAGGAAGAGCCAGCACGTATGGATTTAACTCTATGAATGAAGTTAGTGCATCCTAAACATTAGCTAAGTATTTAAAATAATTAATTACCTTTGCATCATTTGTGGAATTGAAAAGAGATGAAAAGAACAGCATGAGGATAATACGCAAGAAGTAGATGGAGGCTCTTGTTTTCTTGGAGAGTTCCTTGTCATCAAAGTAGAAGATGCTCAGGAATGGGTGAGATATCTAACGTAATTAATATCTAATAATAGAAAATGTTACTAAAAATGAGACTAAGAGACTTTCTCTCCATTTGAGTTTGGACTTCTTTCGAGTTTTTTCCAGCAGACAGTAGGTTGCTAACCAGCATGAAATTATAATCATTGAGGCTAAGTATATGAATCCCATGAAGATGATAGTCCAAAAAGCAAATGATTCATAGAATTTCCAGTCTTTAAAGATGTCAATATTTGTTAAAGTACTGATTTGAGATGTCTTAAATATATTCAAAATCTGTTGTTTGATATTAAATATAGAGACATCCTCACAAGTACAGCTTTGTTGAGCATTTGAAGAACATCCACTAGGACAAGGATTACCTGGAGGCATCTTGACATCCATCTTGAATTTAGAACCGACATCATCTCCAGTGTCTGGATCTGTTATCTTCAGACTGATTTGTGTCTTTTCTGGAGGGCTATCACCTCTATTACTACAGTTAAATAGGTTATTGGCAAAGAGAAGATATTGGATATTGAATTCCTGACTCTCACAGTCAGATGAGTCCTCTTTTGTTGACAGTTGAATTGAAGGGGTATTATCACCTGTCTGAATTTGTCCACTTTGAATTTGACATAAAGTTAGCTTCGCAACAAAGATATCAAAGTTTTCTCTGGAAATAATTGTTGCATTATCATTTATGGTCTTATCTACAAGGCTTGAGCGAGTGATTGTATCCATGTATTCATCCAACTTGTCTTTGATGGAATTGGTCAGATTAGTCTCTGCTTTACAATCATTAGTGGAAACATAATCCAACAGATTATCCAGAATTGTGGAAACTAATTCTGTCTCATTTTGAGAGAGAATGGTATTAGGATTATCAATATCAAGACTACTATTCTCAAGGATATCTTTGATAAGTTCTAGTGTCTTATTGGTACTAAAATCTGGATTAGAGAGATCCTTCAAGATCTCTAAAGTCTGTTCTCTATGGCTATTATCTGTAATATTACTCATATTATTCAGAGTCTCATTGATATTGTTCAAAATGTTGATCTTGAGCTCAATCAACTTCTCAAAATTTTCATTACTCATGCTGCAATCCTTTAATGTCCATCTTTGGCTGCACACACATATGCCATCATTATCGCAATAACCATGTCCACTGCACAGAGGACAAGGATTTTCATCTATCGTTTGCAGGTCATCTAGCTCTCCAGCTATTGTTGAGAGAGTCTGAATTTTTGTTATTGGATCTTCATCCTTGAATGCATTTGAATTGAATATCTCATTCACTTTATCCATAGTACCACTAGGATCACTTGCTGTTTTAGTGATGCTGATTTCTCTTACTACATAAGTCGGTGTACCAAGTGAATCCATGATCACAGCTCTTATCTTTACCTTTGTCTGAGGAGATTTCTTGGCTTTTATCCTAACTGAGACTGAAGATTCTGATTGAGGGGAAGTGATCAAAGATCCATCAGAGTCATAAACAAATTGATAAGTGAGGGGTACATCATCATCCTCCCAACCTGGACAGCTTAGCTCAAATTTGGTTAACATAGATTCACCACTAGATGGTGTGATAGTAAAGGTTCCATTCTTTGGTCCATAATTTATTGGCATGGAAAATGTTGCAATTCCCATATGAGTAGGACTGGATATGTTCACAATCAGATTTAGGGTGTTTCCAATATACATGTTTCGATTTTTAATTTTAGGAATCCAGATCAAATTGCCAATTCTTTTAAATTCTATGTTGGGAAATAGTGTGCATTGGATAATTGAATTTTCAGGAAGAGGATTTTGGTATTCAAGCAACAAATAGTTCTCTTTCTCTGGTTGAAATTTTTCAAGACACTTAGGGCATGTGATCGTGATATCAAATGTTGTTAAAGCACTTATCTTAACCGTGATATCTCGGCCGTAAGTCTCATCTTGGTTCGAAATATGAACACTGAGAATGAAGGTACTCTCTTGAGTGAGATACTCTTTAGGTATTTTTAAGAGATTTGAATCACTTGTTACTCCAAATGTGTTATCCGGGAACTGACAAGCTGGTGAATCATATGTGTTACATTCCCAGGTATATTGGATAGGTGTGCGCACAGGACATGTAGAGTTATATCTGGCATATAACTCAATATCAACCCCTGCAGGAAATTCCATATAATCTTCCATATCAGCACTTAATAAATTCATAGGGCTTTCAATTGTAATACTAGAGGACCGATTATAGTCATAGCCATCATACCAAACGGTACATTCAAGATCAAACAACTCATTTGGGGCCAATGAACATCTAGGGATAATAACTGTTTTTCCATCGTCACTTATAATAAGCTCATCAGAATAGGTTGGACCTGTTAATCTCCATGTGTAAATCAGAGGATAGTCGAAACATGCTTCTACTTCAGCCTGAAATGTAGCATAATCTACTTGCGTTTCCCCAACTATCTCAAGCTTTGATATGTAAGGGAAGAAATCCTCTGGAAGATAGCTTACAGTAAGATCTTTAGAGCCACTTTTAAAGTTTAGCTGAAATTCATAGAGTAGAGGGGTAATCAAGTAGTTTGGCAAATATACTATTGAATCAGTCTGTGCTTGAAGGTGCTCAATAAGCTCAGGTTTAATACTAGTGGAATTTGAAACGGCATTCCATCCCAGGATTTCTACGTTTGATGCGCTAGCTAAAAGAGTTATCCCTTCTCCACAATGATATTGCGCATTGAGAATTTTCACAAAATTGCAGCCTAAGGCTGGATCTGGGTTCTCACAAGTTTTATAACATTGATCTCCCAATTGCATTGAGGTGGAACTACAGGCATCTACGCATTTACCATTTTGTATCAACATTCCAGGACACACAGAGTATTCAAATATTGTCCTAACATCTCCCGAGAATCCAGTATTTCCATCAGTCACAATTTTGAACTCTCCTTCTTCAGCTTGGTACTCAACAAATATCATCAGATAAGTACTTTCATACGATCTTACATCCAAAGTCTGAGTACCAGAGTCAGGATTGTCTTCAAGATTACCATTAGTAAATATCCTAGGTATGTTTTTGGAAACTAGATTTATATGGACAGTTTGTTCTGGTTGGCTTGGCATCAGATAACATTTGATAAAGTACCAAAAGTCCGGTGACGTAGTTAGAGGCAAGCGTTCCTTAATTGCTGGTGTGCTGAGAAGCTGCTCATGTGTTGGCTCAGACTCAAAGGATTGGTAATAACAATAAATATCTTCTCCCGAAAAACCAAAAAACTGTATCACCATGAGAGTGTTTATTCCAGCTTGAGTGGGTGCCCATTGGATTTGAGTGTTAAAATCAATGATATTATGGATTTGGTCAAGAACTTCTATGTATATGAGACCATCAAAAGGGCTCTTGGCACCTTGGGTGAAAGTTAAAACCAAGTTCCCGAGTATTGAATATTGTGGTGAATTGAAAGTGATCTGGTCTTCTGAGCGCTCTAAGAGGTAAAAGTTGGGTACTTTCGAGCTACAAAACACAATGGTTTCAAAGGTGAGTGTGTGACTCTGAATGTTTTCTTTGTAGTGGGAGCAACTTCCATCAGATAATTGGACACAATAGTTTGATTGGCACCTAATACATTGTCCACTTGCATCACAGCCTGTCAAAGAATGGCAGTTATCAGGGCATGTAATTTCTTTTGATGTTTCATAATTTACTGATTGCTCGGCCATTTCCTCCACAGGCGAATAACGTAAGAGAAGAGGATCATACTTAGAAGGGACGTCATTTAGTAGGCAGTCTGTAAAGTCGAACTTCACCTGAGTGATAGATATTCCATAGACTTGGACGAGATGAAACTCTTCATAATTTAAAGAATAGATCTTTTCGCTAATAAATATGGCTTCATCTTCAGCAAAAATTGAGGAACTAATTCCTGCAAATACTCCATCCACAAAGACATATACAAGACCATTATGTTGGACCCTCAGCCTGCATTGTAGTTCTGGGTCAGGATTAAGAGTGTCTAGTCCAATTATTTGTGTGATTACAAGGGAGCCATAATCTTCAGGGTCCCCATATATCCCGTTTTCACCATATTTAATGTCATTTAAGTTATAATATCTGATTCCATTTGCATTTGATGATTCAAGAGATGTATATCCGATCAGAATTTTGTTATCATCTGTATAGGGGAGAGTCAGAACTCCATATCCATCTGGTCGAGCAGACCATACATAGACCACATTTGTTATCTTATTTTTCAGCATATAAGGAGATAGGGTACCTTCGAGAGACGTAGGAGGAACAGTACTTAGTTTTTTCAGGGTGCTGATTGGACAATTAAATCCATATGAGGATGAAGCTGCGAATTTTGTATACTTACAATTTTCTTGCCCCCTAAAGGCAAAATAAGCATACTCATCAGAAAGCTGTACTTGTTGTACTGTAAGCATGTCATCGTTTGGGGTTGGAGATTCAATAGCAGGACCTGTGGGGATATTCATTTTATAGCAATTGAGTTCAGGAATGGACGAAGGTGGAGAAAACAAACATGGGTTGGAGCAGGTGCGGCCTGTCAAGATGGTTCCATCTGTGCACTCTTCCACACAAGTCAAAGTTCTCTCATCAAACAGCAGCTCACCAGGACAGAAGTGGAATTCAAATGTAGTTATTAGACTCGTAGTAATTCCAATCATATTTTCTTCGCTTATACCATAATCAAAGTCTCCTTCAAACTCGCTGTAAAAGATCAATATAACATAAAAGAGTTCCCCTTCTGGAGCATAAGTGACAGTCATGCTAGGAGTCTCAGAAGTCTTAATGTCGCTTTTTCCATTTATATAGATCCATGCTTTAGTTGAAGGAATTGTAAATGTCAGGAGATTATTATCATCGCTCCCAGGAATAAAATATCCTGTGAACATGTACCATTTTTTTTCCATGGTTCTCAATGGGCGCTGAAGAAGCACATCAAAAAAACTCTGTGCAGCATCTGCAGGACTAGGTTTGTTTGTAAATTGTGCATATTTAAATGGTGTTGGCAGGGTAACCTCCGAATATGGCTCTAGAATAAAAACAGAAACTGGTTCATGCTCGGAATATGGCGTAAACGAGAAGTGGTTATCCTCAATAAACACAAATTCCATCGGGCCCGAAAAATTCAGTGGGACGATGACTTGATTAAGAAGGGCTGCTCCACCATAGACCACCAATAAAAGGTTGTCATTACTGCCCAATGTGCCATCTAATTCAAGGGAATAAAGGGCGCCTGTTGACTCGAAATAATTAATAGTGTATTTGTTTAAAGTCAGAGAAAATAGATGACAACTTAATTCTGAATCATAAACGACTGATTGGAAGAATGGATTACCTATATTCGTGCAAGACTGATAGAAATCCGAGCAATACCCTTCAGTTAATTTGCAAAGAGCACATGATTCGCCCACACCTTCAAGGCACCCTAATATTTCACAAGCAGAACCGCCAATTGTTCCATCAGTTATTGTCTCAATAAGAGCTATAGGAGCATAAGTTGTCAGCTTGACTTTCTGAGGGTTTATGAGGTTGTACTCAGGGTCAAAGCACATGAATACTGCTACATCAAATATATAAGCTGACTGTCCATAAATTGCAAGCATATAACTCAAGTCGAACTGGAACTTAAAAGAGTTGTCTAAGACTAAAATCTCTTCCTGGTCCATGTGAAGACTATTTCCATATCCTGCCAAGATTTCGTTGAAGTAAACATAAATCCTGCCTTTAAATCTTATTCTTAAAGAGCATACGATATGATCAAACGAAGACTCCTCAAGCATAGTAACACTGAGAATTACTCTAGTGAGGGTTGAATCAAAATCTGAAGGTGAAAATTCGGTCTCATCCAACATGTCATAAGAACTAATATAAAAGTGTTCTTCAGGGGTAATGCCATCAAATGTTCGGCCTGTAGCAATAACCCCTGAAGGAAATGTTGTGATTGAATAGCCACCTGGCTGTGCCTCAATGATTGTTAGTTTATTTTCAATTTGTGTCTTCTCAGAGCAAACTTGGAACTCTGGAACCGTGGCCTGAGCTACTCCTTCGTTGTTAGGAGACAGCTTCGCCAAAGGACTGAAAATAGGAGGGTTTCCTTGAGTGGAAGGGAAAAAGTGGGAAAATGAATCCATATTCATCGATCGGAACACAAAATAATGTCTTTGGTCAGAATCTATGATATCTGGAAAGGTCTTCTCGTAGGAGGTACTAGTGGCTGAGGCTGAGAAAATGGTTATTAATATGAAGAATACTATCATAGCTTCCTGGGGTTTCAGAGTCATTTGAAATTAAATTTATTTAGTTAAATATGATAATTCTGAATCGAGGCACGATAGTTATTTATATATAAGAGAAATTGTTAGACTTATCTCTCCATATCTGATTAACTTTAGATTAATCAGTCAATAATCTGACTTCATTTGCATATCCGAGATCTATTTGTGATTTCAAGCTAAATTCTATCTAATATACTAAATTATGTAAGAGGGAGACATAATAGAAAATTTTACAAAAAAATATTTAGTGGTTTTGAGTTGAAGTTTGTGCTGCTGTCAGCGTGTTGATTAATTTATTCTTTCTTTTGACAGCTCTTTTTATCCTTGTTGAGGCAATGTTACCAAATTTGGGCTTAAACTCCGTCGAGGTTTCTAAGTCATTGTTGAGTGAACTATTTGCAGAAGTGTTCTGAAGGAGATCTGTTCTTGATGGAGAGTCGTCACTTGGTGTATTGTAGATGTTAGACCCTTTAATGATGGGGGAGGCAATGGCCCTGTTCATTGCTGTTCTCTTGGGATTGACTAAGGTTGACTTAGATTGTTCTCCTAGCCATTTGGAGTAGATAAGGGCGACATTGGGGTCAAGAAGCTTTGTGGAGATGTAGCTTTTGAATCGCGTGCTCTTTATGGTCTTGGAGAAGCTGATTCTGTAGATTATGTATTGTGATCCAATAAATAATAAGGGAGTGAGGATAAGGTCTTGGAACATGGCAATAGAGAAATCCACTCCCCAGCCTATGTTCTCTGATGTAGACTTATCAGCTGCTATAACAAAGATTCCATAGATGGATCCTGCTATTGCTAATAAACAGATAACCTTTCCTATCTTCTGTCTGATCTTAAGGAATTTTCCCATTCTTCTTTCTTTGATTTTGAGAGTTTTAGGTGGATCCTTAATCATACAAACCAGAAAGTGGGTAAAAGGGATCACAGTGAAGTAGGGAAGGATCAGGAGATAGGGATTTAAGTCTAACTCTACTAATGAGGTAAGGGCATCCTTAAAAAGTTAAGAAATTTTAAATGATTATGTTACTTCAGCATTTTCTGTGGAGTTAAAGATTGAAGAGAACAGAAGCATGGTGATGAGGCGCACAAAATAGATACTTGCCCTCGTCTTCTTCGAGAGTTCATCATCATAGAAACAAAAAATATTTAAGAAGGGATGTGAGATCTAGAATGAGATAAAGATAGAGTATTTCTTACTAGAAGGGTAATGCATAAGCTCTGTCTGCCTGTTATTCTTGATTTCCTTTTTAATTTCTTGACCAAACAGTATTTGGGAATGAAATACGCCACTAAAATAATAGAGACAACATATGCAACCACCATAGTTAGCACTGTCCAAAATGCGAAGGATTCATAAAATTTCCAGTTTGCAAGAGCTTGAATGTTAGCCAAGTTACCAATCTGAGACTCTTTGAATATGTTCATAATCTGAGCTTTGGGATTAAATAATGAGAGATCACTACATTTGCAAGTTTCCGAAGATTCTTTTGAACATCCACCTGGACAAGGTTTTCCTGGAGGCATCTTTACATTCATACTAAAGTCAGAACTTGCATCTTCTTCTGTTTCAGAATCGGTGATCTTTACACTTATTGTATTCTTGGAATCTTTGTTATCCCCTTTTTTCTTGTTGGAGCAGTCAAAGAGATTATCTACAAAGAGATAGTATTGAATATCATAAATTTTATTCTCACAATCTTGTAAATCTTTGTGTTCTAGCGTGACTTCTGGAGTACCTTGCGAAGTACTAATTGTAGACTGAAGAATTTGGCAAAGAGTCATTCTAGAAAGATACATTTCGAAATTCTCTCGAGTAATGATGGAAGCTTCACCATTTGTTGTCTGATTAGCAAGCAAGGATCTACCCACTGTGTCCAAGTAGTCTGCTAGACTTTCTTGGATATCTTTAGTAAAATTAGTTTCAGCTTTGCAGTCAGAAGTTGAAACATATTTGATGATGTTATCTAATATTGTAGCCACTGTCTCTGATTCTTCAGGAGTCAAAATGGTACCATTTGAACTCAAATTCAATGTATTATCAAAGATATCTTTAATGATGTATAGAGTCTCATTAGTGTTGAATGTAGGATTAGACAACTTTTCAATAGTATCAAGAGCCTTTCCTCTAAGATCAGTCTGATTTGTATTGTTAGTATTTGTCAAAGTATCATTCAATAAGTTAAGGATGTCCTTTTTAAGGTCAATGAGTTCCTCAAAATCTGAAACTGAAAGACTACAATCAGGAAGAGTATATTGTGAATGACAATGGCATTCATTTTCAATACAAGTACCATGACCACTGCATGATGGACATCCTCCTTGGACATCTTCAAATTCTTCCAATGCATCAGCAAGTGTTAAAAGATCGTTGATTTGAGTTGTATTTCCACTTGAGATAATTTGATTCAATAAGTTCGAGACAGTATTCATCATCTCAGTCAAAGACTCCTCTGCCACAACCACAAGCACATCAGAATTCACTTTAATCGTTGCACCAAGAGAATCTGTGATAACAGCATACTGATGTATCAACTCTTGAGGTCTTCTTGCAGAGAAAATAGTTTCCAAAAATGGATCAGCTTGTGAGGGACCTATAGGCGAATTATTATCCATATAAAAGAACTGATATGAAAGAGGTAAATCCTCATCTTCCCAATCTGGACAAGAAAGAGTGAATCTAGTTGTGATGGAGTTGCCTGTAGACGGAGAAATCTCAAATCTCCCATTCTTTGGAGGATGATTGATAGGTATTTGGAAGTAGGCCTCTCCAATATGAGTTGCATTTTGCAGGTATAATGAGACCATAATGAATTGATATGTTGAAAGCTGAAGTGTATTCGATAGTATATTTATTAAATTGGTTGTATTCTCGAATAACAATATTGACGGGAACACCTCCCAAGCAAAGCTTAGATCATCGGAAGGGAGAGAATAGGCAGCAGTTATTGTCATATCCTTATGTTGATTATATTTTTCAGGGCAGTCCACACAAAGCAAGTCGAACTCAATGTTTACTGCATCACTGATGTTAATTATTCCAATAATACTGGAACTTAGTCCCTGGTATAAGGCAGTGAAATTTATTTCATATGAACCTGAAAACAGATGATCTGAAGGAATATCAAAGGAGATGCTTTCAGAAGAACTTCCATAAATATTTCCATCTTCATCACAAATAGTATCATTAGTCACACAAGTCCAAAAGAAGATTACAGCAGATGTATTTGGGCATTTAGTCTGATAACTTCCATACATGTGGACATCAATACCTTCTGGATATGTTCTGTCTGGTTTAAGAGTCACATTTATCTCCTCTGGTAGAGTATATATTGCCACATTTCCTTCCTTAAATGTCTCAGGATAATCAGTAAAGCTAACTCTGACTGTGAAATTATACTCACTGGAGGGAGATAGAACACATGGAGGTAGTATTAGAGTCATATTATC
>Ga0065720_1021364_pt1 | contig 10798 bp, 9 predicted proteins | sample Thericmetagenome_FD_59107 | JGI IMG/M metagenome (GOLD analysis project Ga0065720, IMG submission 59107) | Thermophilic microbial communities from the Joint Bioenergy Institute, California, USA of rice/straw/compost enrichment - eDNA_2 v2... | ecosystem: Engineered > Solid waste > Grass >... | reverse complement strand
GTGCTGCCGGCCCTGCTCCCGTCCCGAGTCACCGGGTACCCTTCCGACTTTGCATCGAGGAGGGTGGGGCCGGACTGCTAACCCACCGTGGGGCCCAGACCCGCTCGACCTTGGTCAAGGACTCTGCCTCTCCACAACCTTCAAGCGACAAGAGATGAGGGGTCTGCAGCGGTCGACACTGCTTTTTTCGGCGGCGTCGGTCCATTTCAAGCTCCAGGCTGAGCCAGTTCAAAACCCACACCTACCAAGCCAGGTCTTGCATTTCCGGACTTCCGCCTCTCCACCAGGTCCATCCTTTGCCCTCCACCTCACTCAGAGGATAGGACGGCAGAAGATCGAAGCAACTACATGGGCAAAATGAAAGGGCCTCTTTTGGCCTCTTCTCTATCTAAGTTCTCTTCGCCCAGAATCCCACCCTCTCTTGCCCCTGGCATCTCTCAACAACCCAGCGATTTCGGCAATATGCAAGGAACTTGTGCTTCACCAATCGTTTCTGACCAGACTGACGCGCGCCACTTTGAAAGCCACTTTGAGCTTTTTCGTTTCTTGACAATGCTGCGGCCACACGGTGAGGTGGAGAGAAATCGAAGTAACGCGTCTGCCTGGGCATCGCGCAGTTATTGAAATGACCTCGGGCCCCCGAGAGCAGGGGTGCGCGTAGTGTTGTAGAGTCCATGTGCCTACCCCACCATGCTGATCGTAAGGCTCGTCAAATGGATGCTCCTGTTCTCGAGTTATCGCCTGTCTACCTATCCTCTTTCGTTCTATATTCAAATTGTGGCTTCTACACATAGACGGAATGCCACCTACAGCCATGACGTGCCGCTTCTTCTGGCCCCCAGTTATCTAGCTGCCTAGCGGCCTGATCTAGTAGTTGTGAAGGCCTAGGATGAACCGAGCATTTTCCTTGTTCTTAGGGCTGTGCGGAACTGCGGATATGCTATTGTTGTTGGGTGTTCTTTCAACCTCCTATTCATTTGGGTTCGTGATTATACAAATACCCGGCGATGCGGTATAAAGTCCACGATCGTTCCCACTTCATGGCCATCTTGTTCGTAGAAGCCACAGTCGACGTGCTTCAACTCTAATACCCACGCACAACAAGCCAGCTAGATCTTCAGATACTGAGCTAGCGCAGGTCGTCCGTGACATCTATCCTCTCAACCATGTCGAACTACTACATGTATGCCCAAGGGCAGCACTATCAACAACCACAGCAATCTCAGGCAACAATGATCCGGCCAACCAAGCCGGAGGATTGGGAACCATACCGCGAGATTATCGCAGAGATGTACAATACGCTTAATATGAGGCTCAAGGACGTCATGACGCAGATGCAAATCGCGTACAACTTCAAGGCAACGTATGTATGACGGGCTTCTCGAAGGGCCTGGAGTCAGGAGGGGAACAATAACTGACGTTGTCCTACAGAGAGAAGCAATACAAAACTCAGCTCAAAAAGTGGAACCTTGACACCAAGTACATCAAGGCCTCAGAGTACCTCTATATGATTAAGACTCTTCGGGAACGGAAGGCCATTGATCCCAACAAAGAAACCCGGTTCATTCTACGAGGGAAAGTCGTCGATCCGAAAGACATTGCCAGATTTGAGAAGAGGGCTATCAAGAAGGGGTTGCTGAAAGAGGGCGAGCCGATCCATGTCGACGACGGTACGTCTTTGGGGGACCCAATGTTTGGCACATAAAGTTTCGAATCTAATGTTTGACCCACTATCTGAAACCAGAGCCCATTGAGGAACTTACTTGCTGCACTCCTCCTCCTGAGGGCATGGACTCATATCCTGTTTGGCAAACTGGCGACTATGACGGATGTAAGAGTTATTTTTTTATCATAAACCTATACTCGGGAATATACTAACCCTTTCATAGACGATCCTTCTTCAGAGTATCCATACAGCTACTAATCCCTTCATGATATCTTTCAGATCTTGCGAGCCATACGCGCGCGTTTCATTTCTCTTCAACGCAACCGGGAATTTTATATCTGTATCGACTATCACCTCAATTGGGTATCTGGGCAACTATGGGCAATGAATTCTCAGGGACAGTAATGGGCATTGATGGTTGGCGTCGGGGAGATCGGGAGCTAGGGTTCTGAAAGTGGGACTGGACTGCGTTAGCATAGAAATAGGGAGTCTATACCCTAATCGTTCAATTTCTGCCTAAACTAATGCGAGCCTGTAACGTACCCTCTTGAGCGTGTGCAACGAGTCGGCCTCAAAGCTTAGTATTTCGTCGTCAAATACTCGGTTAGGTGTGGTGTGTACTTCATAAATTCCTGGTAACCCCGGCAACCATTGTGTGCCCCTGAATTGCGCCTGGGTTGGGTACCGATTTTGCATTATCATATAACCCTAACCCTCACTCTAGCCACGCCATTTGACACAGGAAGACATGGAGTGCGGGTACATGGTAGCCCAAGAAAGCTCCTGCGTTGTCAAATAACCTTGGAAGCTGTTCAGTTATTAAGAATAATTCTCTTGGTCCACCTGATTACGTGAGCTCGGCGTCGGTTAGAGACTACAGCCTTGTGGCAACAAGCCGTCCCCATTTGCTCTAATACGCCCTGCGAACCTTCATGTTATTGATCATCCATCTTCCTTCTGGGCCTGTGATGTGCTTTCGGGTTGAGGGCAGGAAATAATGATTCAGGGTGGTAGAGACTCTCAACATCTAATTGGGTTGTGACGAGGCCGCACAAGGTGGCCGGCGCATATCCGCGCCTATCCGCGCCTACTGGATTCCTCCAACAGCATTGTCAACCCGTAAGCTTGATTTATCTGCTTGTCAAACCACCGCAGCAGTGCTGGATCGAAGCAGATGCACTCCTAGCTCTCCGCTCACCCCATTCGATCATTTTTGCGCCTTCTTGGAGCGATTCAAGGGCGCAATTTTCAATCATTCCTGCGACGCTCCACTTTTTCACACGATAACCTTGCCCTATATTCGAGACTCCGTGCAGCTCCCAGCTGTTGTATTTGGGTGCTCAGTCGCGCAGTGGACATGTTCGTGAGCCCACTGGACGGCAGCCTTGGCATGCTGACTGACGTTGCTGCGCCATGTCGGACAAAATCAAAAAAGACGCGCATACTACGTGATGCGAGACAAGCCTTTAGATATATCTACAACTATACTATAGTCAAAAATCACTTGGTTTCTGGGCAAATCGACGTGACTAGACTGTATTCCCTCGTACTATACCTTCCCTGTGTTAAGTACCTAAGCATATTTACTCCACTCAAAATTGCCTAGTCGCAGCACACCGAGCGCGGACTGCTTCCTTCGCACTGGCACAGCCCGGTTAAAGACTTACCTCTTTTGTCAATGTAATAAGGCGTTCATAAACTGGCGCGTTGGAGGTTACGTATGTGGTAAGAGGGTCAACTGAGACAGTGGCTGTACCCTTGTCCCTGACTTCACGACGATCTGAGAGGTCGCAAGCCGGTGAAAATGGGATATCGAAAGATTCCTCTGTCAGCATCGTAGGCAACTATATACTTAAAACCTATCACGGACCGACAGGAATCAGGTGGGAGGGTGTTTCAAATCGTCCCAATAAGCTCGCGGAACAAGAACACAAGGACTCGACAGAGAGGATAATAGAGAGGATGACAGTCCGCACGCGGGAGAAAGGAAGCCCCTTGATCAAGGTTTAACAGGACGGCGGTCTTGCTCTATCAGCATGGCATTACCAAATCACTTCCTACGGATCGTGCTGGCTATGCATTATCGCCGTCAAATCATTAACTGTCCCCACATCCCCAACCAGGACGCTCTTGGAACGTTTATGCATAGAAGTTGACCGTCTGTAACCGTGACGTTAGCATGAGTGGAAAGCGCAATTCCGGATCTACAGGTTGGTAAAGTAATGGTTCACTCACGTCTTTCTTCTTGGCCTGCACCTCCGCAATAGCATCGACGTAGTGCTCATGGCTGATCTTGTTCTTGCCCATACGCAGAGCAATCATACCAGCCTCGACGCACACAGCTTTAAGCATAGCACCGCCAAACTCATCCGTGCTGCGAGCCAACTCGCTCCAGTTGACAGAAGGATCGACCTTCATCTTGCGCGAGTGGATCTTGAGAATCTGAGCGCGAGCCTCCTCATTTGGCAGCGGAAATTCAATCTTGCGATCGAGACGCCCTGACCTAAGCAGGGCGGGATCAAGAACGTCGATACGGTTCGTGGCGGCGATAACCTTGATCCGATCATCAGACGCGAAGCCGTCCAGCTGGTTGAGAAGCTCAAGCATGGTACGCTGGACCTCACGGTCACCACTCTTTTCACTGTCGAAACGCTTGGTGCCGACGGCGTCGAGCTCATCGATGAAAATGATCGACGGGGCCTTCTCCTTGGCCAAAGCGAAGCAGTCGCGGACAAGCTTGGCGCCATCGCCGATGAACATCTGGACAAGTTGCGGGCCAGCAAGCTTGAGGAATGTGGCATCTGTTTGCGCTGCGCAGGCCCTGGCAAGAAGTGTCTTGCCTGTTCCTGGCGGGCCGTACATGAGACAACCTAATCAGGGGTGTCAGCGAAGGGTCATAGAATCAATAGTAATACTGAAATCAGTCCTACCCTTCGGCGCCTTGATGCCGATCTTCTTGAACCTCTCAGCTTCCTTCATGGGCCATACGATGGCCTCAATAAGTTCATCAATCTGCTTGTCCAGACCACCTACATCGCTGTACTTTTCTGTCGGCTTTTCGTCGACCTCCATAGCCTTGACACGACTATCATACTCGGCCGGAAGGGTGTCAAGGATAAGATACGAGTCCTTATTCACACCAATAAGGTCACCGGGTTTAAGCTTGTTTGGGTCGACTAGGCCGATGAGAGGCAGGAAGATAGTTTGCCTGGTCGAAGTCTTGATGACAGCCGATTTGCCCACGCGCGTAGCATCCAAGTCGACATTGGCACCCTCTTCAGAGGACTCTTCAGTCGGGTCCAAATCCAGAAGCTCGACAACGTTGCCGACCAGGTAAGGAAGTTGCCTGAGATCTAGCGTGTCAGCACAGGAAAGACTGGCAGCCGGGCAGCAGCAACGACTGCGACAGCCAAGAAAGCATTTACCTGTTATTTGCGATTTTCTCAAGATTCTCCTTGATCTTTTCCTTCATGGTTGCTTTCTCGTGCGATAACCGTTGGTATTCGCTCCTCATAATTCTGGCATCATTCTCAAGCAGGCGTCGGCGGGTTTTGATATCTTCTGTGCTCAGACTTAGGATTTCGGCGTCGAGGATGTCGTCCTCCTCGGCATCTTTCATTTCAGCATCGCCATCTGCTTGCTTCTTCTTGTCACCATCCTTCTTGTCTTTCTTGTCATCGCGCTCCTGGCGATCGAGGGCATCGAGCTCTTCGAGAGTTGACATGGTGGGCGGGGACAGTAGACGGTTGACTTGACAAGGGTTATTGAAGAAGCGCCAAAAGGACGGGTAGACGGTCTGTGACTCAGGCGTCTGAGAAATAAGCGCGGCTGGTGCGCGTATCGAGTATGTCGGGTACCTGGTGGTGCGAGGCTTATAGTTGGGCGTTTGGTGGGAGGATGAAGCTTTGATCGAATCGACAGCAGGCTGGGCTGCGGCTGCTGCAGGCAAAAGCGCGACGTAACCAAGCGCTACGGAGGCTGAAGCCAACGCCCTGGTAAGGCTTAGCTGCCCCACCGGAATTGCCTTTCATGAGCACAACCCTAACCCTGCAAACAGATGTATCCGCATCCAACATCAAAGAGGAGAGAGAGTCAAGCACTTTACATTGCAGCCCTGTGAACATCCCTACCTGCCTAGGTAGACGGACGAGAACTACGTAATTTATTTTAGGTTATATATTATTTTACTGTCCTTACCGAGGATAAATTATGGTGAGATCTTGCAAAGCAGGTGTCAGCGTCGGTGACATCGTGTTCACCTTCGATGAGTCTCCCAGCTGATCAACCCTGATTAGGGAGGTAAAGTGCTTCAATGACGGTGGTCAAAACTTGAGGGCCAAGTAAGTCAATTATGGATGTATGGTGTAGGTTTATGGCAAAATGATGTATAGGAGTCAAGCATCAATCGAAACGAGTCCGTCTTGTCTGTAAATCGAACCATGACACCATCTAGTAGATCTAGGAAGAAAACCCCAGCCAGCTGCGCATACTCAGTGCGAATAGGGCGCAGAGCAATGATAATGCGCCGTATGTACATTAAGTTGAGTCAAGTAAACGGGGCGACAAGACCGTGTAATGGTTGTATGACGTGCATCTGGCAATGGCAGGGTCGAATCCTCGCTACTCATCGTCCAAGATCCTGCTTGCAAGGGGACCAATAATTGGGACTTCGTACCTGTTGTTGAGTGATGTCAATAGAGGTGTTTCGACAGAAAACATATGGGCGAAAGTGGCAGGGTCTCACCTGTCCAAGGTATCTGCATCTCGATAAGCGTTCAATGCAAGCCATCCAATTAGCACTAGATCCCCGAGAAACAATACCCAGCTTAGAAAAGTCGACCAAGAAAACACAAGGTACACAACAAACAACGCCGTAAACAGTAGAGCAGACTGCCATGCATGAAATCTAAGTGGATGGAATGTCAGCAGACACAGTCTTTCCTCTCCGCTATCACCATTGCGAGGTAGGTCCTGTTTGGAGGACAAAGGATGAACTGACCTCACATAATCACTCTTCCTTTCCAAAATCAGCAACAGAATCGCCCCAAGGGGTGGAAATGCCAGGTACGCCAGACACGCCTCATAGTCAAGTCTCAGCCCCAGGCTGGTATCAAACAGCTCGGACACCGTCCCTTCTCGCGCGGCCAGCGCGCTGAAGGAGTTCCCCATCAGCTCTCTGAGCCATACGACGAACCGTCCTGCTCCTGGCCCCCCATTCTGAGCCCAGTAATTGCCGCCGGTATTATCTAGGCCGTCGGGACTGCGATACCCTCTACTGATGCTGTCACTGTTCCATGCACGCTGGGGCTGTGGGTGCTGGAGCGGAGGTGGGGAGAAGCGGGAGGGTCGCTGCTGGTATTGGTATTGTGGAGAGGATCGTCGGGAAGTTTCCAGTGAGGTTCGGGGTGACGCCGTTGTACTGCGTATGTGTTCAGGAGGAGAAGACTGATAAGGGGCAAAATCCATGTTTATGGTTGTGGATACAAGCGGCGAAAGAGGTGAGAAGGTTCGCTATTGTTGACAATTAACACCGGGGCCCAGGAGTTGATGTCTAATGCGGACAAGATGCAATTGAGGGTTCTCCTGTTGAGAATAAGAAAAATTCCCCCTTGATATGGGGTGCTGTCCTGTTGAAGGAGGAGTAGGTGATTGCAGCTTAGATCAGGCGTGCAGATATGGCAGTTGTCGTGCGTTGTAGGTGGTGCTGATGATTCGAGATTGAGTTCCGGGGGAGGGGGGTGAAGTGAGGAGGGTCGAAGCTTGGGAGCAGGGAGCTAGGGGGTGAGTTATCAATAGGACGGATGCTCAGGCGTGTGAGTTGGCTATCAAATTAAATTTTCGGGTTATGGGTTAAACTTGGTTGACAAAACAGCATCAAGGCAATATCATAAACTCATGACCTCAGTTAGCTGATAAACACCAAAGCATCTCGTGTTTGTAACCAGGCTCTCCGAGTCTGATCTTTGCTGTATCACGGGAAAATCTGGGGTGAACCGTAGCCTTGTCTAAATAGCCAACAAGGGCCCTTGCATCAGGCGGGGCCCCCACCCCAGTTGGCCAGCCCCTCGATCATCATCCCAACAAGCATATGACTGAGAGAGACGAACTTCGAGAGTTGAGTAGAGTAAACGAGCATTTGACACCAATAATAACTGACGCATTAGATTTGTCGCAAATTAGTTTCTGGCAGAGGCAGGAAAGCCATCAGCAACTTGACAACTTTACAGTCTGGGATGTACCTTATCGAAAGACATGAAGTGCTTCAGAAGCATAGTCCAAGGAGAGGTTATGAGCTTGGAACTTGAAAGCTTTATGTCATAGTATTTCGTACAGTATAGTTTACAAGTCTACAGAGACAATGGCAACTACTTAAATGCCCCAGCCCCTCAACACCATGCTATATGCGGTAGGAACTTGGGCTATCCTAACACCCAGGTTCTTGACAGCAACGACGAATATACCCTGCTCATGAACTTTACTCTTTCTTCTCCTCCCCTGCGCGCTTCTGATCCTCCTCCAGAACGTTCCTGCGGCTTTCCAATGTGAGCCACAAAGCCTTCCCGGCGCCTTCCAATGTGCTGGTGAGCCCCAACCCAGCGGACTGGAGCAGGTGAACCACCTGGGCGCGCAGCGAATCGATACCACCCTCGATGCTGCCAACCCACTGTACACCCTCCATATCAAACACCTTATCCTCAATCCTGCCACCGATCAACATGAGCTTCTGCAGACCACTCTGGGCGATGGGGTCGTAGTAGCCGGGATTCTTCTTCTTGTTAGGTGGTGGGAATGCTGGCGGACTGGGGGCGAGCACGCTGAGAGCAGCCGAAAGATGCGCCGGAGAGACGGCGGGCAGGCTGAGAACGCAGAGCGGACCAACCATGAGCGGGGCGAGTTGTGCGTATGCCGAGCCTTCAAGCAAGTTCTGGTCCTTAATAGCCTGCTTGACGGCCTTGTACGCAGCCTTCGAAAGATCGTGGTTGAAAGTCATCTGGACCTTCTCACCCGTGATGGAGGACACCGTGGTAGGAGGAACCTTGGAGGGGTCGAAGAATTCGACAATTTTCAGGGCGACATCGAAGATGCGCGTGCGGATGACTTGGAGCTGGGCTTTCGAGGCGATCAGCTCGGAGTCCGTGCCGGGTGTGGACACCTCAGCCAAAGCCTTGCGCAGCTCTCGCCTAACGGCGGCCCATTCAACGGCGGTGAGGTTGTTGTGCTGGAAGAGGAGGATGAGGGGGGCGGAGCGCAGGAGGGAAGTGTAGGATCGGAGGAGCTGCGACTTGCGGGTATCTGCCGGGCGCGCTGTTGGAGGTTTTACGGGAGGGACATAGTCGTCTGGGATCTTGAAGTCTGACAAGCTCGACAGGCTGTGTCCGGAAGCGTATGATCTTGCCACGGCGGGCAGCAGAAGAGCCGCTGAGGGGGTTGGCCTGGCTGGCTTAACAAGAGTGGACAGGCCGCGGACGGCCGCGCATCGTAATCTTGGAGGCATCCTGTGCTTGGAAAAGGTCAGATACGGTCTCAATTGGTGAGCCAGAATAAGCTTTGTAGCGCTGGTATACTGACCTAACCCAACGAAAGAAGCTCGTCGGATTCAATTCGCCCTACACGCTGCGCTCTGCCCTCTTCTCTTCGCCTGCGCTGTGATCTCAATGGCCGCGATCCGAAATTTTGGCGCCAGCCGATGGCCCGACGCTCGGGCCACCGTATCTAAGGCTGCCAAGATCTATGCCAAGCCTCAAAGAATGGCAGCCGACGAGACGTCAAAACAAAAAGGAGGCCAAGGCTGACACTGACCGCCTGATTCTGCCAGGCAAGGCCGATGGTGCCGAGTTCGGATCCCTGCTTGAGTGCCCCGCCTTGAGCCAACAATTGCGGGGTGTGCTCCGGTCCAAGTTTGGTTCCTGACGAAGCATGTTCCGGCTCCAGAAAGGAAAAAGACCGGCACTGCCAGAGCGTCAACTCAGCTAGGCTATCCTCCCATGCTTCGTTCCACAATGAGTCAACTCCATTGCCGCACCCATCATCTTTGTCTTCGAGGGCATCTCTGCCCCAATTGGCTCCCATCAAGCACGTAGATACTCTTTGCAACTGCGTATTGTTGGCATTCTCCACTAGACTTGGTTAAACAAACAGCCCACGTCAACCATCAGCCCGGGCTTGGTGATCCCTCCCTCGCGTGGGCTGTAAGTTGCCGACTCCGTAAACCACCAAACCTTCAGCCTTCCTGCATACTCGGTCTTTCTTCCGCAACACTTCTCGCCCACACCATCACCATGATGACTCAACCTTCGCTGGTCCCGGACGGGCCTCCGCTCATCGATCTCAAGCCATTGCTCTCACGGCTGTGGCCCATTGGCCATCCCGATCCAGTCACTTCAGACGAGATCGCCGAGGCTATCTCGTACTTCTTTACGAACCAGGTTACAGATGTCCAGGCTAGTTCGTTGTTGATGTGCTTGCACTTTACTGGTCTCGATAGACAGTCTGAGGTGCTTGCGAAAACAGCCGCGCGCATGCTTCAGGCGGCTGCGAAGATAGATGAGCCATCGCTTCGAGCAGTTGTCGAGAAGAGGGGTAGGAAGGAGGGAGGGTACAATGGCGGCCTGGTATGTGAGCGCGTGACAGTTCTTCTCCAAGCTCCTGGTACACTTGGTTGCAAGACTCCCAGCTGACCCCTATCCTTAGGTCGACATCGTGGGCACCGGCGGCGACTCGCACAATACCTTCAATATCAGCACGACAGCCTCCATCATCGGCTCCAGCTTGCTGCTGATTGCGAAGCATGGCAACCGTGCATCAACCTCCAAATCCGGCTCTGCTGATCTTCTCAACAACATGCAGCCGCGCGCCCCGCAAATAGCTCGTATCCGCCCGGACACCATCGCAGACCTGTACTCCCACACCAACTATGGCTTCCTTTTCGCACCGGTCTTCCATCCGGGCATGCGCCATGTAGCCCCAATCCGTCGCCAACTTCCCTGGCGCACCATCTTCAATCTCCTCGGCCCTCTCGCAAACCCAGTCGACCTGCGCAGCGACCCCTCACAGCCCTCCCTCCTCGAAGCCCGCATGATCGGTGTCGCGCGCAAGGACATCGGCCCGGTATTCGCGCACGCCCTGCATCTT
>Ga0065720_1004029_pt1 | contig 10800 bp, 11 predicted proteins | sample Thericmetagenome_FD_59107 | JGI IMG/M metagenome (GOLD analysis project Ga0065720, IMG submission 59107) | Thermophilic microbial communities from the Joint Bioenergy Institute, California, USA of rice/straw/compost enrichment - eDNA_2 v2... | ecosystem: Engineered > Solid waste > Grass >... | reverse complement strand
CCCGCCGCTGAGGGCGGTGGCGATCCGGTTCATGAGGATCGCCACCGTGGCGAACCAGGTCAGGCCGATGGCGACGGCGATCACGCTGAGCAGGAGCGTCCAGGGCACCACCGGGGCCGGCCGGGACGAACTGCGGGAGCAGGCTGAGGAAGAGCAGCGGCGCCTTCGGTCCGTACCCCGACCGCGAAGTCCGCCCCGGGCGCGACCATGATCCCGGTGGCGACCACGACGAAACCGGCGACCTCTTGCAGCATGCCCGTCCGCAGGGTGCAGGAATTCCACTGGATATTCGCGCGCATGGCGCGGCACACCGCGTCGCGGTGTGCAGAGATTTCCGCCGATCCCGGGGAATTGATTCGGGAGCGCGGGCCGACGTGACCGCGACCCCTGTCCGCGCGGTGCGCGTGTTTTCGATCGGCCGCCCCGGATCGGCGGCCCAGGGCGGCGTGGCCGACGTGCCGCCGGCGCGCCTCAGGCCGGCGGTTCTTCCGCGTGGGCCGCGTCGTACCCGATCCTGAGCCGCCCCGACTTCACCTTGACGGAGCGGATCCTGACATCCCGGAGCAGGCCCAGATGCGGCACGTGGGTGCCGCCGCACGGGTCGCCGCCCAGCCCCTCGATCTCCACCGAGCGGCGCTCGGCGNCNNCGGAGGCGGTGACGGCGAGACGCGCCGCGATCGCCTCGGCGATCTCCTCCTGGAGCNGTTCCGCGAGCNCGTCNCGGTCGAGTTCGCGGCCGTCGAGGTGGAATTCGATCCGGCTCTGACCAGGGAAATGACTGTTGGCGGCGTGCCGCAGGCCGTACCGGCGGCGGGTGAGCGCGTCGATGAGATGCCCCGCCGTGTGCAGTGCGGCGTGCAGCCTGCGCAGGTCCGCGTCGATCTCGGCGGTCACCTTGGCGGACGGCTCGGGCAGGCGGTCCTCGGCGCAGTCGAGTTCGAGCACGACGTCCGTGCCGCCCTCGCGGCGCGGGACCGCCGGTATTCCGTCGACGGTGCCGCGATCACTGGGCTGGCCGCCGCCCTGCGGGTGGAAGATGTTGTCGTCGAGCAGAATCCAGGGACCACCGGCACCCCGGCCCACCCGCGTGACGGTCGTGACGACCCGGGTGAGATAGGTGTCGGAAAGGTAGAGATGGCGCTGCAATATCATCCACCTTCGACCGGGAGAGAAAAGGGAATTCGGGGGACGTCCATGCCACACGCACCAGCCGCCCGGAAGGCATCCTAAATCGCATTTCTCCGCCGTACGGCAGCCGGCCACGCAATTGCTGTTCAGCGTTTCTTTCAATGGTGCGAAGGGATCCTTGATGTACGACCTGACTCGGCTGGCGACGCTTGTCGCCGTGTCCGAAACGGGTTCGATCAATCAGGCGGCGGCGCGTCTGGGATACACGCCGCCGGCGGTCTCCCAGCAGTTGACGAAGCTGGAGCGCGAGGTCGGGATGCCGTTGCTGGTGCGGTCGCGGCGCGGGGTGGAGCTGACCGCCGCGGGACAGACGCTGGTGGAGTACGCGCGCCGGATCATGGAGACGCTGGACGAGGCCCGCGCCGCGCTGCGCGAGATCGCCGGACAGACCGTGCATAGCCTGCGGATCGGCAGTTTCACCACCGGCGGGACGTACCTGCTTCCCCCGGCCCTCCTGGAGTTCCACCGCGGCTTCCCGCAGGTGCAGACGAGCCTGCACGAGTACGAGCCCCCGTCGGGCGTGGCGGAGCTGGCGGACGGGGAGATCGACCTGCTCGTCACGCACGCCTACGAGCACGGGCCGCAGCCCGAGCTGCCCGCGTCGCTGACCTCGGAGGTCCTCACGGTCGAGGACCTGCTCCTCGTCACATCCCCCGGCCACCCGCTCGCGCGCCGCGCCGAGCCGGTGCCGTACCGGGAGCTCGCCCGCTGGCCGCTGATCAGCGGATCCCGCGGCTTCGCCAACCGCGAGGCGTTGGAGGCCCTGTTCCGGGCCGAGGGCCTCCCCCCGCCGAACGTGATGTTCGAGACCGGCAACTACGCCACGGCGTGCTCGCTCGCGGTGGAGGGTNCCGCGATCGCGTTGATCCCGTCGATGGTGCTGCCCGACCTGCCGCACNACNCGGTGGCGAGCAGGCCCCTCGCCGCGCCGGGACTGCACCGGACGATCTTCCTCGTCTGGCGGGCCGCGAGCGACTCCCCGGAGCTGGACGCGCTACGCCGGTGCATCCGGCAGGCCTGCGAACGGCTCGCCTCATCCGCGGGGGACGACGAGGATCTCCAGGAGGGCCGGTAGGCCTCGTCCGGCCGCGGAAGCAACTGGCAATTCGAACGGCCCGCCGGAGTCGCCGGTGGTGCGGCGCGGCCGCGCGCTCAGCTCGGCTGCGTTTCCTGCCGGGGCAGGAGACCGAGGTGCTCCTGGACCTGCGGATGGTTCACGGCGCGGAACGAGTGGCGGAGCAGGGCGGCGAGGCCGCTCAGCAGGCCCACCAGGATGAGCCCGCCGATCAGCGTGTAGATGTCGAACTCGTCGAGCAGCAGCCTGACGGTGACGCCGGCGAAGCCGACGATCCCGACGATGACGAGCCCGTACAGCTTACGGAGGGACACCAGGCCTCGGAGGACCGGGTCCGCGTTCCCGGCGCGCAGGCCTCTGCTCACCATGACGGCGACAAAGCCCGGGACGGCGGCGACACTCGACGCCACGAGACCGAGGATGATGCCGAGAGGGTGCAGCGTCGAAAGCCCGGCGCCGATGACGAGCACGGCCAGCACGAAGCCGATCGTCGCGTTGATCCGATACAGCCGGATCGCCTTGTCCAGCGGCGACATGGGAGTACGGCCTCCAAAGAGGGTGAGCACGGGAGACGGGGCGTTGCACGAGCGTGGAGGCTCGATCGCTCCACGGCCGGCCGAGCCTCCCCGGTGCGGATCAGCGTGGCCCCGCGGGTGGCGGCGTCCGTGGCGACGCCCCTGCTCCGGCCGCAGGCGACGAGCTCCGCCCTGCCCGTGAGATCACGAACATGGGCGGGCCGGATCGTCTCTGCGGTCATCGAGCAAACCTTCAGAATCGGTCGTGGCACGCGCGGCCGCGCGGATCGACATCTGAAGTCTGCGAGGCACCCCTGTCACGCCGCAAAGTTCAATACGGTATCTCGCATTCCCTACGGGTATGTCTGCACGACGCGGCGACGATTCACCCTCCCGTCACCCTCCCGCGCATCGGCCGGTCACGGTGACCTGAGCCGGCCCCGCTTCACCGCCCGGCGGGCGATGCGCCCGGGCGCCGGGGCGGCCCGCGTCATGGCCGGCGATCGGCCGGGGAACGCCGGAGGGGCGGCTCCCTCTCGGCGTTCGGCGCGCCGCAGCAGGCGGGCGAAAGGCGGGCGAGCCGCCGGGAGCCCGGTACGTTCGGCGTGCAGAGCGGGGACGTCCTCCGCGCGGCCCGTCCGGCGGGGCGGCGGACAGCGCCGGGCGGGACGTCGACCGAGTCATCGGCCGGGGCTCGATCGCCCGGAGCTCAGTGGTGGAGGCCGCGCTTGTCCGGCGTCCAGAACGGCTTGACCCTGATGGACTTGCGCGGCCAGTTGCGGTCGCGGACGAGGTGGTCGCGGATCAGCCGGCACGTGCGGGCCTCCCCCGCGATATAGGCCCGCCCGGTGTTGTCGGGCAGGTCGAGGCGGGACACCGCGGTGAGCAGCGTGGGGGACGACACCGCCGGGGAGCCGTTCCGGTGCACCCGGATGAACTCGTGGTCGCCGGGGACGGGCACCTCGTCCGCGGGCGTCTCGCTCTCCAGCACGCCGATCACCAAGGCGTTCGGGCCGAGCGCGCGGATCATCGGGCCGAACGCGACCGAGGCGGTCTCCTCGCCGACGAAAAGATGGAACGGCGCCGTGGGATCCGGCCAGAAGTCCCCCATGGGACCCCAGAACTTCACCGGGTCCCCCACCTTGGCATTGCGCGCCCAATTGAGCCCGATTCCGTCGCCGTCGTACAGGTGGGCGCGGAGTTCGAACTCGCGGTCCTCCGGCGAGTAGTCCCAGATGGTGTACGTCCGCAAGGTGTCCGACGGGCGCAGGATGCCGTACAGGGACAAGGGATCGTTGATCTCCACCCTGACGTGCTGGCCCGGGGTGTAGGACAGCTGGTCCAGCTTCTCGCAGAAGATCCGGATCCGTTTCAGCGTCGGGGTGACGAGCCCCACATCGGCGATCGCGCCCTCCGACACGTGCTTGGCGAAGACCCGTTCCAGCGGCTTGATCGACATACGGCCCAGCCCTGCGGCCCCTCTCTCAGCGGCCATCGAAATCCCCTCTGATCAGCACCGGTCTGCCATCGCCGGCAGGCTCAGTTAGAGGTATTAACTTTGTTAGTGACTCTAACACGATATATCGTCGCCATGTCAACGGGAGGCCGGTGAGAGAGGCTCGATGACTGCACGCAACACCCCGGGCCGCAGGGAGCGGCTGCGACAGGCGACCGTGCGCGAGATCCACACGGCCGCACGCAGGCTGCTCGTCGCCCAGGGTCCCTCGGCTGTGACGATCAACGCCCTCGCCCGGGAGCTCGGCATGAGCGGCCCGGCCCTGTACCGCTACTACGCGAGCCGCGACGAACTCGTCGCGGCCGTGACCGCGGGCTTCTATCGCGAGCTCACCGCCGTGCTGGAGGAGACCCGTACGGCCTGGGCGTCCGCGCCCGCCAACCGGCGCATGCTCGCCATGTGCCGTACCCTGCGCGGCTGGTGCACCGCCCACCCCGCCGAGTTCGGCTGGATGTTCGCCAACCCGCGCGCGGCCGCCGAGCCGGCCGGCCCCGGCTCGCCCCGCTACCAGGCCGGGCAGGAGTTCGAACGGGTCTTCCTGGAGGAGGTCGCGCAGGTCTGGGAGAGCCGGGGGTTCCCCGTCCCCGACCTCGACGGCCTCGCCCCGTCGCTGCGCGCCCAGGTGCGCGACTACGCGGCGAGGACCGGCGGGCTCCTGCCCCCGGAGGCGCTGTACGTCTTCCTGAGCGCGTGGATCAGGCTCTACGGGCTGCTGTGCATGGAGGTCATGAAGCAGCTCGATCTCATCTACCGCGATCCGGAGCCGGTCTTCGAGGAGTGCCTGCGCGAGCTGTGCGGCATGTTCGCCCTGGAGTACGAGCCGCCCGCGGGCTCACGGACCTGAGGCGCCGCCGGGGCGTGCCTGCCCGCCCGCGGCGGCCCTCTGACCGCCCATCCCGCCTCCCGGCACGCCGCGACCCGTCCGCGCGGCCCGCCTCACCGTGGCCGGGAGCCCGCGGAGGACGGGATGCGGGGCCGGTTCCACCAGAGCGAGAGGCCGAGCGCCCCGCCGACGAGGAGCGCGCCGCCCGCGGCGAACATGGCGGCGGTGTCGACCTTCTCGTACACCACGGTGAAGGTGCCGGGGCAGGGTGTCGAGGGCGCGCTGCAGCTCGGCGGCGTTCTCCGCGCGGTGGTACTCGCCGCCGGTGATCTGGGCGATGCTCTTCAGCGTCGGCTCGTCGATGTCCCGGACGTTCCGCCCCCGGTCGAAGCCGCCGCGGCCGCCGTACCCTCCGTAGCCGCCGTAACCCCCGAAGCCGCCGTAGCCGCCGTAGTCGAACTGGGAGCTGTCGCACACCATCGGCGCCGGGGTGGTGGTGCCGAAGCCGATGGTGAAGACGCGCAGGCGGCGCAGCTTCGCCTCCTCGGCGGCGGTCCGCGGCTCCACCCCCTGGGTGTTCGCGCCGTCGGTGAGCACGACGATCGCGGCGCTCGCGTACCCCTCGTCCCCGGGCGCGGGGGTGGCCCCGGTGGGCGCGACCGTGGGGTCGACCTCCGCGATCGCGTCGATCGCGGTGAGCATCGCCTGGCCGATCGCGGTGCCGCGGCCGACGTTGAGGTACTCCAGGGCCTCGATCAGCTCGTCGGTGTCGTCGGTGGGCGGCACGAGCACGCCCGCGGTGCCCGCGAAGGTGACGAGGCCGATGCGCGGCCCGCCGCGCTGGGACTCGATGAACTCGATGGCGGCCTGCTTCGCCGCGATGAGCCGGTTCGGCTCGACGTCGGTGGAGCACATCGAGCCGGAGGTGTCGAGCGCGAGCAGGATCGTCGCCGAGGTGCGCGGCACCGGCACCTGCGCCTGCGGGCGGGCGGCCCCGAGGGCGAGCAGCGCGAGCCCGGCGAGGAACAGCGCCGCCGGGATCCGCCGGGTCCACCGGGTACGGCCCGGCAGCGCGGTGCGCACGAGCGCGATCGAGGTGACCCGTACCGCGGCGCGCCGCCGCCGGCGCCGGGCCCACGCCCGGATGGCGAAGATCAGCGGGATGGCGAGGATCGTGAGCAGCGCCCACGGCCAGGACAGCGACATCTAGATCACCCGCCCAGAGCGGAGCACGGTGAGCGCCGCTCCCCCGGTGAGCAGCGCGAGGGCCAGCACGATCAGGCCGCCGGCGAGCGGCAGCGGCTCGTCGGAGACGGTGAGCCGCAGGTCGATCGAGTCGGCGATCCCGTCGAGGCGCGCGGCGTCGGAGGCCGGGTGGTACTCGCCGCCGGTGGTGCGCGCGATCAGCGTGAGGGTCTCCTCGTCCAGCGCGGTCCACAGGTGGTAGCCGTCGACCTTCACGGTCGCCCCGGCGGTGGTGCCGATCCCGACGGTGTGGATGTGCACGCCCGCCCGCTGCGCCGCCTCGGCGGCCTTCTCCACGTCCGGGCCCTGGTTCTGCCCGTCGGAGAGGATCACGATCGTCGCGGACGGCCAGTAGCCGATGTCCGGCGGCGGCTCGCCGTCCCGGCCGAGGGTCACCTGCCGCCCGGTGATCGCCGACAGCGACGCCATGATCGCCGCGCCGAGCGAGGTGCCGCCGGTGACCTTGAGCCGGTCGATCGCGGCGAGCGCGACCGAGTGGTCGGGGTCGGGCCGGGCGGTGGTGAGCGCGCCCTGCTCGAACGCGACGACCCCGATGTCGACGCTGTCCGGCTGCGCCTGGACGAACGCCCGGGCCGCCCGCTGCGCCGCGGCGAGCCGGTTGGGCCGGACGTCCTCGGCGGCCATGCTGTTGGAGACGTCGATGGCGAGGACGACGGTGCCCGCCGCGCGCGGCACCGGCACCATCGCGGTCGGCCCGGCGGCGGCGACCACGAGTACGGCGAGGCCGCCGATGGTGAGCCAGATCCCGAACCCTCCCCGGCGGCCGCCCCGCGCCGCGATCCCGGCCGCCTCCAGCGCGGCCGTACGGCGGCGCGCCGAGACGACGGCCGCCCAGGCGAGCGCCACGGTGCCGAGCAGGCCGGCGACGAGGATGAGCGGGGAGGTGAACGTCATGCGGTCCGGTCCCGGTTCCGGGCGACGACCTCGACGAGCGTCTCGGCCAGGTCGCGGTCGGTGTCGATGCGGTGCACGGGCACCCGGGCGCGGCGCATGCCCGCGACGAGCCGGGCCTCGCGCTCGTCGACGGCGGCGCGGAACCGCACCCGCAGCAGCGGGTCGCCGGAGTCGACGACGAGCTGTTCGCCGGTCTCGGCGTCCTCGACCACGATGAGCCCGGCGTCGGGCAGCACGTCGTCGGCGGCGTCCACGATGCGCAGCGCGACCACCTCGTGCCGCCGGGCGAGCCGCTGCAGCGAGCGCTCCCAGTCGCCCTCGCCGATGAAGTCGGACAGCACGAGGATGAGGGCGCGGCGGCGGGCGAGGCGCCCGGCCGCGTCGAGCATCTCGGCGAGGTCGGTGGTGGCCCGGCCGCGTGCCCGCGCGGTCCGGTCGATCTCCATGCCGATGCGCAGCACGTGCCGCCGGGAGGTGCCGGGCGGGATGACGCGCAGCATCCCGGTGTCGTAGAGCAGGGCGCCGACCCGGTTGCCGCCCCGGGAGAAGAGCCGGGCGAGCACGAGCGCGAGCTCGGCGAGCACGTCGTGCTTGCCGCGCCCGGGCCGCCCGGCCGTCATCGACGCCGAGCGGTCGAGCACGAGCCACACGGTGAGCTCGCGGTCCTCGGTGAACACCCGCAGGTACGGCTCGTCGAGCCGGGCGGTGACGTTCCAGTCGATCTGCCGCGCGTCGTCGCCGTCGACGTAGGCGCGCAGCCCGGTGAAGTCGATGCCGGGGCCGCGGTGCGCGGTGCGGTGCGCGCCCTGCAGCCGCCCGTCGAGCCGGCGGACGACCTTCCACTCCAGGCGGAGCAGGAGCCTCTCGGTGGCGGTGGCCATGGCTAGCGGCCCTGCAGCACGACCTCGGGCGCGGGCACCGCGCCGAGCACCCGGTTGATGATCGCGTCGGCGTCGATGTCGTCCGCGAGCGCCTCGTAGGACAGCACGACGCGGTGGCGCAGCACGTCGAGGGCGAGCTCGGACACGTCGTACGGCAGGACGTACCGGCGGCCGCGCAGGAACGCGAGCGCCCGCGCCCCGGTGACGAGCGCGATCGAGGCGCGCGGGCTCGCCCCGTAGGTGACGTACCGCTCCAGCTCGCCGAGCCCGGCCATGCCCGGGGACCGGGTGGCGGCGACGAGCCGCACCGCGTAGTCGACGATCGCCGGGTCGACGTACACCTCCTGGGCGCGGGCGCGCATCTCCATCAGGTCGGCGGTGGTGACGATCGGGCGCGGCGGCTCGGGCGGGCGCAGCGCGCGGGCGACGATCGCCTGCTCCTCGGTCTGGCTGGGGTAGTCGACGAGCACCTTCATCATGAACCGGTCGACCTGCGCCTCGGGCAGCGGATAGGTGCCCTCGGACTCGATCGGGTTCTCCGTCGCCATGACGAGGAACGGCTCGGGCACCGGGAAGGTCTCGCGGCCGATGGTGACCTGGTGCTCCTGCATCACCTCGAGCAGCGCGCTCTGCACCTTGGCGGGGGCGCGGTTGATCTCGTCGGCGAGCAGCAGGTTCGCGAACACCGGGCCGAGCTCGGTCTTGAACTCGCCGGTGTGCTGCTGGTAGACGCGGGTGCCGACGAGGTCGGCGGGCACCAGGTCCGGGGTGAACTGGATGCGCTGGAACGTCCCGTCGATCGCGGCGGCGAGCGACCGCACCGCGAGCGTCTTGGCGAGCCCCGGCACGCCCTCGACGAGCAGGTGGCCGTCGGCGAGGAGCGCGACGGCCATGCGCTCCAGCAGCAGGTCCTGCCCGACGATCACGCGTTTGACCTCGAACAGCACGTGTTCCAGCGGCTGGGCGGACTCGGGGGACTTGGGCGAGGTCATGCTGTTCCTTCTGGGTGGGTCAGATCTGCGGTCCGCCTCCGGGGCCCTCCCCCTCGTTGCCGAGGGCGGTGCCGATCGGCACGGCGAACGCGATGCCGGCGAAGGCCTCGTCGCCGCCCGGGTCGGCGATCGACACGACGATCCCGATGACGAGGCCCTGCGCGTCGAGGAGCGGCCCGCCGGAGCTGCCGGGGTTGACGGAGGCGTCGAACTGGATGAGCCCGCGGAGCTCGCCGTCGAGCGTGGTGCGGTTGAGGCCCGACACGACGCCGGTGGAGACGCTGTGCGTGAGGCCGAGCGGGTTGCCGATCGCGACGACGGGGGCGCCCACGACCGCGCCGCCGCCGAGCGTCGCCGGGACGACGATCTCGGGCAGCTTCGCCGGCCGCAGGGTCGCGATGTCGATGCGCGGGTTCGCGGAGGCGACGGTCGCCTTCGCCTTGGTGCCGTCGGCGAACGTCACGGTGACGTCCCTGGCGCCGGCGACGACGTGGTGCGCGGTGAGCACGGTGCCGTCCTCGGCCGCGATCACCCCCGTGCCGAGGGCACGCCCGGCCCGGATCACCACGACCGACGGCGCCAGCCGCTCGTAGATCTCGGTCGCGGTGAGCGTGGGCGTGGGGGTCGGGGTGGGGCTGGGCGTGGGCGCGGCGGTCGCGTCGCCGTCCCGGCCGGAGGCGCCGGCCAGGTACGCGAGCACCGCCACGATGAGGAGCGCGGCGCCCCCGACGACGAACCACCGGGCCCGTGCGGACGCGGCTCCCCTTTGGCCGGCCGCATCGGCCCCCTGCGGCACGTGCTCCACCGCCCCATAGTCATAGAAATCCTCGAAAACCGCTATAAAACCACCTGAGAATTTCATAAGAAACGGGTGCCGCCGCGGGCGGCGGCTCAGGTGCCTCACGCGTTTCAGGCGACGGGGCGATGGCCCGCCGGACGGCCGATCACCACGAACGTGCGGGGCGGGACGGCCCGGCGGTCCCGTCGTACGGCACCGGGTCGTACGGCACCGGCACCGGGCGATCCCGCCCCGATGTGATCGGCGATAGTTCCCAGGCCCGGGCGGGCGCGGTCAGCGGCCGCCGCGAACCGACCGGATGGTCAGCCGCTCAGCCTCGTCCACCACCGGCCTGAGCAGGCCGGCGAGCTGCGCACGCTGCTCGGGCGCGAGCGGCTCCAGCCACGGCGCGAGCTCGCGCCGGATCTGGCTCAGCAGCCGATGTGCGAGCTCGACGCCCTCCGGGGTGGCGAACACGTCGACGACCCGCCCGTCCTCGGGGTTCCTGTCACGGGCGAGCAGTCCGCGCCGCTCGGCCCGGTCGACCAGCCCGGACATCGTCGACTTGTCCAGGCCGAGATAGGCGGCGAGATCGGTGACCCGCCCACGGCGGTCGCGCAGTATGCCGAGCACCCGCAGCTGGGTGAGGGACAGGTCGTTCTCCGCGCCGACGCGGGTGAGCATGCCCACCACGTAGTAGGCGATGCGGACCAGGGCGTCCTCAAGCGACTCCGCCGAGTCGTCCACGTGGGCGTCGGGCTTCATGCGGTCATGCTAGTCGACGTCGCCCACCCCGCCAGTCGCCGACGTCGCAGCGTGGCACCGCTCTCGGCACCCCTGCCGGGACGCCGCCACAACCCTCCGCTCATCGC
>Ga0065720_1004030_pt1 | contig 10801 bp, 10 predicted proteins | sample Thericmetagenome_FD_59107 | JGI IMG/M metagenome (GOLD analysis project Ga0065720, IMG submission 59107) | Thermophilic microbial communities from the Joint Bioenergy Institute, California, USA of rice/straw/compost enrichment - eDNA_2 v2... | ecosystem: Engineered > Solid waste > Grass >... | reverse complement strand
CCCAGCATCTCCTTGGCCTCTTTGCCGACCGCTTCCACCTCGCCAGTGTTCTTATTAATGGCGACAATGGACGGTTCATTTACGACGATACCCTTACCTTTGGCGAATACCAAGGTATTGGCTGTGCCAAGGTCAATAGCCAAGTCTGAGGAAAATAAGCTAAAAAGAGACCGAAGGTTCATCGCCGACTACTAACAACTCCTGTCACTAGTGAGGGTGCAGAGTTAGGCCTTGTTTCCGAAAACATCGGAGGAGGACCCTCTTAACTGGGACGCATGGGAGTGCAGCAACCCCTTCAAAGCGTACCACAGTCGCTCTGAGAGCAGCAAAGAATCCGACGGGATTAACGATTTGTTATCAATAAGCTGGGCAGCTATGACATCATAGAGTTGTTGCCGTGAGCATTTCCCGTCGGAGCCTTCTCGCCGCAGCCGCGGTCCCCGTCCTCAGCTGCCGGAAACAGCGCAGCTTCTCCGCTTACGCTTTCGTGGCGAACAAGCGCGGGCGCGCGGTTGCCGTCGTCGATCTCGGAGCGCTGGCCGTAGTCAAACATATCCCCCTGCCTGCGGAGCCGTCGCAGATTCTCACTCACCCGTCTCTTCGTTCGGTATTCACCCTGACGCCCTCTACCGGCTCGATTCATGAGATTGATGCGGACACGCTCACGGTGCGCCGGACGGTCGCTGTGCACGATGAAATTCTGGCGGCGCACCTTGCGCTCGAGCCATCCAGTGGAGAATCTGCGATCTGGGGCTTGACGGCGAGGAATCCGCGCCTGATCCGGGTGTCGCTCGATTCCTTTCGGCGCGAAGCGGAAATCCGGCTGCCCGAGACTCCCGTGGCCTTCGACGTCTCTCCCTGGGAACCCGTCGCGGCGGTGAGTTTCGGCGCAAGCGGCCGGGCGGGAATCGTCGACTTGGCGGAACGGAAAGTGAGGAGTATCTCCCACATCGGGGAGGACGCCGGCCGGATCCGGTTCCGTTCCGACGGCCGGCATATCCTTGCTGCGAACCCGGCGGAGCGGCGGCTGTGCATACTGGATACGAAGACAGGCCAGACAGTCACACAGCTCCTGCTGGCGCTTCGGCCGGAAAACTTCTGCTTCAGCCGGGACGGCGGACAGCTCTTCCTCACCGGGGAAGGCATGGACGCCGTCGTCATCGTCTACCCATACCGGACAGAGGTCGCGCAAACGCGCCTGGCCGGCCGCGCTCCAGGCGCTATGGCCACTTCGGCGGCTCCAGCGTATCTGTTTGTCGCGAATCCGCGGTCCGGAGATGTGACGATTATCGACATCGAAACCCAGCGGGTGGTGGCGGTTACGGCGGTGGGCGCGCAGCCTTCTTTTATTGCAATCACTCCGAACAGCGAATACGCCCTGGTGCTGAATCACGAATCGGGGGATATGGCGGTGATTCGTGTCGGCGCGATCACGCCAAACAGGAGGCGGTTCGCTCCCTTGTTGACCATGATCCCGGTCGGATCGGGACCGGTTGAAGCTGTCGTGCGGGCAATCTGAAGGGCGCCGGGCGCGGGCTGCCCGGCGCGATCCGATTCCAGAATGCTGTCAGGCGCGTACGATGCGCTCTTTCTTCTGGTCCCAGAGCATGTAGGCGCGCTTTCTATAGCTGAGCACGCCCATCTCGGCGGCGACGACTCCGTAGTAGCCCAGGGTGGCGTCGCACTTCAGCGGTTCGTTCCGCCGAATCGCGTTTTGAAGGTTGCGGTGGTGCAGCTCTACCGATTCCGCGCCCGTCTTCTTGAATTCCACTTCCTTCACGCTGTCCGCAAAGAGCTGTTGTGGCCGGATGACGAAACCGGTGCGCGTGAACTGCAGCGTGGCTTTGTGACCGCGAAGCAGATGGTCGACGGGCGTGTCGTTCGCCATCGAGGAAATCAGTTGAACGGTGGGTCCGCCTGGGTAATCGAGCAGGACATTGAAGGTGTCGGGCACTTCGGCGGCGCTCTCCGTAAACTGGAACTTGCCACCCGTTGCCACGCCCTTTTCGGGGAAAGTCAGGTTCAGGGCCTTGATGATTCGCGTGACGCGATGCACGAACAAATCGCTGGCGATCCCGCCTGAGTAGTCCCAGAACCAGCGCCAGCGGAAGTACCTGTTGGGGTCAAACGGGCGCTTTGGCGCCGAACCAAGCCAGGCTTTCCAATCGAGATTCTCGCCGGGGCGGGCATCCGGGTCGATCGGATAGGCCCAGTAGTCGTCCTTGTGGTTCCGCGAGTAGTCGATCTGTGCCAGGACCACCTTCCCGAGCGTGCCGTCTTTCACGTACTCGTAGGCTTTCTCGTAGGAGTCGTCGGACATTCCCTGGACGCCGACCTGAAGCTTCAGCTGCCCGTCGCGCACCTTTGCGGCAAGCTTTTTCGCCTGCTCGGAGTGCTGTGTCATCGGCTTCTCGACGTAGACGTGCTTGCCGGCGTCAAGCGCATCGACTGCCATCTGGTAGTGCCAGTGCTCGGGAGTTGCAATCAAGACGTAATCGATGTCCTTGTTTTCAAGAAGCGTGCGGTAATCCTTGTAAATCTTCCCGCCAGTCAGCTCCGCAGCCTGCTGAGCCCTCTTATCGTAAACGTCGCAGACGGCGATGATCTCGATATTATCTGTTTCGCGGTTCTTGACCAGCATTCGCATATGCACGCCAGCCATACCACCGCATCCGATAACGCCAATCCGAATCCGATCATTGGATCCAAGGACTTGGGAGTAGGAACGCGCAGTTGCCGCAACGACCCCGGCAGCGCCGAGGAATTGCCTTCGGGAGAATGAGTCCATGCGTAGATTGTAAAGCAGCCCGAATTGCCTGACGGCGTGCCGGACTGGAGTTGTTACCGTGCGGTTCCTTCGAGCCAGCGGCGCGCGAACGCTTCAGCGTCGCTATTGAGATCGAGCATCTCGTTCCGCTGCTCGACGCCGTTGACGAAGTATACGGCCTGGACTCCATCGGCGGTGGGGCGTAATTCGAGCCGCTTCTCCTTGGCGTCCAGGCGGAGGGTCGAATCAAGCCACGTGAATTGCACCAAGGTGCGCATGCCGTGTCCAATCTTCCGGCATGAGGTAAGCAACTGCTCGGTGAAAGGGCCCTTCTTCAGAGCGTCGATGTACGGGATTCGTTTCAGCGCTTCCAGGCGCGCGGCTTCGCGCGCATCCTGCTCGCGCCGCTGCTTCTCCGGATCTCTCTCATCGCGCGATTCTAACGCCTTCAAGTTGTTTTCGAGTTCATCCAGAAAGCCCATTCCTCCAGGATAGACGCTCGAGTGGTGGTCAGGCGAATGTGGCGGAGCGCCATCCGCCCGTGGATCATATTGGAAAGTCCCGTTTGAGTGCTCCGGTCACTCGGAAAGGAAAGACAGTGAAGAAAATCGCTGTTATCGCTCTCCTTGCCACACTCCTCGCCCCGGTTTGCGCGGCTGACTCCTTCGACCCGATCCGGGCCTCCATTCGAAAGCAACTGGTGGATCAGGCCGTGCCCTCCCTGGCAGTTGCTGTCGTCAAGGATGGAAAGATTGTGTGGGAAGAGGGTTTCGGCTGGGCAAACCGCGAGAAGCGGGTCGCCGCGACACCTCACACCATGTATTCACTCGCCTCGATTTCGAAACCCATTACAGCGACCGGCCTGATGCTGCTCGTCAAGAACGGCAAGCTGGATCTCGACCGGCCTGTCAACGACTACTTAGGCCGCGCGAAGCTGCGGGCCCGAGTGGGTGACGCCGCCGATGCTACGGTCCGCCGTGTGGCCAACCACTCCTCCGGACTGCCTCTCCACTACCAGTTTTTCTATTCGGATGAGCCGTACCGCAGACCGCCCATGGAGGAAACCATCTCTCGGTACGGGAATCTTGTGACCATTCCCGGAGAGAAGTATCAGTACTCAAACCTGGGCTACGGCATCCTCGACTACATCATCTCCCGGCTCTCAGGCCGCTCGTTTGAGGAATATTTGCGCGTCGAAGTGTTCCAGCCTCTGGGGATGACACGAACATCGGTGGGTATCGATCCCGGGCTGGAGCCTTACGCCGCTGAGCGTTATGGAGTCGATGGCTTGCCGATCCCTTTCTATGACTTCGACCATCCCGGCGGGTCTGCAATCTATTCGAGCGCTCATGATCTCGCTCTCTTTGCCTTGTTCCATCTCAAGGCGCACCTGCCGGAGCAGAAGGCGATTCTCAGCGATGAAATGATCGATGCCATGCATGAGTTTACTGTGAAAACGGGTAAGAATTCGGGGTATGGCATCGGTTTTGCGATCGAGGATTTGCCGGGCGGAGGCCGCATCGTATCCCATACGGGCGGTATGGGCGGTGTCGCAACGACAATGCGCCTTGTTACTTCAGAACGCCTGGGAATCGTTGTTCTTTGCAATGCCTCTACGTCGCTGCCGCACCGGATCGCGGACGAGATCCTGCAGCTCATGCTGCCGCGCTTGAAGCTTCCGGCTCGTGGGAGCAGTCCGAAGTTGGAGTCTTTTTCACCTCCTCCGGAACTCGTCGGGACCTGGAAGGGCGCGCTGCACACCTACAAGGAAGAGCTGCCCTTTACGTTACGAATCCTTGAGTCTGGAGACATTCACGCACAATTGGCGGATCAGCTAAAGACATTGCTGAACTCGGTGCAGTTTGAGGACGGCTATCTGACAGGACGCATGAACGGCGACATTGGTACCGAGGACGCCAACCGCCGTCCCTACGTGCTGTCTCTCTCGCTCAAACTGCGAGGCGACATCCTCAACGGCGCTGCCTCGGCGATCAGCCTTCCGGGGAAGCGAGTGGGAAACGCCTTAACGCAATGGGTGGAACTGAAGAAGGAGCCGTGACGCTACGGCTTGCTCAAGCGCAGGACCTTCCCGCCATTCTCAGGCGTGAACCGTCCGTTGTCGATCGCGACGACGCCATTAACGATGACGTACGGTAGTCCGCGAGGGAACGAGAGCGGCTGCGTGAAGCGAGCAGTATCCTGCACTGCGTCGGGGTCGAACAGCACCAGATCCGCCGCCATACCTGGTGCAATCCGCCCCCGGTCATGGAGCCGTAGACGGTTTGCCGGGAGCGAGGACATCTTGCGAATGGCAGCTTCGAGCGTGATCGCCTTATCCTCGCGCACGTACTTCGCCAGCACTCGCGGAAAGGAACCGAAGGCGCGCGGGTGAGCGCCGGTTGCCGTGCGTATATCCAGCGGCTCGGCATCGGTACAAAGGCTTACCCATTCGGCGCGGAGAGCGGCGTGCTTCTGTTCTTCATTCATGGATTTCGGGTTCACGCTCGCGCCTGCCACGACGAGATCGAAGAAAGCGGTCCATTCGTCCACGCCGCGGAGCTTTGCAATTTCCGCGATCGATTTGCCCTCAAACCTCTTCTCCGCAGTCTGCGCCACCAGCACGTTGTCCCAATTGCGTCCGACGTGGCGATACCAGTTCTCCCAGTCTGACGTCTCTTCGACCTCCTTGCGCAGCGAGGCGCGAACGGCGGGATCGTTCAGAGTTTTCAGAAATTGAGCGCTGCCTTTGGCGTAGTGCCGCGGATGCAGAAAGCTGCCCAGCCCGATTCCGTTGCGGATGTACGGGTAGATGTCGGCAGTGACGTCCAACCCCCTGGTTCGGGCGCTTTGTATCCGATCGATTGCTTTTTCAATTAGCGGCCAGTTCTCCTCGCCGGCAGCCTTCAAATGAAAGATGTGAACAGGAACGCCGGCCTGCTCGCCGATGGTGATCGATTCGTCAATCGCCTCAATCAACCGGTTGCTCTCATTCCGCATGTGGGTGAGATAAATCCCGCCATACTGGCCGGCAACTTTCGCCAGTTCCACCAGCTCTCGTGTGGTCGCGTACGTTCCAGGCGGGTAGATGAGGGCGGTCGACAGGCCCACTGCTCCGTCGCGCATCGCCTGGGCAACGAGCGCCTTCATCTGCTCCATCTCGGCCGCGTTCGGTTGGCGGTCCTCGTCGCCGAGAACGTAGCGGCGGATCTGGGCAGCTCCAACGTTATGCACGACATTCAGCGGGACGCCGCGCTGCTCGAGCAGCGCGAAGTACTCGCCAAAGGTGCGCCATCGAATGCGTCCCAAGGCTTTGGGCCAGGTTCGCTCGTTCTGCGGCGCTACGGAGCTGCCTTCGCCCGCCAGCATCGTCGTGATGCCCTGCCGCAGCTTGCTTTCGGCGGTCCCACGGTTCTCGAGAAGGGGAATGCTCGTGGCGCCCATCATGTCGATAAAGCCCGGCGATACGATCAGCCCTGCCGCGTCGATCCTGCGTTGAGCGCTCCGGGAGGCGAGCGTTCCGATCTCTGCGATTCGCCCGGCACGGATCCCGATATCGGATCGATACCAGGGGTTGCCCGTCCCGTCGACGATGCTGCCGTTGGTGATGATGAGGTCAAAATCCTGCGCTACAGCAAGGTGGAGGAACAGAGTGAACAGACCGGCAATCCGGAGAGGCATCGCTTTCCTTCCAGTTCTGGTGGATCGGCGGGAAACAGCACGCGCCGGAGTTCAAATTGTACGCCGAATTTTTCAGGCATCATATGGGTTGATGGGGGTGGCGAAAGCAATGAGGCTTGGCCGAATCGTTCTTCTGGCAGCCGGACTCGCTGCGGCTGCATCGGGCCAGAACACCAGGGCGCTCGAGGATTATATTCAAACGCGAAATGCGGGAACACCAACTGCCCGCTGTCTCGATCTCCCTGGTGGAAGGCGAGCAGATTATCTGGTCCAAGGGCTTTGGTTTTTGCCGACCCCGAGAAAAAGATCCCCGCGACAGCGGACACGGTCCATCGCATCGGCTCCGTATCGAAGCTCTTCACCGACCTCGCCGTCATGCAGATGGTGGAGCGGGGCGAGCTCGAACTCGACGCGCCGGTGCAGCGCTATATTCCCGAATTCCGGCCAAAGAATCCGTTCGGAAGGCCCATCACGCTGCGGCATCTGATGTCGCACCGGGCGGGACTCGTGAGGGAACCTCCGGTTGGTCATTATTTCGATGCCAAAACGCCCTCCGTTGGCCGAGACCGTTCTCAGTCTGAATGAAACGGAACTGATCTATGAACCGGGCACTCAGACGAAATATTCGAATGCCGGCATCGCGGTCGTCGGCTACGTCGTAGAGCGCGTTGCGAAGGAGCCTTTCGCCAGGTATCTGAAGAGGGCGGTCATTACTCCGATCGGACTTCGGGATAGCGCCTTTGAACCGGAGCCTGCTCTCGTGTCGCGGCTGGCGAAGGCGGAGATGTGGGCCCGCCACCGTCCGCCGTTTCCTGCTCCGACGTTCGAACTCGGCATGGCGCCCGCCGGAAGCATGTACTCCACCGTCAATGACCTTGGCCGCTTCCTGATTGCCCTCTTCCAACCGAAGAGTCTGGTGCAGCCCGCGACGCTCGAGCAGATGTGGACACCACAGTTTGCTCCAGCCGGCCAGAAGACCGGCTTCGGAATCGGGTTTGCCATCGGATCATTTGAGGGCCGGCGGCGCATCGGGCACGGCGGGGCAATTTACGGTTTTGCTACCGAGCTAGCCGGCCTGCCGGACGAAAAGCTTGGGGTTGCCGTCGTGGCCACGAAGGACGCGACGAATGATTCGACGAGGCGGATTGCAAACGAAGCGTTGCGGATTTTGCTGGCCGCCCAAAAGCCGCAGCCGGCGCCCGAACGGTGGTCGAATCTGATCGGAGAGTACGGATGGGACTTTAACATCCTATATGTCTACGAAAAGGCCGGTAAGCTGACGACGCTCATTGAATGGTTCTTTGAATATCCGCTCGAGGAGTTGGGACCGAACCGCTTCCGATATCCGAAGGGCGGTCTGTACGACAGCGAACCGGTGACGTTCACACCGGAAGGCGTGCGCGTAGGAGGAGTGCTGTTTCCGAAGCGGCCTGCTCCGGCGCAGCCTGGCGCAACGTTTCGGATTACGCCGAAAAGGCCAGTTGAGGAGCTACGCCGGGAGGTGGCGGGCTTGCAGCCGCCGGTGGAGAGGGGCCAATTCCGGAAGCCGGGGCTCGTCGAGCTGACGCGGCTCGATCCTAGCATCAAGCTGGACATCCGGTATGCTTCGACTAACAATTTCCTGGGCGCACCCTTCTACACGCAGGCAAAAGCCTTCCTTCAGAAACCGGCCGCCGAAGCCCTTGTGCGCGCTCATCAGTGGTTGAAATCGAAGGGTTATGGATTGATGGTCTTCGATGGTTATCGTCCGTGGTCGGTGACAAAGATGTTCTGGGAGGCGACTCCCGAACCGCTGCGCATCTTCGTTGCGAATCCGGATCAAGGTTCACGCCACAACCGCGGTTGCGCCGTCGATCTTACCCTTTACGACTTGAAGACTGGCCGTCCGGTGGAGATGCCGGGCGGGTATGACGAAATGTCTGAACGCTCGTACCCGGAGTATCCCGGCGGTACATCCCTTCAGCGCTGGCATCGGGACTTACTCCGCCAAGCCATGGAAGATCAAGGGTTTACGGTCTACGAGTATGAATGGTGGCATTTCGATTACCGGGATTGGCGGCAATATCCGATCCTTAACGTTCCATTTGAGAAGCTGTAGCGGACGTTAACGATCCTACACCGCCGGCTCGCTGCGTAACGGAAGGTGCGGGAGCAATCGTCTTCCCACGCATGATGAACACAGTTCGTAGACAACTTCTCACCGCTGTCCTGCTGCTAGGCGTGGCAGCGATCGCTTTCGGCGCAGACGTAAATGGGAAGTGGGTAGGCGAAACTCAGGGAAGGGGAGGCCAAACCCAGACTCTGACCATCACTTTGCGGGCGGAAGGAAGCACCTTGACGGGAACGGTCGCGACGCCGCGCGGCGAAACCCCGATCTCGGATGGCAAGATCGATGGCGACACGATTTCCTTCACCCAAACGATCGAGTTCAACGGAAATACGCTCAAGTTTTTGTATACGGGCAAGGTCAGCGGCGATCAAATTCAATTCAAGCGGCAACGTGAAGGCGGCCAGGGCCGGGTGCAGGAATTCACGGCGAAGCGGCTGGCTTCCTGACTGGCGCCCCTGTTGCCGGACGTCAGTTGTTTGTCTTGGGGTGTGCCACGAACCGGTAGCCGACGCCTCGAACTGTGATTAAGTGCCGGGGGCGTGTGGGATCGTCTTCAAGGTACCGCCGCAACCGGACGATAAAGTTGTCAATCGCCCGGGTGTCTGTATCTTCCTGAAGATTCCACACGTCCTCCAGCATGGTCTTCCGGGATACCGTCTTACCTTCGTGGCAGATCAGATAGCGTAGGAGATTGGCTTCCATCAGGGTAAGGGGAAAAACCCGGTCACGGACGCGAAGCTCCAGGAGATCGAAATTCACGGATTTGTCGCCGAAGGTGTACGTATCCTTTGGTGCCTGCTGAGCGGGGGCCTGCCCGGCAGCCGAAAGCAGCCACTCCCGCCTGCGAAGGAGGCTCTTAATGCGAGCAATCAAAATCGGAAGTTCAAAAGGCTTTGTCAGATAGTCGTCGGCGCCCGCGGCGAAACCGCGGAGGATGTCTTCCGGACGGCCGCGAGCGGTGAGCATCAACGTGGGGATGAATTGTCCGGCCTGACGCAATTCCGAGATTACGGTGAAGCCGTCCTTCCCAGGCAGCATGACGTCCAGGACGACGACGTCGAACGCTTTAGGTTCTGTATTCAGTTGCTCGAGCGCTGCTTCTCCGCTCTCCACGACCTGAACCTGGTAGCCCTCTGCTTCGAGATTGAAACGGAGGCCCTCCGCCAAATGCAATTCGTCTTCAACTACTAGTATCCGGCTCATTCTGCAATTGGAAGCTGCAGCACGAATGTGCTTCCGCGTCCCAGCCCCTCACTTTCCGCCCAGACCCTTCCGCCATGACGCTTGGCCACGGATCGTACGATGAACAGTCCTAATCCAGTCCCTTTCACCCGTGAACCGGTAGGTCCGGAAACTCGGTAAAACCGTTTGAAAATCCTTTTGAGCTCTGATTTCGGAATGCCCACGCCTTGGTCGGAAACGCGGAGTTCCAAGTACTTTTCGCCCTGTTTCTGCACCGATACGGCGACTTTGACGACGGGTCCCGAATATTTCACGGCGTTGTCGATCAAGTTCGAGACAGCGGCGCGAACCTCCTCCAGATCACCTCGAATATCGATTCGGGGGCCCGGGTTGTAGGTAATGGCTTCCGGCGGAATTTGGTGCAAGGTACGGGCGCGATTCAAGCAGTCCTGGAGCACTTCCTGGAAATGGATTTTGGTGAAGTGGAGTTTCCGTGAGGAGGGGCCGACGCGCCCGGTGCGAAGCACCTGCTCGATTGTTGCCAGAAGACGGTCGCTGTCTTCCAGCATAATGCGATAGAAATCCTTACGCTTCTCTTCATCGACATTCCTGGTTTGGAGAGTCTGAAGGTAAAGCCGTATCGAAGCGACCGGAGTCTTCAATTCGTGGGTGACGGCGTTGATGAAGGCGTCATGCTGCTCGTTCCTGCGGATCTCGCGGACCAGGAAGATCGTATTCAGAATGATGCCCGCGATGATGATCGCGAGTAGCAGAACGCCTAAAAACAATAAGATACCGGTGCGCCAGGCGAGCAGAACCCAGCCGATGTAAAGCAAAAGGATGATGGAAATCAGACAGGCACCGAGCGCAATGAAAAACGCAATCGACTTTTGCCGTCCAACCACCACCATGACTTCAGCTTATGCCGAGCCAGGCACGTGACGCATCCGGCTTTTGATCAGGCAGCTTCGCGTTTCGCCAGTTGGCTATCCAGCTTTGCGACCTGAATCGACCTCGCGATGCCCAGGGCCTTCAGGACTTTGAGGGTAATCCACGAGAGGTCA
>Ga0065720_1021363_pt1 | contig 10802 bp, 7 predicted proteins | sample Thericmetagenome_FD_59107 | JGI IMG/M metagenome (GOLD analysis project Ga0065720, IMG submission 59107) | Thermophilic microbial communities from the Joint Bioenergy Institute, California, USA of rice/straw/compost enrichment - eDNA_2 v2... | ecosystem: Engineered > Solid waste > Grass >... | reverse complement strand
TTTTTTTTTTTTTTTTTTTTCAATTTGTCAAGCTTCAGGAGCTGTATCAGCTCTTTGAAAAACTCACTATTGAGCTTTCTGACTTTGGTCAAAAACAAGCCTTCATTCATTCAGTCAGTTTCCATCATTTCACCCTGCTGCACATCTGGTTAAGCGGCGGCCTCTTGTAACCCTTATTATATCGGGAGCCTTTTTCTCCTTCAGCGATGAAGTGAAATCACGCAAGTTTTCTCCCCTCGGATATTATTATGCCACCTCTCCCCATCCGCTCACTCACCGGGGATCGAATCGCTACAACTCGAATATTTTCAATCCAACCGACCTTCAAACTCTTACTTCAGCTCCCCCGTCTCATTGCCATCACAACTCGCTTTCTGCGTCCCTTCTCTCAATATCCCTGCAAAATGCCCTCCATCTCACCCCCCACAATAGACCCCTACACCCTAGCCCTCCATCGCCTCTCCCTCCTCCAGTCCAACCAATCCGTCGTCTCGCGCTTCTCCCAACTCCCTTCCCAGTCAAGTCCCAACAACACCCGAGATGGGAAAAAGGCCCAGACAACTAAAGAAGACCTCAATGCCCTCTCCCACCCCGAAACCCTCTTCTGGCTTGCCCGCTCAGGGTACACGCCCTCTTCCCTCGCCCGTGTTCACAACTTGAAGTGTGTGCATGTCGCGGGGACGAAGGGAAAGGGAACTGTGAGTACCATGGTGGGCGCTATACTGGGAGAGTACGCATCCCAGTTGGGTGCGGGGGAACGGTCAAGGGTCGGGGTGTATACCTCGCCGCATGTGGTGGATGTGAGGGAGAGGATCGCTTTTTTCTGCGAAGGGGAAGGGGACATCATCCCCAAGGAAGAGTTTGGGGCGGTCGTCAATGAGATATGGGAGAGGCTCACGCAGGCTGCAAGGGAGGAGGTGGAGGAGCTGAAGCGGGGAAAGGAACTCACCCCAGAGGAGGAAGAGGAGATCCAAGGACCGACGACAAAGCCATTCTTCTTTAAGTTCCTCACCCTATGCGCGTTCCACGCATTCGTCCATCCTTCTGTCGCCGCAGCGGTGATAGAGACCGGCATTGGCGGGGAATATGACGCGACAAACATCCTCCCGCCGGAGTGCATCACCGCGTCGGTGGTGACACAGCTGGGGATCGATCACGTCTCCATGCTGGGGGCCACGTTGCCTGAGATTGCGTGGCACAAGGCGGGGATTTTCAAGAAGGGGGTCAAGGCTTTCGCGAGGAAGCTGACGGGTGAAGAAGGGGAGAAGGTCATGGAGGTATTGAGGGGAAGGGCAAGGGAGAAGGGGGCTGAGCTGGTGGAGGTTGAGGATAGCTTTATCGAGGGCTGGTCTGGCTTGCCGGGGACGACGGAGGGCTCTGAGGGGAAGAGAAGTAACCCGTTCTTGAAGCAAAACGTGGCTTTGGCCGTGCATGCGGCGAGGGAGCACCTGCTCCGGAGTGGTATTACTCTTCCAGAGAGGTTCGCTTCGCCGGACTGGACGATGGCAAGCTTACCGGAGGAGTTTATCCGTGGTCTACAAAAGGCGATCCGTGCACCTGTTCTACGCGGGAGATTTGAGACGTATACGGATAGTCAGGGGAAGACGTGGTTCCTGGATGGAGCACACACGACGGATAGTTTGGCGGGAGTGGGGAGGTGGTTTGCGTCAGAGATCGGAGAAGGGTATGAGGACGAGGTTAGGGTGCTGGTGTTTAACCAGCAGGATCGGGATGTTGGGGGCTTGTTGAGGGCGGTGTATGAGGGAGCGAAAGAAGGCTACCAGGGAAAGAGCAGGGTGTTTACGCATGCTGTGTTCACAAGGAACGAAGAAGAACAGAGTGGTAAGGAAGGGGAGAGGGACTTGAGCGTGCAGAAGAAGGCTGAGGAGACGATGAAGGCACTGGACGAGGGGACTATAACGGAGGTATTTGATGCTATCAAGCCGGCAGTTGAGTACATCAAGGATTTGGCCAAGCCGGGACGGGCGTGCAAAGTGCTGGTGACGGGCAGCTTTCACCTTGTTGGACCAGTATTGAGGACAATTAATCAGTCATAAGTCGCGTCCAGTAGAAATTCTGTCTATCTAATCTGATAGGTAATTTAAGCAAAAAAAAAAAAAAATAAAAAACAAAAGAAAAAAAAAAGAACAAATCGATTCCTCCCAAACTCCCGAACGAACAAAATTGGATGCCGCGAAGCAGACCTGTATGGGTTGAATACATGGCAAACATCACACGGCGGTTGATGAAAACCGGCCGGAATAATGATAACACGCACAAAACCATCTTACAAAGCGTCGGCGCGCTCGAGGATACCCAGAGCACCGCCGACTAGATGCAAGCTGCCGGTAATCAGAGCCTGCCACTGCGGGCCGCCAGCACTCTCAGCCAGTTCGCGAGCCTTATTGATAGCCTCTTCGATACTGGGGATGAGCATGACATTGGCTGAGGGGTCCAAACTAGACCACTTCTCAGCAAACAGCTTTTGCTGCGTCATCTTCTGGATGTCTTCGGGATTGTACTGGTGGTTGACAAAATCTGGCGTCATCGTCAGCACCTATCAGACGCGTTTTAGTGTAGCGTAAACCAGGAAGGATGAGGCGTACCCCGCTTATACCCCGTCGCCGCATACGTGACGTTCGTGCAGAAAATAACATGCTCGAACCCCTTCCCCGTGGGATCGGCCTTCTTGATGGTATTGCACAACCCCTCCAGGAACCCGACCGCTTCGCTACGGCCCTGCTGATTGAATATCAGCACCTTGGGTCCGCCGTCAGGTCGTGCAGCACACTCCCCTGCAAACCACCGGGCTGCCATCTTCAGGCTGTCGACCGTATGCGCACCGTCCACATGCCAAATCACCCGGTCCTCGGACTTGACTTCGCACCGGCCGCGCCAGACGACCTGTTCCAGGCCTTCGATGAATTCTTGGGGTAACCTCTCAGGATTCCGCTCGAAGGATGGATTAAGGCGCTTCAGCGCCGCCTCAGCCAGCGCGATGGCCAGGCTGGCATTCTTCTTCTGGAAGAGGGCGTCCGGCCGGATGTTGACGCCTTCTAGACGAGGATCGACGCCCAGCACAGTCAGGTCCACACCCTTCTCGACAGCGCGATCGCGCAGCACCTTGTCAGCTTCTGGGACCTGCTCGATGGTAAACGCTGGGCTGCCGCGCTTCATGATGCCGGCCTTATGCCACGCGATCTTATCGACCGTGTCGCCCAGGACAAAGACATGGTCGATGCCCAGGGTCGTGATGCCCGTCGCGACAGGGCGCTCAACCACGTTGGTGGCATCATACTCGCCACCAATACCCGTCTCGTAGACGCATGCTTCGACATCTTCTGACAGAAAGACGTGGAAGCTCATGAGCGTCAGGTACCGCGCGTAGATGGGCTTGGAGCCCGGGGCGACCATATCTGATGCGACGGAGGAATTCGCCTCGAGCCGGTCCCAGACCTCGAAGAAGTACTTCGCGAAGAGCTCCTCAGACAGAGGCGTAGAGTTGATACGGATGCGCTCGCGCACAGCGATCAGATGGGGGGATGTAAACAGGCCGATCTTCTTGGGGCCCTTTCCAGAGCGCTGGTAGCGGGAGAGGATGCTGTCGACAAAGGCGCAGGTGCTGCCCTTGCCCTTGGTACCGGCGACGTGGACGATGTTGAGGCGATCGAGGTCCTTCGGGGAGTAGCCGATGCGGGCAAGGTAGCCGCGCATCTCGCGGACGGAGGCGGCATCAGGACGTATGCCGGCCTTGCGGCGGGCCTCGATCACGGCGTAGGGGGTTTGCAGCGTGTTGAGAGCGTCGATGGCGTCCTGGGGGCAGTCAGCGGCGGGGGACGGGACGGCAGAGATAATCAATGGATGATGATGATGATGCAAGGACCGGCCTGGGCCTGGCCTACATTGTATGTGCGGGACGCCATTGCCATTGTGTGGGAGATGAATCGAGACGGCGTGAAGGATGGAAAATTAGCTCTTGATCGAGAGATAAGGGTCCGGGTCGTGGCAACGGCGGGATGCTGCAGGGCATGAGGCATGACGCATTCAAAAGACGTGCAGAGTCAGAGATAGCAAAAGGCTCATCATCATGGTCGATAACATCATCAGAACAGGCCCGATGCGTGCGATATGCACATAGCGATGCGACGATACGAGACCCAAAAAATTTCTGCGAGTCACTGGGTCACGTCACTGCGTCACTACATGCAATGTAACTGGAGATGCTGTTGCGGCGGATGGGATGAAACGGAGTCAAAATTTCCGAATAATTTGACGAGGCAGCAGCAGCAGCAGCAGCAGCAGCAGCAGCAGCAGCGAAGCTTCCAGCTCTGTCGCAAGCTCTGCAAGCTTCCAACAGGCGGCTTTCGTCGGTGCAGATGACGCCGAACTCGGTGGCCGACGGGTCCTGCTCGATATGGTCCGTGCACGATACCCCGCGGTACTACCCCGCCATTTTGCGGGCGGGCCCACCAGAAAAGTTTAGGAGGGGCTCGGGAGGAAGCTTCCCCTTCAAAAGTTGCTCTTTGCTGACACCTCGACAAGGCAAGATGGCCGAGCGGTCCAAGGCGCCAGGTTCAGGTCCACCTGAATTGGCTCTACTGAGCATTCCTGGTCTCCGAAAGGGGGCGTGAGTTCGAATCTCACTCTTGTCATGTTTTTATGCCGGGTCATATTTTCAAAAATTTTGCTCGGGTTGACCGCCGGTGATAACGTTAACTTTTACGGTTGTTGGAATCTGATCAGAGTCTTTTATTTATTTTTTTATTTTTTTTTTTCCCCCGTTGTTTTGACCATGGCCTTGTAATTTGTAATTGATGATGACAAACACTTCAAACACTTCAACTGAAGGTGAATATCGGCATGCCTATCAAGACAAAAAGGCAACAATTGACGCCCCAGGCTGACAGCCAACAACCGCAATATCTGCCGCAACTCTCCCCCTTCCCCCCCTTGTCGCTTCGAGATGGTAGAGTCCCATTACCATCTGCAGCGCTGCAATGCGACGTCCCCACGCGCTGGGTCGCTGGCATCTAGGCCGCTAGGCCTGTCGTCGCATCACGCGCCAGCCGAGAAATAGCGCCCGCTGCAATCCATCCCGCATCTCTCTCTGATCTGTTGGGAGAAACAAGTGCCGGGTGGCAGATTGAGCGTCTCGTTTACCAGGTCACCACCCCTCAATCAGCCCACAATGCCCTCATGACACCGGGCCATCCGCTCTCTCGGTTTGTCTCTGCTTGAGCCCTGCAGACAGAGACGCAGCAGCCGCAGTAGCAACAGCAACAGGACGCCAGCATGACGATCTATTAATGCGCCCAGCTCCATACCAATTTCATCCAGTTTGCCCGTTTCACCGACGCCAGCACTCATGCTTTTATCCATGGGATAAATAGAGAAAAAAAAAAAAAGTTACAGGGCCTCACCTGACGTCCTGCCCAACGCGATCCAGCGATGTAGCGCCCATCGAACCCCCCTAGATGCGGATACCAACGGTCACATACCCCAGAATTGATTGGGCCGGTTAAATTCACTGGATAAAATGACTCCCCATGCGGCCCTGCCCCGCAGCGCAACCAGTTCGTGGGGACGCGGCCGGCCGACTGCCAGCGACTTCGCGACTCCAACGACAGCGACAAGCTTCTCGGGACCTGGGTAAGTGTGGATGCCCGACCACAGCAACCAGGCCCTGACAAGAAAATCCATGGCGTAATCGGCCCCAGGCGACGCGCCGCAGTGGAGATCCGTGGTGGGGGGAGACTGCGGGCGATGCGGGATTCTTTTGCTTCCCTTGAGATATGTTGCTAGCCTGGGACACTGTAGACTGCGACGGATGCTATCAAATGGGGCGCTTGTACATGTACCTGTCTCCTCTTTTTTGTTTTTTTTTGTTTTTTTTCCCCTCTTGTCTCTTTTTTTCTCCTCTTCCACACTCTGCGGCTGGCTCCCCGCTTGGCTGACATGGCCGAATGGATGGAGGTGGCCCCCTTTTTACCCTTCCCCAGGGACCCAGATGGACCACAGGCCTGGCCACAGGACCATCCATGGATGGAAAAGTCACGGTGACAGGTGCCAGTAAATGAATTTGTGCCTGAGCTCGTGTCTACGCACGGGGTGATCGGGAAGCGTGAGGGGAGCTCCCCTTCACCCTTTCACCCCCGGGCATGTCCAGACTTTTTTTTCTACCCTTTACCCCTCTGGATATCTCCGAACAGCGGTGCTGCCCGCTGGCCGTTGCTCCGTGCTGTGTGACTGCCTGTCAACCTGTACCGGTATAAAAGGGGCCATCCTTCTCGTACCTTCTGCCCCTCTTCCAGCTCTGCCAGATTCCAAAGCTCTGTCCTCTTCTTCTCCAACCTCTGCTCCTTGACTGAGCCTCTGCGAGGTCGTCATCCATCACATATATATATAGAACCTTTCCTCAACCCAATAGCCAATCAGACACAATGGCGGCCGGCAAGTCTGTAAGTTTCGCTCTCCATGCCTTGACACTCTCATATTTTTTTTTTTTTTTTCCCTTCCCCCCTCCCCCAGAACTCTTTCTCTAATATCCGTCTTGCAGAACCTCTCCTTCGTCCTGAAGAAGCCCAACGAGGTCTCCTTCGAGGAGCGCCCCGTTCCCAAGCTCCAATCCCCCCACGATGTCCTCGTCGCCGTCAACTACACGGGCATCTGCGGCAGCGACGTGCACTACTGGGTTCACGGCGCGATCGGCCACTTCGTGGTCAAGGACCCAATGGTGCTGGGCCACGAATCGGCCGGCACGGTCGTCGAGGTCGGCAGCGCCGTGACCTCGCTCAAGCCGGGCGACCGCGTCGCCCTGGAGCCGGGTTACCCCTGCCGCCGCTGCAACAACTGCCTCTCGGGCAAGTATAACCTCTGCCCGGACATGGTCTTTGCCGCCACCCCGCCCTATGACGGCACCCTCACCGGCTTCTGGACCGCCCCTGCCGACTTCTGCTACAAGCTGCCGGACAATGTTTCCCTGCAGGAGGGCGCGCTGATCGAGCCTCTGGCCGTGGCCGTGCACATCGTGCGCCAGGCGCGCGTCTCGCCCGGCCAGTCCGTCGTCGTCATGGGCGCCGGCCCCGTCGGTCTGCTGTGCGCGGCCGTCGCCCGCGCCTTTGGCGCCAGCAAGGTCGTCTCGGTCGATATCGTGCAGAGCAAGCTCGACTTTGCCAAGAAGTTTGCCGCTACCCACACGTACATGTCGCAGCGCGTATCGGCCGAGGAGAACGCGAAGAACCTGCTTAAGGCCGCCGACCTGCCCGGCGGCGCGGACGTCGTCATCGACGCCTCCGGCGCCGAGCCCTCGATCCAGACCTCGCTTCACGTCGTGCGCATGGGCGGCACCTACGTCCAGGGCGGCATGGGCAAGGCTGACATCACCTTCCCCATCATGGCGCTGTGCCTGAAGGAGGTGACGGCTCGCGGTTCCTTCCGCTATGGCAGCGGTGACTACAAGCTGGCGATCGAGCTTGTCGGATCGGGCAAGGTCGACGTTAAGCAGCTGATCAATGGCGTTGTGCCCTTTGAGAAGGCCGAGGATGCCTTCAAGAAGGTACGCGAGGGCCAGGTCATCAAGATCCTGATTGCTGGCCCGAACGAGAAGGTCGAGAACGGTGGGCTGGATACCACTGTGGATGAGAAGAAGCTGAAGGAGGCGAAGGTTAACGGGTCGACTGGGTGCTGCTGAGCTTAGGAGCGTCTTTGTTTGTCTGTCTGAAGTTTTATAAGTCGTGGCCCTTTTTTTTTTTTATATATATATCTTAGTGTTTCTTCGGAGGTAGGCAGGGTTGCAATGGCGTTACGGGTGCATGGTTGGGTTTCATTTTCGATTGTCATCATGAGATTTGTAGACGGAAATCTAATGCGTACCGCAATCGTATGATCACAGTATATCCGAAGTTATGGGTGTGAAGCGAACAGAATATCGAGCTTAAAAGGAAACCTCTATGTAACACTTTACCTTCCCCCTGGGTCTACGACACACCCCCTCCTACTCTATGTCGTCAGTCTCACACACACACACACACACACACACACACACACACACACACACACAAACAAACACTCCCCGATCCCCGATCCCATCGTTTGTTTACATCCCCAAATACCTGGCCCCAACCTTCGTCCCCTCCTTGGCCCCCCTAACACCAATCCTCACTACCTCCCCAGGCACGATATCAACCAGATTATCCTCAAACCACACCCCCTCATCCTCGCTCTCGAGCGCAACACCCTTAACCGGCACCTCCGCACTAACCTCAACCGCATCCAGCCCTTTTGTCAGCGAAGCAACCAGCTCCCGAGGCCGCTGCAGGTGCACGTACTTCAACGGCTCGGGCCAGTTGACATACCTTGCCAGCTGTTTCCCATCCGCCTTGGACACCAAGTAAGCGGCCACAACCGTCTTTCCCTCCTCGTTAACACCCTTCTTCCGGACGGGGACCTCCATCGCGGCGATCTCGGTCGACTGGTTCGCCGGGAGGGTGAGGTCCTCAGCCACAACAGCTGAGTAGGTCTCATCTCCAGTAACGACATCCCACGCTTTGAGAACGCAATCCACCTTCAACTCTTCAAGCGTCAAGTTCGACCCCCACACCTCGATCTCTGTCCTCACATCCACCCTCACCCTGGTATATCGATCCTTGGGATGCTTATGCACTCTCCTCGTCATACCCACGCTCACGGGTGCCATCTCCCTCTTAATAGTATACCACGCCATCTTCGGCCGGAGGTAATAATCCACCACCGACCAGCTGGTCACCGGCCAGCAGTCGTTAAGCTGCCAAACCAGCGCGCCGGCACAGTATTCCCTCCCGGGACCCTTCCACTCCCTCTTCCACAGCCTGTACGCCGAAGCAAGGCACTCGGCCTGCATCAGCTGCGTGGCATAGACAAACCCTTCCAACGGATCCGGTCCGTACCGCAAGTTCTCCACCAGATACAGTGCAATCCTGCGCTCGTGGCCCTCGGCTTTGTTATGGAAATCGACCGTCTCGCTCTGGGGGTAGCGATCCGGATCGTCTTTGCCCTTGGGCAGGTAGGCGTCGATGGTGCGGACGGAGGGGAAGGCTTGCATGCCGAACTCGGAGACAAATCGACCAGCCAATTTGTCGAAGTTCTGCCACTTTTCTTGCGTGCCGTGCCAGACGTTCCATTGGTGGATGTCGCCGACGGTCGGGTCGTGGGTGTCGCGGCCGGCACCCCAGGGCGAGCCGGGGTGGTAATAGACGTTGGGGATTAGCGCGGCGCAGACGTCGGGGAGGAGTTTTTCGTAGATGTAGCGCGCGGGGAAGTCCGTCTTGAGCCAGTTCTCGGGGTCCTTGTCTTCGTAGTTGTACGTGAGGCTGACGCTCTCCGCGAACTGGTAATCCTCGTTGTTCCCCGCCCAGATGACGATGGACGGGTGGTGTCTGAGCAGCTTAACGTTGGCCTCGGCTTCCAGGCGAATCGACTCGAGCAGCTCCGGCCAGGCAGGGTAGTTCCCGCAGCCGAACATGAAATCCTGCCAGACGAGCAGACCCAGTTCATCCGCGGCATCGTAGAATGCCTGTTCCTCGTAGATACCACCGCCCCAGACTCGGATCATGACCTGATTGCCCTCAGCCGCCAGGCGTAGCCAGTCGTAGTAGCGTTGGCGAGAGATGCGCGGGATGAAGTTGTCGGCCGGGATCCAGTCGCTGCCGCCGCAGAAGATGGGGATGTTGTTGATTTCGAAGAAGAAACTTGTGCCGGGCTGGCCTTGGACCGGGCGCTGAATGAGTTCGGACCGGCGAAGTCCTATGCGTTTGGACACCGTGTCGATGGGAGTTGTGGAATCGTCGGGGGAGAGGAGGGTCGTTGTCACGGTATAAAGCGGCTGCTCGCCGTAGCGATGGGGATACCAGAGGGCAGGAGAGTTGAGATTGAAGGTCGTCGAAGCGGAACCACCTTCGGCAGTAACGGTGTTGTTCGCGACTTGTTGGCCGTCGAGGGAGATTGCCACGCGTACAGGGCCAATGTTGGAGCCCTCGATGGAAGCAGTCACCTTGATGGTAGCTGAGCTAAGAGACTTGTCGACTTCGCTCTCGATGTTGACGTCGGAAAGACGGGCATGGTAGATTTCGAGATGGACGGGGCGCCAGGGGCCACAGGTAAGGAGGGTCGGACCCCAGTCCCAGCCCTGGGAGATTGTCAACAAATATACATCTTTGGTCAAGGGGAAAAAGGTCAGAAACCAAGGATCGAGGACATACCCAGTGATACTGTGCTTTTCTTACAGCCAACCTCGAGTTATCGCCATTCCAGCACCCCCACTTATGCTCAGGATATCTCTCAACCAGCTTCCAACCCCTCAAGTACGCACTGTCAAACGTAATGACCAGCTCATTCTCCCCCTCCTGCCTCAGCGTCTCCGTCACATCGACCCTATAGGGCAGGAACATATTATCCGACTCCAGAACCGTGGTCCCATTGAGCATGACCGTAGCAAATGTATCCAGCCCGTCAAATGCCAACACGGCCTTCGCGCCCTCAGGGACCTTTTGGCCCGCAAACGTGGTCCGGTAGGTCCAACGTTCCTCGCCGATCCATTGAACTACGAGCTCATTTTTGCCAATGAAGGGATCGGGGATCAAACCGTGGTGTAAGAGGTCGAGGTGAACATTGGTCGGGAACTGGGACACAGGGAGATATTGCGATTTGGGGTCGTCGGCCTGGCGGAAGGACCAGTTCTTGTCGATGGGGATGCGGACGAGGGGAACCATCGTGGCTCAGGAGAAGCAATCTTTGTGCTTAGGAGACCGTCAGGCTAGGCTTTTCTT
>Ga0065720_1021362_pt1 | contig 10804 bp, 10 predicted proteins | sample Thericmetagenome_FD_59107 | JGI IMG/M metagenome (GOLD analysis project Ga0065720, IMG submission 59107) | Thermophilic microbial communities from the Joint Bioenergy Institute, California, USA of rice/straw/compost enrichment - eDNA_2 v2... | ecosystem: Engineered > Solid waste > Grass >... | reverse complement strand
CGGGCCCGCGCCGCGGCGGCCACGACGTCGGCCTTGAGGATCCGCCCGTGGGGGCCGCTGCCGGCGACGGCGGTCAGGTCGACGCCGAGGCGTCGCGCGGCGCGACGGGCGACGGGCGACGCGCTGACGGCCTGCGGCCCGGCGTCCGCCCGGGGCGGGATGGCGATCTCGGTCACGTCCCGGTCCTCCTCAGAAGGCCAGCGTGCGGCGGACGCCGTCGGCGATCCGCTCGACGCTCGGGATCCACAGCTCCTCGAGCCCGCCCGCGTACGGGATCGGCGTCTCGTCGCCGCCGACGATCAGCGGCGGCGCGTCGAGCATCTCGAAGCGATCCGCCATCAGGCGCGAGACGAGCGTCGCGCCCCAGCTCCCGTCGTGCGAGCACTCCTGGGCGATGACGAGGCGGTTCGTGCGGTCCAGCGACGCGCCGATCGTCTCGAGGTCGAGCGGCACGAGCGTGCGCGGGTCGATCACCTCGACCGAGACGCCCTCGCCGGCGAGGAGCTCCGCCGCCTCGAGCGCGCGGTGGCGCATGAGCTGCGTGGCGACGAGCGTCACGTCGCTCCCGGCGCGCACGACCTCGGCCCGGCCCAGCTCGACGACCTCGGGCGTGTCGGCGACCTCGCCCTTGTGGTTGAACAGGTGCTTGTGCTCGAAGACGAGCACGGGGTCGGGGTCGCGGATCGCCGCGCGCAGCAGCCCGTAGGCGTCGGCCGGCGTGCCGGGGACGGCGATCTTCAGGCCCGGGACGTTCAGGAACCAGTTCTCGACCGACTGCGAGTGCTGGGCCGCGAAGCCCGCGCCCGCCCCGTTGCCGAGCCGGATCGTCGCCGGGACGTCGACCTGGCCGCCGGTCATGTAGCGGTACTTGGCCAGCTCGTTGACGATCCCGTCGAAGCAGACGGCGGCGAAGTCGGCGAACATGATCTCGGCGACCGGCCGCAGCCCGGACAGCGACGCGCCGATCGCGGTCCCGACGATCGCCTGCTCGGAGATCGGGGTGTCGCGGACGCGGCGGGGCCCGAAGCGCTCCAACAGCCCCTCGGAGAGCTTGAACGGACCACCGGCCTCGGCGACGTCCTCGCCGAACAGGAAGACGGTCTCGTCCTCCTCCATCGCGTCGGCCAGGGCCTCGACGACGGCCTCGCGGTACGTGATGGTCCGGCTCATGCGTAGACGTCCTCCAGGCGGGTCTCGGGGGCCGGGTCGGCCCAGCTCATCGCGCGCTCCAGCGCGTCGGCCACCGTGCGCTCGGCGGTCGCGCGCATCTCGTCGAGCACGGTCTGCTCGACGCCCTGGGCCAGCAGCGCGCGCTCGTGCAGGATCAGCGGGTCGCGCTCCAGCCAGCGCTCGAGCTCGCCCTCGGGGCGGTAGGCGCCCGGGTCGGCGCGCGAGTGGCCCTTGTAGCGGTAGGTCATCGCCTCGATGAACGTCGGGCCCTCGCCCGCGCGGGCCCGCGCGACGGCCTCCGACACCGTCGTGTGGACGACGCCGATGTCCATGCCGTCGATGCGGACGCCGGGCATCCCGTACGCGTCGGCGCGCACGACGAGCTCGTCGACCGGCGTCGTGTGCGCGATCGGCGAGAACTCCCCGTAGAGGTTGTTCTCGCACACGAAGACGACCGGCAGCTTCCAGATCGCCGCCAGGTTCAGCGACTCGTGGAAGGCTCCGATGTTCGTCGAGCCGTCGCCGAAGAAGCACAGCGAGACGCCGTCGCTGCCGCGGTACACCTCGGCGTACGCGGTCCCGAGGACGATCGGGAGGTGGGCGCCGATGATCGCGAACGAGCCGATCGCCCCCACGCTCATGTCGGTCAGGTGCATCGAGCCGCCCTTGCCGCGGCACAGGCCCTCGGCCTTGCCGAGGATCTCCCCGAAGCAGCGGTCCAGCGGCGCGCCCTTGGCGAGCACGGCCGCGTGGCCGCGGTAGGTGCACGCCATCAGGTCGGTGGGACGCAGCGCCCGGCACGCGCCGACGTTCACGGCCTCCTGGCCGGCGGCGAGGTGCGTCGACCCGCGGACGAGGCCCCGCGCGAACATGCGGTGGCACTCCTCCTCGAAGAAGCGGATCTCGAGCATGGCCCGCTGCCACTCGAGCTGCTCCTCGAGGGGCACGGTGGCCGGGACGGTCGATGATGCGGTCTTGCTCATGGGTCGGTGCTCCCTCGGTCTCAGTACATGAGCTGGCCGCCGCTGACGTTGACGGTCGCGCCCGTGATGTAGGAGGCGTGGTCGGAGGCCAGGAAGAGGACGATGCCGGCGAGCTCCGAGGGCGCGGCCAGGCGCCCGAGCGGGATCATCTTCACGAAGTCCGCGAGCGCCGCCTCGGAGGAGCCCTCGCGCATCATGCTCGTGTCGACGCCCCCGGGCGAGACGGCGTTGACGGTGATGCCGTCGGGGGCGAGCGAGCGCGCGAGGCCGCGCGTCATCGAGACGATGCCGCCCTTGCTGGCGGCGTAGACGACCGACCCGCCGAACCCTCCGGTCCACCAGCCCTGGGAGGTGAAGTTGATGATCCGCCCGCCGCGGCCCTGCTCGCGGAACAGGCGCGCGGCCCAGCGGTTGAGGAAGAAGGCGCCCTTGAGGTTGACGTCGAGCTGGACGTCCCAGTCCTCCTCGGTGACGTCGTCGATCGTCGCGCGCCGGCGCAGGACCGCGGCGAGGTGGGCGAGAACGTCGAAGCGGCCGAACGCGTCGAGGGCGCGCCGCAGCACCGGCTCCTGCTGGTCGAGGTCGGCGATGCTGGCGCCGATGGCCAGGTGGCGGCCGGGCTCCTCCAGCCCGTCGACCACCTCGCGGCACCGGTCCTCGTCGAGGTCGACGACGGCGACGCGCGCGCCGGCGGACGCGAAGGCGGCGGCGACCTCGCGGCCGATGCCCCCGGCACCGCCGGTCACGACGACGCCGCGATCCCGCAGCCCCAGCTCCCAGCTCATGCTCCCCGCTCTCTCCTCGCCTGAATCGGTACTGGTATCGATTCCGAACCCTAGCAGACGGTCGGCGTCGCGGGCGGGAGCTCGGCCACCGTCACCCACCCCGGGCGCGCGGCGACGAGCCGCGCGACCGAGTTGGCGAGCACCGCGGCCGAGCCGGCCTGGGAGGGCAGCCCGCCGGCGATCTCCAGGCGCACCGGCGGCGTCGCGTCGATCTCGACGGCGTCGCGGGTGACGAGCCCGGCCCCGGCCGGATCGACGTGGCCGGTGAAGTCGGCGGTGAACCACGGCGCGCCGGCGACGACCGCGACGTAGCGCTGGGCGAACCCGGCCGACCGCCCGCCGGCCAGGAGCGGCTCGATCGTGCGGTCGATGCGCTCGATCTCCACCCCGAGCGCGCGGGCGACGACCCGCATCGACTGGGGGAAGCCGATGTGGCCGGTGATCGCGCCGCGCGCCACCCCCGCGGCGAACGCGTCCGGCGCGAACCCGATGCCGAGCCGGCGCAGGATGGCCGCGCTGAACCGCGACAGGTCGACGACCCGCTCGACGCGCAGCGCCCGCACGTCGACGCACGCCCCCATCGCGGTGAGCACGAGCGCGTCGAAGGCGAAGCCGGGATTCAGGCCGGCGCCGAGGATCGTGACCCCGGCGGCGCGCGCCTCCCGGTCGAGGGCGTCGGCGAGGGCCGGGTCGGTCGCCCACGGGTCGGCCGCCTCCTCGGCGGTCGTCAGGACATTGGAGCCGGCGGCGACCGCCGTCCGGAGGTCGTCGGCGATCTCGGCCAGGAACGAGGTCGTCGCGATGAGGACGACGTCGGCCCCGCTCTCGAGCGCCGCGCGGCGGCCGTCGCGCCCGAACGGCCCGTCGACGGCCACGCCCCGGCGGGCGAGGAGGCCGGCGACCGCGGTCCCGGCCTGGCCGGCCCCGTAGATCGCGACCCTCATGGGACGAGCACCGATCGCAGGACGCGGCCGGCCCGCAGGTCCTCGAGCGCGTCGTTGCCCTCCTCCAGCGGCCGCTGCACCGCGGTGAGGTGGTCGGTGCGCACGCGGCCGGCGAGGTGCAGGTCGATGACCTCGCGGATGTCGTCGGGCGTGAAGCCCCGCGAGCCCATGACGGCCAGCTCGCGCCAGATGAGATCGCTGGAGCGGGCCGCGAACGGCTCGACCGACGCGCCGACGAGCACGATCCGGGCGCCGTAGCCGCCGAGGGCGATCGCCGCCTCGTCGAGCGCGGGCGACTCTGCGCACTGCACGACGACGTCGGCGCCGGCGCTGCCGATCGCGTCGCGCGCCTCGTCCATCCGGACCGCCGCCTCGGCCCCCAGCTCGCGGGCCAGGGCGAGCTTCTCCTCGCTGCGGCTGACGGCGACGACCCGCGCCCCGAGCGCGCGGGCGATCTGGACGGCGTTGGAGCCGATCCCGCCGACGCCGAGGACGGCGACGGTCTCGCCGGGCCGGACCCTGGCGATGCGGACGAGCGCGTGGTACGGGGTGCCGACCGCGTCGGTGAGCACGGCGAGCGTCGCCGGGTCGACCGGCTTCGGCGGCGCGATCAGGGTCCGCGCCGGGCGCACGACGTACTCGGCGAAGGCGCCGTCGACGTCGACGCCCATGCGCCGGACCGCGGGGCCGAGGTTGGGCCGCGGCGCGTCCGGCGGGTTGTCGATGTAGTAGATCGCGACCTGGTCGCCGACGCGCAGGCCGCTCACGCCGGGCCCGAGGGCGTCGACGACGCCGGCGGCCTCGTGGCCGGGGACGACCGGCAGCTTGTCGGCCCCGAACCCGCCCTTCTGCAGGAACAGGTCCGAGCCGCAGACGCCGCAGGCCTGGACGCGGACCCGCGCCTCGCCGGGACCGGGCTCCGGGACGGGCCGGTCGACGAGCTCGAGCGGGGCGCCGACCGCCGGGAGGACGAGCGCGCGCATCAGTCGATCAGGAAGCCGCCGTTGACGTCGACGACCTCGCCGGTGATGTAGCCGGCGTGCGCCGAGCAGAGGAACGCGACGGTGTCGGCCACGTCGTCGACGGTGCCGAGCCGTCCGACCGGCACCTTGTCGGCCATGTCGGGCATCGAGCTGATCATGTCGGTGTCGATGAGCGACGGGGCCAGCGCGTTCGACGTGATCCCGTGGGGCGCGTACTCGCTGGCGATCGCCTTCGCGAGCGCCATGACGCCGGCCTTCGACGCGCCGTAGGCGGCGACGGCCTTGGCGCCGCCGGTCTTCCCCGCGCTGGAGCCGATCGCGACGATCCGGCCGTAGCCGGCCTCGCGCATGGCCGGCAGCGCGCGGCGGGCGCAGAGGAACGCGCCGGTGAGGTTCACGTCGATCGTGCGCCGCCACGACTCGAGCGTCGTCTCCTCGAACGGCTCGATGACGAAGATCCCGGCGTTGAGGACGAGGATCGACGGCGGGCCGAGCTCCGACTCGACCCGGGCGAAGGCCGCCTCCACGCCGGGCTCGCTCGTGACGTCGAGCTCGAGCCCGAGGACGCCGTCGATCTGCGGGGCGCGCAGGTCGCCGACCGCGACCCGCGCGCCGAGGTCGCGGAGGCGCTCGGCGATCGCGCGCCCGATGCCGCGCGCGCCGCCGGTGACGAGGGCGACCCGGTCGTGGAAGCCGTTGAGCTGCATGGGAATCGATTCCAATCGTGTCGTCAGACCCGGACGCACGCCACCCCGAGATGGCGTGCGACCCCTTCGAGCGCCGGGCCGAGCGCCCCCGGCGTGGCGGACGAGTGGTGGTTGGCCCCGGCCCGGCACCAGTCGGCCCAGGCCCGGAGGCCCCGGTCGAACCGGAAGCCGCCGTTGGCGGTCCCGGTGGCCGGGAAGGCCCGGCCGGTGAACGCGCCCTCGGCGACGATCATCCGGAAGCCGTCCCCGACCTGGGCGAACGCGGCGAGCGTCGCCGGCCCGGCCGGCGCGGTGAGGACCGCGCAGGCCCCGACGTGGGGGTCAGCGGCGTACCAGTCGTTGGCGACGAGCCGCGGCCGGGCCCCGGGCGCGAGCGCGAGGTCGAACTCGCCCGACGAGGCGAGCACGAGCTCCCCGGTCTCGTAGTCGACCGCCTCCAGCTCGTGGTACTGGGCCGCGCCGCCGAGCAGCTTCGTCGCGAGCATCGCCACGGCGGTGAGCACGTCGCCGACCTCGGTCCACGGCACGCCGTTCGTCGTGGCCCGCCCGAGCGCGAACGACGGCGCGATCCCGATCTCCGGGCCGAAGCGGATCTCCGGCACGTGCCCGTTCAGGGCACCGGCGTCGAGCCGGTGGCGGGCGACGAGGTCGTCGATCGCGCACGCGGCGCGCAGCGACCGCTCCAGGCCGTCGCCCGCGATCTCGACGTCGTAGCGCGCCCGGGTCTCGGCCTCGAGCTCCCGGACCCGGTCGTCGTCGACGGCCACGTAGAGCTCCCGCACCTCGGCCGGGTCGATCGGGACGAGCTCGATCCCGGTCGCCGACCGCAGCAGCGCGTCGTCGGCGTCGACGCACGCGTACCCGTCGAGCGGGCGGCCGACGCGGCCGATCCGCGCGCGCCGCAGCCGCCCCGCGGCGGCCGCGACCCGCAGGGTCTCGGCGACGGCGTCGATCGTGGCCGGGTCGTCGATCCGCCCCAGCACGAGCTCGAACGGCCGCCCCTCGCGCACGAGCAGGGAGGTGAGCATCGGCGCGCCGACGGTCGCCCCCTCGGTCGTGATCGCGGCGTGGTCGAAGCCGGAGGGCAGCGCGCCGCGGTGGGCGGCCCAGACCACGACCGGCCGGTCGCCGAGGAGCGGCAGCGTCCAGGCCGGCGGCGTCGCCATCGTCTGCAGGACGAGCGTCGCGTCGGCGTCCTCGGGCGCCACCCACTCGACGCCGGGCAGCGCCCGCCGCACGGCCTCGCCGATCGCGGCACGATCGGCCCGCAGGTCGTAGGGCACCGAGGACTCCCAGAAATCCCAGTAGGGCTCGACGAGCGTGACCCGAGGCATCGGTGCGCGACCGTACCAGTTGCGGGCCGGAAACGTTGCCAGTAACGTTTCGCGTGCGATGACCGACCCCATGATCGCCTTCTCGGACGCGTTGGGTCGGCGCGTCCGGATGGGCTCCTGGCAGGACCAGCGGATCTCGACCTACCGCAAGATCCACGAGGCGATCGACGACGGTCGCTGGGACGACGCCGCGCTGCTGGCGAACTACTTCGTCGAGGAGGCGAGCGTCTGCTACGGCATCTACCGCCAGTGGATCCCGGACATCAAGCGGTTCATGGCCGACAACGGCGTGCCGAAGACGGAGATCGAGGCCGCCGAGGCCCGCATCGTCGAGAAGCTCGCCCTTCCCGACGGCACGCCCTGGAACCACCTGCGCCAGTGGCACCTCGTCCACGAGGCGTGCGAGCGCCTCGTCGCCCACGTCTACCGCGAGGAGGCCGACGCCGCCCACGCCGCGCTCGACGAGCTGAAGGAGACGTGGCGGCGCTGCCACGACCGCGACGTCGACCACACCTACGGGCTGATGAGCGAGCTCGTCGCCCGGCTCGGCGAGTCCGCGCTGGGGCGGATGTGGGAGCGCGTCCTGCTGCCGCTGTTCGCCTGGCGCTACGAGAAGTTCGACATCGACAAGTACCCGTGGGACGAGGGCCTCGAGGTCCTGATGACCGTCGCGTGCGAGGCGATGCGCGGCCACCTCTGCGGCCCCGAGCGCACCGGCGACTTCGAGCTGATCGAGACCGACGACCGGTTCATCCTGCGCTTCGACCCGTGCGGGTCGGGCGGGCGCATCCCCCGCGGCGACGTCATCGAGGGCACGCCGCCCCGGACCGAGCCGCCGTACGACTGGTCGGTGTCGGCCGAGCCCCACACCTGGAACCACGGCCAGACCGGCATCTGCCACTACTGCACGCACTGCATCTATCTCATGGAGGAGATCCCGATCGACCGGTTCGGCTACCCGGTCCGGGTCGTCGACCCGCCGCGCCTCGGCGAGACCGAGCCGGACGGCTCCCCCAAGAAATGCCAGTGGCAGATGTTCAAGGACCCGACCGCGGTGCCCGAGGAGTACTACGAGCGGGTCGGCCGCACGAAGCCGACCGCGTTCGGCTCCAAGGCCCACTCGGCCGACGACCTGCCCGACATCACCGTCGCCATGCCCGGCGCGGGCTGACCAGGAGGAGAGCGACCCCACGATGGCCGAACTCGCATTCGTCGACACGCACGTCCACTTCTGGGACCTCAACCACCCGAAGACGCACTACGCGTGGCTGCAGCCCGGGTGGGTCCACCCGATCCTCGGCGACATCGAGCGGATGAAGGTGCCGCTCTACAGCGGCAACGAGTACGCCGCCGACATCGCCGGGTGCAACGTCACGAAGGCCGTGCACGTGCAGGCCGCCCTCGGCAGCGAGGACCCGGTCGACGAGACGATCTGGCTGCAGGAGCAGCACGAGCAGACCGGGTGGCCGCACGCGATCGTCGCCGACGCGCGGCTGGACGCCGACGACCTCTCCGAGGTCCTCGACCGGCACGCCGACGCGTCGCCGCTGCTGCGCGGCATCCGCGACTTCGGCCAGGGCGACTACCTCGTCGACCCGGCCTGGGCGCGGGGCTACGCGATGCTCGGCGAGCGCGGCCTCGTCTGCGACCTCGACTGCCACTGGGAGAACATGCACAAGGCGCGCGACCTCGCGCGCAAGCACCCAGAGACGGTCATGGTCCTCGACCACGCCGGCTTCCCCCTCGAGCGCACGCCCGAGTACTTCGAGAACTGGAAGCGCGGGATGAACACGCTGGCCGAGGCCGAGAGCGTCGTCTGCAAGATCTCCGGCCTGGCCATGTGCGACAACGACTGGACCGTCGACTCGATCCGGCCGTGGTTCGAGCACTGCGTCGAGGCCTTCGGGATCGAGCGCTGCTTCCTCGGCACGAACTGGCCCGTCGACAAGCTCTACAGCGACTACGAGACGGTCATCGACGCGTACGCGGAGATCGCCTCCCAGTACTCGCGCGACGAGCAGGTCGCGCTGTTCTCGGCCAACGCCGAGCGGATCTACCGGATCTGACCTCCGGCCGGCGGGCTCACCACATGGTGAGCCCGCCGGAGACGTTCATCGCCTCGCCGGTCATGTACGAGCTGTCGTCCGACAGCAGGAACCAGATCGCGCCGGCGCACTCGGCGGGCGAGGCGCCGCGGCGCAGCGGGACGCCGGCCTCCCGCGCCTGCGAGAGCTCCTGCGGCGTGATGCCGCGCAGCCGCGCCACCTCCTCGAGGACCGCGTCCTGCATCGGCGTGTCGATGATGCCGGGGCAGATCGCGTTGACGCGGATCCCGCGCGGCGCCAGCGCGTAGGCGAACGAGCGCGTGATCGACAGGATCGCGGTCTTCGAGGCCGCGTACACCGCGGTCTCGACCGTCGACGCGAGCTTGGCCGAGCTCGACGAGAGGTTCACGATCGCGCCGCCGTCGCGCAGCCGCGGGCCGAGCTGCTGGCAGAGGAAGAAGATCGACTCCGCGTTGACGGCGAAGACGTCCCGCCAGTCCCGGCGGCTGGCCTCGAGGATCGGCAGCAGCCGGATGATGCCGTGGCTGTTGACGAGGTAGTCGGCCCCGTCGCCGGCCTCGGCGACCGCGGCGACGCCCGCCTCGCCGGCCAGGTCGACCGCGAGCGTCCGCGCGCCCGCGGCGGCGAGCTCGGCCAGGCCGTCCGCGTCGCGGTCGACCGCGAGCACCTCGACGCCCTCGGCCAGCAGCCGCTCGGCGACCGCCCGCCCGATCCCTCGCGCGGCGCCGGTCACGACGCCGCGCCTTCCAGCTCTGCTCATGCGCGTTCCCCCTCCGTCTCGAGCAGGTGGACCGGCGGAGGGTCGTCGGGGTTCAGCCTCCGCCACTTCGCCACGAGGTCGTCGTCGGCCAGCGGCGCCGCCTCGGCGCGCTCGGCGGTGCGCCCGTCGACGGTCACGCGCGCGACCGGCCCGGCCCGCAGCCGCACCCGCCCGGTGAGGGCGGCGACGTCCGGGTCGGCGTGTAGCCCCGGCTCGCCGGGATCGCGGCCGAGCAGCGTCGCCGCGACCGCGTGCTCGGCGCTCCACCAGGCCGCCTCGTCGTCGCGCGGCCGGGGGTCGGAGGCGAGCGCGAGGACGGCCTCGGGGACCTCGACGTCGACGGGCCCGCCCGGGGGCGGCCCAGCCACTTCGGCCGCGGCCTCGACGAGCGCCTGGCAGAAGCCGTTCGTGCCGTGGCGGCGGAACGTCGTCTCCGCGATCGCGGGCGGCGCCGGGGCCAGCAGGAGGTCGGGGTCGCCGCCCGTCGCGGCGAACAGCCCGCGCGGGTGCTCGAGCCCGAGGCGGGTGGCCGGCAGCGCGGTCGCCCGGGCGCAGCGGATCGCGGTCTGCGCCGCGTGGTCGCGGTGGAGCGCGCGGGTGCCGCTGCGCTCGAGGAGCGCGACGATCGAGCCGCCCGCGACCGAGATCGCGTGCCCGGCCGCGGCGACCGGGTCGGCGCCGAGGCCGAGCGCGGCGGCGACGGCGCCGCCGACCGTGCCGGCGGTCGCGGTCGCGTGCCAGTGGCGGCGGTGGTCGGGGCCGAGCGCCCGGCCCAGCCGGGCGGTCACCTCGTAGCCGGCGGCCGCGGCGCGCCAGCGCTCGTCGCCCTCGGCGCCGGTGGCGAGCACGACCGTCCACACGATCGCGCCCGGGTGGGTGAGCGACGGCCAGTGCAGGTCGTCGCGGTCGAGCAGCGCCGCGGCCGCCGCGTCGCCGACCCCGGCGGGGGCGACGCGCCGCCCCGCCGTGCGGCAGGCGAGGTGGTCGAAGAGGGCGCGTCCGCCCGCGGCGCGCGCCGTCTGCGGGTCGCACGCGTCGAGGGCCACGGCGACGAGCCGCTCCGTGAGTGGCT
>Ga0065720_1021361_pt1 | contig 10805 bp, 8 predicted proteins | sample Thericmetagenome_FD_59107 | JGI IMG/M metagenome (GOLD analysis project Ga0065720, IMG submission 59107) | Thermophilic microbial communities from the Joint Bioenergy Institute, California, USA of rice/straw/compost enrichment - eDNA_2 v2... | ecosystem: Engineered > Solid waste > Grass >... | reverse complement strand
CTCGCGCCAGAGCTTATATCCCAGGGGCAAGCCGCCGAGCCGGCTGTGGGCGCTGACGTGAGATAACACAGTATGGCGCCCTTGCTCCGGACCGACAGACGAGAGGATACTAGCCGGTGGATATACGCGGTGTCCAATGACTTTAAGGGCTCACTCAGTGGAGAGCAGGCAGCAGCATTCTGAGAATTCGAGATACCATGACCAAGATTACCAAATGATGCCGATGAGCTGTGCTCGCCAACATGGTTCTTATCTGCCCATGTATCTATCCTTATGTCCGTGATAGACGTCCATGCTACATTTTACCCTGGCCCTGCAATGGCGGCAATCCTATTTTCACTAGTCCCTTGCAGCTCGATCTGGTCAAGATCTGACCCAGCATCATGGATCACTTCAACGCAACAGTCACCAGAGACGGCCAGCTCGTCAAGACCCGCCGTGGCCTGCAAGTGTCCAGACAGCGATACAACGGCCTTTCCTTTGTTAACACATATCCCCAGAAATCAACCCCTTCTGCCCCAACCAGGAGTCAACAACGTCGTCCAGGAGTCACGGCAAGCTCATCGCTTAGAGCCCCTCCGCAGCCATCCCAGCCCCTGACATTCATCTCGGAGACCGGAGATACGGCACGTGAAAGCACCCGGAAACAGGACAATAAAGCTCACCGCACGGGTCAGAGGGCCAAACGACCGCCAAAGCGCAAGCAAAAGGACCGCTCAGAGACTCCTCCCCAGCCCGAGCCACCTCCTATCCGAGCTCCTGGTCCTCCGGCAGATGCCTTAACTTCACAACTTGGTTACCATGCCTCCCCGGAACTTTCTGGTTTGTTCAACTTAGACCCGTACCTGCTTTCGACCCCTTCCACAGATCTATCATCATCTCTCAATCTGATGACGACGGCTTCTCCCATCCTAACGCACAACCTCAATCACACCGCCCGCATAATGTATCCCTTCGAAGGCCTCGTGACCTATAACCCCGCCCGCGATACATCTTTCCTCTCAGTTGTACACTCCGACCCGGCCGTCTTGCAGTCGATTTTTCTCTACGGGAGCATTGCCGACGCAGTACTTCGCTGCCATAAGTGTCCATCCACGAAAAATGATGATGACGGCCATTGGGAGAGGGAGAGGGAGATTGACACGAGGGAAGTCACATATCACGTCTCGAGGGCGTGCTCCGTGTTAAACCAACGCTTGGAGTGTCGTGCTAAGGGTGAAGGGGAGGGCGATGTGGAGGGCGATGTGGAGGGCGATGTGGGGGTGATGTTTTGCATTGCTGTGTTGGCTTGGTCGGGAGTAAGTTTACTCTCTGGGTCTCAACCATACTGAGATGCTAACGTAGGTATATATGTAGGCATATCTCGGTCGGCTGGAGGACTGGAAGGTTCATATGACGGGGTTAAAGAAGGTCCTCGACGTGGGAGGGTGTGTAGCGGACTTACCGAAGTGGTTGATCATTGAGATGTATAGGTAAAATAGCCCGTATCCTGCTTCCCTAGTCATGAATGACGGAACTGACACCCTCTAGGGCCGACCTAAAAGGGGCTACCGCCCTCGGAATATCCCCTTACTTACCCTTCATCCGCTTTCATCCTCTAGCTTCCGATTCGCTGCCAGTGGAGCTCCGTTCTCGCACAATAGGAATCGTCACTTCGATTCTTCAACCCCTAGGAATCCATCCAGATGTGGTATCTTCCATGTCCGAGCTCGCCGTTTTCGCATTAGCAGTGCGGCAAGCCAGGCAGCGGCAACAGCTCGTGGAAAACAAAGTCGTGTTCGACCCGTACGAGTTCGCAGAGGAATGGCTGGGGATTATTCGTGAGCTGCTCACTCGGCCGAACCCGCTCCAGAGTCGTGATGATAAGGAGGAACGTTCTGACTCTGCTGTTTTGGAAGGGGAGAAAGTTATCACAGGACACCTAGAGCGCGCCTTAAGGGTTGCAGGTTTACTGTTCTTGAGGGTGTTGTTATCCGATTGGCCGCGAAATCTGGGGGGAGAAGGGGCATTGCTCGGAATGCTGCAGGAGGGACTGCAGAAGGTTGTTGGCTGGGTAATAATTGATGACAAACGTGGAGACTTGGGTCATCTGAGAAGATGGTCAGGGAGCCACAAGGAAAATGATGATTGTGAAAAAGGAGCAGCAAGACCAAATTCTACTTGGGACTTGGTAGAAGATTTTAGGCAGGGAGAGGAAGAACGCCCTGGGGAGAAAACCCACGCCAACTTGGTGCCTGCCATCATTTTCATCTGCCTGATCGGCAATCATATTTCACTCACCACTGGTGCTGAAAGGAGAAAAGTCCAATCATTGCAGTCTCTGACAGATATGAAGTCAGAGCGAGCACCCTTGCAGCTTGATATAGACACAACCCTGGGAGCATCGCAACCAAACTCAAGATACTCCCTTCGACCACGATCAATAATATCCTGTCCAACGAAAATTGTCACTCCGCCAACATTTACCCCTCAACACAACACTTCAAACAGAGGACCAGGTTACCAACCCACAAAAGACGGCAGCCAGAAGGCTCAAAGTATGCACTCCATCTTTCGTGCCTCCTTACGCAACATCCTTGGTCTAGAGAACCAAGGGAATGTGGATACGTGTGTCACAAATGAAGACCTGGAACTGGCTAAGTTATTTGGACTAGGCTGGCTGTTTGACGGTGCATGCTTGGGAATGGAAGAGAAAGATATAGAACAAGAACAGCGGCCAGAGAAACAGAAGGATAAAGGGGGTGTGGATGAGAATGAGCATCTGAGGACATTGTTAAGGAGAGTTGTCACTTAGCTAGGGTACAAACCAGCAAATGGACGTTGAGAATTGAAAAAGATTGGTGATTACCTACCTAGATAACTTTTCTGAGTTGACAGCACGAACTGGAGAACACCTCCTTGTATGTTTACAAACATTAAATCTCAGGGGTTATAGTCACTACGGCAGCCTGAGAACAGCTAGTAAGAACTTAACCTGCTGGCGGTTTAGACGTGCTAAAAATCAAAGATAAAAATTGAAGATAAAATTTAGGAAAAAAAAAGTACAAACAAAATTCTTATGTCATTTTTCTTAAACAACAATTAAAGATGGTAGTGAGGCCGAGGAGTGCGGCATCGAGGGCCTCTGGGCCTGAGTTGAAATCAGAAGCTGGAGTCATGTTTTTGGGGGACCCACCCACGAGGACCCACCCACGAGGACCCTTGGCGGTCGGCCGAACTGCTTGTGCGGGCTCCTTGATTATGCGAAATCCACCAATCGCAGCCCGCCGTTCCAGCCCAAAGGATCCACCATCCCGCCTTGGGGATCAATGCTCGCCTCCGGTGCGACGCGATTCGAGGCGCGTAGCGCACCTGCGAGTTGCAACTCGCATTCTGGAAACATAGACAGCCGTCCTCCACTCCACCTTTTCGAATTATTGTGGTTATTCTACTCTGATTTTCGACCCGGACACTACACTCAGCATTACACGCTGCCCAACCTCGACCCCTCCGACGACGTGGTCGACGGCAGCCCAGCAACCCATCGCATATTCCGTATTCTGTGTTCTGCCTCATGAATTGCGCGCATCCACGACCCCTCCCACATCGCCGCGCAATTCTGTCTCGATCCTGACCTGACCGGGTTGCTTTATTTTTTTTTTTTTCATCCCCCGCAGGTTTCATCATCCCCGGAGTTGACGTGTGTGGTGTTGGTGCGAGTGCCGAGTGCCATTTTCTGGACAACATCTTCATATCCATCGTCGTCGTACCCTCAAAAATCGACGAATCAGTCTCTCTAATCGGTATTTTACCATCACATTACGAAACGCGCGCGCTACTACTGCATTGTCGTGGTGTGCTCCGAGTTGACCCATCGACCGTCCCTACGACTTCGCCGCCCCTCCTCTAACCGTCGGCGCAAGCCATTGGGATCCATTTTGCGCCATGGCGCCCCGCAGGAGCGCGGCCACTGAGGCCGAGGAGCAGCAGGAGGAGGATGCTGGCACCGTCCAGCTGCAGTTCGACGAGCCGCTGTCCTGGCGCCCCGGCAAGCCCATCCCTCTCGATACTCTCCTCAAAAGACTCGACCGCCTTACGAAGGAGCTGTCCGAGCTGGACCAAGAGACCATCGATACGTCCTCGCTGCAGAAGGTCGCAAAGGAGGCCGCTTCCCACCAGCTGCTCAACCACAAGGACAAGGGCGTGAGGGCATACACCGCCTGCTGCATTGTCGACATCCTCCGCCTCTGCGCCCCAGACGCTCCGTTTACTCCGACCCAGCTGAAGGTAGATTGCCAAATGTTTTGCTCAGCCATGGAGGAGTCTCTTTGGTCTAATGTGTGCTCTGTCAACAGGACTTTTTCAATCTCACCATTACCTCCATCATCCCCGCCCTGTTCGAACCCTCCCATCCCTATAACAACCAGCACAAGTATGTTCTGCGCTCTCTCGCCGAGATCAAGAGTATTGTTCTGCTTCTCGACGTCGACGGGCATGAAAACCTGCTGCTTCACCTGTTCTCTACCATCTTCGATGGCGTATCCGGCTCCAAGACCCCATCCGGCGAGACCATCGCCAAGGATGTCCAGTTCAGCATGCAGGAACTCCTCGGGGTCCTTATCGAAGATGCCGGAAGCCTGCCAGCCAAGGTTGTGGATGTTATGATGGCTCAGTTTCTCCGCGCTGCCGCCCCGGGAATCGGCAGGGACAAGCACAGCCACGTGCAGCTAGATGAGAACCAGGCGACTCTCCTGGCTAAGGAGGAACCCGAGGCCTATCAGATCGTCAAGCATCTGTGCCAGGCGTACCCCGACAAGATGTCTCGCTTCGTGAGCCAGTATTTCAGCGATGTGATCGTCGATGCTACTCCTTTTCCCGGTAGCCGTGACAAGGATGGAGAGGGTTCCGACGAGGAGGAAACTCCCCAGGGCCCGTCCGAGGCAGATTTGCGGGAGCTTAAGAAGGCCCATACCTTGATTCGTGAGATCTGGAAGGCTGCTCCTCAGATCCTGCAGAATGTCGTTCCTCAGGTCGACGCCGAGCTGTCTGCCGACAATGTACATCTGCGCCAACTAGCCACCGAGACTCTGGGTGACATGATTTCGGGTATTGGTGCCGCCGGTCCCCCTCCGCCACCGGTGCTGGACCCCGCTGCCTACCCTCCTCTCAGGCTGGAAGACGAGGACCGGGCAGAGAGCGCCCCTGCCAACATCCTGACGACGCCGATGTCGTCCATCTCCTTTCCGCAGACCCACCGTTCTACCTTCCTGAACTTCCTCAGCAGGAAGAACGATAAGGTAGCCTCCATCCGTGCTGCCTGGACCACGGCTGTGGGCTACATCCTCGCTACCTCGGCCGGTGGTATTGGCCTGGGACGTGACGACGAGAACACCCTGATTGAAGGCCTTGGTGAGAAGCTCTCGGATAGCGACGAGAAGGTCCGCCTGGCCGCCGTCAAGGCCATCGAGTGCTTCCGTTTCCGGGATGTCATCCTCAAGCTGGGCCCCAAGGGAGGCGTCAACAAGGAGGGTTCTGTCCTGTCTACCCTGGCCGACCGCTGCCGTGACAGGAAGCCGGCTGTCCGGGTGGCCGCCATGTCCCTGCTGGCAAAGCTCTGGGCTGTTGGTACTGGCGAGCTGCTCGCTGGTCACGAGGCTGTCACCGCGGCTCTTGGGGGCGTGCCCAGCCGTATCTACAACGCTTTCTACGCCAACGACCCCGAACTCAATGTCCTGCTGGACCGCGTCATCTACGAATGCCTGGTACCCCTCTCCTATCCTCCACAGCCTAAGAAAGAAAAGGGAGCATCTAAGAGTGCCATCGGCTCCAATGGGACTTCCCAGCCTCAGGCCAGCTCGGCCTCGGCGCTGGACGAGAACGCGGTCCGGGCAGAGAGGATACTCCTGCTCGTCCGCTCTCTCGACACGACTGCCAAGAAGGCCTTCTTCGCCATGCAGGCCAGGCAGCCGCAGTTTGCCCACGTCCTGGAGACCTTCATCAAGCAGTGTGACCTGTACAACGGTGGTGTGATGGACAACAACGCCGACAAGATCTCGGCTAACCTCCAGAAGACCATTAAGTATATCGCCCAATTCCTGCCTGATGAGACCAAGACCACCCAGGAGCTGTACCGCTTTGCGAAGGCCAACGACCGCCGGAACTACAACCTGATCCGCTATGTGGTCGGTCCGGAGCATGATTTCAAGACAGTGCACAAGGCACTTAAGGAGTTGATGAAGCGCATCCAGTCCAGCAAGGACCCATCCGTCCGCGACACCCTGCTGCCTCTCCTGTATCGGTCTGGTTGCCTCATGTTCAACCGCAGCCATCTGGCTACTATCATGGAGTACTCGCGGTCTGATAAGGATGGTCTAGGTCCTGCTGCTCACGAGATACTCAATGAAATCTCGCAGCGCAATCCGGACCTGTTCAAGACCCATATCGGCCAGCTGTGCAAGGACTTGGTTGATCAGGCTCCCACAGCGACCAAGCCAAATGACCCTGTCGTCGTCGAGACTCTTAAGGCGTGCTCGGCATATGCCCGCAAGTATCCTAAGGACGTCCCCGGCGAGCGGGACTTCACGCGTACCATGATCAACTATGCCCTCTACGGCCAACCTCCCAAGGCCGCCAAGTACGCCGTCAACATCTTGTGCTGCAAGAAAGACGAGCGTAGTCAGATTAGCGCGACCGAGCTGCTGCAAAAGACGCTCAAGGATTGGGAGTACGGCACGCAAGGCTCCCTCAACAAGCTGACCGCCATCAGCCAGCTCGAACTCCTGGCCCCCAAGGTGACGGAGGATGAGGACGAGAGGATCCTCAACATCACCGTGCAGCAGGTCCTTCTTGAGGTGCGGACTAACGCCAAGGAGGACGACCCTGACTGGGTCGATGATGCCGATCTAGACGAGGAATGCCAAGCCAAGTGCATCGCGCTCAAGACCCTAGTCAACAGGCTGCGCAGCATGGAAGATGTGAGTGAAGCCAAGGAGAAGGCAAAGCCCGTCTGGAAGCTGCTGATGAAGCTGGTCACTGCCAAAGGTGAGCTGTCGAAGAAGAAAGAGACGCCCAAGCACCATCGGTCGCGGCTCAGGCTGTTGGCTGCGCAGTTGCTCCTCAAACTGTGCACGCAGAAGCATTTTGATGACGAGTTGACCCACACCGACTTCAACGCGCTTGCGTTGACGGCGCAGGACGCGGTGCAGGAGGTTCGGCATGGGTTTGTGCGCAAGCTGCAGAAGTATTTAGCAGATAACCGGCTGCGGTCACGGTTCTACACAATCTTGTTCTTGCTTGCGTTCGAGCCCAACACCGAGTTCAAGCAGCGTACTGAGACATGGATCCGCTCGCGTGCCCGCTACTTTGCCGACCTCAAGCAGAACGTGCTCGAGTCGACTATGGCCCGGCTGCTGTCACTGCTGGCCCATCATCCAGATTACAACAGCTCTGATCTAGACGAGCTGGTGGACCACGCGCGGTACCTGCTTTTCTACATCAGCCTGGTTGCAACCGAGGACAATTTGGGTCTGATCTACAAGTATGCGGAGCGCGTGAAGCAAACACAGGATGCGCTGGACCAGGGCAGCGATCGGCATCAGGTGCTGAGCGACCTGGCGCAGGCAGTCATCCGTAAGTGGCAGGAGAAGAAGAACTGGGTGCTGAATGTGTACCCGGGCAAGGTCGGCCTGCCGGTGGGCCTGTATAGTGCGCTACGGTCTCACGATGAGGCACAGCAGATTGCGGAGAAGCAGTTCGTGCCGGATGGGATTGACGAGAAGTTGGATGAGCTGTTGAGGGCTATGGAGAGGAAGAAGGTACGTTTACCATGGCTCTCCTACGTTCATCCATCCAAGTCGATAAGATGCTAACACTCTTGCAGAAACGCAAATCCGTTGACCCAGGCGACTACTCCGCCAAGCGCCTCAAGGTCCAACAGCCCAAGACGACCTCAGCTGACTCCGACGAGTCGGGCAACGAAAAACGGCCAGCCAAGAGCCGCTCCTCCAAGAAAGCTGCCTCTTCTTCCTCGGGCTCTAAGCCCAAGAAAACACCCAAACCGAAAAAGACCCGTGAACCTTCCCCCGTCATCCCCGAGTCAGAACGCCGCCGCAGCTCGCGCGCCCGTCCTAACCTTTCGTATGTCGAGCGCGATTCGGAGGATGACGACGAGGAGATGTTGGATGGGGTTGCAGAGTGGGAATATGTGGATGAGGAGGCTGAGGAAGGCAGTGGCGGGGAGGGTAAAATTGAAGAGGAGGAGGAGGAGGAGGAGGAGGAGGAGAGTGATGATGATGATAATGTGAGGTCTTCCAGGAGGGGGAAGAAGGCTAAGCGGCAGATTGGGAGGGTTAGTCGCCCGAGGGTAGCTGTTAAGTCGAAGGAGGCGACTACTGAAAAGAATGGTGCTGCCGCGGCGAGGGAGGATAATGATTCAGGAAGTGAGCTGAGCGAGATTTCATCTGAGGAGGTTGAAGATGTCGAGATGGAGGATGTTGGGGGGTCTAAAGAGGAAAGGGGGGCATCTCCTGAACCAGAAAAGGAGATGGAAGTTGTTGAACATGGAGAGGATGGGAGGGAGCATGGGGAACTTGAGCCCGAGCCCAAGCCGGAGAAGTCTTCCCGCCCGACAAGGGCTGCGAAGCGGAAGCAAGCTGCTGCTACGGTGACCAAGCTACCTGACCGTTCTCGGGAGGGTCGGAGCAGACGGAGTGCGGCTGCCGCTGTTAAGGATGATGAGCAAGAAGAGGAGCAGGAGAAGGGAGAGAAGGAAGAGGCTGAGCAGCAACAAGCAGAGGGAGAAGAAGAAAACGGAGAAGAAGAGGAGAAGCCTGCTACAAGAAGGGGTAGCCGTGCCAAGGAGACCAAGGCGTCTTTCAAGGCTCAGGACAAGGACACTGAGGTCACAACGAAGGGCACTAGGAGGAGTGCACGTGGGAGGAGGTAATTTTTGTTATTGTTGTTGTTGTTGTCGTCGTCGTCGTCGTCGTCGTCGTCGTGAGTTCGATTCTGATAATGCCGAAGGTGAGAGAGGATCTGCTAGATGCATGGACGAAGCAGTCAAAGTTGAAGTTGTTCAATTAATGGTCGGTTGATCGATCGATAGGTTCGGTATTAGGGCAATGCAATTCGTACATGCTACGTGTTCTACATGGGGACGGGTAGTCGATTCGAGCAGGAAGGGCAGGAGAGAAGAATGTTGTTGCGTTGATTGATTCATGAAATGGCATCATTCCCCCTTCTACCTCCCCCCATGTGTCTAATATGCTTATTCTATTTTATTTATTGTTTTTTATTTTTCTTTTGCAGTTTCATTGCTTGGTACATTGCTTGATTGCAGTTGGCTTTTTCCAGCACCATATCTGGTACTATCCTGGCTTGGTGTAGTTTGCTTACTTGTTTGCTTGGTTTGTCCCTTGAGCATAGTACGTACATATTGACAATGTTGCTACTCGACGGACTCGTATGTGTTTGCTGAGTGTCTTTGAACGTGGGTTTGGGCTCGCCTAGTGAAAGTATATATATCTTGACCGGTAATAAGGCCCAGGCTGGTCAAACAGCGAGGTAGCTTAGTTTGCTATGCAACATCTTGCTACAAGACTGAAACGTGATCAATTGTGATATTTACTTAAACGGGAGACTCCGCTTGTTCTCCCATGTTTGTCGGTGCTCTCCGGCATTGTTACACATGTGTATGGTTGTGCGACATGTAGTTGATAAAGCCCGAACACAAGGCTTGGGAGACAATCGGCGGGGACTTCGTGTACAACATTCGTGAAGGGGAGCATCGGCTGGAATGTTGTGGACCATGGGCATCTATCACTTGAACATCATGAGAATACGAAATGTGGTAAGACGGAATCAATTCAACTAGAAAAGACAAACACCTAAAACCGCTTGGTATATACCACGCACGCACCATCACCACCTGACTCACCATTTTCCGTCATCTACCTTAGGCCCTCCTCCATCCATCGATCCATTCATCCATCATTTCCGTCAAGCCATCTTATCCATCCAACCAACCATCCATCAAATTATCACTACCTCCCATAATTCATCCAACACCAGATTCGATTCCCCATTTCTCCCCTCCTTCCCTCCCTTCTCACCAGGTCCGACGCAAACCATCATGCCACAAATCCAACCTCTCTCTCTCCCCAGTAAAACTCCTCCAATCACACCATGTCCAAATTGAGGAAGAAGCCATATGTAGATAGCCCTTCCCCGTCAACAGAAAATGAAAACCAATGCTCTCTGTCCCAGACACGTAGCTAGACACACGCAACTCAACACAACACAGGTAAGACGAATAACAAAAGGGAGAAAGAAAAAAAACCGGATGGATAGATATGAGGAAAAGGGGGAAAATCATACAAGGCTTAAACAGAAAAAAAAAATCAAGAGGCAAAGCTGGCAAGGCAACAGAGATTCATTATTAAAACATAATACTGATCCATCCATCCGTCCATTCCGTCCCCTCTCGCCTAGCATAGAGAACAAGCCAACCAAGAACCAATAACGACAACTAGAAAAAAAATTGAACGTTTTCCCACCCACACCTCATACTGAAAATTCTCATGGTAGCAGCAGTAGTTAATCTGTATGGTTAAAATAGAGAGGAAAACACTTCGCTCCGCTTTCTCATCGATCGAGTCCGACCCAGCCAGGCCCATCCATTACCATATTTTTGATATTGTTCTTAAGTTGGCAGGCAAAAGCAAGGCAGGCTCCAAACTAGAGAGCAGCAAATCTGGCTTTTTTTCTGTGACACTGGCAAGGCGCGAGAGAGGCAGGAGAGAGAGAGAGATGGTCTTATTTTTGGGGGG
>Ga0065720_1021360_pt1 | contig 10806 bp, 13 predicted proteins | sample Thericmetagenome_FD_59107 | JGI IMG/M metagenome (GOLD analysis project Ga0065720, IMG submission 59107) | Thermophilic microbial communities from the Joint Bioenergy Institute, California, USA of rice/straw/compost enrichment - eDNA_2 v2... | ecosystem: Engineered > Solid waste > Grass >... | reverse complement strand
AAAAAAAAAAAAAAAAAAACAGCAACTTACATTCCAACTGCCAATGGCATTCAACAGCGCAAGCTCCACAAGCCCGAACCACCGCCGCCGATACGTACGGTACTGGCCGCCAGCAAAAGTCGGGCCAGTCGCATCCCCACTCGCGTCGGCAGCGCCATCACGGATTCGGTCGTTATCAGAGCCGGAGAAAATAACGGCTGAGGATGAGACGGTTTGGAACGGCCCGTCGCCGGAGTCGCAAGACGATGAAGCGACAACGCGCCCCATCGAAACGGTGAATTTGTCATCGGCGTCGATGTCGACCGACGCCTGCTTTTCCAGGCTCTGCTTCTCGGGGTCGTGACCGAGCGGTGAGTGGCGCGCGCTGGCTTGCGACGATGATGATGAGGTCATGATGTCGTCGGCTCTGTGGCTGTCAGCGCTGCTGCTAATTGCTGTCACAAGGCAAGTCGCGCTCGATTGCGCAACGTCGTCAATATGAATGCGGCCGTTCGACTTCTATCTCCACGGAGCGGCGAGCTCTGACAGCCGGGGGACAGCGAGGGAAGGACAGCCTCAAGGAACTCGCCTCTCTCCCTCAAGTGGATAATGAAACAGAGGAGTAAACCTCAGTTTATAGTCAGCGTCGCGTCACGCAACATCGGCATCAGCACTGGCATCAGCACTAGGAGTTCTCTGCGCCGATGGACCAGAGTTGGCGATGATTAGTGCGTGGCTGACGTGAGAGCAGCAAGAGACTGTGAGGAAAGAGGTTGAATTTCCCTATGTGTCGTATTGGTGTCGGCGATAAAGAGACAACCAGCCAAGCGTTCACTGGAGAGCAATTGAAGAGAACCAAATGAAAGGCTGAGAGGGGGTTGGCGCGCCGTGCAAACCGCCAAATCCGACACCTGAGTCTCAGGCGAATCTCATGTCATGCGTCGGCCGAGCTCCGCGCTCTGCAGTGGCAGGAATGTGAAAGAGCCAGCACGAAGAAAGTCTTGAGTTTAGGTTGATGGAGAGAGTTTGAGACGTCACCGATAGGGATCGCTCCTAAGACAGAAGCCATCCATTTGCCAGGAAGCCAACGGAAGCAACCCCCTCTTTCAACGCTGCGAGCTTCTGACCATCCTAGCGCAACTGGAATGCTCACACTAACACCTCACCCCTCACCTCCCGTCTTGGCAGGTGGTCACACCCAGACATCTCGTCCCCACAAATTTACCCTAGAACCCCGACTCCCTAGATAGTGCTTGTGGATGTCCCGGAAACAGTCTCAACCCGAGACTTCAGGTGATAAAACCCCAACCACGACGTAACACACCTACTACTGTGATAGATAGGTATCTTAAGCTGCATCAAGCTTGGGGCAGGGTTGCTTGGTCTTGGCTAAGTGAAAGAGAGCCCAAGCTGTAGAAATTGTTAAAACATTTTGTTAGGTGCTGGATGCAGTGTGGAAAACGCTTGATACTCGATCCGATGGGCCAAACTCCAGCTCTATTTCGCCATCACATACAAAAACATCACCATGCCAGGAAGAGGGTAGTGTAGGGCGGTAGTGATACACAACAACACCAGCCATGAACCACCCCAATCCCGACCAGTTCAGTTAGTCAATTATACACAGGGCTCCGTTGGTTTTTGTTAGCATGAGAACCCCTCAGCAGTTGAGCCTCTCCAATTGATACGTTGCCCGGGGCACGATGTGCGAGACCCCACCGCTCCCATCCCTCACAGCAAAACAAGCATGTAACGATCCAGCCAGCGCCCCGCTCTCTCCGTCTATCGTAGGTAGGTAGTAGGTACCCGTCTCCCCACATAAGTCTATAAGCCAGTCGTTTGCACGCGCAATCTTGCATGTTCCTAGGAGAAACGCCGACGCCAGCGGTGATGGAATGGGATCGGGCGGTTCGCAATATTGTAAGCAGTGCTTGCGGATTTATTTCAGAATGCGCCACAGCTTGGGAGCGGCGCACTCGGTCGCGCAGTGAGTGAGGTGGAAGACTGCAAGAACATGTCAGTAAGTGAGGATACAGGCTTCCCCGAGACGGGGCCTCGCTTTTCGAATGGTAAGCACATACACTCCTCAACGCAGTCCTCCTTGGTGCCGCCGTTCTCCTGGGCAGCAGTAACGCGCTTGACGCACTCATCGAAGTGGTGCTTGGCGGGGGCGCACTGCTTGGAGTTCTTGCACTCTGCATACCCACGTCAGCATCCTTCTCCAAGACCAGACCGCAATCTAAGCCCAGCGGGTCTCGTCAAATCTTCCCTCAACTCAGTTTGTCCAACAGCACTCTTTCCTCCCCAAGCTCTTGGCAAAGCCACGATCGAGGACAGCATGACGAGGCCCGCCGAGCATCCCAGCAGGGTTGGAGAAAACCGACCTTCCTCGAGCTTCACCTTAGGGTCAACAAGCTCCTCCTCCTCCTCCTCCTCCTCCTCTTCCTCCTCAGCCTCTTCCTCAGCGGGCTCCTCCTCAGCGGGAGCCTCGGTGGCCTCCTCCTTCACAGTCTCTGTGGTAGTCTCGTCGACCTACATCCAGCAGGCAGGTCGCCAGCAGGCGCCCCAGCAGTTAGCCATAGAACAGTTTGATATATTGGCTCATGGTGTGGAAAAGACAGGGGTTTGCAGGCAAGTCGGCTTGGATATGTGCTGTGTATTAAGATGCGCAAGCCCACTGCGGGGCTACCAAAGCCAGCTTTGCAAGCTCACGCCTAGCTTCTGGTCAAGTTGCAAATTAACTCGCAACCTCCGGACGATAACTTTGCAACGCGATGCAAATCCGTGTGCCGGAAAATGCGCCAGGCCAGGGTAAGGGCGGGGAGTGGTGTTTTCGGGGGGTGGTGTTTTCGAGGGCGAGAAGAGAGAGAAAGCGGGATTTCATCGTACCTCCTTAGCGGGCGCCTCGGCATCGGCCGTAGCCCAAGGCGCAGCGGCCTCAATGAGGTCGGTGATGGTGTCCCAGAAGCCCATTGTTGTCTTTTTTTTTCGTTGAAAGGCCCGAAGCTGGCGAGCAGGCAGCGGGTAGGTCAAAAACGGAGGGGGGGAGGGTCGTCGGTCCTCGGGTGTTGGAGCACAAGTTCGACGGAGAACACAATGGCGCGACGTTGGGATGGAGTGAACGGAGAGCTCACCAGCAAAAATCGGGTAAGCGAAAACCGTCCGGGCTCCCCAATTGGTACCCGTTGATTGGTTGTTTCTGCCATCGGCCGAGCTCCGGGTAATTCCGCTGATCACGTGATGAGCAAAAGGCAGGCTCCCCATGGTCTTTTGCAGCTTTTCTGCAGGATGGCTTCATATCAGGTTTACAGAAGAGTCCTAGGAGAGGAACAAAAGCCGTTAATGGCCACAATAACTGACACAATTTACCAGGTTACTACGACTCGAAACACCACATATCTGCGTTATTTGACATCGACAATACTTCAAAGAAATCAAGAACCATGCTAATGCATTTTGTACAGCCTACGGCAGGACAAAGACGAAGACCATCACGGGTTCATCCCGTGTGTGCAAATCCCTCCTCCCAAAACCCTATCCAGCTATGATTATTGAAAATGGCCGCTACCCCAAAGTCATTAATGATAATTTATAGTACTCCAGCTCGTCCGTGTCGTCCCATTCGATCATTATTCATCAATGGCAGATCCTTCCAAACTCCTGATTTACCGAGACCCTCGCAGAGACAGCCAATATGGAAAACAAAAAAAAAAAAAGCATGCGCTTGCTGTATAGGACACAGCACAAGAACATTCGAAATAGAAGATAAAATGGCGCAAGTCAGGAAAACAGGAGGATGAAGAAGGAAGGCAAGATGATCTGGTTCGAAGAAAATTCCATGTACCATGACGTTGACCCCGAGCCATCACCTGTTTTCCCCCTCACCGCTGCCTCTCGGCCTCCCGGCGCATCCTTTCCTCGTACTGCATTGTGATCGCCTGGCTCTGAGCTTCCACGTAATCCGGCGGTGGCTCATCCGGCGCTGGCGGGGGCGGTTGCTGCAGCTGAGACTGAGCATCGGCGGCCGGAACCGGGACGGAGGACGTGCTACTGCTGCTCGGGGGTTCATACGGCGGCGGAGGCTCGAAGTTTAAGAGCGGATTGAGCCCCAATTCCTGCGCATGATGAAGTCGTTCCTTGAGGGTCTCAAACTTGGCCTGGAATTCGCTGTGTCCGCCATCCCGGAAGGTGAACTTTGCCTCAATCCGTGGGATGTGCATGGGGATCCCTCCTCCCGGGACTGGCCGGACCATGCCGCCCCAGCTCCAGGGACCGATCCAGGACGAGTAAACGTGGGTGTCACTGAAGTTAAGCACGGGAGTAAAGAACGACCTAAACGTCTCTGTCGGCCTGGCCGGAAGGTATATCACCTGTGGGGTAAAGACGAGGTGAGCTTAGTTCGGGTCACAAAGCCAAGACGGACGGGTGGACACCGCAGGAATCAGAATCCTTCGCCTTTTTCCCGCGGACCGCCCGGCCAGCCAGGAAGCTTACCCTCTGGTTTGTGATATAAGCAATGCCGTTGTCACACTTGAGCGAGAACGGCTCAGCAATATTAAGCTCACGAGGCGTTGTCAGCTCGAGGGCAACCCTCGGGCGCGAAGTGTGTAGGATCTTTTCGCCAGGAATGGGCACAATCTGCCCATCCCGGGTCAACATGACCCAACTGGTCTCATCGTCAGATTGCGCATTCCTCAACAGAGTCCATGTGTGTTGCTCAGCGAGGAACTGATCCGTCATGATCCCCGAAACACCTGCGGTCAACGAGATACGGGGCAGAGGATCGAGAGTATTGCCGAGGGCAGGCGAGAAAGATAGCTCGGAGACTAGGGCACAACCAAGAAGGGAGTAGGAGGACAAGGAGGATGGTGAGGAGCTGGGAATAAGAGCGCACGAGGGGGTCGTCATGAGGGGATTCCGGGGTAGATGAGGCTCTCCGGGACCGAGCGCAAGGGCAGGCCCAGTGAAAGGGAATACCGGGGCAATTGTATTTCTGGGACGTGGGGGGGATAAAAAAGGATAGAAAAGACTTACTTTATTGACATGTTGACACGGGCAGGACCATAAAGTTGGGTAACTTAGGTAACCAACTGGCTGCAGAATGGCCCGCAGCCCGCAGGAGTGGTGTCGAGCCGTCCCACACACAGTTGAGCTAAGCAGAGTGAAGAACCCGTTCGATGGGGCCTCAGCTGGTCTCGATTCGTCAGAATCGGTGCTTCTGCCTCGCTAGTAGCCTAGTACCCCTGGGCTGGGACACATCCGCGAGCTTGACACACACCTCAACTCAAAAACGGCAATGGAAAATGGCAGGTAGCTTGTAGTGTGTATGTACGGTATAGGTAGGTAGTGTAGCGTACTCCGTAGCCTAGCGTAGGGTGGCGGACGGGAGACAAGGTGAGTGGACTGGATGGAGGGACTGGAGCTAGCAATTTGCAAGGGATCGCCTCCAACCCTCCCGCCTGCAATGCTGGTCGTGCAGCGCGGCCGAGATCTAGGGAAATTCTCTAGGCACGGTGTGGCGGCGGCGACGACGACGACGATGGCAGCCGTAGGATTGGGCTGCCCTGCCCTGCCTGCTTGTTGCTGGGTATACTGCTAGTATTCTTCTGCGATGGTCTTGTCGCAAGGTGTGGGCCGGAATGGCGATTTGCTGGAAGTGCTGACAGCCTATACTTTTCCCCTCTTCCCCTCCTGGTTCCTCTCCGCCGGGAATGCGTTCTGGACCCCAGGAAGGCTTGTGGGAGTGCGGCGTCTTCGAATGAGAGATGAGCGAGGCGCTCGGCAGCCCAACCTCCCGGGTTACTCGCGCAGAGCTCCGAGTCCCGCTTTCATGCGGATGGGGGAAGAGATGGTTCGCAGACTAAACGTGAAGTGCGTTGATGATCTGTAGGTCCAGTGGATTGGCGCAGCTAGATGCTAGGTTGGCCGATGAAGCACCAACGACGTCTTTTTTTTTTTTTTATTTTTTTTGTCCTGACCTCCCTGACTCGACCGAGAGTGCCGGCGAAGAGAAACTTACGGGTAAACACACAAAGGCAGCACAGACAGCCGACGTGTAATCCACGCGTTGAGCCTGCCAGGGATGCAGAACTTTATGGGCAATGCGACTGATTGGAAGTACAAAGCCAAATCCAATGTAAGAGTGAGCGAGCGAGTCCTGTGAAGGCGTGGCGTGGCCTGCCCTCGCTCTCAACTGCGACCCCGCGCTGCCCAGGCTGTAGGCCCGGCAGCCAATCCGACGTGGGATCGGCGGGGCTGCGCGCAGTTGCAGGGTGGGTCCAAGGTGGCCGTTACGGAAGCCCAGCAGGCCACAGCGTCACACAACCTTTCGTACCTAAGGCACGCTGTGGTCTCACGCGGGCTGACAGCCGATCTTGTGGGAGTCTGGTTGGGCTGCTTTGGCTCTTCAAAAGTCGGTGGATGCCATTGGAAACGTCTACAAAAAGTTAGATTGCTTTTGACCTTCTAGAACACTGCCTGAATGTGTAGAAGTATTTCAGAAATTTACCAATGGCCAGCTACACAAGCAACACGGCGATTTCCACAGTCACATGCGAACTCGGTCGCCATATTCTTCGCGGTGATACCTTACCCCAGGCCATGGGATGGCAGCCATATCGATGTTTGCCAGGGAGCATATCCCGACGGAATGCTCTCCTCTGCCCTGCCATGGACCATGGTGTTTGTGTGCTAGTCTCTAAACAAACAGCATTAGGGCTGGGAGGCAGAGAAAACGTACGAGAAGGTCCTCTCCTCCAGACAGGAGTCCAATGAAAGGAGATGAACGAGGCAACCTAGAAAGAGGCAACCGTTAGGATTCAATGGCTGTCCATATTCCATCGCCCTCGCAGACATTGCAGAGCTCTCGGACGATGGCCGCCATCAAACTTTTAAATGCCATTGCTGCTGATGCTGGTGCTGATCCTGCCTCTTCTGCTGTTGCCGCTGCTTGCTTTCGCTTCCAGCTTCCTCTGCAGCTCGCCGCCGAGTCCTCCACGCTGCCTGGATAGGTTGACATGGGAGATGGCCCAGATGAGTTCGTCCAATGAACGATCCCCGGCAGGCCGTTACGCAGGCCAACCCACACATTCGGCATCCCGATGTGGATGCAGGCTGCAGGCCGCACGCTCTCTGCCAACGCCCTGGCCTTTTCTGGTTTTTTCCTTTCCCAGACACCCACGCCATGCCAGGCTTCTCAATCGGGACTTTGACCTTCTGTCGCCTATACCAAAGGTATGTATACGATGCGACACCTTGATGGCTGCCACTTCCCAGCCAGACGGACCAGCCGAGCAGTCTGTGCTCCCCGAGCACATGCAAGACCAGCAAGACGGCTACCAAATCTGGAGATGATGCCAGTTAGCCGTTCAAGCATAGCATGTTGCCAAAACGGGTTGCCAGCAAAGGCATACAAGACCAAATCGTTGGCGTTGATCGTCACGACCAGCTAGCGTCCCTCCGTTGCTGGAGAGTCAATCTGGACGGGATACGGATTGCCTACGGCGGGACGGCGGTGTCCAGGTAAGTCCGTGTATGTCTCTTTGTCTACAGGAGTTATGTAGCAGCATATGTCCGCTCTTTGAATGTCAACAAGCCGAGACGCAATGGTGGTATCATGGGAGTCATGAAGCGGAGTTCTAACAATGAATACAGGCTCGTACCCCCTGTCATCCGGACCGGTCTAGTCTTTCAGGACCAATCTCCCTGCTTGCCTACACAGTGCTTGCAAGAGCCAACACCGAATCATACAAGCGTTTGATCAAACTAACCGCAAGCCACTCAAAGCTACTGCGAAATCCCCCACCCCCTTTCTTTCTCCTTTGTTGGTATTAGCGTCCGGATCGCACTCAAGGCAAAAAAGAGGAGAGGGGGAGGTTACCGTACAGAATCTATCCCAAAGAGCTAGATCGTAACGAGGGTATGGTTTAACCCTTACCTTACAACAGATCGGCATCCGCAATATCTGTTTGGGTATCTGAGTCTATGGAGTCTGTGGGTTTAGGCCTTGTCTCGCTGCGAAGGACCATGATCCTCAAGCCGTGTGCGTTGGTACATGGAGCATCTTGGCCTGCTTTAGGCCCAACCCACAGCTATGGAGAGGAATCTGGATGGCTCACATGGCTCGTTTGCTTCTTAGGGTAGAAGCACGGTTCTTCTGCAGCTCCTCACTCCGCCGCCTGTCCAGGGCAGACGAAGGGCCCATTGGGGCTCGCTGGCAAATGGCCGCATAAAGAGGGCATGCCAGCTCTCTTCCAGCTTCACCGCCCGATGACATGGGGCGAGCAAGGGGGCAGGTTCGGATAGGTGGGGCACACAACCACAACGCTTCCCGAGCCCACCGAAACCCTGAGTGTGGGACGGGATCTGGAGAAGAGCGCCGAAGAACGGTCGGGAATTGTCGCCGCCCATGTTGGGAAATGACGTCGTTTTGTTTCAAAGTGGTTACAGGGCAGCCTTAGCATGTTTTTTTTGAACGTAGCAGACGACCTAGTACCAACACTACTGGCAGTGCTCCCCAGAACTTTCAGTCACCAATCCTCTGGGGCTGCTGTCGCTCTTGCAGCGAAAAAGCCGGCCGACTCAACGCAAGCGACCGGCTACCGGCCCGTTCCTACGCCCAACATCCGCTGGGCCCCTCCTGCGCAACGTGGTGTTGGATAATCCGTACAACACGGCTGGGCCGCTTAGTGTCGACGGGGCATCCCTTAGGTGCTCGACCCATCCTTAGCCAGGCTACCTGCCCGCAAAAACTTCTTCTCATAGGACATGACATTTTCTGGCACTTTGCGCTCCCATGGTGTTTTGTGGGGTCTATCATGGACCGCTTCTCCGCCTGGGCCCTCCATGTTCCCTGATGCCGGCTGAGGGTATCGATTCTTGCTTCCTGACCTTCCTCACATGGTGTCGAGCGGCAACACCATCCCCCTTGCCGCTCCCCAGAGCGCGGGAAGATCATGGCTAATGAACCCGCTTGGATGTGGCAGGAGGTCCGCCTGGCCTTCCACTGTTCATTCAATGGACTGATGCGGGGCGAAAGCACGTTAATCCTCGCCCGCCACAACACTTGTGCCATGTGTTGGCCCACTGGCGCTGCCTTGTTGGAGACGAGCATTCAGGCGCCCGGGGCTGTTATGGTTCCTCGCATCCTCGCTGGAAGACTGCGCAACTTTTTTTTTTTTCGGCATTTCATGCTCTGATCCATCCCGCGGCTTACGAGATTGGTGCTTGCTCCGGTCACCGGAGAAAACGATCAATGGTAGTGAACGAAAGCATGGCATGGCAGGACAAGATGCATATGTCTTGAAGATCTTGCGCATTATTACAGTTTAGACTTTTTTTGGGCGGACCCGTGATCAATACATCTCAGACTGACAGGGGAATGCCGTTTCTGCAGGCGTTGGGACTGGTTACCATTCTGAAGGAACCAAATCAAGAATGGCCGGCTCTGGCGCCAGCTTTCACCGGATGCGCAAGTTAATAGCCCCTGTCTCCGATTCTGGAGCCGTGGGACCATAAATATCATATCTCAGAGTTACCTACCTCAATATTTTATCTCGATAGTCCATCAGGAAGCATCAGAGCGACATGGGATAAGTTATCAATCCGACTAGAAGCTTCGACAGTGACAACTGGCAATCCGTCACGGTGTGCTCTGGCCAACCGGCTTGCCCATTGCGTCTGGGCAAGGCAAGATGTTGAGTTCAACCCCAGCCATCTCCTGCTTTCTCCTGACACATCATTCAGCAATGACAGGCCTGAGTCCTTTGACCCCCTCCTCCCCTTTCTCCAAATCCACTTCTGCGGGGGAATGGAATCACGGATAGAGGTCTCTATTGGATAGCCTGAGCCCACACAGCCTTGTTCGTGGCCAGGAAGATGGCAGGGACGGCGCTGAGCAAGGCAATGGACATTTTTCTTGACCTAATCCTGTCGGTCAAGAGATACCCAAGATGGCTATGGGAGGAGATGTGACCACCCCCCGAGCACTGCTCGACTCGACAGGGGACGCACAATCACACCCCAGTCGCCGGGTTTGGGCGTACCGCTGTCCTTCCAGGGGAAGTAGTGCTGTCTTCGCCATCGTGCTGGTGGGATCTTCAGCCGCTCTTCGCGGTGTGGGCAGATGTCTGGGTATACTAGTATACTGGTACTGCTTGCCGCGTGGATGGGACCTATCATATCGTCTGGACCATGCAGTGGCAACCAGGTGGCTTGTCTTGCCTGTCTTAGGATGCCTTAATAGTGCTGTGGCTCTATGCTCATGATCCTTCTCAGTAACCTGATGACGCGGCTGTAGAAGCCATGTCCTTAGGGAGTTTTCGGAGGTCAATGGGCTTGACAAGAGCCAATTCGGGATAAAGAAAGTTAGTTCTCTGCACCAGGTTATGATCCTGACAAGAGGCATTTATGTACCTCTACCCCTGAATCCCACATGTTCTGGATGCTGGAGGTTATAATTTTTGGGCGACCATTCGCCTCTGCTAACTCAAAGTTGGCCGCTAACTAACTATTCCTGACTCTTGCTTGGTACTTTCAACATACTAACTCTATGAAGCCTGGGTGAGTGACACAAGCCCTCCATGCTCCAAATTTGAGGTTGAATAGGGCGATGTAGAGATGCTTAGTAGCATAGTCCCATGGACACATCTACACTCCACAGAGGACAGATGAGGTGTACAACACTGGTTACACAACATATAGCTCAATACGTGGAGCTCCATGGGTATGCACCGATCATACACATCCACAGTTTGCCCTACAACGGCAACATTACTGGGGCTTCGTGGGTTGAGGAAACATGTTCTTTGTTTTTTTTTTTTTTTTTTT
>Ga0065720_1021359_pt1 | contig 10806 bp, 3 predicted proteins | sample Thericmetagenome_FD_59107 | JGI IMG/M metagenome (GOLD analysis project Ga0065720, IMG submission 59107) | Thermophilic microbial communities from the Joint Bioenergy Institute, California, USA of rice/straw/compost enrichment - eDNA_2 v2... | ecosystem: Engineered > Solid waste > Grass >... | reverse complement strand
CCCCCCCCCCAAAGGAAAAAAAAAGAAAAATTCATACCATCGTCGCCGTCCCTCTATGCAAGACCTACCTATTTTGTGTCGAAACCAGAACACAACCCATATTATACCTGATATTAAACATGTACACGAACTCGGCAACTCAAATCCTGGTGATCTCAACTCGTGCCCTCTCAAATATCCTATGTGCTACCATACCATCCCGTAGCTGGTTGTCCAGCTTTGGAGGGTATACTAGCATCTTTGCGTAGGTACCCGCGCCGCGACGCTTGGACAGCGTACCGGGGTTGATGACGAGGACGCTTTCGACCACCTGTTCGTCTCGTCAGCCTCATCCCTCTTCAGTACAATAAATACGACGCATTCCCCTTAAGTCAGGGACGTACCTTCGCAAAAGGCGACAAAGCACTCGGCACCACAAGCACATCCGGCCTGACATGCAAAAACTCCCCCAACTTCAAATAACTAATATCCAGCATTGCTCCTGGCGGAATTCCCGCCCCCTCCGTCCCGGGTATGCCTCCTCCCGTCTTAGGCAGCTTCCTCCGATCCGTAGGCGGGAACAAAGGGAAGAAATGCCTCTGCTCGATGAGATACCGGCAAGCCCTCGACAGAGAATCTCCCGTCCCGACGCCAGCTGACACAAGCTCTTCGTGCCGCAGCTCCCAAAGGATATCCTGGCTACTCACGCCGAGCACCATCTCGTTAACGTTGACCGTAGAAGGGTTCCCCACGATCTTGACGCACTTCGGCAGACCTAACTCCTTCCTCGAGAACGCCTCCTGCGGCCAGGAGACATGCTTCGCCAATAGATCCCTCACCGACGGCACCAACAGCACAGTAACGCTCGGGTTGGCGCTTGCCAGCCGATGGAAGTGTGGGCTGATCAGACACCGGAACACCGTCGACATGGTTGCTTTATCTGGGTCGATGTTTGCTTCGGCTGGTAAATCGAAGTCGCCGGTCGAGAGGAGGGGGTGTTCTGCATCCAGGAAGGGCCCTGTCAAAAGGAGGAGGTCGGTATAAGAGTCGGCGGCTTCGGCACAGAGCGTGGCGAGGGGTTCGAACAGCAAGTTGTCGTCTGCGGTGTATGGCCCGGAGGCGATCATTATGTTTAGGGGGGGGGCGGGAGAAGCGTCGTCGGTGTCCATTGCGTCAGGGTCCCTACCGCGCAAGCGGGAGATGTGTGATTGCAGGACGTCCGGAGAGGACGCGGCGTTGGGAAGAAGGGGCAGAGAAAGAATTTCATGGGCGGTAAATTCCTTCCCGGAGCTGTTGATCCCCCGGCACGCGATGATTTGTCCAGGGAAGAGCTGGTAAGACTTGAGGCGGGACAGGCCAAGCGGCACGCGCAAGCCGGCGCCGGTGCGGCGAGAGGTCTCGAGGACGACGGAGGACGGGTTGAGCTTGCCTTCCAGCGAGTCGCATGCGATGCGGCCGACGGCGACAATCTCGGAGGTGCTTTGCGCGGCGGGGTTGCCGAAGGCCCAGTCGTCGATGTTGTGGTGCTCGCGGACGAGGGTGATAAATTCTTCTATCCTGTCGTCGAGGATCTCGCTTGCTTCGGAGAGTTTCATGGCCATGGGGCGGTAACCCAGCTTCTTTTGGTCGCTTGCGGCGGTTAGTTTGATGCGTGGCTCGGGAAACGGGGCGATGGGCGGTTCCGCGGCAGTTAAGTGCTCGTTGAGAATCTCTAGGACTTCGCCTGCGTTGGGGCGGTCGGCAAACGAGGCGGGGGGGATGGCACCCATTGCATTGAGCGCATCGTCTACTTTCATGGGCGAGCTGGCTGGTTCGGCTTTAACCCGCGAAACGGCGGGCGTCTTGCGGGCTGAGCCAATCTGCTTAGTCCTTCCCGGCGCTGGAGTAGTCAAACCATCGATCATGCCAAAGACATCACTACCCTTATTCGCCGCTCTGGGTGCAGCCCCCGTCCTCTTCTCGGTCTTGACATGCACGTTGTGAGTACCACGGGTAGTTCCCCTCGTAGTACGCTCCAACTCGTCCTGGAGGTTCTGCTTAAACTGACGAACGATGTCGAGCGCCACAGCATTGGCATCTAAGCCCATCTTGATGCTGTATGCCTCCCATTTGTAGAAGAGGTCTTGGACCGAGAGCGAGTGCAGCCGCATGATGGACTGCAGCTCGGCAAGCACATCGGGCTCGAGAGGCTTGTCAGGGCTGCCGAACTGGGCGTTCAGCTCGTAGACGGTGTCGGCCATGGCTGTCGTGGGCTGTTAAAGTTGGTGATGGTGCTTGGTGCTGACTGTTGACCCCTCTCTGACCTCAGGCTTTCTCCCACTTACAGTTAATAGAATTTGGGCTTCGACGCGGTTGACGCGCTTCACTTTACGCGACACGCGCAAACGGGCTGCAGGTGTGGGGTTGTACCTCAGCCAATCAAACGCGCCAAGAAGATCGGCCACTAAATAGGTGGGGCAGAGGAGCTGTCAGGGACTGGGGGGGTCCAGCGGAGATTGCCGCTGACAGATGCAGATTGGCCCAGAGAATGGGAAATCCCAGGGTTCAGGTTAGATGGTTGGGTTGGCATCTTCCTCGGGGTCTTCATTTCTCTTGGCCCGGACCCAATCAATCCTCGATCTTGCTCGATTCAGCTCCTGCAGTGTCAGTGCCTTCGGCCTCTCATTGCTCGTTCTCGTCGATCTGCTCACTTGGTCCGGGGCAGCCCAGCCAACTGCAGCCAGCTCGCTGCCCGCCTTATATATTCCGATTCTCGGTCCCTTTTTCCTTCGTTAGTGCTTACGCTTCCTCTGGACCTGCATCTTTCGCTTCTGTCCCTACATCCCGTCGCTACTGTAACGCTGTCATCTCGACCGACTTGGATACAACTTCTTGGTATGACGCAGATAATCCTCAAATATTTCGAGCTTAAAACTAACCAACTTCTAGACAATGGCCCCCCTCAAAACGCCCATCCCCTCGCCGGCCCCAGGTTGCAAGCCCCAGCCGCGCGATGTCCTCACCCCTGAGCAACAACAAAAATACGACTGGCTGTTGTCCCAAGCCCGCTCCTGGACCGACGTGCCCTCCACCTCCGGCAAAAATGGGCCCCTGACTGACTCCGAGCGCTTCTGGCTGACCCGCGACTGTCTCCTGCGCTACCTGCGCGCGACCAAATGGCACGAGCGCGACGCCGAAAAGCGAGTCCTGGAAACGCTCGCCTGGCGCCGTGACTACGGCGTCGAGGAGCTCACCCCCGAGTATATTTCTATCGAGAACGAAACCGGCAAGCAAATCATCCTTGGCTACGACCGCGAAGGCCGCGTCTGCCACTACCTGAACCCCGGTCGCCAAAACACCGACGCCTCACCCCGCCAGGTTCAGCACCTTGTCTACATGGTCGAGCGCGTCATCGACCTTATGCCGGCCGGCCAGGAGACTCTTGCTCTCCTCATCAACTTTAAGCAATCCAAGACCCGGTCCAACACCACGCCCGGCATGTCCCTGGCGCGCGAGGTACTCCACATTCTGCAGCACCACTACCCGGAACGACTCGGTCGCGCGCTGATTATCAACATGCCGTGGTTCGTAACGACTTTTTTCAAGCTGATTACCCCCTTCATCGACCCCCGCACGAGGGAGAAGCTCAAATTTAATGAGGACATGAGTCAGTATGTACCTCCGGAGCAGATGTGGAATGAGTTTAGCACGGGCATGCTCGAGTTTGAGTACGAACATGCCGTGTACTGGCCGGCACTCCATGAATTGTGCCGGAAGAGGAGGCAGGAGCGGTGGGAGAGGTGGGTTAAGGGGGGAAAGGTTATTGGAGAGAGCGAGGACTTTTTGGCGGGGGGTGTGGATGTGAGTGTTAATGGAGTGAATGTTGCTGCGTCGACGGAGGAGAAGAAGGCTGAAACTGCCGCTGCCGAGCCTGAGAAGAAGAAGACCGAGGAGCAGAAGCCGGCTGAGAAACCTGCCGAGACTCCTGCTCCTCCCCCGACTGCTGATGCTGCCCCTGTTGACTCGGCCATCGCTGAGAAGATGGCTGAGCTCAAGGTCGAGGAGGTGAATGCCCCCCAGAATGCCGCTACCGTCCCCGCCAATTAATGCTTCGGCGTGGTTTTCTTTTGTTTGCCCGGAAAGGGATTATTGTCGGCTTTTTGTGTTTGTGTGCCTTGTCTGTTTGGCTACCTGTTGCCCTATTGCGTCTGATAGAATCGTTAGATAACTATACCACTTAGACAGTAGTATACTGTACTCGCGTAATACACTCTATCTGGTTCTTTCTTCTGGTTACATAACTACATAACTTGAGGACGACTTCGAGCTTCGGTGTGAAAAGAGAAAATACCTACTTGTCTTTGAGGCTGATCCAGAGCCTTGCCTGGCGACCCTTAGACAGAGGATCTCGAGTGTTTTTTTTTCTTTTCTTTTTTTTTTTTAGACGTGGTGTACCAGCTACGTAACCACTCAAAAACATAAACTCAACACTCGTTACGACAGTCCCCAGAACTCTGTCCAAGCCCGAAATATGAGTAGACTCGAGTTGGTATGAAAGCAAAATCCCCCTCCAAAATCAAAAAAAGAAAAAAGAAAAAAGAAAAAAGAAAAAAGAAAAAAGAAAAAAAAGAAAAAAAGAGACCGCGTTAGCCCTAGCAAGAGCCTCAACTGCTCTACTCTCGGTTGCCCATCCCCTGGGGCCGGAATTTTCAACAGCTCAACAGGAGACCTCATTACCAGACGACCAGAACCGGGACCACGATGCTTGCTAGCTGCACTGCGGAACTAGGTTTATGAAGGGCACTCCAGGCAAAAGACCTCGGAGGATCTACCCACGGTCCTAAAACTCGACAACCAGTCGACGGAACGAAACTTTGAAAGCACGGAAAGGAAGCTCTTCATGCCTCAATGCATGTATGTTATCTCTTCCTATCCTACAAACAGGCAACACACAAGTGTCCTAGGTAGAGAACAGACACATCTGGTCTCTTCTCAAGCCAAGCACACGCACACAAAACAACAACACGGGACGGAACCAAAGTGCAGCCAGCCCCCTTCCCCCGTCCCCAAATCAAAAAGTTTCACAATTAGTTTCGAATCCACAACAAAAGCTAAGAGCGTAGGCGGCTCCTCGAGCAGCCCCGGAGACTTCTTCCTCGATAGGGGAGGAACGAGACGTTAGGGTCGCCACGTGGAAGTGGGCCTGGTCAGTAAGTAAGGGAAGCCAGCACAACAGGCCTATTATTATCTGGAGAAGTGGGCATGCACAACACACAACATTCGTTGACTTCCCTCTGAGAGATCATCACTACCTAGATATGCGTGACCATCAAGTAAAATGAATAACACCAATGATACGTAAACCCAATGCTATCAGGCTATCTCTCATATACACAAAATACGTCCATGAGTTGATAATCAATCGACCCTCCAAGACTGATGATGATGATGATGATGATGATGATGATGATGATGAGCAATGACAAGAATGATAAAGCCAGCCAGCCCAAGTAATGGGAGTGTGTTTAGTCTAATACGTCCTCCGATCGTCAGTGTAGTTGTTGTCGTATGTTTGGGTTCAGTGCGAGTGCGTGAGCATAGAAGAACCCCTCTTCTCCCTTTAACAAACAATACCGAAAAAAAAAAAAAAAAACCAAGAAACCCAGATGTATACACACGCATGTATGTACTTATATACTGTCGCTTCCCATCACAGCCATTACGTCCCATCGCTTGCATAACACCGCATCAAGTAATCATAAACCAATACCATCCATCACCGTAACCGTCATGACGTTACCTCCTCAATCCCGAAAAACTCCTCCTCACCCCTTGGGCACCCCCATTTCCATTTCCAGTCCCATTCGTAACCCCCAACCCCGTAGTTGTAGTTGTCGGGCTAGGCTCCCCGCCAGCCGCAGCAGCAGCCAAACTCCCCCTCCTCTCCGCCATACCTGCCCCCACAAAACTCAACCTCTCCTGCGCAAATGATCTCCGTTCCTGAGCAAACGACCTCCTATGCTTCTCCCTCTCTTTTTCAAGTTCGATGGCGAATGACCGTCTCTGCTGCTCATACGCAGGGTCGCGGAACTCGCCCATCGATAGGCGAGGAGAGGCCATTGAGTTGCGATTGCTGGACGGGTAATCTGCACCGGCGCGGCGGATGGGACCGTGGAAGGAGTTACGTTGTGCGGAGGGGATTGTTGGTGTGCCGGGGGCGAAGGTGCGGGAGGTCGAGGCGATGGCTGTTGCAGAAGTGGGGGAGAGAACAGGAGCTGGGACGGAGGGGAGGGGGCCTGCTTCTGAGACGGGGCGTTCGGTATTCGTATTGGTGTTGGTGCCGTCGGAGACGGAGGAGGCGATTGTCTTGAGAGAGGTCGCGTTATGACCTGCCACAGGGACAGCATCGCCCGCGTCACCGGTAGCGGCGGCAGCAGCATCATCACCCGACGAAGGCCCGGCCTCACCTCTCTCAGCCGCATGCTCTTTCATAACCTCCATCACACCATCGATGTGCTCAATTTCCCTCATCAAGTCCCTATCCGTCGGCCAGATACTCTTTCTCAAGGCCTCAACCCCCAATTCGAGCACAATCAGCGCCGACAACGCCGCAAAATGCACCAACCACCACAGCCCCTTGCGACCAAACCCATACAGAAAGTTATCATGCACCGGATACGGACCGAGCCTGTTGGGCATGAGGACAGACAGCAAAATATTCCACAGCCACCACCCGCCCATGGAGATGATCATCAATCCCAAGATGATGGGAGAGCGGTCGTGGACCTCGAGGAACATCAGTTTAAGGTTGATGAAGATGACAGCTAGGGAGAAGGCGAGAGTGCCGACGGCGTAGAGATCCACCTCCACAGGCCAGTGGGCGGCAAGTGCGTAGAGTCCGTAGACCGAGTAGAAGATGATGACGGATTCCGCGGCCGCAATGGCCATCCAGCCGAGGTACTGCGCGAAATTGAAGCCCTTGTTCTTCTGGCCGAAGGTATACAGCTCGGGGACGGCAAGCAGCGTGGCTGCTGCCAAGTCGCGCTCAAAAATGGCGGGGATGATGACGGGCAGGGACGTAAAAATGGTGTTAAAGACGGTCAGGGAGGTCGACTCGAACAGCGAAGTGCCCGTGTAGCCGTTGAAGCGCTGGTAGTGCGCCTGGAGAAGGTAGAAAACAACCTCTTTCCAGAACGTACCCAAGATATACTTTCCCGACCGGACGTAGTTCCATCTGCCGTGGACAAACAGCAGCCTCTGCAAGAAGCGGAACTGCGCAATGGAATAGTCCGCAATCCTCGCCGCCTGCAAACCCTCCCGACCCGAAATGCCCACGCCGACATGCGACGCTTGAATCATGGCGATATCATTCGCGCCATCGCCGATCGCCAGCGTAACCGCACTCGGGTTCTGCTTCCTGATGCACTTGACCAAATTCGCCTTCTGGCTCGGCGATGCCCGACAACATATCACCGAATCGACCCTCGACACAAGGTCGTAAAACAGCACCCTGAGCGTCTCGCTCTCCTCCACAACCTGCAGTGTGTGCCCGTCGATAACCGCCACCGAATGCGGCACCATGCCCCTCGCGACATCAGTCAGCGTCATGGCCAGGCGGTCCTGCAGATCCCCGAGCGCCGCGTCGAGGATGTATACCTCCGAGAAGGGCTTGCAGATGCGAGCCGAGTGTGCGATGTTGATCGCCGTCTCGCGCTTGTCGCCCGTCAGCATCCACACTTTGACATTGGCCCGGCGCAGCTTGTCGATCGTCTCGGGCACGCCCTGCTGCAGCTTGTCTTCGATGGCTGTCGCGCCGGCGAGCTCGTACTCCTGCTCGATCAGCTCGGCGGCCTCTTCGATGCGTTCCTGGCGCTTGACGAGGCTGGTGGTGGCCTCGAGGTAGATGGCCTTCCATTTGCGGTAGACTTCTTCGTCGAGGTAGCGGTAGGCGAAGATCAGTGTGCGCAGACCTTCGGACGCGAAATCATCCACATGCTGGAAGCAGCGCTCGAAAACAGCACCCTCGTTCAGAACAAGCGCCTCATCCACAAGCCCTTCCAACGGGTCAACCGCCAGCCGGACCAGATCCAGCGACCTCTGCCGTGCAAACGACGTCCTCGGCGTCGGAGCATGCGCCTCATTCCCCGCCGCGGCTGCCTCCTCCCGCGCCCTCTCATCCAGCGCACTCCCCTCGGCCTCCTCCCTCGTCGAAATCCAATTATCCACCTCATCCGTAATAATCGCGGACCGTCTCCAAGCCCCCTTCCTATCCATCGACGCTGCGGCCCTCATCAGATTTAGACTTTCCCTCCTGGGGCTCTGCAAGCTCTGCCTGCGTATCAACGCCTTCTCCTGCTCGACACTCCTCCGCATACTCGCCCTCCTCTCGACGGCGGTAGCGGTCTGAATCGCGAGCTGCTTCTGCTTGAGCCTAGGCAGGATAACGCTATCCGCGCCCTTGGTGAAGATACACAGCCGGCCGTCCGGCATGCGCAGGATGATGGACATGCGCTTGCGCTTGCTGCTGAACTCGATGACGTCCATGACCTCGTACGTTTCGGTCGCTGTGTTGCCCCCGTTGGGGCTGCGTACCTGCAGCGTGATTGTCTGGGCAGAACGGTCAACAAGCAAGTAACCCAGGTCCTTGGCCGCCTCGACGAGTGCCAGCTCGTCCGGCGACGCAGCCTGGAACTTGATTTCTCCGTCCTTGGTCTTTTCCGGCAGGCAGGTGTGGCAGAGCGCCATGCAGAGGATGAACTGCCTTGCCTTGCGGGAGAAAGGCGCGCTGGGCTTGGCGGCGATGTACTGCAGCAGGTCCTCGGTCTTGTGGAGGTCAGGCTGGGCGTGGTGAACCGGATGCCCGGCAGAAGGCCTCCATCGTGAAGCGGTGCTCATCCGGGGACGGTAGCCACTTTCGGAGCGGCGGCCTTCCACCAAAGGCTCTTCCATCATCTCCGAGTCGGCGATATGTTTCGCTTTCTGGGTAGGACTTAACACAGCCATTTTCTCGACTGGCTGAGCAGCGTGCTCGTCGCGCACAGGCTGCTTGGCCGCCGCCTTTTTGGCCGCCTCTCTTTGCAAGTCCATATCATGCAGCCAGGCAGTTCCCGCAACACTCATCTTGCGGAACTTCATGTTATTCTCCGTCAGCGTACCCGTCTTGTCCGAGAACACGTAGCTGACCTGGCCCAAGTTCTCCAAAATTGTCGTCGTGTTGGCCACGAACGGCGTATCCGTAGCCGGGTCGTACATCTCAATATCATTGAGAAAGTACAGCTGGCCTAACTTGACAATCTCCAAGCTGACATAAAGCGACAACGGGATAAGCGTATTGTACGCAATCACAAACGCCACAAAAATCTGCCCCAGCGACACAGACCCCTCATCCAAATACCACGCCTTGTTCTCGTAATCGTCCTTCCATATGATGTAGCCCACCGTACAGCCTACACTCAGGGCGATGACGAAAAAGACGAGCAGGATGACGATGCGGTTGACCGCCGACTGCATCTCGGGGGCCTTGGCCCGCACGTTCTTATTGGCGTTCATCCGGATCTTGCACTCCTCGCCCGTGTTGATGACCAGGCCGATGGCCTCGGCCGTGTTACGCAGGGTCGAGCCACGGTAGACGACTTCGTTCAGCGTCAGGGGCATGGTCTCGCCGTTGACGGTGACGCGGCCCTCGAAGTTGTAGAGATCGATGTTAGGGTCCTCGGAGACGACCTCCGCCTCGACAGACATCATTTGCTCGACGGTAGCACAATGCTTGGCCAGCAGAGGCGACGCCTGCTTGCTCTTGAGGTTGGTCTCGCCGTCCAGGGCCATGGTCTCGATGTAAGCGATGCCATTGGGCCCTGTAGCGTGAATGAGCACAATGTCGGCCGGCACATCCTCATCGCGCCTTAGCCGAATGATATCTCCAACTCGAATATCCTGCCACTCGATCCTGGACCAGCGTTCGTCACCCGACCCGGTGTTAACCGTCTCCAACTCGGTCGGCTGCTCCTCCTGGCTCTCATCCGTCTTCTTCCCCCTCCTACTGCGGAACCAATTCTTCCATGCCGTGCCCTTCCCCTTCAGCGCATAATCCATCCGGACCCTATCCTCCGGATCCAACACCCAAGCATAACTCCTGTTCTCCAGCTTATCCAGCCTATACCTTCGATAATCATCATACCCCTCCTTGGCCATACTCAGACACACGAAAGCGATGAGCGGTCCAATGGTCGTGTACGTGCCCGTGGTACTCAACCCCGGAATCATCTGCAGAATACCGATAACCAAGAAGTAGAAATTGGCCAGCTTGCTGAACTGGAAGAACAGCTGCTTCGGCAGAAAGTTCCACAGTGTGTACCGACTGGACCGAATAAAATTCGATATGTACGCGTGCCCTGTTCGCTCATCCTTCAACGGCTTCCTCCGCGCCAACCCAGGTTTCAACGGAATGTGTCTCCCATCTTTACTCGGCGGGATCGGCTTCTGCCTCAACAATCCCTCCAGAATATACTTCTTGTATACCTCCTCTCCCTTTTCTTGCACTTTCAGCCACGGCCCGCTCGTCAGCTTGCGCTGCCGCTCTCGGGCCTTAGCAATCCAGCTGCGCGCCTGGGACGGCAGGATAAATGGCTTCTCGGCGGAATTGATTGTTGCTTGGTAGTTCTCGCGCATCTCGTCAAACGTCTGCCGCGGCCGGGTCAACGAGACGCGCGGCGTAAGGTCGCGGATGTCGTCCCTTGAGACGCGCAGCCGAGCCTCGGGTGGGGGTCTTAGGGGGGTTGGGGCTTCATCATCGTCTTCATCGTCATTATCATGGCTCGTTGAGACCGGCTCAGGCCTTGAGGAGCCGGG
>Ga0065720_1021358_pt1 | contig 10809 bp, 10 predicted proteins | sample Thericmetagenome_FD_59107 | JGI IMG/M metagenome (GOLD analysis project Ga0065720, IMG submission 59107) | Thermophilic microbial communities from the Joint Bioenergy Institute, California, USA of rice/straw/compost enrichment - eDNA_2 v2... | ecosystem: Engineered > Solid waste > Grass >... | reverse complement strand
AGGTGGATTAATCACGGTAACTGTGTTGGGCTGGGGCATAGGCTTTGGTTTCATATTTTGTTGAATCAATTGGTTCATTTGAACAGGATTCATTGCATTATTTTGAGCTGGCATTATTGTAATGGGTTGTTGTATAGGGCCTTGTGGCGTTTGGAGAATGGGGATGACAATTGCAGAATTGTGGAAGCCAGGCTGTTGAGTATTGTTTGGAACGAGTATATTATTTAGAATGGAACCGCCAAATACATTTCTGTCAACATTTCCAGGAGTATTAATAACAGTAGTTTGTGAGTAATTAAAGTCCTGGGGTGTTTTACCAGGATCAGTGTAATATTGATTTATTTCACCTTCTTTGGATTCGTCTAAAAGAATTATATCATGAATCGACTAATTTTTCACCTTCAGTCTTCACCTTCTTTTTGACGAAGCCTAAAGACTCATTGTCAGGTTTCAAAGTCCTTTTCACATTGGTCGTATTGTTATTCATCATGTTAGGTTGACTGTACATTGGTCCTTTCGGGGTTTGTGAGTTCAGGAAAGGGTTAGAGCTTATATTGTTAGAATGAGGAGTTCCCATATTATACATACATATTTGTTTGTTTAACATGTAGTAATTCCTACACTCTTCATGACTACAGTTGGTGTCATGTTCGTCTCTTTTTAAAAGGCACATTATTTGTTCGGTTTAGTGATATAGAAGATGATTAAATTTTTTTTATATTCTGATAAAGCTTAAGACTTTATTAGTAAAACCCTTCAATGGAATGATTCTGATTGGATAGCTTCGATGGAATTTTTAAATCGATCAGTATGATAAACTTAACTAGAATCAAAAGGTTCCAATACAAGTCATACTTTAAAATTTATTAACCTTTCATAAAGAAAACGAAAATTAATTAGATTAGTATTGCTGCTCAATGATCAGAAAGAGTTTTCAAAGTTTTTTCATCGATTTCTAACCGAAAAATATCTATCCTTTTGGACATATATTTCGAATCCATCTCAGATTCCTCGAGCTAAGTATGTTAAATTTTGAAGTAAGATTAAACTTGTTCCCCAAAGAAACCAACTTCCTCGAACGCATTTGCTAACTTGTCATCAATTTCATCATTACGGGCTTTATGAGACAAAAATGTTATAGGCAGGCTATGGGTTTGTTTAATTTCAAAAATAGATTCAATTATATTCCTCAATGTCTAGGAATCTGAAAAAGGTATAACTCTATTACTTTTGGAAAGATTTCGAGATGTTTCGAGTTGAAAATTACGTCTGAAGCGAATATGTAATCAATCTGATCAATTCCTTGATTTATGAGGGTTTGTTTGATTTTCTGTTTGTCATAATTCCTAACCAGTTTAGAGAAAATTCTCTCGGGTGAAAAAATAAATTTAATCAATCAGCTTTCTTTGCCTATTCATGTGTGAAAAACCAAGCACTTACCAGTCCAGAATGAAAGATTTGATAGACCCCTTCTTCTCAATAACATTTATGTTTCTCTTCAAAGTGTCCTCTAACTTGGGCATAGCTTCCTCCAGATCTGTTGCGTAAACTTTGTTCCCTGTCCTTTTACATCGGTTGTGACAAAAATATACCTAGACTAGCCAGCATCACAGCCAGAACTCCAGTCCCAGACCCAAGCTCCAATATGATCTTGTTAGTAAAAGTGGCTTCATTTAGTGTCTTCTTGATGGCATATTTGGCCAAAATGATTCCCTATTGTTATTCTTCAGAAGAATAGAATAATCTTACACATTCCCATACTTTTCCAGCAGTACCAGAAACTGACTCTGGACTTTCGAGTACTTTCACAGTATTTAGGTCACTTTCACCAAGGTCGTCTATGATTTTTATTGACCTGACATTTAGCTCTTTTTCTTTACTTTCCATGTGATTGATTATATACTAGAGTCCCATATTTTATGTTTTATACACCCTAAAATAGCTAAGGAGGGTTTTGAACATTGACAAATTTCAAACCCAGAAAAGCGGAAGAATGGGAATAAAAAGCCCACTCCATCAAGTAGCTTCTAAGCAAATTAATAAAAGTGAGGGATTAAGCTAAGGAGGCTGAGGTGGTGTCTAAGCCCTCACACTCTATTCATTATTCATTGAAGTGATAGGAATTACGCTAAATTAATTGTTTTGACCTCTATTATGTCTTGTCCATCATCTAAATGATACTACTGTGAAAAACGAAGATTCCTCACTACCCTGAGTGTAAAATCTTAGTTAATTTATTGTCTTCCGCAATAATTCTACAATTTCTTTGTCTTAAACTCTTTTCCATCAATTTCAGTGGTAAATTTAGGATTCCTGTAGATATTGATAGAAGGAAGTAGCGAACCAAAAACCCGCGGGAAAAATTCATCTGCTCCTCATTGACACTCATGGCAATCCCGACTTTTTCTTTCATTCACTATTTTGAAAAAGTTCCACTATAGTTAAAATGACTACAGACCGTATTGCTCATCAACTCCGTAGCAAAACATTTCCGAATTGCATTACACGATTCACTATAGGGGCATGTGATTTAAAGTTGTAGTTTTCGAGAAGAGCATTTTATATCGACTTTTGTTTGTACAAGTGTGAGTCAAATGATTATTATGTTGTCTATGTGCGAAAAATATGGTTTATTGGTTTTTCCTACATGATTGACACGACAGATAGGACTAGTCGAGAATTTTTTTTTTTGAAAATGTAAAGCTTTTAAAGAGGATAAATGGATAAAAGATAGACCATTTCGATACAGAATTAAGTACTTCAATATATTTTAGTTATGGACTGACTTCTTTCTCGTTGACTTCAAGAGTTTTTCGAGTCTGACTTCAAAGACCTCATATTCAATATCAAGTAATTGAACAAGCTGAGATGTTATATAGACACTGTTATAATTTTTGGAGAAGTTTTGAACAAAATCATATTCTTTCTTAAAGTCTTCAGCCTTCAAATTACCCTCCAAGATATTGAAATAAGTTTCATTAGTAAAGATATCCTCCTTTCCGAGCTCGCTCATAAAGTTCAATATATTGTCGAATTTCATTTTGAGAAGCTTATCCTTATATTCCATTAACACTAGTATAGCAACCTTGAAAATGGTCTTAACGCCATCCTATGGATCTTAATATGATATATCAAATTCTCATACCAATAAGTAATAATCCCAAATTCTTTCAATGGTACGAGATCTTGTAGTGTATTGGAAGTTGCTGGTGAACACAGTGATGAACCAAGGAGATATATAGAAGCTTGATTCAATTTTTTCTTTCTAAAGTTTTTTTTTTAAAAAATACCTAAAAAATACCTGGAAATGTTCAGCAAGATCTGGCAAGAATAATTCCATAATTCTTGTGAATTTAAAGAAGTACTTCTTCAATAAGTCAAATTCTTTTTCAAACAGATTTTTTAAGTAAAGGTTCATCATCTTACAGAAGCACCTGAATGCAAGATCGGGATCCCCGACATGAAGTTGTAAGAAGCCCATGCTATAATTCATTCCCTGGCAATAAGAAACTGTAGTATCATACATAGCATAGCTCTTCAGTAATTCTTTTAATAACTATTGCCTTATTTCTTTGGAATATCTTTGTTTACTTCTTGATCACAATTTTCATGAATATTGAAAGATCTTTGAACATCAATATTGATGACTTCTTCAATCTGCTTAACGCCTTTTTCACCGATTGATTTAGCGAACTTCTCTGCGAAATCTCTATAATTAACATGGAATTTGTTCTATTGATCAACTTAAGCAATTAAATTAAGAATCTTTACCACTTCCAAGATGTTACACCAGATCTGAGCTCTTTGCTTGTTTGTTAATTGATTTCCGAAATTGTTAAAAATAGTTCTATAGATTCTCTTTCTGAACATCTTTCTAGTAGCGTGGTCTAAACAAAGGATCTTGACGAGATCTTTGGGCTCCAGGTAATTCAATGCAAGATAGATGTGGTAGTATTTACCCCACTTTTCTTGAGCCTTTCTCTTCTTGTTGAAGGGAACTTGTGCAATTCTAGTCTTGAAGATCTCGTCTATTTCACTCTTTTGGATAGTAAGAAGCTGCTTTATTTCTCTCTTATCTTGAATGACACTAGAGCATTAATTATATCATCTCTGTGTTTACTCCTTAGCCAGTTCGATTAAAATCTCACTTGAAACCAGAAGATTCTTTGTGAGTCTTCCTAAATAAAAGGAGAGTTCAGTCAAGACAATAATGTAGAGATCTTTATCAGGGACTTTTTCATTTCCCTTGATGTTCTCAATAATTCCGGTGATCTTTTTCATGCCAAAATTGATAAGTTTATTGACAAGAGGGCCTTGAGGCTTTTCAACTGGAGCCTTTTTCTTTGGAGACTCAGATTCGTTGTACTTCTTGTCATAAATGACTTTCATAATATTTTCCCAGATGTGAACATCTCTCCAGACATTTAGTCTTCTGAATGTACTATAAAGGAATTCATCTTGATTTTCTCTCTAAGAAACTTAACAAAAAGCTTTAGAGCTATACTCTAGTGTAGTATTTGGTGATGAGGGGGAGGAAGTTAGTGATATTCTCATAGTCATTTTCTTGGACCATTTCTACAATGTTAATTCTTGACACTGAAATTTACTCTCCAGTAGCTGCATAAGCAATTGAATAAGTTGGTCAAAGGATTTAGCACTCAGTTTAACATCATGTGTGTTAGAGATAGGATCTTTGAATTTGAACAGGTGTTCAAGAAGGAATTTTCTATTGGCAGGGTTAGCCAATATTTCCCAGACTTTAGCTTCTGATTCCTTCGATTCTTCTGCTAAGCTTTCCAGATTCTTCTTGTCACTATCTTTAGATTCCTCACTGACCACTGAGACATTCGTTGAGTCAGTATCACTAGAAATAGATGTGCTTCTGCTCAGATCCTTAGGTAAAAATTTCTTGCAATAGTCGATGAGATATTGAAGGTCTTTCTCTCCTGGAGCATAGATAACCGAGTATTCTTCACTTTCAATAGTTTTCCTATGATTTTAATTCTGAATGGATTTCTTATACATCATAGCTAATTCTTCAGTTTTCTTTTTGGCCTCATATGACAGATATTCTTCTAAAGGTTGCTCTTTCAGGATCTCATCGAGGTTTCCTTGGGTCAGCATTTGGAAAGTATTAGTCTTTGCTGTTAGTTTAGAATCAATATCTTTGAATTTTTCCTCAGGGTCCTAGGAATTAAATCTCAAAAGCTAGGGGATACCTCGAGGAGCTTATCATCCTTTACATAGAGACTGTTGAAGTTCTTGATCATTGTGGCAATGATATTTCTTGTGTAAATGCATCTGCTTTCCTCATTGTCGTCATATATTTCAAAGATAGGCTTATATTCCTGGTATAACTGCTTCCAATATACATTAGTTGCTGCCTAGAAATTGACTAGGATACTATTGATAATACAATTTGCTTTCTATAGTGATCAGCGGCCTCTTGAGCTTCCATTTTCAACTTGATCATTTTATCTGGAAGATCACTATTACTTTTTCTATTTTACCTTGGGCCTTTTGTATTTGTTCCTCATTCTTTTTGTCATCGAGGGCAAGCTTCTCAAAATTTTCTTGACTCTTCTCGGCATTCTTTGCTAATTTATAAAAGCTTTTTGGTTAAAACAATAGAATATTTTCCGTACTTTTCCTGATTCTTTCTCAGAACCATCTTGTTTTGCTCTAGATTCGACAATACCTGCATATTTTTAAAAGGTATCATGGAATTCTTACTTGGCGCACTTTTTCGAGTGTTTCATTGTTAGCATGCTTGACATTTTGAGCAAATTCCGCATAAGGAATCAGGACTGATTCCTCAATTTTTTGACAAAACTTCTTGTGGAGTTCTGAGATCTTCAGGATGTAATTTCCGAGGTAGTTGTAATAGGAGAAGTTCCTTTCATTTTTATCTGCAGAATCCTTTGAAATTTCCATCTGTTGGTTAAATATGACTCGAATAACACTACCAAGAAATTCTCTCCCATGATCCTGAGCATGTTTGAGAAGTTTTCCTTAGATTGTCAAGAAGGCAAATTCAAGAAATACATAATTGATCTTCATATTGTTAAACAGTGCTATCAGAGCCCTCATCTAAAAAGATTTAATAAGGGAGTCTGATGGAAAGTACATCTTGAACAGTTCCATCAGTCTTCTTGTGAAGAAGCTTGAAAGAAGACCAGAATTCACCAATATCGGGTAACATTAGATCGAATTATTTAATCAATAGTGTAATTATCCATGTTGCAAAGATATTAACAGTATCTGGGATAACTCGAAAAACTTCGACTCAGAATTTTTCTCAATTGATTAAGTTCTAGCCCATATGGGATTCCAGGAAAATACCGTAGTATTATTTTAGAATGCTCGTTAGAACACATAATACACAAGAAAGCTCAAAATAAGGATTATAAGATTATTGAATTATTCTTAATTCTTAGTATGCATGCAGAGCCTCATCCTTATCAGTTCATTTTTCTGTTTTGTCTAAATAAAAGTAAGCAATGTTATTGTTTATTTTACATTCTGAATATTCACTCTCCTAGCCAAACTTGCAATGTCTTCAAGGGTTGTATCTCTCTCAATAGGAGTTACTGACTCAGGTTGAGTAGATGTCTCATCTAAAATGGTAATTACTCAAAATAATAGCTATACCTTGATCACCTCTTACAACTCTGACAACTGGGAGGGGCTTGGCATGGGTCATTAAATTATGTCTCTTTTGTTTTATATGTTCCTAGTTGGGGTCAAGGACACAATTTTAAATGTACTTTTGTTTCTTGCATTTTTTGTTTTTGTTCTTTCTGCTTTGACAATATCTTTTTTGAATTTTCCATGACCTTTCGCTGGAATTCCTCCAGCTTTCTCTTTTTCTCTAATTCTCTTTGCATTGCTAATTCTTCTTCTCTCATTAAGTCCTCCTAACAGATCACCCAGGACAAATACAATAGATACAGGATCAAAATTTGTGGGAAGTGTATTCTCTTTCTCACATCTAAATTTCAATTGCGATACAGGAACATTGAAGTCATGTGCAGTATTTAAATTCCTAACTGCTAAAGGTTTAGCTTCTTTCCTGTCGCTAGGATGGAAACTTGATTGTGTTTTTGTTGTCCTCATTATATTAAATTTTTGAAATCAAATATACTTAACGACTCAATATTTACGTCTATGCCCTATCGAAGGCTATTGAATAGATAATTGTATCTCTCTTGAATTCAACTACTTGCAACGCTTTGGTAGAGACTAGAGTTAATATATTTGATTTTCCGAGTTATGTATTTTGGTCTATGGAGAGGTCTCTTAGCAAAATTTGTGAGGAAGAATGCGGGTTAGGTTAAACTGCTTAGAAAAGTCAAGCAGAAGTCATTGGGTTTTTGGTGAAGATAAACTTATGTTCTCATCTGTTAAGAAGTGAATTAAATATTCAAATAAAAGATAGTCTGTGTAGTATCAGATTATGTTCAAGAATATATCAGAAAGTACTAAGAGCTACCTCAAAGAGCACTCCAAGCAAATCCTCTCAGTCCTCCTCAAAGTTTTTCTCGTGCTGCTTATTTATGGAATGCTTTCTTTGGTTTATCACATCTTCAATTTGATTGTTCCCAAGTTTTGTGCATTTTTGGTATAAATAAATTTCACCAGATAGCTTATCTGATAGCTGGTCACCTACGTTGCTTACAGGACATTGCTCTTAATATGCAGAGTCATGACTTTCCCAGGGTCAACGTGGTTATGGAGAAGAAATGTTGAAAACCATTTCCAAAAGTAAAATAAACCTGACTGAGTAATAAAAATCCTAGAGCATTTGTCTTGAAAATAAAGAAAAAGATTTCGGCTTTAAGAGGGCTTTGCGAATATATTTTGGAGGAAAGATTTTGGAATCAGGCTTGTACAGAAGAAGAGCTTAATGAAATAAAACGAATGATATCTTCGGTTATTTTTATCTATGAGAAGCAAAAGAGTCATAAAACTATCACAGAAAGGCAACTCGAAATGATGGGTTATTTCACTGAAATTGAACAACTGTTACACGAAACCAAAATATATAACAGATCTGCTGACAGGACTTACACCTTCTGGGAGATTTTAGAAGGAGTCCCAGATTTAGAAGAAGGTTTAGGATGACAGAACTCGATTAATTTGTTAGATAAAAGCAAATTTGTCTTCATTGATAAAAATGATGGCCACTATCTCACCGCAAGATGCAGAAACCTAGAGATCATACTGAATGAAATTACTGCCAAGAAGAAAACTGTTGAGAATATTAAGAGATGGATCAAGGAGAATTCATTCGGAACTATTGATCATGTAAGTTTAAGATTCCTTTTTGATAAATTTTTAGTTAAGAGAAGAATTAATGAACAGATATGACTGCAAGAGAATAATGTTGAACGTCTCCAAGAAGATCACATTGGATTGGTAGATATTGTAGTCTATGTCATTGACTGTTAGTATGTATATCTATGGAAAAGGAAATGACGAAGGAGACAGAAAGGATATGACCCAAAATGAACTGACTATCGAAACCCTTGATCCTAATAGTTCCCGAAGACCTAACTCCAACCCTACCATGATAATTTGCTGCCCTAATGCAGGGTATTATGAGTTCCTCTACTACGAAGTAATAATATTTCCTGCAGAAAATAATTTCCTAGAATGAATGGATCGACTTCTTTGTTAAATGTGGCCTCAATGTCTTCTTATGGAACTATAGAGGTTATGGAAGAAGCACAGGAGTCCCAAGCCCAGAAGTAATTGAATAATTTCCTTTATTTATCTTTTAGGTATTGAGAAAAGATGGTGAAGCAGTTGTTGATTACCTGAGAAATGAGCTTGGAGTCAAGAAAATTGGAGTTCATGGTGAATCTCTTGGAGGGCTTGTCGCAACCCATCTAGCCAGAGTTAAGCAGCTTGACTTCTTGTGTGCAGATAGGACCTTCTCTAGTCTTTCTAGTGTTGGTGAGATCTCATTCGGAACCTGGGTTGGCAGACTTTATAGATTCCTAACCCTATGGAATGATTCTATAGCTGATGATTATGTGGAAACAAATTGCTATAAAGTCCTTACTTTTGATCCAAAAGATGAAGTCATTCACTTGTTGAGTTCACTGAAGTATGGCATTACAAGAAAAGTCCTTGAAAAGAGAATGGGTGTTAGGGATGAGCCTCCAAGACTCCAAAGAAGCGAAAGTTATAAAATTTACGCACCTCATAGCTGGCTAAACTTCTTCACACAGGCTATCCAAGTCGCAAAAAGAGAAAAGCGCAATAATAGAATCAAAGCTCAATTAGAGCAATACTATGACTTATTGAACAGAGAGCAAACTATTGCACTTTTCTGGGCCTTCCATAGAATTTCTGAAGTCTTCATAGCCTTGTCATCTGTCCAGAATATTACAAATATAAAGAAGCATAGACGTGCACACAGCTCCGAAGTCTCGGGCCGTGCAAAGCCGACCTTGGCTCGTCCTTTCCAGCCTGGCAAGCCAGGGGGTGGTAGCTTAGAAAGCTCAATAAACACAAGTTCTATAAATCCTATAAAAGCAAGAGAAATTAACATCAATGATGATAGTTGTATTGGGCTCCCAATGATGGTCAGACATGATGAGAGCATGTCCTTCATGAATGACAGCAGAATGCTCAATGAAACTATTGATCTTAAGAGCTTAACTCAGAGTGATGATATCTATCTCATGAGCACCATCAAGCGCCCTTCATATTTACATTTATTTGACGAGGATGCCAAAGCTTCAGATGATGTTCTCTCCTTCTTAGTTAAGGTATATATCACTTTTTATTTTCTTTATCTTTTAGGCTTTCACCGCTGTAGAGGTCCTTGAGTCTGGAGGTACCAGAATCAGTGATATTATGTCATTTAGTGAGGATGCTCAATTTGATTCCTTTAAAGTGAGCAGGATTTTGGTATTATCTTACATAGTAGGACTTTATTTTCGGACTTGAAATCTGGGGAGCCTATCATCCTCTTGAGAGAATACCAGAAGATGAGCCTAATGATATATCATACTACCAAGGAAATGCCACAGTAATTAAAAGATGTTTTTCTTTTCATAGTATTAGACTAAAATTAGAGAGTTCGTCAAAAGAATTGATCACATTATTCATAAGCACAGACACAAGCCTTCCACTTTGAAAACCAATAAATTGATCAGCTCAGTAATTTTCTCAGTGGAAAATATCCTTATATTTTTAGATTGTTGAGGATCTAGAACTCATTTCCTCAATCATTCCTTCTCTGTATCAAAAGCTTTTAGTCAGAAATAATAAAATTATGGATCCTAATGATCAATCCAGCCCTTGTAACCAAGACCTGGAGGACAAGCAGATCAAGGCTGGAGAAAGATTTATTGAACTCAGTGATAAAACTTTACAAGCAACAACACAGGTCCTTGGTCATCTGATTCCTCTTTCATGCGGACATAATGGTGTCCCTAAGGCTGTTGAAATTGAGGCATATGAGTATCATCTGAGAAATTCAAAATTTTTGGAACAAGAGAGTCCACAATTTCCTTAAATGTTTGGTCTATCCTCTACGATTTCTAAAGTATTTGGCATTGCCTTGGTTATTTATTTGTCGATAGTTCGCATCTTGTAAGATTTTCTAAAATAATTAAATTTATCCAAAAAATGCCAAGACATCATCTTGCTAAAACAGTCATAGGTGGGGGAAACTGGATCTTTGTATTTCTTTTTAACTCAAATTAATGATTAGACTCAAAATGCCTATACCCTCTCCAAGGATTTCACCTTTAAGGACTTTAGACAAGCCTGGTCTTTTTTAAGATTATTGGC
>Ga0065720_1021357_pt1 | contig 10812 bp, 10 predicted proteins | sample Thericmetagenome_FD_59107 | JGI IMG/M metagenome (GOLD analysis project Ga0065720, IMG submission 59107) | Thermophilic microbial communities from the Joint Bioenergy Institute, California, USA of rice/straw/compost enrichment - eDNA_2 v2... | ecosystem: Engineered > Solid waste > Grass >... | reverse complement strand
TCTCAGGCGCCGGCGCCGCTCCACGCGGCCGCGACGGGCCGGCGTCGAGGCGGGCGGGGACGGGGGATCGGCGGTCGGGCGGCACGGGCTCGGAGTATCCACCCGCCCGCCGCGGCCGCGCGGGGCCGCGGCGGGTCGTGCGGGCGTCCTACCGCAGCTTCAGGAGCCGGGCCGCGTTCTCCTTGAGCACGAGCGGCCGGACCTCGTCCTTGATCGGGAGTCGCTCGAACTCCGACAGCCACCGCTCCGGCGTCAGGAGCGGGAAGTCCGAGCCGAACAGCATCTTGCGCTTCAGCGGCCCGTTGATGTACCGGATGAGGACCTCCGGGAAGTACTTCGGCGCCCAGCCGGACAGGTCGATGTAGACGTTCGGCTTGTGGGTGGCGACCGAGAGCGCCTCCTCCTGCCACGGGAACGACGGGTGGGCGAGGACGATGTCCAGCTCCGGGAAGTCCGCGGCCACGTCGTCGACGGCCATCGGGTTCGAGTACTTCAGCTTGATCCCGCCGCCGCCCGGCATCCCGGCGCCGATCCCGGTCTGGCCGGTGTGGAAGAGCGCGATCAGCCCCGCCTCGGCGATGACCTCGTAGAGCGGGTAGAACGCGCGGTCGTTGGGCCAGAACGCCTGCGTGTTGGGGTGGAACTTGAACCCCCGCACGCCCTGGGCGATGTACTCCCTGGCCTCGCGCACGCCGGCCTTCCCCTTGTGCGGGTCGACCGACGCGAACGGGATGAGGACGTCGGGGTTGGCGGCCGCGACCTCGATGACCTCCGAGGTGGGGACGGTCCGCTCCCCGGTCCCGAACGACGAGTCGACCGTGAACACGACGGCCGCCATGCGCCGCTCGCGGTAGTAGTCGGCGACCTCCTGGGTCGTCGGCTGGGGCGGAGCGCCGCCGAAGTACTTCTCGGCGGCGTCCAGGAACTCGGCCGTGATCTCGTCCGGCGGCCGGTGGTCCATGTGCGCGTGCGTGTGGGTGTGCACGTCGATGGCGACGAGCTGATCGACGTCGATGGCCATGGGACCCAGGGGCCTCCTAGTCGAGATCCAGCGGGGGGAACGACACGCCGTAGCGCTGCAGCTCGGGGCCGAGCGTCGTCGGCCAGGCGTCGGCGATCGCCTCCGCCGTCCAGCCGCCGTCGCGGAACGCCGCGGCGACGTCCACCGGGCTCGCGTACATCGTCAGCTTGTCGCCGCCGATGCCGATCGCCTGGCCGGTGATCCCGGCGGCGGCGTCGGAGGCGAGGAAGACGACGAGCGGGGCGCAGTCCTCGGGCATGCCGAGCGCGTGCGCCTGGCGGACCTGGCGCGGGAGCCCCTGGCCGGCGTTCACGCGCTCGACGAGCGGCGCGTAGGCCGGGATCGTCGCCGTCATCTCCGTCCACGCGGTCGGGACGACCGCGTTGACCGTGATCTCGGCGCGCGCGAGCTCGAGCGCCCACGTGCGGGCGAACGCGGCGATGCCCGCCTTCGCGGCGGCGTAGTTCGTCTGGCCGAAGTTGCCGTACTGGCCGGCCGGGGAGCCGACGAGGATGAGGCGGCCGCCCTCGCCCTGCTCGCGCAGGTGGCGGGCGGCGGCGCGGGCGCAGGTGAACGTGCCGCGCAGGTGGGTCTCGACGACCGCGTCGAACTGCTCATCGGTCATCTTCCACAGGACCGCGTCGCGCAGGATGCCCGCGTTCGTGACGAGGACGTCGAGGCGGCCGTACTCGTCGACCGCGCGCGCGACGAGCGCGTCGGCGGTCTGCGACGGGCCGACCGGGCCGACCTCGGCGACGGCGCGCCCGCCGGCGCCCGTGATCGCCTCGACGGTGCCCGCCGCGCTCTCGCCGTCGACGTCGTTGACGACGACCGCCGCGCCCGCGGCGGCCAGCGCCTGCGCGTAGGCGCGACCGAGGCCGCGGCCGGCGCCGGTGACGATCGCGACCTTGCCGCTGAGATCGATCGCGCTCATGCGTAGAACCTCAGGAGCGACTCGGCGACGACGGCGGGCTTCTCGGAGCCCTCGACCTCGATCGTGACGACGACCTTCGCCTGGACGCCGCCCTTGATCTCGGTGACCTCGGCCAGCTGCGCGCTGCCGCGGAAGCGCGCGCCGACCGGCACCGGGGCGGGGAAGCGCACCTTGTCGAGGCCGTAGTTCACGCCCATGCCCAGGTCGGTGATCGTGATCAGCTCCTGGGTCACCGGCGCCACCATCGACAGCGTCAGGAAGCCGTGGGCGATGGTGCCGCCGAACGGGGTCTTCGCCGCCTTCTCGGGGTCGACGTGGATGAAGTTGTGGTCGTCGGTGAGGTCGGCGAACCGGTTCACCTCGTCCTGCGTGAAGGTCCGCCAGGCGGTGGTGCCCAGGTGCTCGCCGACGTGCTCGGCGAGCCCGGCGATCGTGGTGACCAGCCCGCCGGCCGTCGAGGTCTCGGAGGTGCTCATGACCGCCGAATATACGGGAACCTGAGAACCCGCGCGCGGGGAGTCGTCGCGCCGGGCCCGCTGGTAGAGTCCGGCGAAATTGGTCCTACCAGTGGACGTCCAGCCTGTGAGCGACCCCGAGACCCTGCTTCGCACCCCCCTCCACGACGCCCACGTCGCGGCCGGCGCGCGGCTCGTGCCCTTCGCCGGCTGGGAGATGCCGGTCCAGTACGCGGGCGTCCGCCGGGAGCACGAGGCGGTGCGCGGCGCCGTCGGCGTCTTCGACGTCTCGCACATGGGCCAGATCGAGACGTCCGGGCCGCAGGCGACCGCGCTGCTGCAGCGGCTCGTCACCAACGACGTCGAGCGGGTCCCGGTCGGCGGCGCCCAGTACGCGCTGCTCTGCCGCGAGGACGGCGGCGTCCTCGACGACCTCTTCTCCTACCGGCTCGCCGAGGACCGCTGGCTGACGGTCACCAACGCGGCCAACCACGTCCGGGACCTGGCCTGGTTCCGCGACCACGCCGACGGCTTCGACGCCGAGGTGCGCGACGCGGCCGCCGACCACGCGATGCTCGCCGTGCAGGGGCCGCGCGCCCGCGAGGTCGTCGCCGCCCTGGCCGACGGCGAGCCGCCCGCCCGCATGACCGCCGCCCGGCTGACGGTCGCCGGCGCCGACGCGCTCGTCTGCGGCACCGGCTACACGGGCGAGGACGGCGTCGAGATCCTCTGCGCCCCCGCCGACGCGCGCGCGCTCTGGGACGCGCTGCTCGAGCGCGGGGCGGTGCCCGCCGGGCTGGCGGCCCGCGACACGCTGCGCCTCGAGGCCGGCTACCACCTCTACGGCAACGACCTCATGGAGTCGCGCGACCCGATCACCGCCTCGCTGGGCTGGGCGGTGAAGGAGGACACCGGCTTCATCGGCGCCGAGGCGTGCCGCGCCGTGCGCGAGGCCGGTCCGGCCGAGCGGTTCGTCGCGTTCGTGATGAAGGAGGGCATCGCCCGCCAGGGCAACGCGATCGCCGGCGGCGGCGTCGTGACGAGCGGGACGATGTCGCCGTCGATGGGCGTCGGCATCGGCCTGGCCTACGTCCCCGCCGCCCAGGCCGAGCCCGGGACCGAGCTGGAGATCGACGTCCGCGGCAGGCGCCGCCGGGCCACCGTCGTCACGCGACCCGTCTACCGGGCGCCGTCCGCGCCCGGCCGGAAGTGAGGAGCCAGTTCGAGGATGGTCGGATGACCCGATACACCGCCGTCACCGACGCCGACCGGGAGGCGATGCTCGCCGCGATCGGCGTCGACTCCGTCGAGGACCTGTTCGCGGCGATCCCGGCCGACCTGCGCCTGCAGCGCCCGCTCGACCTCCCGGAGGGCCAGCCCGAGCAGGCCGTCTACGCCCACCTGCGCGAGCTCGCCGAGCGCAACGTCAGCGCCGAGGACGAGCTCACGTTCCTGGGCGGCGGCATGTACGACCACTACGTGCCGGCGCTCATCGACATGCTCACGTCGCGCTCGGAGTTCCTGACGCCGTACACGCCGTACCAGCCCGAGGTCTCCCAGGGCGGGCTGCAGGTGATGTTCGAGTACCAGACGGCGATCAGCGAGCTGACCGCGCTGCCGGTCGCGAACGCGTCGGTCTACGAGGGGCCGAGCGCGCTGGCCTCGGCCGGCTACCTCGCCCGCCTGGCCCAGCCGGCGAAGCGCCGGTTCGTGATCTCCGCCGGCGTCCACCCGCACGCGCGCGAGACGCTGCGCACGTACGCGCACGGCTTCGGGGCCGAGGTCGTCGAGGTGCCGCTGCGCGACGGCGTCACCGACCCGGACGCGTGGGCGGCGGCGATCGAGGCCGGCACCGGCGCCGTCTTCGTCCAGAACCCGAACTTCTACGGCGCCGTCGAGGACGTCGCCGCGCTCGCGGCGGCCGGCCGCGAGGCGGGCGCGGTCGTCGTCGCCAGCTACGACCCGATCACGCTGGGCATCCTCGTCCCGCCGGGCGAGTGCGGGGTCGACGTCTGCGTCGGCGAGGGCCAGCCGCTCGGCAACCGGCTCGACTTCGGCGGGCCGTCGTTCGGCTTCTTCGCCGCGACCGAGGCCTACCTGCGGCGGATGCCCGGCCGCATCGCGGGCGAGACCGTCGACGCCGAGGGGCGCCGCGGGTTCGTCCTCACGCTCCAGACCCGCGAGCAGCACATCCGCCGCGAGAAGGCGACCTCGAACATCTGCACCGCCCAGGCGCTGAACGCGCTGGCCGGGGTCGTCTACCTGGCCTGGCTGGGGCGGCGCGGGATCGTCGAGCTCGGCGAGCTGCTGCTCCAGCGCACCCACTACGCCCGCGAGGCGCTGTGCGCGATCGACGGCGTCGAGCCGTGGCACACGCAGCCGGTGATCCGCGAGTTCGCGGTCACGCTGCCCGCGCCCGTCGAGGCGGTCGTCGAGCGCTGCGCCGCCGAGGGCGTCAACCCCGGCCTGGCGCTGCCCGAGGAGAACGCGCTGCTCGTCGCGATCACCGAGCAGCGCTCGCGCGCGGACATCGACCGGCTGGCCGACGTGCTCGCCCGCGCGCTCGTCCGCGAGGAGGTCACGGCATGAGCGTGTCGACCGAGACGCCGCTCCAGCGCGAGGAGATCCGCACGATCTTCGAGAAGGGCGCGCCCGGGCGCCGGGCCTTCGTCTGCCCCGAGCTCGACGTGCCGAAGGTCGACGGCCTGCTCCCCGACCGCTTCCGCCGCGCGCAGCCGCCGCGGCTGCCCGAGGTCTCCGAGCCGGAGATCGTCCGCCACTACGTGCGCCTGTCGAAGCGCAACTTCGACCTCGACTCCGGCTTCTACCCGCTCGGGTCGTGCACGATGAAGCACAACCCGCGCCTGCACGAGCGCGTCACCGCGCTGCCCGGGCACGCGCGGCTGCACCCGTTCCAGTCGCCGAAGCGGGCCCAGGGCGCGCTCGAGCTGATGTGGAACCTCGAGCGCGCGCTGGCGGAGATCAGCGGCCTGCCCCACGTCTCCCTGCAGCCGAGCGCCGGCTCCCACGGCGAGCTGGCCGGGGTGCTCCTGGCCCGCGCCTACCACGAGGACCGCGGCCAGACGCGCACGAAGGTGCTCACGCCCGACACCGCGCACGGCACGAACCCGGCGACGGTGACGATGGCCGGCCTCGAGGTCGTCAAGGTCGGGACGAACCCCGACGGCGGCGTCGACCTCGACGACCTGCGCGCGAAGGCGACCGAGGACGTCGCCTGCCTCATGCTCACGAACCCGAACACGCTCGGCGTCTTCGACCCGAACATCCGGGAGATCGCCGACATCGTCCACGGGGTCGGGGCGGTCCTCTACTACGACGGCGCGAACCTCAACGCGATCATGGGCATCACCCGCCCGGGCGACATGGGCTTCGACATCGTGCACTTCAACCTGCACAAGTCGTTCACCCAGCCCCACGGCGGCGGCGGGCCCGGGTCGGGGCCGATCGCGGTCTCCGACCGCATCAGCCCGTACCTGATGAACCCGCGGATCGTGAAGCGCGAGGACGGGACGTTCGACCTCGACGAGCACGGCTACGAGAAGTCGATCGGCCGCCTGCGCGGCTTCCAGGGCAACTACGGCTGCTTCGTGCGCGCGTACGCCTACATCCGCTCGCTCGGGGCGGCCGGCCTGCGCGACGCGTCGGAGACCGCGGTCCTGAACGCGAACTACCTCCTCGCCCGCCTCGGCGAGGTCGCCGAGCACCTGCCGCTCGCGTTCGGGCGGCTGTGCATGCACGAGTTCGTCCTGTCGGGCGCGCCGATGAAGCGCGAGCTCGGGATCCGGACGCTCGACCTGGCCAAGCGGCTGCTCGACCACGGCCACCACCCGCCGACCGTCTACTTCCCGCTGCTCGTCGACGAGGCCCTCCTCATCGAGCCGACCGAGACCGAGACGAAGGAGGCGCTCGACGCGTTCGCCGACGCGGTGAAGGCGATCCTGGAGGAGGCCCGCGAGGACCCGGAGATCGCGCGCAACGCGCCGTACTCGACGCCGGTGCGCCGCCTCGACGAGGCCGGCGCGGCGAAGCGGCCGGTGATCCGCCAGTCGCTCGACTAGCCTGCGCGCCGCCATGGCCTCCGGCGACGCGCTCCAGCCGATCCAGCGATCGCCGCTCTACGAGCAGGTCGTCCAGCGCCTGCGCGAGTTCATCGACGTCGAGCAGCTCAAGCCGGGCGACCGGCTCATGTCCGAGCGCGAGCTCGCCGAGCGCCTGGGCGTGTCGCGGACGTCGGTGCGCCAGGCGCTGACCGTCCTGCGCGTCCAGGGGCTCGTCGAGATCCGCCACGGCGACGGCGTCTACCTCGTCAACCCGCCCGGCGACGTCGTCGGCTCGCTCGCGCTCGAGGTCGCCAACAGCGAGGTCGACCACCCGATGATCTGGGAGGTGCGCGAGGGGATCGAGGTCCAGGCGGCGCGGCTGGCCGCCCGCCGCCGCACCGACGACGACCTGCGCCACATGGCCGACGCGCTGGCGGCGATGGCGGCGTCGATCGCCGAGGGCGGCGACGGGATCATCGGCGACCGCCACTTCCACCGGGCGCTGGCCGAGGCCTCGCACAACCCGCTGCTGGCCCAGCTCTACGAGCAGATGCGCGACGTCATCGACCGCACGTCGGAGGCGTCGCTGACCCGCCCGGGGCGCCCGCCGGTCTCGCTGCACGAGCACGAGGCGATCTACGAGGCGGTCGAGCGCCGCGACGAGGAGGCGGCGGCGCAGCGGATGCGCGAGCACATCGTCGTCTCCGGCCAGCGGCTGCTGCGCGGCGACGGTCGCTGAGGCGCCCGGGATCGCTCGGGCGGCCTGTAGCGTTCGGGTCATGCGAGCGCCCATCGAGCTGGACCTGCACCTGCCGAGCTTCAACCATCCCGGCGTCGGCCCCCAGGACCTCTTCGAGAAGCTCGTCGAGATCGCCACGACGGCCGAGCGCGCCGGGTTCACCGCGGTGACGGTGATGGACCACTACCACCAGATCCCGCCGGTCGGCCCGCCCGAGCGCTGGATGCTCGAGGGCAACACGATCCTCGCCGCCCTGGCCGCGCGCACGTCGACGATCAACCTCGGCCTGCTCGTCGGCGGCGTCACGTACCGCAACCCGGCCCAGCACGCGAAGATCACGACGACGCTCGACGTCATCTCCGGCGGGCGCGCCTTCCACGGCATCGGCGCCGGCTGGTTCGAGGACGAGCACGTCGCCTACGGCTACGCGTTCCCGCCGCTGAAGGAGCGCTTCGAGCGCCTCGAGGACCACTTGCGCATCGCCCGCGCGATGTTCACCCAGGACACCGCGACCGTCGACGGGACCCATCACGCGGTCGCCGGCGCGTTCAACAACCCGCGCCCGCTGCGGGGCGACATCCCGATCCTCGTCGGCGGCAGCGGCGAGCGCAGGACGCTGCGCCTCGTCGCGCAGTACGCCGACGGCTGCAACGTCTTCGGCGACGCCGACCGCGCCCGCCACCTCGTCGGCGTCCTCGAGCGCCACTGCGAGGACGTCGGCCGCGACCCGGCCGAGATCACGAAGACGGCGATGTGGACGCTCGTCATCGCCGAGACCGAGGCGGGCGTGCGGGCCAAGCTCGACGCGATGCGGGCCGCCGGCTGGCCCGAGGAGCGGATCGCCGCGGCGACCGCCGGAACCCCCGGCGAGATCGCCGAGCGCGCGGCCGCGTTCCGCGAGGCCGGCATCGAGGGCCTGACGTTCTCGATGCCCGACGTGCACGACCCGGAGGCGGTCGAGCTGGCCGGGCGGACGCTGGCGCCGCTGTTCGCCGCCGGCCGCTGAGGGCGGCCTGCACGGCGCCCTGCACGGCCGCCGGAGCGGGCGCTAGCGTAGGCCGCATGGCGGTGGCAAGGGAGGAGTTCGCACTGCTGCGCGACGCGGCGCCGGCCGAGGTCGACGAGCTGCTGTCGCGGGCGCGCCGGCGGCGCTTCACGGCCGGGGAGGTCGTCTTCCACGCGGGGGACCCGGCCGACTCGCTGCACCTCGTCCGCCGGGGGCGGTTCGCGGTGCGGATCACGACCGAGTTCGGCGACATCGCCACGATCAACGTGCTCGGGCAGGGCGACGCGTTCGGCGAGCTCGCGCTGCTGACGCCGGGCGCGCCGCGCAGCGCGACGGTCGCCGCGCTGGAGGAGGCCGAGACCCTCTCGATCCACGAGATCGAGTTCGCCGCGATGCGCGACCGCGCGCCGCAGATCGACCGGCTGCTCAGCGGCCTCCTCGCCGCCCAGGTGCGGCGGCTGTCGTCGCAGCTCGTCGAGGCGCTCTACCTGCCGGCCGACACCCGCGTGCGCCGACGCCTGCTCGACGTGGTCGCCGCGTTCGGGCCGGTCGAGCGGGGGACGGTCGTGCCGCTCACCCAGGAGGAGCTGGCCAGCCTCGCCGGCACCTCGCGGGCGACGGTGAACAAGGTCCTGCGCGACGAGCAGGCGGCGGGGACCGTCGAGCTGTCGCGCGGGCGCACGACGCTGCTCGACCCGCAGGCGCTGGAGCGCAAGGCGCGCCCGTTCTCCTGACCGTCGGCGGGCTAGCGCCGCGAGCGGGCGACGTAGCCGCGCCCGGCGCGCACCCGCACCGACCGGTGGCGGACGAAGTCGCGGACCTGGACGACGCCCTCGGCGACGCGGACGGTCGTCGTGTCGCGCCCGCGCTCGCGGCAGCGGTCGACGATCGTCCACTCGGTCCCGATGACGATCGCCGAGCCGTACCGGCCCTTCGTGCGGATGCGGCCCTTCGCGCGGACCTTCAGCCGCCGCCCGTGCGGCCGGCGCGCGGCCGCGACGGCGGTCGCGCCGGCGGCCCGGGCGCGGGCGCGCGGCGCCGCCGGCCCGCAGGCGCGCAGCGGCTGGGAGAGGACGAGCAGGCCCGGGCGCTCGCCGAGGAAGCGGACGGCCGGCTGCAGCAGCCGGAACCGGCCCTGGGACGCGACCGCGCTCGCGCCGCGCCCGCGGGGCGTCGTCGAGAAGAAGACGGCGACCTCGCCGCGGGTGGCGTCGAGCTCCGCCCCGACGCCGACGGTGCGGGCCGCGTCGAGCGCGACGAAGCGGCGGCGGCCGGGCAGCCGCACCCGGACGGTCCCGGCCAGCGGTGCGACGACGGCGCTGCGCCCGACCCGCGGCGCGGGCAGGCCGGCCGGCGGCGGGGGCAGCGGCTCCGGCTCCGGGTCGGCCTGCGGGCCGGCCGGCTCGGGGGCGCGGGCGGGGCCGATCGCCCGGACGCGCCGGTTGCCGGTGTCGGCGACGAGCAGCCGCCCGGCGCCCGGCGCGACCGCGCGCGGCTGGGCGAGCTGGGCGAGCGCCGGGTCGCCGCCGTCGCCGGAGAACCCGGCGACGCCGGTCCCGGCGATCGTGCGGATCGTCCCGTCGGGGGCGACCTCGCGGACGCGCTGGTTGCCCGTGTCGGCGATGGCGATCGCACCGCCGTCGCGCAGCGCGATCCCCTCGGGCGCGTTCAGCAGCGCGGCGACGGCCGGGCCGCCGTCGCCGCCGAAGCCGCCGCGGCCGGCGCCGGCGACGGTCGTGATCGTCCCGTCGGGGGCGACGCGCCGGATGCGGTGGTGCCCGGTGTCGGCGATGAGGACGCCCCCGTCCGGGAGGGCGGCGACGCGGGCCGGGAGGCGCAGGGCGGCCTCGGTCGCCGGCCCGCCGTCGCCGAGCGGGCCGGCGTCGGTCCCGGTCCCGGCGACGACGGCGGCCGCCCCGGCGGCGTCGACGCGCACGACGCGGTGGTTGCCGGTGTCGGCGACGAGGAAGCCGCCGTCGGGGAGCGCGGCCACGCCCTGCGGCGCGTTCAGCGCGAGGGCGGTCGCCCGGCCGGGCTCGGAGCCGGGCCCGCCGGCGACGGTCGCGATCGTGCCGTCGGGGGCGACGCGGCGGATCGCGTCGTTGCCGGTGTCGGCGATGAGGAAGCCGCCGTCGGGGAGCGCGGCCACGCCGCGCGGCGCGCGCAGGCGGGCCGCGGTCGCGGGGCCGCCGTCGCCGGCGTAGGCGCCCGCCGACGGCGCGCCCGGCCCGGAGCCGGCGACGGTCGCGATCGTGCCGTCGGGGGCGACGCGGCGGATCCGGTGGTCGCCGGTGTCGGCGATCAGGAACCCGCCGCCGGGCAGCGCCGCGACGTCGGACGGGGCGGCCAGGCCGGCGGCGATCGCGGGCCCGCCGTCGCCCGCGAGCGTCGCGATCCCCGTCCCGGCGACCGTCGAGATCGTCTCCGCCGGCTGCTGGGCGTGGCCGGCGGCCGGCGCGAGGAGGGCGACGGCGGCCGCGGCGGCCGCCGCGATGCAGGTGACGGAGGGGCGCCTCATGGCTGGATCGTGACCGCGGTGTCGGGCGTGGACTGTCGCAGAACCGGCACGTCCCGTGTCGAATCCGCCACACTGGCC
>Ga0065720_1021356_pt1 | contig 10814 bp, 5 predicted proteins | sample Thericmetagenome_FD_59107 | JGI IMG/M metagenome (GOLD analysis project Ga0065720, IMG submission 59107) | Thermophilic microbial communities from the Joint Bioenergy Institute, California, USA of rice/straw/compost enrichment - eDNA_2 v2... | ecosystem: Engineered > Solid waste > Grass >... | reverse complement strand
CCCAGCGTTGGCCAACTTACGCAAAAAAGAGCAAATGGCCCAGGCACTTTGGGAATCCAAGCCACTGGTAGGCTCGTCAAGGAAGAGTAGAAGCTTTGGTTTCGCAACGAGTTCGACGCCGATTGTGAGCATCTTGCGTTGCTCAACATTAAGGCCTTCGCCGGGAACGCCGACCACGGCATTGGCATAATCTTCCATACCGAGCATCTTGATGACCTCCTCGACGAAAGCGTACTTTTCCTCGTTGCTGACAGTCTTGGGACGGCGGAGCATGGCACTGAACCGAAGACTTTCTCGGACAGTAGCAGTGTCGAGGTGAAGATCTATAAGAGGCCAACATCAGCACTTTCTTGACCATGTGAATTGGGTTGAAGGCCGTGAGTTATGAGAACTTACCCTGTTGCTGAACATAGCCGGTCTGTCTCTGGAAATCGGCGCCGCAGGGCCTGCCGTTCACAAACATGTCGCCGGAAATGACTCCAACATCCTTGCGCTGCGCAAGTACATCTAGGAGCGTTGTCTTGCCCGCTCCCGATGCACCCATCAAGGCTGTCAAGGTGCCGGGCTTGACCCAGCCAGAAACATGGTCCAACAAGCGACGACGGCCCTCTTTGACGTCAATGTCGTAGCAGACGTCCTTCCACGTGAAGATATCCTTCTGCGGTTCGATGGCGGGTTGGGCTGTCTCGTGAGCGTCTTTTTCAACCACGAGCTCGGTCGCTCCCTGGTTGGACTCCTCATCCTGCTTCTTAACGGCATGGTTGGGGTCCAGGCGGGCCGGAACACTACCACGTGGGAAGACCAAAGACTCTGCCGTGCTGGTCACCGAGGAATTTAGTTCCACCGCAAGGAGGTAGATAGCCATAAACGCAACAAGGAAGCCGATGAGAATGCCAAAGTTGCGCCAGACATGGTCGTAAGTGTACCCATACATAGTCTTGATATAAGCATCGCCGTTGACGGTCCAACGACCGGGCGCAGCGCCAGCACTGGCGCAAATCCATGAGTCACCGATGGGCGGGGAGTATGGCGGCATGATGGACGAGCAAGTAAACTCACGGCCGTGGAACTCATTGGCGACAAGGATCTCAAAACCATAATAAATGGGATTGATCCAGCGAATCCAGCCAAACCATGGATGCATCTGCGGCACGGGGATGATGTAGCCAGTGTAAATGATTAAAGCCAGAACAAGCACGCCAGCCAGTGCCATGGCCTGCGAGACCGTCTTGGTGATGGCAGCCAGGGTCCTGAAGATGGCACTCATGACGAAGGTCATCAGGTAAGAGATCATAAAGTAGAGGAAGAACTGATCGGGCGTGCGGCGCAACCCGGACAGGAAATACACAATCAAGTTAAAAGTGGTCGCCGTAATGAACTTGACAGGAATATCGGCCACGATGCCAGCAGCAGCCTCGGTCCAGGGGTGATAGAATGCGTACGATGCATGCTTTTCGACAATCGCTCGCTGCGCATAGAGACTCTCAATCTCCATGATCGCAGTAAGAGCGTTAAGGAGGATCGCCATGAAGAGTACGCTGCCTTTGCCGTCGAATCCGGCAGTAGCGTCCGGGTTGCCGTAAAAGATAGAACCAATGATGAGAGCCAGGACGAGCTGAGCAAAGACATTGGCCCCAGTGCCGGTCAAGTCCTGCCAGATGCGCTGATAGCCGCGGACTGTGTTATGCCGGATCTGGGCAAGCACGCTGATCATGTATGGCGAGCCGGGACGCACATGGCGAGCCTGCTTGTGATGCTTAATCTGGCGAAGGTCGGCGATGCTCGCGGCTTGCTTGGAAGCATCGTTACGGAACTCGTTGTCGTAACGCTGCATCTCCTCCTGCAGCGCCCGGAACTCGGGGGACGCCAGCCAGTACTGCTCGAAGTCCTCGGCAGTGCGAGGGACCTTGTGCTCCATGCCCGGACGCGCGATCCGTTCCGAGGGGTTTGTGATAGAGGTCAAGAAGTCTCCGGTTGTTTGCCGTGGTGGGCAAAGCCAGCCCTGGCGCTCGAAGAAGGCTTTGGCGGCGTGGGCCGGACCAAAGTAGATCTGGCGGCCCTCATAGAGCACAGTGACCTTGTCAAAGAGGTCGTAGATGGCCTGACTGGCCTGGTACATGGCTACAGCATGGGCATGCTTGCCAATGTCTGACGACAGGCGCAGGGCTTCGACAAAACGCAGAGCACTGGCCGAGTCAAGACCACGAGTCGAGTTGTCCCAGGCGCAAATGGGGCTGCCGGCCACAACCATCTCGGCAATGCTAACACGCTTGCGCTCGCCGCCAGAAACTCCTCGAACAAAGTCGTTACCCACCTTGGTGTGGTAAGTATGAGAAAGCCCGAACACCGCCATGACAACCCGCGCGATGTACCGACAGTACTCGGACCGCGACATTCCCTTGATGCGGTGTGAGGGAGTGCGCATCGCCGCGGCGAACTCGAGCGTTTGACCGACCGTCAGGTGTGGAAAGTGCTTGTCAACTTCTTGGTTGTAGATGATCTCGCCCTTGAACTCCTTCTTCATCTGCGCCTGGGACGCACCGTTGTAGTGAATAACCGAATTCTCACCCAGCCTGAGTCCGTGGAGTTCGCCGCACAGAGTCTTGAGGAACGTCGTGCATCCCGAGCCGGGCCGGCCGAGTACGGCAAGCAGCTCTCCGCTCTTGAGCAGGCCATTGAACGAGTGAAGGATGTGCTTTGGTTGGCGCTTTTGGCTATTGAACAGCTTGCCAATCCGGAGAGGAGCCGTTAAGATTGAGCCGACCGTCTCCTGAAACTGCAATTCGGCGCTTGACCCGTACACATCCAGGTCTCTAAACAGTACTCCGAGCTCACTGGATTTGTGTCCCTGTTCGTTGAGTCCGGCAACGAAGCTGCGAAGCCATTTTGTGACGTCGAAATCTGCAGACTCCGGGTTCAAAGTCGGATCCGACTCGTCGAGGGGAACGCCGCTGTGGGACTGGTGTTGAGATAATGCAGTGGCTATCCGGTGCAGTTCGGCTGAGGCATCTTCTTCCAGCATACTCAAAGGAGCGTCTCTGGGAGAAGTTGGCTGATGGTCGGCGATCGTCTCGCTGCTGCTGCCGCTGCCGAGCCTTCCTGGATCCACGGTGCTGGCTGGCCCGCTGACGGGTCGCTCGGGTAGCTGGCCCTGACCAAGATCCTTGGTCGCTGGTTGTCGCGACATGTTCCTCCTATTCAAGGCGCAAACTGTAGTTAGTGGTAGGCGGCAAAGCGCCGCAGGTTTTGTGGCTGGGTTGATCTGCCTTGATTAACACCTCGAGGTTAAGATCACAGTCTGGTGTCAATTCTACGGCAACATGAGATGTTCTGAGAAAAGGGATCTTGGATCTCAGAGGGAGAGAACCTCGAGACGTCGACAACTTTTACACTTCTCGATCGGCGTCAATCGCTCCCATCGCCCATCTATCCTGGCCCTCCATCGGCATTGCTCCGTCATGCCATTGGGCCATCTTGTATAAGAAGCTCCACTGCAACATTGTGGAATCCGCTCTGCGTGCTGCTTCATTTTACTGCTCTGGAACCAGAGCAATGGCACAAGATCTTAGTGGGCGCTGAGCCTTGTATCCGCGACTCCACTGTCCCTTCGCCGCCGAGTCCGCAACACGCCGGTCAGGCAAGGCGGCGCAAAAAGGGGGCCAAAGAGGACTTCGGAAGAGATCCGATCCCTACACATAACTGTCAACGGTGCAACAGAAGTGCCGCTGGTAAGATTCAAGGCACAGAACGGCAAACATCGAAGGGCTTTCTATAATGGAAGCGGACAATCTTAACAAAGGTTTATCCTGTCTCGTGCTCTCGATGGGTACTCCTGAAACAAATCACGAGCCAGGCACGCCAGTGTGGTCAGCGTCTCCCGCCCGTGAGGGCACAAGTCGAAGAACAAAGCGCTAGTCTTGCTCGCTTTGGTGTCAGCGTTCTCTGGATTGCTTCAAATTTGCACGAGAACTTCTCGAAATTGTTTCCTCTCAGATCATCTTGTGCTCGGATGCACAAGCAGTTAGATCAAGGTGAGAGACAGTTTGAGGTGTAGCTCCCGCGCTAGGTCCGAAAGGTCGGGATTTTCCCGAGAAAACCTGGAAGCGATCCGATGTCCCTGACAGCGGGCAAGGAGTCCTTGGCCTCGGAACGTTCCGGAGAGCTAAGGATGATGTCATTGAAAGCCCCACATTCCACGCTCTCGGGGCAGCTACAGGTCGCCAGACGTGCGAAACCCAAGAGACACTGCATATTTGGGGCGTCGCAATGGAAATTTCGCGGCTTTGGCACCCGGAAACGTATTGATGGATGGCTGAGTCTCAACTTGGACGCTTAGCAAGTGCCTAGCTGTATCGCTTGATAGCCAAACGGATTTTGAGGTCAAATGCAAAGCGGAATTCCATTCGGGCATGCCCTGAAATCCGGTTCCCAGACGTGCACCACATCAATCGTATTTGTCGCAATTATGGGTCTATATGCGTGTCATTGTGCTGTTACACTATCTGTCGATGCTAAAAACTCTATGAGCTTTAGTACGTTTTGTTTCCGTTTAAATATTGAACCTCTCTAGCCATCTATGTTTTGCAATGCAAAGAAAAGAGACCCATGAAGGGGTGGTTCCCCGTCATTGCCCGCAGATCGATCAGGTGCATTGGATGCGGGTCAAAATGGCTCCTACCGTGTTTTTTATCCAATTAATTTGGGTCTACCCTTTGTGGAAATTAGGGAAGTGGCATTTAGATGTATACGTAGACTCCTGGAGACCGAGCCAAACAACACCTGGACTACATTCGCAAATATAGGCTCTTATGGATCTAAACAACACCTAACTCTATGATATTTATCCTATAACCGTGCAGGTCCATAATGCTAGCCTAGTATCAGATTAATCGGCTTGTGTACCAACGAAAGAGTACTATCGACAATACTGGAATGTTTAACCGTGAAACTGTCTGCTAGTATCTCTACCTATATATAACTACTCTCCGCAGTTTTGCCCGCTTCAAGCTCGGCTACTTTCGATTATTTGTTTGTTAGTCGATGTACGTAATGCGGTGCAACTCGTTTATAGGCCTTGCAACCGCATCTTCAACTCATGCGAGCATCTTATGCCGCCTTAGTTTTCGCAGTGTAGAACCTTGCAGAATGCTGAGCAGCTGACACGCGATGATATTGGGCTGGTATCACAAGCTGCCTTGTCCTTCAGCTTGACTATGGCGTTTATGGAGTGTTAGAAGGGTTTCTTCGTGCTTTTAAGTACATCGAGATAGCCCACGCTCTTCTCTTTGGCTTCGGTTCCTTAGAGGGGGAACAGTCTAGCAGTTCCGGTGTTTGTTGCCCAGCCATTTCAGTAAGTCTCTGGCTGCAACGAACACTTATTCAAGGACGGTGTCACTTCCACACAGTAATCGCCAGTGAAGATGTGTTCATATCTCTATGGTTCCGGTGGACTGGGAAAGATGCTTGCAGCCCCATGAACTTCTTTGGATTGAGGGGCTGCTAGTGTTGCTGTCGCACTAGGGGGCCAGCGATGATGTCGTTAGAAACTTGGTATCTCCCACTTCGTCTCCTGGCCCTGCGAATGACTGCGGCGGCGCTGTGCTCGGATCTGCTTCCCCCAAACGTGGCCGGAGCCATCCCGTCCAGATCGGCACTGGACCTCGTCCAGTCGCTCGTCCATGATGCGGAGACCATGGCAAGACAAGGCTACTACGGGTTCCTCGTCACCCTAGACGTCGACTCGGCCTATCCCTCGGTTCACTCATCAATCCTCGGCGAAGTCCTGGCAGACCAAGGCTGGCCACGCTGGCTGTGAGAAGCGGTGGCGGATATATTCTAAGACCTCTGCCTTTCCTTCTGATGGGCTCAATCGTCCTTCCGCTAGGATACGGGCCTCCCACAGGGTTCCCCATGTTCCTCGATCCTTTTCATCCTGTACTCCCTACCGATCATTACTCCCTCACAACAAGGGACCGTCTTCATGTACATGGACGACCATGCGCAACTGTCGTGGAGCAACACCCAATCCAACTGGCCCATCATGCGTCCCTTAGGGTCAACCAGCTGTGTACCAAAGCCCGAGGGCTCGACCTCAGGGTCAATCCGAACAAGACAGAGGTCTTCTACGTCCCTTCCCCCCCTCCCCCCAGGGGCACCGGAGCGACTCGTGGCAGGACCGACCCCACAACGATCTCGACCCAGGTGGAGAGGACGTCCTTCCTCCCTGGTAAGTCCATCAAGTGGCTTGGAGTCTCCCTGGAACTCAAGCTAAGCCCGGCGATCCAAGCAGCCGCGAGGGCGGCGGCGACAGCATCGGTGGTGAGGCTGGTCAAGCGCTTATCCATCACGAGGCTCAGGGGCTTTCCCCCCTCGGCCGATTCCAAGATCATTGACGCTGTCGTCACCCCTTCCCTCCTGTATGGCATGGTACAACTCGATACCGGCCCGACTAGGGCCGCGGTTAACGGCCGCTTAGTCCCATTAGACTTACGCCGGTGTGCCCGTCCCTCACCAAGATCGCGAATGCGGCGCCCGGAAGTGATCTCCCAGGTGTGGCTGACGGTCCCGACCACGTGGCTCTGGTGGCTAGCTGGGCTCTACCCAGAGTACCTGCTGGACAAAGAGCAAGCAAGGTGGAGAGCTCGCGCAGAGGTGCTGCCGGCCAACCACTTTCTGTGGATCAGGCTTGCCCGATCCCCTTTCCGGGACTAGTTTCGCCTGCACTAAGCGGCCTCTGGGCTCAGGGCTAAGTCCTTATGTGAGCCAAAGCATCTAGAAATCAGGGCGTGGCTCAGCCTCCCCTCTGTCCCCCCAAGAAAGGACGAGCGCCTCCCCTGAATATGCGTAGATGGTGGCGCACTAACAAACCCACCTCAGCCTGCTGGGCTGGGCACAGTGCCAAACCATTCCTTGAGAAGTTCTCGCGCCAATGTCTCTCGCGCTGTTGGCTGAGGCCTCGGGTTACGGCGATTTCTTAGTACCACATGCGCTTCGACCACCCGCCGGATGCTGTCAAAAAGTGTCCCTGCGGGGCGATGGTCTCCAGGGGACATTTCATTTTCTACCTTCTTATTTCTATCGACAACCCACACACAGGAAGGATGGACCTTAGGGCTTCTAGTCCTCCTTCTAACTCTTTAAATCTAGAGTCTCCCGGGCCGAACACTGGGGGCAGCCTGCGAACCCTGCCCAGTGACGGCTCTTCCTCTGTCCACATTCATTCTCTTCCCCCAGATCCCTTCGAACCCGAGGGCCGGACGCGGGTGCTCAGAAATACCCTCCCTCCTCTCAACCACGTGACATAACAGCTTTTCAACATCTCACGTCGATTTTTCTCACACGCGGGTTTTTCCTCCGGCGTCACCTGGAATTTATATATCTTAGATAGCTTTTGCCCGCCGGCACCGTGGGTACGACTTAGAACTTCCAGTGGTGAAACGGTTGAAAGATCTAGATAATCAAATAGATATCCCACCGCATTGGACCTACTGCCTAAAGAGCAGAAGATTGGCATGATATTTACCATTGCCATTTGACTTAACAGTCGTATTGCAGGATGTCCATTAGCTTTGGATGAACAGCGGGCTAATGATAACATTAAACCATGAAATTATTCATTTAGGTAAACACCTTCGAAGTGTCGTGTTCAACCACCCGCCGAGTGCAATCAAAACTTGCTCTTGCGGGGAGACAGTATCCAGAGGCCACTTCCTCCAGTGCCTCCTCTCCTCCCTTGACAACCTCTTGCTGGCCGCCTCAACCTCAGAGCGGTTTGGCACTCATATCAACTTTTCGAGAATAGAAAATCACAACTCGAACCTTCCGGCTCAGTCAGGGACCATCAAACAGGACAAGCCATCCCTACTCAACGCCCTCCCCACTCTCCCTCACGCATGATCTCACAATCTCGATCGATGCACACCCCCACAATGAAGAATCGAAATCGGAACGGTCTAGTTTGGACATCCACATATTTCACACTTACCTCTCCTAACCCATCTGCTTTTTGTTTTCTCTTTCCTACTTCTCTCCCATTTCCAACAACACTCATCTATCCCACAGATACGCACCGGTTTTTCCCTCTCGGGTTTTTTCCGTGTGTACATAGCTTAGACTAGCGAGTGCATATGTACTTTTTGCCCGCCGGCGTCGTGGGCACGACCGAGCATTCTCATGGGTGATACGGGTCGGAAACGTAATTCAATTCAATTCAAGTATCGTTTTCACAATCCGAAACACTGAGGCAGTTATTCCGACTCCTCGTCGCTAACCCAACGATAAACACTCAACCGGTTGCCAGCACCGCAGTCTTCCTCGCTGTTACCGGCGCAGGGCATGTTGCATTCACTCTCCAAAACCGACATAGCACCCTCTTCTTCACCAATAACGGACTGGTCGTTGATCATATTTCCGCACCAACACTCAGACCCATACTCCAACCCAAAGTACAAGAAGCCATTGTTGAGACAAAAGTTACCGCAGGAGTAAATAGTCATGAGCGATGAGACGACGCTGGCGCCGTTGAGCGTACGAACACCAATGGCTTCCGTCCAGCAACCTTGGGAAACATAGTGTGTGACTTCCTCGTTGACAGGCACAGGAGTATGGGCCGGAGCAGTGGCAGATTGACCATACAGAGAGAGTCGACTGGGACCGCCGCACACTACTTCCGTGTTACCCGGGCACGCCATCTGGCAGTCTGTCTCAAAAGAAGGAAACGAGCCAACCGCTAACGACGAACCACAGTAGCTGTAAATGCATTAGTACATGTGTTAAAGTGAGCCAGATTAAGCCAGTGAAACAGCACTCACCATTCACCTCCGTATTCGATGCCCCAGATCGGGAAACTGTTGGCGCCAGTAGTGCAAAACTCCTCACAGACAGATATTGTCATGTTTTCGTAGTCCACCATTAGTGCTCCTGTCAGAGCACGCGCGGGGGGGTCCACGTAGCATCCATAGTACGTGGCCTGGGCGAGAGCGACAGGAATAAGGGCGGTCGTGGCAACCAAGCGCTGCATCTTGAACCTCAAAGTTTTTCTCGAGACAATTTTGTGCCAGAATGGTCGAGAGCAGAGAGACTGGATGCCATGTAGAGCTAGAGACAATCACAAACTGGCTCTGAGGAAAGGGACTGCATTTATCTACGGAAGCTAAACAGCATCCTTACCGTCGGTCTGAGCGTCCAAACGAGGCAACTGGGGAAATGTGGCCACCATCGAAGCACGCGAGAAGCTGAACGCCACTATTGATACTCATTGGGATTGTGCAGCTTAACAGCTGAGCGATGGAGTCCGAAATAGTCCCCCATCAGTCCCTGCAGGTATTTAGCACATGCAAACACCTCATGGCACATGAGGCTATTAGGTTTGATCAAGCGCACACCGTCTCGGCGCTAGGATGCTCTCGGCTAGATCGCCGCTTGGTCTGGAATCTAACGCGGAGACGGGGGCTGGGATCATTTGTTCTCGAACCTTTCAGCTAGATCCTACCTAAGACAGAACTAACTGAACATACCGTATGCTGGTGCTCTATCCATTGCCGTTGATGTTACAAGCACCCTTCATGCAGTTCAGCTGGTACCAGCGGTTGCCAAGCAACACCCTTGCTCGGCCCTTCTTGCCGATTTTTTTTTTTCATCGTTGATAAACCGGGGCATGGGGCGTTATTGGCCCTCCTGACGTCTACAAAGGTGCCAGGGTTTGTGTTGTTAGTTCCTTGGCAAGAATGCTCACAAAACCTCGCTAAGGAGCTAGCAAAACAAATCTCGGATATCTTGTACAGTGCTGTGTACGTCTGAACGTCAGTTTAAGCTTGGATCTAAAGTTAAGCTTTGTGGCTGTGAATCATCTGCAGGACGTCAAGCCACTTGGAGCGGCACCAAATCACCCTTGAGATGCGGAAACGTGGCTTTCAAATGTTTCTGCCAAGGAAACTGCTCACCGCTTTCATTGTCATTTGAACAAGGTCACAAAAAGAGCCATAATGAATTAAGAAACTAATAACAAAGCTGTCAAGGGTCCTCTGTTAGCAATTTTAGCGAGTTAACGAACAGATTCTTCCGGACAAATAAGACGGTGAGTAATTTTGATAGCGGCATTCGTACAATACAGAGTAGACCCTAAGGGGAAGTTGCAAAGTTTTGTGTACGAACTGGAGAAAGAAACCGAGACTGCAAAATGGAGAGGGTCGTGCAGAGAAAAGAAAGAGAATCTTTTATCAATGTAAATAGCCGTTCGGCATTCAGGGTCATCAGATGAGATCACGGTGAAACCCGGGTGTCTCCGAACCTTGCCTCTGATGACCGCGGGCTCTTGGACACAGACGAGGGATATTCTCCGTCTAGCTGCCAGCTCGAGGAGGCCGTCTGTGTAGGCGATGGATTTTTGCGCGTTTGCAGATAAGATATGAAGATGTCTGCTATGCTTCTTGGACATCAGATAGTGTTAATTGAGTCGGGTGATTCGGGCCGATCATGTGGCGGAAACAGTTCCTGAATGGTTGGAGTGACTCCAAGCTAGCTGCTACCTTCCCCAGAGCGCGCTGTTGGGAGTCGCTACGCAACGAACTGTACCGGGCGAGCGCTCTCGTTTTTGAGATTCTGCCACTAGGGAACCTCGCAGCGGCAGAGCGGCTAACCAGCACCCAGTCAGATGATGGCGACGCACCAAGGCCAATGGTGTGCGGCTCTCTAGGAGTTGACTCTGCGACCGTGTCTAGAGGGTTAGGGTTAGGGTTAGGGTTAGGGTTAGGGTTAGGGTTAGGGTTAGGGTTAGGGTTAGGGTTAGGGTTAGGGTTAGGGTTAGGGTTAGGGTT
>Ga0065720_1021355_pt1 | contig 10815 bp, 9 predicted proteins | sample Thericmetagenome_FD_59107 | JGI IMG/M metagenome (GOLD analysis project Ga0065720, IMG submission 59107) | Thermophilic microbial communities from the Joint Bioenergy Institute, California, USA of rice/straw/compost enrichment - eDNA_2 v2... | ecosystem: Engineered > Solid waste > Grass >... | reverse complement strand
GGCTGGCGGCACCGCACCAGCTTCCGCGAGCTTGTGAAGGAGATGGTGGAGAGCGACCTGGCCGAGGCACGTCGCGAGAAGCAGATGCGCGGACTGGGCAATTCTTCCGTGCGCACCGGAGCGGCTGGCGAATGACGACCATTCTCCTGACGGGTGGCGGCGGAATGGTCGGACGCAACGTCATCGATCTCTGCCGCGAGCGCGGGATCGAGGTCGTTGCGCCTCGGCGCGCGGAGCTCGACCTGAGGGACTATGCGTCTACGCTGCGCTTCGTGAGGGAAGTGCGCCCCGACATCGTCGTACATGCGGCCGGGTACGTGGGCGGCATCCAGGCTAACATCCGGGAGCCTGTCCGCTTCTTGACCGACAACTGGGATATCGGTCGCAACATTGTGCTGGCGGCGCGCGAAGCGGGGGTGACGAGACTTCTCAACCTCGGCAGCTCCTGCATGTTCCCGCGAAACAGCCCGGAGCCGCTCAAGGAGGAGGATGTCCTGAGCGGCACGCTGGAGCCGACCAACGAGGGCTACGCGCTGGCCAAGTGCGCCATTGCCCGGCTGTGTAGTTACGTGCGCAGGGAAGATCCTTCCCTGCTCTACAAGACCATGATCCCGTGCAATCTCTACGGGCGATACGACAAGTTCGATCCCGCGGTGTCGCACCTGGTGCCGGCGGTGATTCACAAGCTGCACACGGCTAAGCGCGATGGCCGGCCCGAGGTCGAAATCTGGGGTGACGGAACGGCGCGTCGGGAGTTCATGTACGCGGGAGATCTCGCGGAGGCCATCCTGTTCGCGGTGGACCGCTTCGCCGAGATGCCCGACGTGCTGAATGTCGGTCTCGGGGAAGACTACAGCATCAACGAATATTACGCCGTTGCTGCAGAAGTCATCGGCTACACTGGACACTTCGTGCACGACACGACGAAGCCCGTGGGCATGATGCGCAAGCTGCTCGACGTCTCGCGGCAGAAGGCCTTCGGCTGGCAGGCACGCACGTCCCTTCGGGAAGGCCTGGCGGCCACATACGAATTCTATCTCTCCTCGGGAGCTGCTGATGCGTTATCCGCTCGCTAATTCAAGCTGGGATCATGAGGAGATTGCGGCCATCCAGGCCGTCGTCGATTCCGGCATGTTCACGATGGGCGAGCGCGTTGCCGAGTTCGAACGCGCCTTTGCCGACTACACCGGTAGCCGTCATTGCGTGATGGTCAATTCAGGGTCCTCTGCCAACTTGCTCATGGTCGCTGCGCTGCGCTATCGCAAGCAGGGCGCGCTGGAGCCGGGCGCCGAGGTGATCGTGCCGGCAGTGTCCTGGAGCACGACCTACTATCCCCTGTACCAGTATGGCCTGAAGCTGCGTTTCGTTGATGTCGATGCCCATACGCTGAACTATGATCTCGGCAAGCTCGCCCGCGCCATCGGGCCGCAGACCCGGGCGATCATGATCGTCAATCTGCTCGGTAATCCGAATGACTTCGCCGAGATCTTCCGGATTGTCGGGGAGCGGGACATCGTCCTCATCGAGGACAACTGCGAATCGATGGGTGCGACGTTCCAGGGCCGTCAGACGGGCACTTTCGGCGTGATGGGAACATTCAGTGCCTTCTTTAGCCACCACATCTCGACCATGGAAGGCGGAATGGTGGTGACGGATGACGAGGAACTTTACCACATCCTTCTCGCCCTTAGGGCGCACGGCTGGACACGGAACCTGCCGAAGTTCAATCATGTCTCGTCGCCCAAAAGCGATGACGCCTTCACTGAATCGTTCCGCTTCGTCCTGCCGGGCTACAATCTGCGCCCGCTTGAGATGAGCGGGGCCATCGGCCTAGCGCAGCTGCGCAAGCTGCCAAATCTTATTGCGGAACGGCGCAGGAATGCCGAACGCTTCCTCGAACTGATGCGGGATTATCCCTTCCTGCGTCCTCAGAGGGAGATCGGCGAAAGCAGCTGGTTCGGCTTCAGCATAATCGTGGAGCCGGACGCGCCGGTTTCGCGGGCCGATCTTCTGGCGGCCTTCTCGCGCGCCGGGATCGACGTGAGGCCGATCGTCGCGGGCAATTTCGCCAAGAACGAGGTGTTGCGCTGGTTCGACTATACGATCAGCGACAACCTGCCGAACGCCGAGCGTATCGACGAGGCTGGCTTCTTCATCGGAAACCATCACTATCCGCTTGAAGAGGAGTTCGAGGTTCTGCGGGCTGCTATCGAGGATGCGGTCGCTTCGCGCACGCGCGTTTCCGCGTAACGACGCGGATGGAACGGCAGGTATGACGGTTGCTCCCAGACATTCGCCCGTGTCTCAACAGCGGACGGAGGTCGTGATCCGTGCACGCGCGGACCACAACCTGATGCACGACCTTGCGGAGGTGTGGACGAACCGCGATATCGCCTGGACTTTGGCGCTGCGCGAGATCCAGATCCGCTACAAACAGTCTCTCATTGGCATTGCCTGGGCGCTGCTTCAGCCGGTGCTGACTACGGCGATTTTCACCTTCGTCTTCAGCTATCTGGCCCGCATCCCGACGGACGGCATCCCCTATCCGATCTTTGTCTTCGCGGGCCTCCTGATGTGGCAGTACTTCAGCCGCGTTGTGGTGGAGGCCTCGGGTTCGCTCGTGAAGAACGAGGCCATCATCACGAAGGTCTTCTTCCCGCGCCTGCTGCTGCCGCTCGTGCCCGCCATGTCGGCCGCGGTCGAGTTTCTTATCGCCCTTGTCGTGCTGATCGCGATGATGCTCACCTACCGCATGGTACCGTCGCCGGCGGTTGTGTTCCTTCCGCTCATTATCGTTGCCGCGGGGCTCCTAGGCTATGCTATCGGGCTCGTGCTCTCGCCGCTCAACGCCATCTATCGCGACGTCGGCATTGCCCTGCCGTTTTTCATGCAGATCGCCATGTATCTGACACCGGTGATCTATCCGGTCACCTTCGTACCGGCGCAATATCAGTGGCTCTACGTGCTTAATCCGGTCGCGACGCTCATCGACACGATGCGGGCGATCATCGTCGCCGCGCCCTGGCCCAGTCTCATCAACTATGCGGTTCTGGCCGCATGGATCATCGGCCTTCTAGCGCTGGGGCTCGGCACCTTCCGCAAGCTCGAGCCGGCCATCGTCGACAGGATCTGAGCGATGTCACCCATCATCACCGTCGACAATCTCGGCAAGCAATATGCGCTCCGCGGCCCGGGGACAGCTGCCTATGGCACCTTACGGGAAAGCCTGGCCAACGCGGCACGGCAGCTGTTCTCGCGTTCTGCCGCTTCTGAGCAGAAGGAGGCAGGCCGCTCTTTTTGGGCGCTGCGACATGTCAGTTTCGAAGTCGCCGAAGGCGAGGTCGTGGGCATCGTGGGACGCAACGGCGCCGGCAAGAGCACTTTGCTGAAACTGCTGTCGCGGATCACCGCGCCGACCGAGGGTATGGCCCGCATTCGCGGGCGCGTGGGCTCGCTTCTGGAGGTGGGCACGGGCTTCCATCCCGAGCTTTCAGGGCGGGAGAACATCTACTTCAATGGCGCCATTCTCGGGCTGCGCAAGCAGGAAATCCGCGCCCGCTTCGATGAAATCGTGGACTTCTCCGGTGTTGGCGACTTCCTCGACATACCCATCAAGCGCTATTCGAGCGGCATGAAGATGCGTCTCGCCTTCTCGGTGGCGGCGCATCTTGAACCCGAGATCATGGTTGTCGACGAGGTGCTGGCGGTCGGCGATGCCGATTTCCAGAAGAAATGCCTCGGCAAGATGAAGGACGTCGCAAACTCGGGACGTACCGTGCTGTTCGTGTCGCACAACATGAACGCGGTGATGCAGCTGTGCTCGCGCGTCATCTGGCTGGAGCGGGGCGGCATTCGGGAAGATACTCGTGCCGTGCACGAGATGTGTGGGCGTTATCTGCTCGGCAGCGAAGGGGCCCTGAAAGGGGCGCACGTCGCTGAGGAGGACGGTGCCCTCGATACGGAGTATTTCAGCCTTCGCCGTTTCCGTGTAGCAGATGCGGAAGGAAAGACCCTTGACCAGCCGACGCCGAACGATCGGCCGGCGACGGTCGAAATCGTGGTGGACATTCACCGCCTGAGCCCGCGGCTGAACTTTGGCTTCGCCGTCATCGACGAGCAGGGCCAGCATGTCTTCTGGTCCGTGACGACAGACCAGGCGGAGCGCGACTGGCCGAAGCTGAGCCTGGGGCGCAACAAGCTTTGTGCGCAGATTCCGGCCCATCTGCTCAATGAAGGTAAGTATCGGATCGATTTATTCGCCTCTCTGCACGGACAGGGATGGTTTTCGGAGCCGGGGAACACCCTTGTCGGAGTACAGCTTCAGATTGCAGGCGGGCTGAGCCCTTCGCCTTACTGGCACACGCGCCGGCCTGGGACCGCGGCACCGGTCCTTGCATGGCATGCAGGATAGGCGAAGCTGATAAAGAATCTTTATCAACGCACTGAATTGTGCATCCATTTGCTGGGGTCCAGACGGCCCCTCTCAGGCAGGTGTAACAGCTGCGGGGAGGTGTGTATGAGGCGCCCAGCGCTGGAGCTGATCCGGACACGCGTCGACGCGAACGTGTTCAACTTTTATCGGGTGCCGGCGGCGGCATGCATCGAGCGTCGTGATCCGCTCACGTTGCTCTCTCCCGATCGACTTGATGTCATGGTCCGGTACATTTTCGTGCGGCAACGCCAACTGGGCTGGGCCGTCGGTTGGGGGACAAGCGTCTATCGCCATTTGCTGGAAAGCTGGAACGCCGAGTTCGAGGACGGGGACGGACGAAAGAGCAGTTTTCCTGATTATCTCCGGCACTTTACAGCGCTGATCGATGACGTGGCTCTGAATGGCTACGATCGCGAGCGAGGGCTGATACCCTATACGGGCAGCACTATCGTCGACGGCGCTCACCGTCTGGCGACAGCTCTCTATTTCAGGCAGGCGGTTGATGCCGTACAACTTGAGGGGCCGCCACAAAAGCAGGATGCGGCAGCACTGTTGCGCATTGGCATGAGCACCACGGTTGTCGAGCAACTCGTCAATGAGTACCTGAAGCTCGACGCAGATTGCTATGCGGCAATCTTCTTCCCGGCGTCCTGGGACGAGATGAATACGGCGCTGAACCTGCTGGCTGAGAAGGCGAAGGTTGTTCTTTCGAAGGACATCTCCCTGACGGAACAGGGACGCCGGAATATTATCGAACTGCTCTACGGTCACGAACCCTGGTGGAAACCGGACCTCCTTGACGAGTTCGTCCGACTGCGTTTTCCGAATGGTGGCGATGGCAAGGTGGTTTTCGTCAAGACGCCGCCGGGGGAGGGCTCACGCCCGACGAAGGAGCATGTGCGCAAGGCCTTTCCCCAGCCCCACTTTGTGCACATGAACGATACCCGGCGGGAGACCGGCTGGATCGGAGACTTGCTCCTGAACGCGAATGGCGTGACCTTTCTGAACCTGCGACCGACATGGCAGCCCAAGCGCTTTTGCGAGCTTCTGGCGGAGTACGAGGAGCGCCTCGGCGACGTGTCAGATCCGTCAGCCTATTGCATCGACTCCGGGGCGGTCATGGCTGCCTTCGGGCTCCGGGACTGCAACGATATCGACTATATCGTCCCGCAACGGAGCTTCCCTTCTCTCGGTGCTGAAGATCTTGCTTGCCACAACAATGAGTATATCGGCTTCCAGGTTCCGGTCGACGAGCTCATTTTTAATCCAGCCTATCATTTCAGTTACAAGGGTGTGAAGTATCTCTCAATAGACACTGTCCTGTCGTTCAAGAGATTCCGTGGCGCCAGGAAGGATCTGCGCGACTGCCGCCTGATCATGGAGGCCCGGCCTCGAGAGCCCGTCGCCGATCGGGCGCGCAGATCCATACGCGCGGCTTATGGAGAATGGCGCGCGTGGCTGCCGCAGTTGCCAGCGAAGACAGCGGATACATTACGCCGAACCCTGCCCCCGCCCTTGTTTCGCGGCGTGCGATATGCTTTCCGGACGGGGCGTTCTGCCATCCGGGCCATCAGGGGGCGTAGGTGATCAAGGCTGCTTTTGTTTCTTCGGCTCCCGAATGGGCGTGGTGGCGCCAGTTCCCGGAGGGCAACCCCGTTTGGGGCGACGTGGAGTTCATTTTCTCCGGGGATTTCACCGGTTGCGACTGCTTTTTTGTCTTCGATGCGCTTCCACGGGCTTTCGACGTCAGACTCGACCGCAGCCGTCTCGTTTTTGTGGCTTCCGAACCGCCAAACGTGAAACGCTATGACGCTGCGTTCCTCAACCAGTTTGGGACGGTGCTGACGACGGATCCTGATACCAGCCACGCAGGGTGTCGCTTCACCCAGGTCGGGCTGCCCTGGCACGTCGGGGCGTGGAGTGAGGGCGGGGCCTTGCTCACCCGGCCGATGACCTTCCGCGACTTCGCGACCTTCCGCCCGCAGAAGACCAAGCTCGTTTCGGTCGTTTCGTCGAACAAGGCCTTCACCGAAGAACACCGCGCACGCCTGCGTTTCGTTGCCGAGTTAAAAGAGCATTTTGGCGATCGGATCGACGTATTCGGGCGCGGGATAAACGGATTCGGTGACAAACTTCAGGTACTGGCCCCATATAGGTATCACATTGCACTGGAGAATTGCGCCATCGATCATTACTGGACGGAGAAATTGGCCGATCCGTTCCTGACGTTAACGTATCCGATCTACCACGGATGCCGTAATGTGGGAGAGTACTTCCCTGAGGGAAGCTTTACAGCCATCGATATCTACGATCCGGCGGCTGCCATCGAGACGATCGAACGCATCATCGAGTCCGATGAAGCCGAGCGGGTCCAGCCGCTACTCGAGGAAGCTCGGTGGCGCGTGCTGCGCGAGCATAATCTGTTTGCGTTGTTGGCTCAGGTGGCGCACGACGTCACGCAGGCGGCAGCGACTTCTGGGAGGGCGATGACCGTTTTCCCCGAAGAGTATTTCCAGCCCGTAAAGGTGCGAATGCGCAGCCGTCTGGTTCGGCTCGTCAAGCAGGTTCCGGCCCTCTACAGGACAGCCAGAATCGCGCGCGATGGCTGGAGGGCGAGTTGTGCGCGCTCGCGAAATTTCGTGCGCAAGGTCCGCGACATTCATTATCGCTCCCATCAGGCTTGGCTGAAGAACGAGCCAGACGAGCGAATCCGCTATGCATATCCGCTGAGCCCCTCCAGCCACGTGCTCGATGTCGGGGGGTTCAGGGGCGACTTCGCCGCGCGGCTCGTGGCGGAATATGGAGCCAGGGTGACGGTTTTCGAGCCCATTCCGCAGTTCGCCGCTATCATCCGGTCACGCTTCTCGGGCGACAACCGGGTCGAGCTCGTCGAAGCAGCGCTCGCCGAGCGCGATGGGGAAGCGCAGTTTCACCTTGACGATGACGCATCGGGTGCATTCGGGCCGCAAGCCGGGACCCTCATCAATGTCAGGTTGATTGACGTTGCGCGCTTTCTCGAGGAAAGCCCGGTGCGCGAGTTCGATCTGGCCAAGCTGAATATCGAGGGCGGCGAGTATGCGCTGCTGGAGCGGCTTGTCGCCACAGGTCACATCGGGCGCATAAAGAACTTGCAGATCCAGTTCCATCTGAACGTGCCGGACGCCCGCCGTCGTTACCGTTCGCTGGCGCGGCAGCTGCGTAGGACACACCTGCTCGTGTGGCGGTATCCGTTCGTTTGGGAAGGTTGGACAAGGAGGGATAGGTGAGCGGAAAGCAGCTGGCCTACCCGGAAATTGATGTCATCATACCGGTGTTCAATGGCGCATCCTACCTCGAACAAGCCGTCCGTTCCGCTGCCGCTCAGACCTTGAGGCCGGGTAGAATCATCATTGTCGATGACGGTTCGGAGGATGCGACGCCAACTGTCGCAAAGAAGCTTGCATCGGAGCTGGCATTTGTTACATACCTGAGGCAACCGCACCGGGGCGTATCCGCGGCGAGAAATGCAGGCTTGGGAGAATCTTCTTCTCCTTTCGTAGCTTTTCTGGACGCGGACGATTTCTGGTCTGTAGATAAGCTGTCCAAGCAGGCTGCGATTTTTCAGTCGTCTGGCGAGGAACTTGCGCTCGTCTATCGCGACTATAGATGCGTTGATACGGCTGGAAGGCCCATTCCAGGAAGGGACAGCATACGCCCGACCTTGCGGGGAAGGGTCTTTCGCGAACTGCTGGCCGGAGACAATGCAGTGTCCGGCTCAGCGTCGGCGGTTCTCATCAGAAGAAGCTGCCTGGATCAGGTAGGCGGGTTCGATGAGCGTCTCTATTACGGGGAGGATTGGGACCTTTGGCTGCGGATCGCGACCGTCGGTGCCTTCGACTATGCGCCGGAGAAACTCGTTCATGTGCGGATCCACGGGGGGAGTGCGCAGAACAGGCAGTCGCAGGGTCGTCAACTGGGGTTCCTGGCCCAGCATCTGTTGATCTATTCGAAATGGCCGGCAGAGGTGGCGCTGCTGCCTGAGCTTCCTCGATCATTGCGGCGTCGGGCGGCCCTTCTGGCGGTTCTGGCCTGGCAGAATCCGCGAGAGGTCATTGCCTTCATGCGCACCGTCCGCGAAACGAGGGTCGGGCCCCAGGGGCCGCTCTTCAGCGGGTGGGCCGATTTCGCCCGGGAGTCGTGTGCGGCGCTGGCTAGGCACGTTGCCTGGCAGACAGGTCTGTCGAAACTGCTGCGTTCTGGCCGGTTGGGTGAAAAGGCCGGCTCTCCTTAGTTAAGACGCCTGAAACGGCCTTTCGGAGATTAGAAATTGGCGATGGCGGGTGCAGCCGGAAATTGGGATGTCGATGTGGTCATCCCAGTCTACAATGGCGGGCGATTTCTGGCGGAGGCCGTTCGCTCTGTACTAGAGCAAACGGTCCTGCCGGCACGGGTTATTATTGCCGACGACGGCTCGACAGACCATACGCCGAGCGTTGCTGCATCGCTGGTCGAACTTTCGCCACGCGTGAAATATTTAGCACTGCCGCATAAGGGGGTTTCGGCAGCTCGTAATGCGGCAATTAGTGTGTCGAATGCAGCGTTCGTTGCGTTTTTGGATGCCGATGATGTATGGATGCCGAATAAACTTGAAAAACAAATGGAAGTTTTTGCCGGTGCAGACCCAGATGTCGGGTTCGTTCATTCATCATATTTTTATATTGATGAGTTTGGCCGCAACGTGCCGGCAATGCCTATTATTCCCCCTGCTGCTCGTGGTGATATATTCCTGCCATTGCTTTTTGAGAATTATGTCTTGTCGGGATCGGCCTCAAGTGTGGTCGTTCGGCGTGAGGTACTCGATAGGGCGGGGTACTTTGATGAACGTTTATTTCACGGTGAAGACTGGGACTTGTGGTTGCGTTTGGCAGCGATCAGTCATGCTGATTATTCGCCAGAGCAGCTTGTAGCTATCAGAATCAGAAGTGACAGTGCGCAGCGGAGCCGAAATGCGGACAGGGCGTTATCTTTTTTTGAGCAGCATCTGTTAATATTTGCAAAGTGGCCTGAGCATGTGGCGGCCAGGCGAGATTTTGTGACGTTGATGCGACGAAACGCGCTCCTAAATTTGCTGCCATGGGCGGGGAATATCAAGAAAATAAATAAATTTTATTATGCATTGAGCCGCCATGATAGTCCTCTCGCCCGCTCCCTGTTCAAGAGCCGCGCCGATTTATGGCTTGCGCTCGGTGGAATGTTGGGGCGTTACGGGATCTGGCGACTGCGCCGGCACCTGCTGAACGATCGGAGACGTTTTCTTGAGTAACCCGACCATCTCGATCCGCCTCGTCGGCGGTCTCGGCAACCAGATGTTCCAGTATGCGGCCGCGCTGAGCCTCGCCGAACGCCGGAGGGCGCGGGTCTTGCTCGATCTTTCCGCATTTACGGCCTACGCGACCTGGCCTTACCAGCTCGACCGGCTGCGTGTGCCACAGAACATCGCGGTTGATCAGCCGTTGCGTCGGCCAGTCGGACAGTCACTGCCGGCGCGGATCGTGAGGCGCCTGACGGCAGGCGGCGTTAAGGCGGATGGCCTTTATGTGGAGCCCCATTTCCATTTCGACGAGGCATTCTTTTCGTTGCCCGGAGACGACATCAAGCTGGAGGGGTATTTTCAAAGCCCTCTCTATTTCTCCGGCTGTGAGGATCTGCTGCGCAGTCAGTTCCGGCCTGTCGAGCCGTTTGGTCGCGCTGCGCAGGAATGGTCGCAGCGCATCGCGGCGTCGGCCTGCAGCGTATCCCTGCACGTCCGGCGGGGAGATTATGTCAGCAACCCGCATGCGGCTGCCGTCCACAATGCAGTGGGCGAGGGCTATTACCGCAGGGCCATTGCACTCATGCAGCGTCTCGTCGGGGAGGGGGCCGACTTCTTCCTGTTCTCGGACGAGCCCGACTTTGTTGAGCAGGCCTTTGCCGACCTGCCGCGCGCTCATGTCGTGCGCACGGATCCGCAGCGCAGCTGGGAGGACATGTTCCTCATGGCGCGCTGCAACCATCACATCATCGCCAACAGCTCCTATTCCTGGTGGGGCGCGTGGCTCAACGCGTCGCGGGAGAAGGTGGTGATCGCGCCGGGGCAGTGGTTCACGAGGGAGAGGCTCGCGACGACGAACGTGATGGACCTCTACCCCGAAGGCTGGATCATCCTCAAATGAGCACGCCGGCCCTCAGCGTCCTTCTGCCGGTCTACAATGGCGAGCGCTTTCTGGCCGAGGCCATCGAGAGCATCCTTGCCCAGACCTTCACGGACTTCGAGTTCATCATCATCAACGATGGCTCGCGGGACGGCAGCGGCACCATCATCGACGATTATGCCGCCCGCGACGCCCGTATCCGGGCTTTCCACC
>Ga0065720_1005213_pt1 | contig 10815 bp, 11 predicted proteins | sample Thericmetagenome_FD_59107 | JGI IMG/M metagenome (GOLD analysis project Ga0065720, IMG submission 59107) | Thermophilic microbial communities from the Joint Bioenergy Institute, California, USA of rice/straw/compost enrichment - eDNA_2 v2... | ecosystem: Engineered > Solid waste > Grass >... | reverse complement strand
GGCAGGCGGCGATGGCGGCCGATGCCGAGGGCCCGTTCACCGGGCAGGTGCTGGAATGGCTGCGCGCGTCCCTTCCGCACGGCTTGCCGACGCTGCCCCAGGCGGCGGATCATTTCGGCGTCAGCGAGCGGACGCTGCAACTCAAATTGCGGGCGGAAAACACGACCTACAGCGAGCTCGTCACCGAGGTGCGCCGGCAGACGGCCATCCGCCTGCTGAGGCAGGACGGCATCTCCATCGGGGAAATCGCGTTCCTGCTCCATTACACCGAACCGAGCGCCTTCCAGAACGCGTTCAAGAAGTGGACGGGGAAGCCGCCCGGGCAATATCGGCGGCAGGCCGCCGGGCGCAGCGGATAAGCGCCCGGCATCGGTCACAGGACGCCCGTGACCGGCAGCGGCCCGCCGAGGGCGATCTCGTCCGCCGTCACGACGGCGTCGTACGCCAGCACGCGCACGCCGGCCCGCGCCGCCCGCCTGAGCGCTTCGGCGAAGCGCGGGTCCAGCTCCTCGTGCGGCGCAAAGCGCAGGCACCCCTCCATCTGCACGAGAAAAATAACGAAGGCGGCATACCCGCTCTCCGCCGCCTTCGCGAGCTCGCCCAGATGCCGGGCGCCGCGCGCGGTCGGGGCGTCCGGGAACAGGGCGGCGCCGCCGCGTTCCAGCGTCACCCCTTTCACCTCGATGAACCCTTCCCGTACGCCGTCATCGAAATGAAAATCGAAACGCGACCCGCCGTACGCCGCCTCTCCGCGCAGCGACCGGACATGCGGCAGCTCGCCGATCCGCCCGGCCGGAAGCGCTTCGCGGACGACCGCGTTCGGCGCCTGCGAGTCGATGTTCACCCAGCCGCCGGCGCGCTCCGCGGCAATCAGGGAATACCGCGTCTTTCGGCCGGGCCGGTCGAAGCCGGAATCCTCCAGCACGACCTTGCGCCCCGGCACAAGCCAATCCGCAAGCCGCCCCGTATTTTTCACATGCACCTGCTCCGCGCATCCGTCGATCTCGACCTCGGCGACGAACCGGTTCAGTCTCCGGATGAAACATCCTTCGCGAACCTTCCCGTATCGCATGCTCCCACTCCCCGGACGTGAACCTCGCATGCGACCATTATATCCCGAACCCGTCCGCCCCGCACCGCGCTCATTTCGCGGGACGCAGCACCGCCGCGCCGAAGCCGAGCAGCACGGCCGCGAAGAGCAGCAGAATGCCGAGCGGCAGGGCGATGCCGGACAGCGTCTCTCCGGCTGATCCGAGTTCCATCGCTTCGATCGCCCACTTCTGCGGAACGAAATTCGCCAGCTTCTGCATGAACGCCGGCATGATGTCGATCGGCCAGAAGCAGCCGCCGAGCATGCACGTCGGCGTCATGATCAGCGTGTTGATGATGCCGAGCTGCCTCGTATTGCGGATGAACCCGGCAACCGCGCTGGCGATGCCGAGCGAAGCCAGAATGAAACATTCCATGACCGCGATCTGCAGCCAGGCCGGCACGCCGAAATTATAGCCGAATGCGAGCCGGATCAGGGCGGTGATCGCGATCACCTGCAGCGTGCCGATGAGCACGCTGCCGAAGAAATTGCCGGCCGCGATGTCGAAGCTTCGCACCGGCGCCGCGTAGACGCGCGCCATCGTCTGGCTGCGGCGGTCTTCGACGACGACGGTGACGCTCTGGTTGATCAGCATCATGAGGAACATGAGCGCAAAGCCGATCGCCAGAAAATCAACGCTGCCGTCCCGGCTGTCCGCCATTTTCTCGCCGCCGACGAGCCCTTTCAGATGCTGGTTCAGCACCGCCATCGCGGCGTCCCGCACGGATCCGCCGCCCGCATGTTCCGCCAGAGCGGCCGCTTCGGCCATCGTGCGGGCGATGCTGCCCAGATCCGCCTCCAGCATCACCGACTTCTCGTCGAGCATGAGCCGGATCATCGTCAGTTCGGGGGCCCGGCCTTCCAGCCATCCGGCTTCGAAGCCGGCGGGGATGACGAAGCCGGCCGAGACTTCCCGATCCGCCACCATCTCCGCGGCTTCGCGGTCGGACGCGTACCGCACCAGTTTGTAGCGGTCCGACTGCTCCAGCGCCCGGATGACGTGGCGCGAAGCTTCGCTGCCGTCCAGATCGGCATACCCGACGGCGGTCCGGCCGCCTCCCGCCGACGTCACCAGTCCGACAACGGAAGAGATGATGACGGCCGGCAGCAGGATGTAGATCAGGAACCCTTTCACGGTGCCGATCGTTCGGCGCGCAAGATTTGCGGCTATGAGCCAGCTATTCATGGGACACCGCCTTTCTGCCGAGCAGGGCCGCGATCAGGAACAGGCCGGCCGAGGCGCAGCCGAGCACGGTCAGATGTTCCCGCACGATCGCATCCGCGCTGCCAAGCATGAGATGAATGAAGTTTTGCGACGCCCAGTAACTGAGCGTGAATTCGCCCATCCGCTCCAGGAAGGACCCCAGTTCCGGGGTGAAGCCGCCGCTCAGGAACGTCATGCCCATCGTCAGCGCCATGAAGATCATCTGATAGGTGCGCACCTTCGGCGCGAGGGCGGCGATGATGACGGCGAGGCTGACGGATGCGGCGACGGTGAACAGGCAGGCCGCGAGCAGCTGGACGTAGCGGCTGCCCCATTCCACCCCGTAAAAGGCCAGCGTGAAGACGATGATGATCAGCGTCTGGCCGATGCCGACGAGGCCGTGGCCCGCGATCTTGCCGGCGAGGACATGGGACGGCTTCACGGGCGCGGCGTAGATCCGGTCCATCGTGCGCGACTCTTTCTCCTCGACGATGGACAGTCCCGCCGCCATGCCGGCATACAGCAGGAACATGACGAGCATGTGGGCGGCGTAGTATTGCAGCGCCGAGTAGTCGCGGCCGCTCATGTCCGGCGACATGACCTTCACGTAATCGCCTGCCACGGCGGTCGCGCCGGCCGCGGCCGCTTCGGCCGCCTGCGGACTCCCGAGCGCGATGGCGGCCGACTGCACGAAGTTGATCCGGTCGAGCAGCGCCCCGATCACGCTCTCCGCCATGCGATTGTTGTCCGCATTTCGTCCCGGATACAGTTCCCAGACGGCTTCGCTGCCCGATGCCACCTTCTCGGCAAAATGCTCCGGCACCACCACCCCGTATCCGATCTCCCCGTTCTCCAGCGCGTCCTGCATCCGTTCCTTGTCCGGATACCCGCGGACGGACAGCCATTTCGCCATCTCCTCGGAGCCGAGCGCTCCGGCCGTTTCGGCCGACGCCTCATCCAGCACGACGAGGCCGACGGCGACCGGATCGATCCGGCGGTCCTCAAAGTCGAAGAAGCCCGACAGCGCGTTGCCGAGGATGAAGATGAGCAGGAGCGGCATGAAAATCAGCAGCCAGAACGTCTCCTTCGCCCGGATCATGCGGCGGAGTTCATGGTGGATCAGCGTTCCGATCGTTCGCATCGTCCGTCCCTCCTAGTCCCGCAGATTGCGGCCGGTGAGCGTCAGGAACAGCGTCTCCAGGTTCGGCGTCTCGTTCCGGAGCGACGCGATGCGCACCTCGTGCTTGGCGAGGATGTACAGCATATCCTGCAGGTACGACTGCGCGTGCCGGAGATAGACGCCGAGCACGCCTTCGCTGCGCTCCACCCGCTGGACGGACGCATGCCGCTTGATCTCCTCGACCGCGTCATCGGTCAGGCCTTCCGTCTCGATGACGAGCTTTTCCTGCTCTTCGACCTGCGTCAGCAGCTCCCGGATCGTGCCGAGCGCGATCAATCGGCCGTGGTCGATGATGCCGACCCGCGTGCTGATCGCTTCGACTTCCTCCATGTAGTGGCTCGTGTAAATGATGGTGGCGCCGCGCCGGTTCAGCTCCCGCACCGATTCGAGAATATGGTTGCGGGATTGCGGGTCGATGCCGACGGTCGGCTCGTCCATGATGATCAGCTTCGGCTGATGGACGATCGCGCAGGCGATGTTGAGCCGCCGCTTCATGCCGCCGGAGAACGCTCCGGGGCGCTCGTTCCGGCGGTCCGTCAGGCCGACGAAGGCCAGCGCTTCGTCGATCCGCTCCTGGAGCTGCCTGCCGCGCAGCCCGTACAGTTTGCCGAAGAAGCGCAGATGCTCGACCGCCGTCAACTGGTCGTAGAGCGCGATCTCCTGCGGCACGATGCCGATTTTCGACTTGACCGAGAGCGGATGGCGGCGCACCGACTCGCCGTCGACCTCGATCTCGCCCTGATCGCTGTTCAGCAGTCCGCAGATCATGTTGATCGTCGTGCTTTTGCCGGCGCCGTTCGGCCCGAGCAGGCCGAAAATTTCGCCGTGTTCGATGTTCAGCGTCAGATGGTCGACCGACACCTTCGTGCCGTACCGTTTGACCACCTGGCGCAGCCGGACAAGACTCATGGCAAGTTCCTCCCCGTATTCGGTTCTGATCCTGTGATTCCAGCGTACCGCAACGGGAGCGGCCGGTCAGGTGGATGAAGTCATGAAGCGGGATGACGAAAGTCACCTTTCCGGATGCCGCGCCGTCACCCGCGCCCTGTACGTGCTATAATGAGGGCAACGATCCGGGGAAGGGTACGGTAATCTTGAACGCTGCCTATCTCATGCTCCGCTATTTGACGGTAACCGCCGCGGGCATTGCCGCCATCCTGATGTCGGACCGCGTGACGGACGAGGCGTCGTATGTGTTTCTGCTGCTGGGTCTCTTGCTCGTGATGAGGCTGCGCGACCGGTTCGAGGCCCGCGACCGCCTGAGCGCGTTTCCGCTGCCTTTCCTCGCGGAGACCGCGGCGCTGACGGCTTTCGCCTGGCAATACGGCGGACTGCTGCCGCTCGCCGTTCCCGCGGCGCTGTACACCTCGCCGGAACGCCCGGGCCAGTTCGTTCCGCGGGTGCTGCTCGCGGGGGCCGCGATGAACGCCGCGGCGTGGCCGCATTTTGCGGCCGAGCTGCTCACGGCGGCCAATCTGGCGTATGCGGCGATTGTGCTGCTCCTGATGCATATCCGGAGAACGGCGGTCGACCGCGGCGAGATCGAGGCGCTGTATCTCCAGTTGCAGGTGCGGAACCACGAGCTGGAGGAAGCCCGCCGCACGGCGCTGGACTATGCTTCGAAGGTGCAGGAGCTGGCGCAGCTCGACGAGCGGAACCGCATCGCGCACGATCTGCACGACGAGCTCGGGCACCGGCTCATCCGATTGAAAATGATGCTCGAAGCGGCGCTCCGCATCGACGACGGCGGCCGCGGTGAAGCGATGAACCTGGTCCGGGAAGTGCGGGATCAGCTCGCGGGCGCGATGGACGCGCTGCGGTCGACCGTCCGGCGGCTGAAGCCGGCGGAAGCGGCCCGCGCCGAATATTCGCTGGAGACGCTGATCGGGGAGCTGGCCGGGACGAGCGGCGCCGCCGTCCGGTTCGGGACGGTCGGCGCGCCGTATCCGCTCTATCCGAGCGACGCGATCGTGCTGTACCGGAACGCGCAGGAGGCGGTCACGAACGCGCTGCGCCACGGCGAGGCGACGGAAGTGACCGTCGAACTCGAGTATGCGCCGGAGGAGCTCCGGATGACGGTCAGCAACAATGGCGCCCTGCCGGAAGGCGGGGAGATCCGCAAGGGGCTCGGCCTGCTCGGCATGGAGGAGCGGGCGCGGCTTGCCGGCGGCCGGCTGGAGGTGATCGCCGGCGAGCGGTTCGCCGTGCGGACGATTTTGCCGCGGCGGTGACGGTCGGCGGCGGATGGCGGGGCGGTCCCGTCAGATGCCGATCGGCGGACCGTGGAGCGGCTGGCGGTGCTTTTTCAATCGATGACAGGGATGCAGCGGCGGAGGGGGATGCTGATGATTCGGACGCTGGTGGCGGATGACGATCCGTTCATTCGGGAGAGTCTGCGGCTCATTCTGGGCACGATGCCGGATATCGAAGTGGCGGGAGTCTGCGCCGACGGGCACGAGGCGGTCCGGTTCGTGCGGGAGCATCCCGGGGAAGTCGACGTCGTCCTGATGGACGTCCGCATGCCGGTGTGCGACGGGGTGGAAGGGACGCGGCTCATCCGCGAGGCGGCGCCGGACGTCAAGGTGCTCATCCTGACGACGTTCGACGATGACGAATACATCGTGAAGGCGCTCAACTACGGCGCGGGCGGATACCTGCTCAAGAACGTGCCGCCGGACACGATCGCGGAGGGCATCCGCGCGGTGCATGCCGGACATGCGCTGATGCATCCGGACGTCGCGCGGAAGCTGGCCGGCATGCTGCGCGCCGGAGGCGCCGGCGGGGGAGCCGCGCCGTCCGGGCGGAAGCGGCTGGCCGACTTCGGCCTGACCGACACCGAGCAGCGGATCGTCCGCAAAATCGCGGACGGGCTGTCGAACCGCGAGATCGCGCAGGCGCTTTACCTGAGCGAAGGCACGGTGAAGAACTACATCACCGACATTCTCGGCAAGCTGGAGCTGCGCGACCGGACGCAGATCGCGATCTTCTATCTGCGGGAGATCGCGGAGTAGCGCGGCGCCGCCGGAATGAACGGCACGTGCAGGCTGAGCGCGGCGAGCCGCGCCGGGTCCGCGATCCGCTCGACGGCGGCGATCTTCCCGCCGCGGATCTCGAATTTGAGCGCGTAGGCCAGGCGCCCCAGCGGCGCGGCGACGGCGCCGATGCCGCCGTCCACGACGGCGGTCTGGGCGGCCAGGGCGCGGCCGCAGACGCGGCGGGCGAGCGCTTCCGCGCCGCGCGTGACGCGCGCGCCGCCCGTGTCGTCGCGCAGCGCGACGTCGGGATCGAGCATCGCGATCAGCGCGTCGAAGTCGCCCGCCCGCGCCGCGGCGATGAACGCGTCGACGAGCCGGCGCATGCCGGCCGTGTCGGCCGGTTCGCGCGGCGCACCGCCGGCGACCCGGCGGCGGGCCCGGCTGGCGAGCTGCCGGACGGCGGCTTCCGATTTGTCCACGACCTGCGCGATCTCGGCGAACGGCACGCCGAAAATATCATGCAGCACGAACGTGACCCGTTCGGCGGGCTTGAGTCTGTCCAGCACGACGAGCAGCGCGACGCCGACCGATTCGGCGAGCATCGCCTCCCGCTCTGGGTCGTGCCCGCCGCCGCCATCGGCTGCAGGGTGCGCACCGGTTTCGGGCGAGTGCGTCTCCAGCGGCTCTTCGCGCCGGCTTTTCCGCGACCGCAGCATGTCCAGACAGACCCGCGACACGACCCGGGTGAGCCAGCCGCCGAGATTTTCGATCGCGGCGGCCTCCGCGCGGCAGAGCCGGAGCCACCCTTCCTGCACCGCGTCCTCCGCCTCGCTCAGCGACCCCAGCATGCGGTACGCCGCATGGAGCAGATGCGTGCGATGCGCCTCGAATTGTTCCGCAAGCCGTTCTTGTGCTGTCATCCGTACATTTCCTTTCCGCACGAAGTTGAACTCTCTCCCATTATGACTGACGAAAAAGAACCCGCCAATGTGACCGTTTCTCCGGGTTGTCACATTCCGAGCCGCCCGCTCCGTCATCTTCGTGCAGGGCCCGAATCGGGACCCGCAAAACACGAAGATCAGGGAGTGGTATGGAAATGTCGCTCAAACCTCGCATGGCAAGCCCCGTGGCGCTCGTGCCCGACCTGGCCGATCCGCTGCAGGCGCTCGGACGCGCGCTGTTCGCTTCCGCCGAACAGTCCGGCATCCCGAAGGGGACGCTTTACCTTGTCTACCTGAGGGTGAGCCAGATCAACGGCGACAGCGTCTGCGTGGAGCTGCACTCGCGCAACGCGCTGCAGGCGGGCGCGACGCCGGAGCGGGTGACGGCCGTCGCGGCCTGGCGGGAGTCCGCGCTGTTCAACGAGGCGGAGCGGGCGGCGCTCGCGCTCGGCGAGGCGATCGCCCGCATCGCCGACCGGCCCGACCCGGTGCCGGACGAGATCTATCGGGAAGCCGAGCGCCACTATGAAGGGCAGGCACTGGCGACGCTCATCGCCGGCATCGCCACGGCGAACTTCTACAACAGGCTCAATGTCGCGACCCGGCAGATCGCCGGAGCAAACTGACGATCCGGCGGTGTGAAGGAGAACGATGGCTACTTTGTTGTACATCACGGCTCACCCGTTGGGTCCGGACGTTTCCTACAGCATGGCGGCGGGAGAAGCGTTCCTTGCGGCTTACCGGGACGCGAATCCGAACGACGGGGTCGTCCGGCTTGATCTGTACGCGATGGACATCCCGGAGCTCGACGCCGACGTCTTCTCCGGATGGCAGAAGCTCGGCGAGGGCGCGGCGTTTGGCGAACTGACCGGGGAAGAGCAGGCGAAGATCGCGCGCATCAACGAACTCGCGGATCAGTTCGCCGCCGCGGACAAGTACGTGTTCGTCACGCCCGTCTGGAACTACTCGTACCCGCCGGCATTTAAGCGGTACATCGACACGTTCGTCATCGCGGGCAAGACATTCCGGTACATCCCGGACGTCGGCCGGGTCGGGCTGCTCGCCGGCAGGAAGGCGCTGCACATCCAGGCGAGCGGCAGCTTCCTGTCGCCGGGATCGGCGGACGAGCGGCTCGAGATGGGGCACCGCCATCTTCGGGTCATCATGGAGTTCGTCGGCATCACCGACGTGGAATGCCTCTATGTGGAGGGGATGCGAGCCGTCCCCGAACGGGCGGAGGCCATCCGGGAGGAGGCGCTCCGCCGCGCGCGGGAGATCGCGGCGAGATTCTGAACCGGTCATCGGGGACCGGTGCGGATGCCGCGCGGCTTCCCGCATCCGGCCTGCGGCCCCGCTGCAGCGTGCGCAACACGCCGCGGCGGAGGCCGCGGGCCATTTGCTTTTCCGCCTCCGAAGTCACTATAATTAAGTTAGTGGCACAAAAGCTTATATGGAAGAACACGGGAGGCGGAGTGAACGATGCGCATTATCGTTACCGGCGTCACGGGGCAATTGGGCCGGATCGCGGCGGAGACGCTGCTGGAGCGCGTGCCGGCGGACCGGCTGATCGCCGTCGCGCGCCAGGTGGAGAAGGCGGCATGGCTGGCGGAGAAGGGCGTCGAGGTCCGTCACGGCGATTACAACGACCTCGCCTCGCTGCTGAAAGCTTTCGAAGGCGGGGAGAAGCTGCTGTTCGTCTCGAGTTCGGAGGCGAGCGACGAGTCGCTGCGGGCGCTGCAGCACGCGACGGTCACCCGGGCGGCGAAGCTGTCGGGCATCAAACACGTGGCCTATACGAGCATTTACCGGGCCCAGGAAAGCCGCCTCGCACTAAGCCTGCTGCACCGGACGACCGAGAACATGATCCGCTTGTCGGGCATCCCGTACACGTTCCTGCGCAATACGTTTTACACCGAGGTGTTCGTGAACGAATCGCTTCGCCGCGCCGTGGACAGCGGCGCCCTCGTGACGCCGATCGCGACGGCCGGCCTGAACACGGCGTCCAGGGCCGACATGGCGAAGGCGGCCGCGGCCGTGCTGACGTCGGACGGCCATGAGAACCGGATTTATGAGATTGCGGCGCCGAAGCTGTGGACGATGAAGGAGCTCGCGCAGATCCTGTCCGACGTCTCCGGCAAGCCGGTGGANCTGAAGCCGGCGACGGCCGCCGAGTACGCGAAGCTTCTCGCGGGTTCGGGCATGCCTGAACCCGTCGCGGCCATGTTCGCGGCGCTCTACGCGCAGCTGGAAGAGGGCGAATTCGCGCAGCCCTCGGACGATCTGGCCCGGCTGATCGGGGAGACGACGCCGCTTGAAGCGGTCGTGAAGCGGGCGCTCGCCTGAGCGGTCCGGGAAAGGAGCGGAGCGATGAAAGTCGAAATCTGGTCGGATGTGGCCTGTCCCTTCTGCTATATCGGGAAACACCGCTTCGAGGAGGGGCTCAGCCGGTTCGAACACAAGGATGACGTGACGGTGGAATACCGCAGCTTTCAGCTCGATCCGCACGCGCCCAGCGAGCCCGAGCGGGATCTGTACGACGTGCTGGCCCGCAAGTTCGGCATCAGCCGCGAGCAGGCCGTCCAGATGAACGTGCGGGTGGCGGAGCAGGGCCGGGACGCCGGGATCGACTTCCACTTCGATGACGTCATCCCGTCGAACACGCGCGACGCGCACCGGCTGATCAAGTTCGCCGGACGGCACGGCAAGGAGCGGGACGTGGTCGAGCGGCTGTTCGAGGCGTACTTCACAAGCGGCCGCAACGTGGCCGATCCCGCGACGCTCGCCGACATCGCCGAGCAGGCCGGGCTGGACCGCGGAGCGGCGGAGGAGATGCTGCGGTCCGGCGCCCATGCCGACGAGGTGGAGGCGGACGGCCTCGAGGCGAGCCGCCTCGGCGCGCGGGGCGTGCCGTTCTTCGTCATCAACCGGAAGTACGGCGTTTCGGGCGCGCAGCCGAGCAGCGTGTTTCTCGACGTGCTGCGGCAGGCCTGGCAGGACGAGCATCCGCTCATCATGACCGGAGCGCCAGATACCGGCGACGCGGACGGCTGCGAGGACGGGGCCTGCAAACCGAACAACTGAGCATGGCCGTTCATGGCCATCCGCCGCCTGCAGCGCCTGCTGACCAAGCAGAGAGCACGGTCCGGCGAGGAAAGCGGGCGGAACGTGTCGGAATGCGGTAAGCCTGAGTAAGCAAGAGGACCTTCTTTCCGGATAGGAAAGGGGTCCTTTTTTTAATTCCCAAAAGAGGAAAAAATTAATTTATGAAGAATATGTTAATTTAATCGACAGAATTGACCACGCCGATTACATAAAATTACAAGCGATGAACGGGAGACAGGATAAATGAAAGATGTTCTCTTTGTCGTGTTCTCTGCATTGGAAGCTTGGTCGATTTTTACCATTTCGTTCACGCTGTTTCGATT
>Ga0065720_1021354_pt1 | contig 10816 bp, 11 predicted proteins | sample Thericmetagenome_FD_59107 | JGI IMG/M metagenome (GOLD analysis project Ga0065720, IMG submission 59107) | Thermophilic microbial communities from the Joint Bioenergy Institute, California, USA of rice/straw/compost enrichment - eDNA_2 v2... | ecosystem: Engineered > Solid waste > Grass >... | reverse complement strand
GCACGTCACGCAAAAACGGCAGGAGACAGGAGACGGTCGTACCGAACGAGTGCCACAAGATCAAAGCCAGCTCGGGAACCTGCTCGCGCTTCTTGCTCAGCTCCAATAGAGCAGCCTCGCGAGTGTTCTCGTTCAAGAGGTCGGCGATGTACTGCAGGGTCCGCCTGTTCTCATCGGAAACGTCCAGCGAGGGGTCCGGGCCATGAGTCTGGGCCAAGGCGCCAACGCTGTTGTGGGCGCCAGCGAGACGATTGTAATGCTGCTGCTGGGCGACGGTAGCAGCCGCAGCGGCAGCTTGGGCATGGTGGGTATGCGTCGTCTGGGGATAGTTCCAGGCTGACTCGGCCTGGGGGTACTGGTGGTGGCCGTAGACGGCATGAGGATTTGGCATCATCTTGGCTGGCGTGTCCCTGGTAGATGCGTGGAAGAGAAAGTGTGGAAAAGTCTAGATCCGAGAATCGAGAACGGACGGAACGGGTTAATAGGTTTGCGACGGAAGAAGGATGGATGGGTTGCGGATTATGGATTAAATAACTGGTATGGTGCGGCTAGTGTGTATGCCGGCGCACAATAGACAATAGACAATAGAGAAACGATGAATGACCAGAAGCCGGACGGAATCAGCAGTTGCACGTGGTTGGTATTGTCTTTTGTCTTGAATGGAAGTCGTTTGTCTATCGTCAGCTTGTCGCTTGTCCCAGGAACAACTTCGCCTGTTACTTGGCGGGAACAGTATGCATGCGCAGGGTCTATACACACGGTTGTTGCTTGCGGTCTGAATAGGGTTGCGCGTGTGTCGCCGTGTCGACTACACGTTGATGAACAGTGGGAGATGAAGTGGGAGCGTGCTGCTTGGAAAAGTGGGAGAGCTGCGAAGTGGGAGACAGAAGCCAGGATGCTTGGATGCTTAGGGTGGTTGGCTGGTGGTGGGGGGATGATGACTTCCCGCGGGTTCGAGAGGAAAGAGGACGGGCACCAAAGAGAGCCGCAGCATGACGGGCGAATCATCTTTGGGGAAATCATCACGCACGTGCCATGTATGGGGTAAGCAACCAGCTGCAGACCCCCCCAAGACCGTGCTTGTTTCAGGCTGCCAGCTGGCAAGAGCCGTACTGACAGTGGCAGAGCGTTTGACAGCTGGCGAGCAGATCGTCAGCCCGAAGGCGAGCTTTCTTTCATCGTCAAATACGCCTGTCAGCTCTTGAAGCAAAGAAGTGACACGCTTGTTTCACGTATCGCGATGTACCATCACTTTGATCCGGCGTTTTGGAGACTGATATCGATATTAAGCATGCGAAAATGACCTACCGAACACTTAATGTGTCCAACCCGTTTTTCACGTACCTTGGTCCAGTCTAGTAGTCTATACCTGTACCTCTATGATGATCTACACTCTATTCCCACCTCCCGATTCCCATATAGGTATTCCTTTCTGATTTACAAAATCCACCTATAGTACTTGTTTCATGCTCAAATCATCACATAAACATACACAAGCTCATCGTAATCGCAACGATGAGGAGTTCAGCGCTTCCCCCTGGCAACGCCCGTTTTTGGCTCCCAGCGATGACAACGATTGGCATACTTGTGCCATAGTTTGGCATCGCGTCGGCGTCAGAGCCTACCTGTGCATTTGATGCTTGGGCTGGATCATCGACAGCTGTGTTTGTGCTGTTTCCCTCAGGTAGGGGATAAACCTTAGTCAGTTTCGTGGTCAACGACGTGTCGCTGTTGTAGTCGCCAGCGAAAATTGTTGGCGCTACATTGGTTATTTGGCTTGTGATCGACGCCGTTATACTCGTTTCCAATGTGGTTTGACTCGTTGTTAGTGTTTCGTATCTGTTTTCGACATTGTTGCAGTCAGTGCAGATGGCATCCTCTCCGGGAGTTAGGGTTGACTTTGGAGTCGAAGCGGAAGTCGCAAGAGTGTGCGTCGTCTGATCCGCATCCGATGTTCTGCTCATAGTCGCAGAACAAGTTGCGCAATGTCCTCTGCTGGATACGTCGCCATCGCTCGAGTCACTCCCTCCTGTGCAGGCACCCGGACTGGAGCATCCTCCGCCGTTAGAGGTAGAATTGTCTGGACAAGCCGGACAATCCGAGGAGTCATATCCAGCATTATTCCGCAATGGACATGCCGCACAGTCTCTCTCAGGTCTGTCCTCCTTGCTAGAATGCTGGCTTTCTTCAGAGCAACCTCCGGCGCTGGGGCAGCTCTCCTGGGATGAACCCTTGCCTTTTGAACAGTCCTCGCAGGTCTGGCAGGTGTTCTGGTTCGAACAGCATCCATCGCACGCTGATAATTCACCAGCATCGTCGCCCTTACCGCAAGTTGAGCAACCAGTTCCTTGGTCCTCTGAGCTTTTGCTGTCCGGAGCCTTTCCATCGTTTTGCTCACAAGGGTAGCAGCCATTATTTGAGCGACCACCTTGCATGGGGGGTTTGCCATCGGCTCCTTCACACAACGAACACTTCCCTTTGCTGCCGCTCGAAAAACCTTCCTTGTTGCCGGGACATTTCGGCATCGAGCAACTACTTTCGTCGCCACCAGAGCAGCCACTTGAGCCAGAACAACTATTTGCTCCAGGCCTGTCATCGTCCGAGTCTTCTTTTCCCCTTCCCGGACAACCAGCCGGCTTTGACCCAGCACAGCTCCCTTTACTAGAGCCAGAGCATCCTTTTGACTGGGTACAGCCACCTTTCCCTGAACAGCCAGCAGAGCATCCTGAATTTTCATTATTGTCTGGTTCATCATCCTTCTTGTCCTCAGAGGATCCCTCTTCATCTTTGAAGTCGTCGCATATGGAACATGGGTTTCCTTCTGCACCACCCTGCTTTTTCGTAGACAAAGGCGTTGCTGTCGATTCTGTCAGGCTTTTCGTTAATGTGGCATCATTACTCCCGGTGACATTCTCATTGTTCTTGGAGGCAGTGGTCAGACTTGCGGTAGCAGTTCCTTCTGTGCCATCACTAGAACCAGCCTCACTATGGCTGACGGTAACTGTCACAGTCACAGTCGCAGTTGGCTGGCATTCTTGACCTATCCCTGTGCCGGCAGTTAAACTTGTGATTATACTACTACTGTCCAGGCTTTTGTCAGAACTTCCATTTCCGCCATCGGAGGTTGTGGTGTTTGTTAAGGCAGCAGTCACTTGCGCCTGGTCGGCAGTTCGACTACCATCGCCACCAACGAGACCATCGCTAGCAATAGTAATGGCAGCAATGTCAGTTGCAGACAACGGTGCAGCAGTCCCAGTCAAAGACGTCTCAGCAGCAATCAGCTCTATACCCGTTTCGATGCTCATGGACCCTGTCGAGGACGCAGAGCCCGGTGTGAGCGTCGTGATAGTGACCTGCGATCCAGCAGTGTCGGTAGTAGTGATAACCATTGGCACAGGGGTCGCGCTTCCCGTCCCTTCCCCTCCGACACCCGGGTTCGCAACGCTGCTGGTATTGTTTTCACCGTTGCCGCTAACTTCTTGCGCCTGGGTAACCACGGTTGTAACCGGCACTGGAACGCCGCCGGCAGCTGTGACAGTCAGGACGGTAGTAGCCATGGCCGGTGTCGCGACGGGAGAAGGTAATGGGGTAGGAACGGCACCGGTTCCGTTGGCGTTCGGTCCGGCTGGAAGAGCTATGGTCGCGGTGAAGACCAATGGGTTTCCATTGGAGTCAGTGGTCGACATTACGGTCGTCAATACTCTAGCAGGCCCTGGAGTTGGAAGGCCGGCTGCTGCAGGAGTAAGTACGGTGGGAATAAGAACCGGTAAGCCATTGGCGTCGGTAGTTGTGATGGTCGTGACAGTAGGGCCAGCACCTGCACCTTCAGTGCCTGCATTCCCAATATTCTTCAGGGTTGACAGTACCGTGACCGGCAATCCGTATATGTCAGTGGTCACAACTGTCATAACACCATTTTCAGCCCCACCTCCGGCAATTCCTGCTGTCGCGACACCACCTCCCTGAATGGCTACCCAGGTTGCAGCCTGCAGATTGGTAATTCCGGCACTTTGGCAAAACTCCTCGATGCCAAATCTTGCTCGTTGAGACGAATCTGTCGCCATAGCCGCAAACACAGTTCGGAACCGTTCCTCAATGATAAGTGGATGTGGCTGGACGAACAACAGCATGATCAGCAGCCGACCCTGGCTTTGCCCCTGGCCAGTGAGCTGGAAAGGAACAAGTGGGTTTGTCTCCGAAAGTAACATCGCTGGTTGTCCGATGGCAGAAAGTTTCGGGCGAAGATCGGTTTGAAGGTAGGCTAGAAACGTCGTTGTCGAGGTTGCCATTGTTAGGATAGACAGGGGGTTATTAAGCGCGGAAGGAAAACCCAATGACATTTCGACTCCAATGGCGAGGTAGGTCTTTGTTGAATCAGCTGTTGGCAAGAGAAGAACTGGGGGCTGAGAAAAGTCTGTTTTGTACCATATCAGGACTTAGGAACGGTTAACAAGCAGTTTAGATGCTGAACTTACCTTCCCAGGCACGCTGCGCTCCCGGAGTTATGATTCCGGAAGAACCAAGCGATAGTATCAGAGTTTTGCTCTGGCCTGTACTGCTGCCAGTGCTAAAGATCGTGCCAGTTCCAGCAGAAGCGCCCACAGCAACAACGTCTCCTCCGGCCCCAGCACTGCCCACACCTGCCCCTGACATCCCTGGAACGAAGCCAATGTCGATGAGTGACCGCTTCAGCCAAGAATTGCTGGCGCCTGGCACGCCTTCTGCCTGAACGGGTGCACTAAGAGTGATTATGTAGAAGATGAAAGTTGCCGTCATATAGGACGGCAAATGGCTAGCGAGGCGCATCTTGGCTTGACTCCGGGTCTGCTGTGCTTTTTCTCAGTAGGTTAGATCTTCGACAAAAGCTTCAGGAACCAGAATCGGTCTCAAGTCTCTTGAACAGGAAGGGGGATGGGGGAAAGGAGCGAAAATAACACGATTGATTCTAAGAACTAGAAGAGACAGCATTTGGGAGAGAGGATACTGGCACAAACCGAGTCACTTGAGGGTTAGCCTGCCTTAAACCCGAAAGAACACTTATTTACAATCCTGATATGCCAAACTGCTCATTATTTCACTACTCGTTGGCTACAAAAATAACACAACATTACTGTTGACCTTCCTGGCGGCCTTCTGTTCTGTCCCAGCTTGGTTTGTGAAGTTAGCACAGGTATCAACAACTTGTGAAGAAAACTTTGAGACGGCTCGTCGAACCCGACCAACAATCTTGGTCTGACTGGCTGGTCTGGCCGACGCCGGCCAGATCAGCCCAAGTAATTGACTGGCACTAGCATCCTAGAAGATTTCCGGAAAGGGCCAGAAGCTGACCTCCGTTTCTTATATCGACGCTTCTGTCTGGTGCTGGGATGTTAGTTGCAGCATGCGGCACATGGGACATCTAAGATATTCCATGCTTACAGGATGACAAGTGTTTCGGGGAGTATGGCACGGCTACTTTACCATGGCTTGTCTTACCAAATCCATAACGTCGGCAACAATGCAAGCCAGCATCCAACGATTCACAACGCTATTTGTAATTAACTTGGTGCGAGCTCACCTGAAGACAGCCCGTTTTCCTTCTCCGACGCTCAAGTTGAATCCCTTCGCCTTGCTCCTGACAGCTTGCCGGGATCCAGAGAATGACAATAAAGAGAATTGCTGATCTCTGAAAAACCAAGCATTCACATCGATTTCCTCTTGCGATCACATGCACAAACTCCTCATGTTCATGGTCCATGAGACAGTCGAACAGGGGTGAAGTGCAGCTCGGTTGTAATGCATTGCGTCAGTGGCTGACAGGGATCGGAGTTAGTGGTCAAGGGTCCAGCTCAGGGTCCACCCCCACTTTACGGAAGACTGGATCTTAAACTATGCTACAGAGACCCATACTTGTCAAGGAATCAACAGCTGCATTGGCGCAAAACAGGATCGCTGTAGGATGACGCGGACAGATGTCGGACTTTTGCGATCGATGGGGTCTCAAGTAAGATTTGCTTAAGTCAATTCTAACTGTAGCGATCGAATCCTGCGAATTATTCCATTAATGTTATTAGCGCCTCTTAACGCAGTTGAGCCCTTTAAGAGGGGTATCCCTAGCTCGCGAGCATCTGCAACGGTGTGCGGAGGGGCTTTGCGGAGAGACTTCTACATACATTAAGCGGCCTTAGCGATCGTGGCACTTCGACAAATCTGTGCGACACCGTCCTCCGTAGCAAAACGCACCGCGATGACGTCGCAGGTTTCCAAGCCTATGGAGGTCTTTCGATGGCTCGACCACGACCGAAACACAGCAGTACCTTGATAGGCTGAAGTTGAGAGAGGTAAACAGCGATGCGGCAATTATCCGACAAAACTTTCCCTGCATGGAAGTGTAATTTCCCAACAGTATGCTCGGGCAGGTACAATTGCACGATTGGATAACAGCTTGAAGAAGACTCCCTGCTTGGCCGCCAAGCCGTGGAAGGCGCGTTCTGGCCCAGGCGGTCAGCAGGACAGTCTGCCTGCCGGTGAACAAAGACTGAATCCTGGAAACATCCAAGGCTATCAAGGTAGGCAAACCGGAAACGAGCTCATCAGCAGGGGGGCTCAGCACCCAAGCAAGCAGGTGCGAGCTGGACCAACCAAGCTGACTGTGACGGCAGGTGAAAATGCTCTTCTGCTTTGTGAGGGAGCTCGCCCCACGTGCGCCGCCGGAGTCGCCTTTTGCCCGCCGCGATGTGGACGTTTCAAGACGCAAAGGCGGATCCAACCACACCCAGCCACCAACCACCAACAAACACCAAGACATGATCGTCATGGGTGTTTGGGGGGGGGAGGGGTGGTTGGAACAAGAGCCATGGGGCTAGCCAAACATAATTCCCACCCATATCGGCGGAGATTGTGTCATTGCATTCGTTGCAACAAGCTTATTTTCCAAATAAAACATCGACGATGATGGGGTGAAACGCGCTGGGAGTGTTATCACGTGGAGCTGGACGCGCATCGGCCTTCATCCCATCGTCCAGCCATCCCCTCACATATCTTGCCTCTGCGGTAGATCAGGGAGCCAACCATGACCCCAGTCGGATGCATCTGCATTGGTAGTCCGCTCTGGCCCTGCATTGCGACATCCGCCCTTGCAGACAGCTAGCCGGCGAGCCTCCAAGCCTCATTGTCCAAGCTCTCCATCCTAACTGCCTTTCATACTTAGCCAGTGGCGGTCTGCTTGCTTCCTGTTGTGCTGCGAGACTTCGTGTTGTGTGATCCCCAGTACCCTCTTAAAGCCCACCGTCCTTCCGGGCCGTTCCTCGACCCTTTATAGATCATCATCGTCATTGTCGTCATTGCTGTCATTTGCCTTGGATATCAGCGGTGTCGACCCGCATACCTGAACGTCCAACCCACTGGGTCTTGTCCTGTCCAAGCTCACCTAGACGCCCACCTTCTGGACCTCTATCCTCATTGTTGGGCATATTATCCTCAACGCCAGCTTCGTGAGTCTCGTCCGATGGCCGGCGACGTCTCGGGCAACGGGACCGGGGTCCCTCCCCAGGCCGGCATCTTGGAGGGCGTCAACCCGGTCCAGTACAGCCCGGGAAACCCCATCGCCTTGTTCATCGTTCAGGCCGCCATCGTTATCATTTTCTGCCAACTGCTTCACTGTGGGTTGACCTCAACTTGTTCAAACCGTCCTGCTAGTTACTGACTCTCTCCCAGACCCTCTCCGGCTGATCAACCAACCTCGAGTCATCGCCGAGGTAATTGGCGGTATTCTCTTGGGTCCGACTGTCATGATGCGCATCCCTAACTTTAGAGAGAGTATGTTGATGACGCTGATCCCTCAATGTCATCAAATATTCTAACACATGCTTGCCAGCAATATTTCCCCCGGAATCCATGCCCGTTTTCAATAATGTGGCAAACTTGGGTCTCATTGTCTTTTTGTTCTTAGTTGCTCTGGAGGCAAGATCAAGCCAAACTTAAATGAACGTCTAGTAGTAGGCCCTACGCTAACCAGCATGCCAGGTTGACATGCGTATGTTCACTCAGAACTGGAAAGCGGCTCTTAGCGTCGGTCTGGCAGGTATGGCTATACCCTTTGCTTTGGGCTTTGGTATTGCCTATGGACTCTACAAGGAGTTCCATGAGGGTGTTGCCGAGAAACCCATCGGCTTTGGCGTGTTCGGACTCTTCGTTGGCACTGCTTTGGCTATTACTGCCTTCCCAGTGCTGTGCCGTATCCTGTCTGAGCTGAACCTGCTGCGTTCCAGCGTCGGCGTCACAGTCTTGGCTGCAGGCATTGGCAACGACGTCACCGGCTGGGTGCTGCTCGCCCTCTGCGTTGCGCTAGTCAACAACAGCAGCGGTTTGTCCGCCCTCTGGGCTCTGCTCTGTTGCATTGGCTGGACCCTGCTGCTTGTCTTCGTCGTTCGGCCCCCTTTTATGTGGCTGCTGCGCCGAACCGGAAGTCTGCAGAGCGGTCCTACGCAGGGAATGGTCGCCTTGACCATGCTCATGGTGCTAGCTTCGGCTTGGTTTACTGGTAAGTGTCAAGCGAACATGAGCTCAAATCACTGCCAAGTCGCTCATACTTTTTTTTAGGAGCTATTGGCGTGCATCCCATCTTCGGCGCATTTTTGGCCGGCTTAATCTGCCCTCACGATGGCGGTTTTGCCATTAAGCTGACCGAGAAGATTGAGGATCTGATCTCGGTCTTGTTCTTGCCTCTCTATTTTGCTCTTTCTGGTCTGAACACTAATTTGGGTCTCTTGAAAGACGGTCTGACGTGGGGATACACCATCGCCGTCATCATTATCGCCTTCGTGGGCAAGATCGCTGGTGGTACGCTTGCCGCTAAGCTAAACAAGCTCTTGTGGCGCGAGAGCTTCGCCATTGGTAGCCTGATGAGCTGCAAGGGCTTGGTTGAGCTCATTGTCTTGGTAAGTACTGGTAAACTACAGCACGGATGACTATGGAGACTGACCCGTCAGAACATCGGCTTGCAAGCTGGTATCTTGTCGGAAACGACCTTCAGTATGTTCGTCGTGATGGCTCTGGTCACGACTATCGCCACAACCCCTCTTACCAAGGCCCTGTATCCTCCATGGTACCAGAAAAAGGTTGAGAGATGGAGGCGTGGCGAGATTGACTGGGATGGCAATCCTCTCGTCCACTCTGACTCGAGCCACGAGGATATGCCGAAGAAGGGCGAAGAATCTCAGATTCGGCGACTCATGGTTCACCTCCGATTGGACAGCCTGCCCAGCTTGTTTACATTTATCACCCTTCTTGGTTCGGACCCGACACGCACGTCCGTTCACAAGGAGAAAGATGCGTCTGGGGATTCGTCATCCGGCCAGGAACTTCCGATCAAGAAGCGCCCCCTTGAGGTGTATGGTCTGCGGGTTATCGAGCTCACAGACCGTACATCGTCTGTCATGCATCTTACCGAGGGTGAGGACTTCTATTCCCAGCGCGATCCTGTTGTCAACGCCTTCAAGACCTTCTCTCAGCTCCACGATGTCGCGGTTTCCGGTCGGGTGGCAGTCGTGCCCACTGACTCATACGCCGAGACACTCATTAGCCAGGCATCCGATGTCTCTGCCGATTTTGCTCTAATTCCATGGGGCGAGTATGGAACCGTCTCCGAAGATCAGTCGTTCCTCATGGCTGCCAGCGCCAGCGAGCGGTTCAGGTCAAGCGCCCACCTTGACTTCATCAACCAAACCTTTCAACAGGCTGTCCGGGTTTGCACAACCGGTATCTTTATCGACAATGGCTTTGGCGGTGTCACCAAGCCCACTACCGAACGGCCTTCTCTGATCCGTAGCAAGAGCAACATCTCGATCCGAAGCCATCACGAACCCCCTGCGCTACCGGCTCCTCATAAAGACCACCATATCTTCGTTCCCTTCTTTGGCGGCCCCGATGACCGCGCTGCCCTGCGGCTCGTCTTCCAGTTAGCCAAGAATCAGCATGTTACCGTCACCGTTGCGCGAATCATCTGGCCCGTGTTGAAGCTTCAGTCGCAAAGTACCGACGGCAGCGGAACTAGGCCGGCAACCGGCACTAGCATCGGTGCCGGCACAAACGACGAGGTGGTGCAGGATGAGCAGGATCTTGCCCTGCTCACTAGCATTCACTCCTCACTTCCTGCAGACGTCGCGAGTCGCATCGTTGTCACCGAGGAGCGTATCTCCAGTCCTACCGCCGCGCCCACTGAGGTTGTGGCTCTCGCCCAGAAGTCCGTCGGCCAGAGGCCTAAGAATGCGGGTGATGTGGTCGTGCTAGGTCGGCGGAATGCCCGGCTGGATGAGAGTAGTGTCCCAGGGGAGGTTAGTGCCGAGAGCGGTGCTTCTAGCAGCACAGTCGGTGGGGGACTGGATCTAAGGAAGACTATCGGCACTGTTGCGGAGCAACTTGTCGCTGCCGGAGTCAAGGCTAGTGTTCTGGTTGTGCAAGCTGGCGGTAAGGGGTTGGATAATTGAGTCTTGCTGCTTTTGGGTAAAGTCTTTTTGGTTGGCGTTTTATAGAAGGGTTTTGGTTTTTACTTATTGGCTATCTCTCTTGACGAGTTCGGATGGTTGGCGTCTAGGAGTATGGAGCGTTGTTATGCATGGGACATTTCCTTGTATGATTGGTTATGACTATTGGGAATACGTCTCGGTTCCTCACGCTTGTGGTTTTTAAAATAGGTGTTTTCGCAACTAGGTTCTGGCTCTCGCCTGGGATTGAGCGTCTGATCTTTGGAAATACATGATACAATGCCAAGTTAATCAATGAACAGGGTTCTATCAACTCTTGACTCGTATCTCAAAAAAAAAAAAAAAAAAAAAAA